>Ga0209583_10000232_pt1 | contig 18202 bp, 17 predicted proteins | sample Str014_FD_187201 | JGI IMG/M metagenome (GOLD analysis project Ga0209583, IMG submission 187201) | Freshwater sediment microbial communities in response to fracking from Pennsylvania, USA - Straight Creek_MetaG_SC_2014 (SPAdes) (version 2) | ecosystem: Environmental > Aquatic > Freshwater >... | reverse complement strand
TACAGCGCGTTCGGTGCGGTGCGCGAGCCGGCGGGCTCTGCGCTGCCGGGCATCGCGCCGAGCAACGCCTACCCGTGCGCCGACGGCTGGGTGCTGGTCGCCGGCAACGGCGACTCGATCTTCAAGCGCCTGATGCAGGCGATCGGGCACGATGAGCTCGGCGCCGATCCGCAGCTCGCCGGCAACGCCGGTCGTGTCGCGCGCGTCGCCGAGATCGATGCTGCTATCGGTGCGTGGACCACGCCGCAACGCGTCGTCGACGTGCTGGACGCGCTCAACGCCGCGGCCGTGCCGGCCGGCCGCATCTACACCGCGAAGGACATCGCCGAAGACCCGCACTACCGGGCGCGCGGGATGATCCAGCGCATTACCACGGCCGAGGGACTGGAACTCGACGTGCCCGGCATCGTGCCCAAGCTGAGCCTGACCCCCGGCGCGATCACGCGCCGAGCGCCGACGCTGGGCGAGGACAACGCCGCAGTGCTCGGCGGCGCGCACGAATGACGGCTCAGCCCGACTGTTTCGCAGGTGCGCGCTTCAGGTCGCGGAATGGCCCGAACAGCCAGGAGCGCATGCCCACGACCAGCGTGTAGTGGCCCTTGTGCTCGGCACCGAGTTTCTGGTCGGCGAGGTGCTGCTGCGCGAAATCCTGCCCGACGCGCTGCAGCCGTTCGACGAAATTGGCGGCCTGGGCGGTGCTGATGTGGCCGTGCACCAGCATCAGTGTCTCGCCCTCGCCGTCGAAGCCACCGCTGTAGTAGTCGTCGGCCACGTGCTTGCGGAAGTACTGCATTGCCGGCCCGTTCGGTCGCCAGCGAAAGCCCTTGCCGACCTTGAGCCGGTAGCGGTTCAGCGGCCTCAGCTCGATGAAGCCGAGCTTGTCGAGCTGCAGCAGGTAGCGCACGCACTCCGCCTCGGTGATCGCGTAGGTGGCGACCATCTGCTCGAAGGTCCATTGGCTCACGCAGCAGATCGCCAGCAGCATCAGCTTGCGGTCGGCGACGACGGCGGTTTCCTGCTCGAGCGTGAGCTCGCGGCGCAGCGGTTGCGCGTCGGCAATTTTGCGGGCGAGTTCGGCGAAGTCCATCTTCAGCACGCGCAGCACCTCGTCGATGCGCGAGAGCGGCATGTCGCCCTTCGCGAAGATGCGCTTGATGCTCGACTCGGCCATGCCGAGCTGTTGCGCCAGGTCGGCGTAGGTGATGCCGGCGGCCTTCAGTTCGGCCTTTAGCGCAATGACCAGATCGTGCGTGGTGCTCATCGCCGGCACTCCTGAAAAAGTAGCTTCAGAAGATACCAGAGGGGCATACGGCAGCGACCCTCCTCCGGGTGATTGATACCGATCGTGGCGCCGCCGAAGATGCATCCGTGTTCAACAAATTCATGAAAGACGCCACCATGCATCCCAACACGATCCGCAAAGATACGAAGGCCTGGAAGCTTCAGGTCTGGGTCTCGTTCGGCCTCGCCGTGATGCTCTGCGGCTCGGGCCTGGCCTACTTGCCGGGTGCCGACCTCGACCGCGTGTTCATGGTGATGGGCTACATGTTCTGCCTCTCGACCGCGTTCGCGCTTTCGAAGTACGTGCGTGACAACGAACAGCGCCGGACCGACACGCCGATGTGGGGCCTCGTGGTCTGGTCCGGCTTCGCGTTGGCGATGGGGTTGACCGCCTGGGGCCTGTGGCGCATGGACGTGAACCCGACCTACAAGGCCTTCCTCGGCGTCGGCTGGCTGTTCCTGATATCGACCGTGTTCACGCTGGCGAAGACGCTGCGCGATGCGCACGAAGCGCTGGTCGCCGAGGCCCGCGCGCAAGGGACGGCGATGCGCGACGGCAGCGATGCGCGCTGATTCCCGATCACCCCCTGCTCACTTCAGGAGTCTTCACATGAACAAGCATTCGATTCGTCGCACCCTCGCATCCGTCACTGTCGCCGCGCTGCTGACGATCAACGTCGCCACGGCAAAGGCGCAGTCCGAAGTCTCCGCGGTGAGCGTGCTCTCCGCTTTGCCGATCGCGGTCTCGGTCGCGGCGCCGGTGATGATTCTCTCGGCCGGCGTCAGCTTGAGCGTCGTCGCCGTCGAGGCTTCGGCCACCGGCGCGGTCTGGGTGCTGGAGCGCGCCTCCGACGGGGCACGCGCCACCGTGAAGCTGAGCGCGCAGGCGGCGGGCGGGCTTTCGGTCGCGGCTGGCACGGTGGTCGTCGTCACCGCGGTCAGCACCGGCTGGGTGCTCTCGACCGCCAGCCGTGCGATAGCGTTCATCCCGAACGAGATCGGCACGGCCCTGCTCTACAACGAGCGTGTGACGCGATGAGGGCCGCCGCACTCACCGCTGCCGCGATGGCGACCTTCGCCGCCGCGGCCCAGGCCGGCCGCAGCTGCGAGAACAAGCCGCCCAGCGTCGAGGCGATCCAGCGTTCGATGCAACTCGCCGAGCACACTGCGCGAAGGCTCGACCAGAGCGGCGCGCAGGTCGTGATGCTCGCGCGCCGCGGCCAGAACCTGGACGAATATCGGCTGCGCTACTCGCACCTCGGCTGGGCCTACCGCGAGGCCGACGGCCGCTGGCGCATCGTCCACAAGCTGAACCAGTGCGGCACCGCCAATGGCTCGATCTACCGGCAAGGCCTCGGCGAGTTCTTCCTCGACGACCTCTACGAATACGAAGCCGCGGTCGTGATCCCGAACCCCGAGGCGCAGGCGAAGCTGCTGCCGATGCTCAAGGACAACGCGCGCCTCGCGCAACTCAACACACCGGCCTACAGCATGGTCGCGTATCCGTGGGCGACCACCTACCAGCAATCGAACCAGTGGGCGATCGAAACCTTCGCGATGACGCAGGAGCCGGCCGCGCAGACGCGCGAACAGGCCCAGGCCTGGCTGCAGCTGCAGGGCTACCAGCCGACGACCCTGCACATCTCGGCGCTCAAACGCCTGGGTGGCCGCATGACCGCAGCCAACATCGCGTTCGACGACCACCCGAACGAGAAGCGATTCAGCGATCGCATCGAAACCGTCACGGTCGACTCGGTCTTCGCCTGGTTGAACCGCAGCGGCCTGGGCGGGCCGGTGCAGGTGATCCGTTAGATTCCGGCTGCGTTTTCCAAATCACAACGACCGAGGCTGCATGAACCCGAACGAGCACGCTCACCCGAACCAGTTCGCGCTCCTGAAGCAGCGCCGCTTCGCGCCGTTCTTCTGGACCCAGTTCCTCGGCGCCGGCAACGACAACCTGTTCAAGTTCGCGTTCACGGTGATGATCACCTACCAGCTCCAGGTGAGTTGGCTGCCGTCGAGCATGGCCGGCCTGGTGATCGGCGCGCTGTTCATCCTGCCGTTCCTGCTGTTCTCGGCGACCGCCGGCCAGGCGACCGACAAGTACGACAAGACGCAGGTGATCCGCTTCGTCAAGAACCTCGAGATCGCGATCATGGCGCTCGCGGCCTTCGGCTTCTGGACCAGCAACGTCTACGTGCTGCTCGCCTGCGTGCTGCTGATGGGCCTGCACTCGACGATCTTCGGCCCGGTCAAGTTCGCCTACCTGCCGCAGCACCTGAACTCGCGCGAGCTGACGGGTGGCAACGGCATGGTCGAGATGGGCACTTTCGTCGCGATCCTGCTCGGGCAGGTGGCGGGTGGGTTGCTGGTGGCGATCCCCGACGTCGGGCGGCACTACGTGGCGATCGGCTGCGTGGCGATGTCCTTGCTCGGGCGGATGACCGCGCAGGCGGTGCCGGCCTCGCCGAGCAGCGACCCGCAGTTGCGCATCAACTGGAACCCGGTCACCGAGACCTGGCGCAACCTGATGCTCGCGCGCCAGAACATCGTCGTGTTCCGCTCGCTGCTGGGCATCTCGTGGATGTGGTTCTTCGGCGCGGTGTTCCTTTCGCTGTTCCCTGCATTCGCGAAAGACGTGCTGCACGGCGACGAGCGTGTCGCGTCGCTGCTGCTGGTGGTGTTCTCGATCGGCATCGGCACCGGCTCGCTGCTGTGCGAGATGCTGAGCAAGCGGCACGTTGAAATCGGCCTCGTGCCGCTCGGCGCGATCGGCATGAGCGTGTTCGCGATCGATCTGTACTTCGCCTCGCGCGGCCTGGCGCCGTCGGCGGAATTCGGTTTGAGCGAGTTCGTCGCGCGGTCGGCGCACTGGCGCGTGATGGCCGATCTGGCGCTGCTCTCGCTCTTCGCGGGGCTGTACAGCGTGCCGATGTACGCGCTGATCCAGATGCGTTCGCAGCCGAGCCACCGCGCACGCATCATCGCGGCGAACAACATCCTGAATGCGCTGTTCATGATCGTGAGTTCGCTGATCGTCGGCGCGCTGCTCGCGGCCCGCTTCACGATCCCGCAGGTGTTCCTGATCATCGGCTTGTTGAACGCGGTGGTCGCGTTCTACATCTTCATGCTGGTGCCGGAGTACTTCCTGCGTTTCGTCGCGTTCATCGTCACGCGCTTCGTCTATCGCTTCAAGGTGCGCGGCGACGCGCACATCCCGATCGAGGGTGCGGCGATCCTGGTGTGCAACCACGTCGCGTTCGTCGACCCGGTGCTGCTGATGGCGGCGAGCCCGCGGCCGATCCGCTTCATCATGGACGCCAAGATCTTCGCGACGCCGGTGCTGGGGGCGTTCTTCCGGCTCGCCAAGGCGATCCCGATCACGTCGCAACGCGACGACCCGGCCGTCTACGAAGCTGCGTTCGCGAAAGCGCGCGCGGTGCTCGACGACGGCGACCTGCTGTGCATCTTCCCCGAGGGCGCGTTGACCCGCGACGGCGAACTCGGCGAGTTCAAGGGCGGCGTGATGAAGCTGCTCGAATCGAACCCGGTGCCGGTGATCCCGCTGGCGCTGCAGAACCTGTGGGGCTCGTACTTCTCGCGCAAGGACGGCGCGGCGATGAGCAAGCCCTTCCGCCGCGGCTGGTTCAGCCCGGTGGGCCTGGTGGCCGGCGACGCGGTGCCGGCATCGGCCGTCACGCCGGCGGGTCTTCGCGAGAAAGTGTCGCTGCTTCTGGCATCCTGAGCGCCTTTCGCAGTACCCGGAGCCCGGAGCATGGCCTTGCAGTTGAGCCGCGCAGCTGTCGCGCGCATCGTGCCGTTCGCGGCGTTCATGGTGTTGCTTGCGGTGCGCGGCGAGGTGCCGGCCGATGGCTCCTGGGGCATCGACCCGCGCTGGGTCTACGGCCTCACGGTGCTGGTGGTCGGCGGGTTGCTCGCGTACTTTTGGCGCGAGTACGGCGAACTCGTTTCGCAGACCTGGCCGAGCCCGAGCGAGTTCGCGCTCGGAGTCGGCGTCGGCCTCGTCGTGTTCGCGCTCTGGATAAATCTCGATGCGCCATGGATGACGATCGGCAGCCCGTCGGCCACGTTCTTGCCGCTGGACGGCGCCGGCGCGCTGATCTGGCCGCTGGCCATCGTGCGATGGATCGGCGCGGCGCTGATCGTGCCGGTGATGGAAGAACTCTTCTGGCGTTCGTTCCTGATGCGCTGGATCCAGAGCCCGCAGTTCGAATCGGTCGTGCCGCAGCGCGTCGCGCTGAAGGCAGTTCTGTTGTCGACCTTCGTTTTCGTGCTCGCGCACACGCTGTGGCTGGCCGCGATCATCGCCGGCGTGGCCTACGCGTGGCTCTACGTGCGCACCGGCAAGCTGTGGGTGCCGGTGATTGCGCACGCAGTCACGAACGGCGTGCTCGGCGTGTGGGTCGTGCTGACGGGGAACTGGGCGTTCTGGTGACGCGGTGGCGGTGACTAGCGGCGCGCCGGCTCGCGCACCAGCCGTTCGTATTCGGAGATCACCTGCGCACCGAGCAGCAGCAGCGTGGCGGCGATCTCCAGGCTGAGCAGCACGACGATCGCGGTCGTCAGCGACCCGTAGACCACGCTGACCTGCGACAGCGTCGCGAAGTACCAGACCAGCACGTGGCGGGTGATCTCCCACAGCACCGCCGCCGTCACGCCACCGATCAGTGCGTGCGTGATGCGCAGCCGCCCGTACGGCATCACGAGGTAGACGGAAGTCAGCACGAAGACCTCGCCGGCAAAGCCGAGCAGATAGAGCAGCGCGCCCGAAACACCATGCAGCGACCAGCTGCGGCCGAGCAACTCGACACGCTCCTGCCCGATCGCCGTCAGGCTGCCCGCCACGAGGGTGACCAGCAGCATGCCGATGCCGAGCGAGAGGATGTACAGGTACGGCAGCAGCGCCGAGATCAGGTAGTGGCGTTTGCGCGCGGCCATGCGGTGCACGAAGATCACCGACATCGCGCTCTCCAGCACCGTGAACGCGAGCGAGCTGAAGAACAGCATGGTGATGCCCAGCACCCAGCCGATCAGGTCGCGGTGATCGAGAAAGTTCGACAGTTCGTTCACGATCGCGCGGGATTGCCCGGGCACCAGCCATTCGAGGTAGCGGCCGAGCGTTTCGAGCAGCGCGGCCTGGTCGATCACGTGCGAGAGCGCGATCACGATCAGGATCAGCAGCGGCACGATCGACAGCAGCGCGTAGTAAGCGACCGCGCCTGCCAGCAACAGCCCCTGGTTGGCGCGGAACGCCTTCAGCGTGCGCCAGGCAAATCCGGCGGGGTCTCGCAGGACGATCCGCGCGCGCGAGGCGATCCTCATGGCTTGAAAGTGACCGGGATGCGCAATATAATAACGCTTGTTATAACTTCAAGGTTCGCCATGCACACGCTCAAGTTGACCCAGATCGGAAACTCCGTCGGCGTCATTCTCCCGAAAGAGGTGTTGGCGCGCTTGAAGGTCGAGAAGGGAGATTCTCTCCACCTCACCGACACGCCCCACGGCGTCGCATTGACGCCGTACGACCCGACGTTCGAAGAACAACTCGAACTCGGCCGCGAGTTCATGCGCGAATACAAGGACACGTTCCGCGCGCTGGCGAAATGAACTGGCGCTGGATCAACAAGCGCCTGCTGCTGATCCTGCACGACGAGAGTCTGGCGGAGCACGGCGGCGCGTCCGGCTTGCGCGACGAAGGCCTGCTCGACTCCGCACTGGCGCGGCCATTGAACCTGCTCGCCTACGGCGAACCCGATGCGGCCGACCTCGCCGCCTCGTACGGCCTGGGTCTCGCGAAGAACCATGCGTTCGTCGACGGCAACAAGCGCGCTGCGTTCCTCGCGGTCGGCTTGTTCCTGGCGCTGAACGGCTTTCGGCTCAACGCCTCGCAGGCCGACGCCACCCTGACGGTGATGTCGCTCGCTGCCGGCGAGATTGACGATGCGGAGTTCGCCCGCTGGATTCGCGCGAACAGCGTACCGCGCTGAGCCGAGGGCCGCGCTACACCCCGCGCGCCCGATCCTCCCGGAACCGCTTCGCGAACGCCGCGAACTGCCCGGCATCCAGCGCCTCGCGCACCTCGCGCATCAGGTTCACGTAGTAGTGCAAGTTGTGGATGCTCGCCAGCATCGGCCCGAGCATCTCGCTGCAGCGGTCGAGGTGGTGCAGGTAGGCGCGCGAGAAGTTCTGGCAGGTGTAGCAGGCGCAGCTCATGTCCGGCGGCGACTCATCCGTCTTGTGGCGCGCGTTGCGCAGCTTCAGGTCGCCGAAGCGCGTGAACAGGTGGCCGTTGCGCGCATTGCGTGTGGGCATCACGCAGTCGAACATGTCGACGCCGCCTTCCACGCCTTCGATCAGATCCTCCGGCGTGCCGACGCCCATCAGGTAGCGCGGCTTGTTCACGGGCAGCCGGTGCGGCGTGTGCGCCACGATCTGCTGCATCAACGGTTTCGGCTCGCCCACGCTGACGCCGCCGATCGCATAGCCCGGCAGGTCGAGCGCGACCAGCGCATCGAGCGACTCTTCGCGCAGGTTCTCGAACATCCCGCCCTGCACGATGCCGAACAGTGCGTTCGGGTTCTCCAGCCTCAGATGTTCATCAAGGCAGCGCTGCGCCCAACGCAGGCTCAGTTCCATCGAGACACGCGCCTCGCGCTCGGTCGTGATGTGGCCCTTGGTTTCGTAGGGCGTGCACTCGTCGAACTGCATCACGATGTCGCTGTTGAGCACCCGCTGGATCTGCATGCTGACTTCGGGCGTTAGATAGAGCTTGTCGCCGTTGACCGGCGATGCGAACTTCACGCCTTCTTCGCCGATCTTTCGCATCTCGCCGAGCGACCAGACCTGGAAGCCGCCGCTGTCGGTCAAGATCGGTTTCGTCCACGCCTCGAAGCGATGCAGGCCGCCGAACTGCTTCAGCACATCGAGGCCCGGCCGCAGCCACAGGTGGAAGGTGTTGCCGAGGATGATTTGCGCGCCCATCGCTTCGAGCGACGCGGGCATCACGCCCTTGACCGTGCCGTAGGTGCCGACCGGCATGAACACCGGCGTCTCGACGACGCCGTGGTTGAGCGTGAGGCGGCCGCGGCGGGCGCGGCCTTCGGTGTTGAGAACGTCGAAAGTGAGCATGCGCGGGATTGTCGCAGCGGCCGCGTTGCGGCGTGGCTCGCCAACCATAATCGCCGCCATCGGAACGCCGAATGGCCGAATCATGAAACTGCTGTGGATCGACGATCAGGTGCCACCGCACGAGGTGTCTGCCGAGCTGCCGTGGCTGCACGCCTCGACGCTCGCCGAGGCGAAATCGGTGGTCGGGCACGTGCCCGACGTTCGGCTCGCGGTGGTCGATCTCGAGTTGGCGGACGGCGTCGAAGCGATTCGGCTCATGCGTGAGACCGCACCGAACGCGAGCCTGATAGCGCTCTCTGCCGGCGAGCAGCGCGGCACCGTGATGGGCGCGGTCTCGGCCGGCGCCGCCGGTTTCATCGTCAAGACGGCACCGCCGCAGACCGTGCTCGCAGCGCTGCGCATCGCGCTCGACGGCGGCATCCCGCTGCCCGTGAGCATCCTCGAACGTCGGGGGCCCGACCGGCCCGGCTACGGCACCTGGACGCCCACCCCGCGCGCCCCCGACGTGCTGGGCTACGCGCCCGACGAGGCGCAGGTGCTGCGGCTGCTGATCCGGGGCCGCTCCGAGCCGATGATCGCGCAGGCGACAGGCCTGCCGGAGTCGACCGTGAAAGCCCACTTCGCCGCGATCTTTCGCCGGCTCGGCGCGAGCTCGCGTTCGCAGGCGGTGCTGGAGGCGGCGCGCCTGGGCCTGCGCTGCGGGCCGCTTCAGGACGCAGCGGGCTCGCGCGCCAGCAGCATCGCGTCGCCGTAGCTGAAGAAGCGGTAGCGCGCGTCGATCGCATGCGCGTACAGCGCGCGGATCCGGTCGTAGCCGGCGAACGCGCTGACGAGCATCGTCAGCGTGCTCTTGGGCAGGTGGAAGTTCGTCACCAGCACGTCGACGACGCGGAAGGTGAAGCCGGGGGTGATGAAGATGTCGGTGTCGCGCGCGCCGGCTTCGGGCACGCCGCCTTCGTTCGAAAGAGCGGCGGCGGATTCGAGCGCGCGCAAGGTCGTCGTGCCGACCGCGACGATGCGCCCGCCCGCGGCACGCGTGCGCGCGATCGCGTCGATCGTGCGCTGCGGCACATCGAACCACTCGCTGTGCATCGTGTGCTCGGCGAGGTTCTCGGTGCGCACCGGCTGGAACGTGCCCGCGCCGACGTGCAGCGTGATGCTCGCAGTCGACACGCCGCGCCGCGCGAGTTCGGATAGCAGGGCTTCGTCGAAGTGCAGCGCGGCGGTCGGTGCGGCCACGGCACCCGGGTTCGCGGCGAACACGGTCTGGTAGCGGCGCTCGTCTTCGGCCGTGTCGGCGTGCGTGATGTACGGTGGCAGCGGCACATGGCCGTGCGCTTCGAGCAACGCGAACGGGTCGGCGGGAAAGCGCAGGCGGAACAGCGCCTCCTGCGGGCCGGCACGGCCGAGCACTTCGGCATCGAACGCGTCCGCGAAGCGCACCACGCTGCCCGGCTTGGGTGATTTGCTCGCCCGCAGGTGCATCAGCACTTGATCGTTCGGCAGCACACGCTCGACGAGCGCCTCGACCGCGCCGCCGCTTGCCTTCACACCGAGCAGCCGGGCCTTGATGACGCGGGTGTCGTTGAACACCAGCAGGTCGCCGGCGCGCAGCAACGAAGGCAGTTCGCGGAACACGCGATCGGCCGGCGTGCGTGCGGTGCCATCCAGCAGGCGCGAGCTGCTGCGTTCGGTGGCGGGTTGCTGCGCGATCAGCTCGGGCGGCAGAGCGAAGTCGAAATCGCTCAGTGAGAAATGCTGTGTCATGAGTCGAGGGCTGGACCGGCCCGTGCCAACGAGATGCAGGAGCGGAGCCGGCAAGCGGCTTCGCGGAGGCAGAATTCTCCCATGCCCCCCGCCATTGCCACGCCTGCCGCCAAGGAGAAGTCCGGCCCGCAGCGTGCGCTGGAGAAGCTCGGTCTGGTGCGCCCGATCGACTTCGCGCTGCACCTGCCGACGCGCTACGAGGACGAGACCCGGCTCGTGCCGATCGGCAGCCTGCGCGACGGCGTCATCGGGCAGGTCGAAGGCGTCGTCGAATCGTGCGAGGTGCAGGTGCGCAGCCGGCGCATGCTGGTCGTTCGCGTGCACGACGGCCGTGATGATCTGGTGCTGCGCTTCCTGCATTTCTACCCCTCGCACCAAAAGGCGCTCGCGGTCGGCACACGCGTGCGGGTGCGCGGCGAAGCGCGCGGCGGCTTCTTCGGGCTGGAGATGGTGCACCCGAGCTTCAAGGCCGTGGCCGAGGGTGCGCTGCTCGCGACGGCGCTGACGCCGGTCTATCCGACCAGCGCGCAGTTGCCGCAGCTCTACCTGCGCAAGGCGGTCGATGCGAATCTGGCGCGCGCCGACCTTTCGGAGCTGCTGCCGGGCGAGGTCGTTCCCGCGGGGATGATGGGCCTGCGTGATGCGTTGAACTTTCTGCACCACCCGGCACCCGACGTCGGCATCGCCGCGCTCGAAGACCGCAGCCACCCGGCGTGGCAGCGGCTGAAGTTCGAAGAGCTGCTCGCGCAGCAGCTGTCGCAACTGCAGGCCAAGCGCGAGCGCGAGTTGCAGCGTGCACCGAAGTTCGACCTGCGCGCCGGCGGCCTGCAGGAACGGCTGCTCGCCGCACTTCCGTTCACGCTGACCGACGCGCAGCGGCGCGTCGTCGAAGAGATCGCGCACGACCTGCAGCGCGACGTGCCGATGCACCGGCTCCTGCAGGGCGACGTGGGTTCGGGCAAGACCGTGGTGGCCGCGCTCGCGGCGGCGATCTCGATCCACGAGGGCTGGCAGTGCGCGCTGATGGCGCCGACCGAGATCCTCGCCGAGCAGCATCTGCGCAAGCTGGTCGGCTGGCTCGAGCCGCTGGGCATCACGGTCGCGTGGCTGACCGGCAGCCGCAAGGGCAAGGGGCGGACGAAGATGCTCGAGCAGGTCGCCTCGGGCGAGGCGATGCTGGTCGTCGGCACGCACGCGGTGATCCAGGAGCAGGTGAAGTTCGCGAAGCTGGGCCTGGCGATCATCGACGAGCAGCATCGCTTCGGTGTGCAGCAACGGTTGGCGCTGCGCGAGAAGCTGCGCTCGAACCTCGTCGAACCCCACACACTGATGATGAGCGCCACGCCGATCCCGCGCACGCTCGCGATGACGCTGTTCGCCGACTTGGACGTGAGCACGATCGACGAGCTGCCGCCCGGCCGCACGCCGGTCGTCACCAAGCTCTTCGCCGATTCGAAGCGCGAAGCGGTGATCGGCCGCATCCGCGATGCTTCGGCGCAGGGGCAGCAGGTCTACTGGGTCTGCCCGTTGATCGAGGAGAGCGAGACGCTCGACCTGCAGAACGCGACCGAGACCCACGCGCACCTCACCGCCGCGTTGCCTGGCCGCATCGTCGGCTTGCTGCACGGCCGCATGAAGGCGGCGGAAAAGGCCGCGGTGATGGCGCTTTTTACGTCCGGCGAGATGGCGGTGTTGGTCGCCACCACCGTGATCGAGGTCGGCGTGGATGTGCCGAACGCCTCGCTGATGGTGATCGAGCACGCCGAGCGCTTCGGGCTCTCGCAGCTGCACCAGTTGCGCGGCCGCGTCGGCCGCGGCACCGCGGCGAGTGCCTGCGTGCTGATGTACGGCTCGCCGTTGTCCGACACGGCGAAGGCGCGGCTGAAGGCGATGCTGGAGACGGGCGACGGCTTCGAGATCGCGCGCCGTGATCTGGAAATCCGCGGCCCCGGCGAGTTTCTCGGCGCGCGGCAATCGGGCGCCCCGCTGTTGCGCTTCGCCGATCTGGTGCTCGACGAAGCGCTGGTGCATCGGGCGCGCGCCGCCGCCAGCTTACTGCTCGATCGCTACCCACAGGTGGCGATCGACCATGTCATCCGGTGGCTGGGCGCCCGCTCCGACTACCTCAAGGCCTGAATTGCCGACAGAATCCGGCCATGACGCTCACCGAACTCCGCTACATCGTCGCCGTTGCCCGCGAACACCATTTCGGGCGGGCGGCCGAAGCGTGTTTTGTCTCACAGCCGACGCTCAGCGTCTCGATCAAGAAGCTCGAGGAAGAGCTCGACGTGAAGATCTTCGAACGCGGCGCGAACGAGGTCACCGTGACGCCGCTGGGCGAAGAGATCGTGCGCCAGGCGCAGTCGGTGATCGAGCAGGCCGCGGCGATCAAGGAGATCGCCAAGCGCGGCAAAGACCCGGTGAGCGGGCCGCTGCGGCTCGGCGTGATCTACACGATCGGGCCGTACCTGTTGCCCGATCTGGTCCGCCAGGCGATCGAGCACGTGCCGCAGATGCCGCTGATGCTGCAGGAGAACTTCACCGCCAAGCTGCTCGAGATGCTGCGCAACGGAGAGCTCGATTGCGCGATCATGGCCGAGCCGTTTCCCGACACGGGCCTGGCGGTCGCGCCGCTCTACGACGAGCCGTTCATGGCCGCGGTGCCCAAGGCGCACCCGTTCGCCAAGCGCAAGAGCCTGAGCACCGACGAGCTGAAGAGCGAGACCATGCTGCTGCTGGGCACCGGCCACTGCTTTCGCGACCACGTGCTCGAGGTCTGCCCCGAGTACGCGCGCTTCGTGAGTGCCGACGGTGGTGGCGACAAGGGCGTGGGCATCCGCAACAGCTTCGAGGGCTCGTCGCTGGAGACGATCAAGTACATGGTCGCCTCCGGCATGGGCGTGACCGTGGTGCCGCAGCTCAGCGTGCCGAAAGACAAGCAGCCGCACATCGTCTACGTCCCGTTCGTCAAGCCGGTGCCGACGCGGCGCGTGGTGCTGGCGTGGCGGCGCACGTTCACGCGCTACGAGGCGATCGCGGCCTTGCGCAACGCGATCTACGCGTGCCCGCTGGCGGGCGTGAAGCGGCTGTCGTGATCGATCGGCATGCCGCCCCACGCCCGCCGCTCGCGCCCGATCAGCGGAACAGGTCCTGGGCGACGCCCGCGGCGCTGAAGAGGTAGTCCCGCGAAGCCTCGAGCTGGGTGCGCAGGCGGGCGAGGTCGGTGTCGAGCAGCCGGCCTTTCCACTTGCGCAGCTTGCCGGCGACGATCACGGTCTCGACGTTGGAGCGCTCCATCAGCGAGACCACCGCACCGGGCACGCTGTTGAGGGGGGCGACGTTGATCGCGCTCGCGTCGAGGATGATGATGTCGGCCTCCTTGCCCGGTGTCAGCGAGCCGATCTTGCGGTCCAGGCGCAGACCCTTCGCGCCGTTCATCGTGGCGTATCGCAGCACGTCGCGGGTCGTCAGCAGGTCGGGCACGCCGGCGGCCGGTTTCGGGTACTGGCTGGGCGGGGTGAACGCGCCCTGTTCCAGAACCATCTGGTTCACCAGCGCGCGCTGCACGTTCATCGTGGCCCGCATCTGGGTGAAGAAATCCGCCGTCAGCGTGCACTCCACGTCCACGCTCAGCGACGGCTCGAGCCCCACGCTGAGAGCCTTCAGGATGGGCGGCATACCGTGTCGCATGTTCATCTCGATCGGCACCGCGAGCGACACCTGCGCGCCGGCCTCCTTGACCTTCTGCCAGCCCAGATCGGACATGCCGGTCATGTGGATGAACAAGTTGTCCGGGCCCAGGCCGAGCGTGCCGCTGTCGCCGCCCTTGCCTTGCGCGAGCAGATCGAGCGTGGGGCGGATGCCGAACGGCGACAGCACGTGCGCCGCCACCTGCAGGCCGAGATCGCGGCCGATCTTCCAGGCCTTTTCGTAGGCCGGCAGGTAGAGTTCGCCGCCCATGGTCATCGTCATCAACTGGTCGCTCGACGAGAACCACTGCTTCTTGATGCGCGCCGCGTCGTCCGGGTACTTGTGGCCCGGGTTCGTGCCGAGGATCGCGGCGCCCGCGCTCTCGAAGTAGCCGAAGACGCCACGCCGGCCCGAATCCATCACGCCCTGGATCGCCGCGTCGGAGTGTTGCGGCGAGTGGTGGATCTGCGAGATGTCGTGCACCGTGGTGACACCGGCGTCGAGCTGGCTGAGCGAGCCGAACAGCTCGTTGATGTACACGTCCTGCGGGCGATAGACCGGCGCGAACTTCAGCAGGATGTATTCGAAGTAGGTGGTGTTTCCGCTGCGTGTGTTCGAGCCGTCGTTGATCAGGATGCCGTCGGCGAGAAAGCTGCGCAGCGCGGTCTCGAACAGGTGATGGTGGGTGTCGACGAAGCCCGGCATCACGACGCGGCCGCGTGCGTCGATCTCTGCCGCACCGCCCGCCTGCAGGCTGCGCCCGACGGCGACGATCTTCTTGCCCTCGACCAGCACGTCGGCCTGCGAGAAATCGCCGACCTTCGGGTCCATCGACATCACCGCGCCACCGCGGATCACGTAGCGCCGGCCGGGCTGGCCGCTTTCCTGCGGCTCCCTTTCATGCTGCGCGGCGGCCGGGCGGGCCGCGAGCAGATCGAACGCCGTCGCGGCCACGCCGGTCGCGGCCGCGGTCTTGAAGAAGTTTCGGCGCGAGCCGGAATGGTCTTGGGGCTGGCCCTGGTCACAGAGTCTGCACATGGCACTGTCTCCTCGGTGTGAGTCACGCCCAGCCATGACCCGTTGTTGAATGTTCTGCTTGCGCAGTGCTGGGTCGGGTGAACTCGTTCAGGTCGGGGGCTCGTCAGCCGCCGTGCCGCTGGCGCAGCAGCTTCGCGGCCTCGACCATCGCGCGCAGCTTGCCCACGGCCGTCTCGCGCGGCAGGTATTTCATGCCGCAATCGGGCGCGAGGATCACGTTGCCGGCCGCAACAAAGGGCAGCGCGCGTTCGATGCGCTGCACGATCGTCTCGACCGACTCGACCCGCGGATCGGCCAGATCGATGCAGCCCACCATCACGCGCTTGCCGTCGAGTGCGGCGAGCGCCGAGCAATCGAGGTGCGATTGCGCCGTCTCGATCGAGACCTGCCGGCAGCTGCACTGCGCCAGCTCGGGCAGGAACGAGTAGCCGCTCGGTCGATCGTGGATGATCGCTGCATAGCCGAAGCAGATGTGCACGGCGGTCGTGCCGGTGATGCCGTCGAGCGCGCGGTTGAGTGCCGCGAGGCCGTACTGGCGTGCCTTCTCGGGCCGCGCCTGCATGTAGGGTTCGTCGATCTGGACCACGTCGGCGCCGGCCGCGAACAGGTCGCGGATCTCGGCGTTGACGGCGTCGGCATAGGCCATCGCCGCGGCTTCCTCGGTCTCGTAGAAGTCGTTCTGCGCCTGCTGCAGCATCGTGAACGGGCCGGGCACGGTGATCTTGACCATGCGATCGGTGTTGGCCCGCAGGAACTTCAGGTCGTCGACCTCGACCGCGTGCCTGCGGCGAATCCTGCCGACGATTCGCGGCACCGGGTTCGGGTGGCCGGAGCGGTCGAGCGCGGTACCGGGGTTGTCGAGGTCCACACCTTCGAGCGCGGTCGCGAAGCGGTTCGAGTAGCTCTCGCGGCGGGTCTCGCCGTCGCTGACGATGTCCAGGCCGGCTTCTTCCTGCGCGCGGATCGCGATCAGCGTCGCATCGTTCTGCGCTTCCTCCAGGTACTGCGGCGGAATGCGCCAGAGCTCCTTCGCTCGCGTGCGCGGCGGGAAGCGGCCCGCCAGCTTGGCACGGTCGATCAGCCATTCGGGCTGCGGAAAGCTGCCGACGATCGTGGTGGGGAACAGCATGGTCCTTCTCCTTCGTGTCAAACGCCGAGGTAGGCGCGCTGGATTTCGGGGCGGGCGAGCAATTCGGCCGGCGCGCCTTCGGCGACGATGCGACCTTCTTCGAGCACGTAGGCGCGGGTCGAGACTTCCATCGCCATCACGACGTTTTGCTCGACCATCAGCACCGACATGCCGGCCGCGTTGATGCGGCGGATCGCCGCGAACATGTCGTGCACGATCAGCGGCGAGAGGCCGAGCGAGGGCTCGTCGAGCAGGAGCAAGCGCGGTCTGGCCATCAGCGCACGCGCGATCGCGACCATCTGCTGCTGCCCGCCGGAGAGTTCGCCCGCGGCGCTCGCCAGCTTGGCCTTCAGTGCGGGGAACAGCGCGAGCACCGACTCCAGCGACGCCTTGCGGTGCACCTTCGCTGCGGGCAGGTAGCTGCCGAGCTCCAGGTTCTCGAGCACGCTCATGCCGGTGAACAGCCGCCGGCCCTCGGGCACGACCGCGATGCCGGCTTCGCAGAAGCGGTGCGGAGCGAGTGGCGTGATGTCCCGGCCCTCGAAGATCAGCTTCCCGGCGCTCGCCCGCAGGATGCCGGCGAGCGTGTTGATCAGCGTCGTCTTGCCGGCGCCGTTCGGGCCGACCACGCACAGCAACTCGCCGGCACGCACCTCGAGCGAGACGCCCCAGAGCGCGCGCGCCGCGCCGTAGGCCACTTGCAGGTCGTGCACTTCAAGCATGCGCACGCTCCGGGTGTGGACCACCGAGGTACGCGGTCATCACCTCGGGCCGCTGCATCACGTCGGTGGCGCTGCCTTCGGCCAGCAGGTCGCCGTGGTTGAAGACGACGATGCGGTCGGTCAGCGCCATCACCGCGCGCATCACGTGCTCGACGAAGACGATGGTGGCGCCTCGATCGCGGATGCGTCGGACCAGCGCGACCGCGTCGTCGATCTCGCTCGGCGTGAGGCCGCACAGCACCTCGTCGAGCAGCACGAGGCGCGGGCGCGAGGCGAGCGCGCGGGCGAGTTCGAGGAACTTGCGCTGGTGCAGGTTCAGCTCGTCCGGGTGCGCCGCGGCCTTGGCGTGCAGGCCGGTGAATTCGAGCCAGTTCATCGCCTGCCGGCGCGCCGCGGCCACGTCGTGGACGGCGCCGCCGAACATCGTCGCGAGCGCCACGTTGTCGAGCACGCTCAGGTGCGCGAACGGCCGCGGGATCTGGTAGGTGCGGGCGATGCCCGATGCGGCGATCTCGTGCGCGGGGCGGCCGGTGAGGTCGCGGCCCTCGAACACGATCGTGCCGCCGGTGGGTGCGTAGTGGCCGGTGACGACGTTGATGAAGGTCGACTTGCCCGAGCCGTTCGGCCCGAGCAGGCCGAGAATCTCGCCGCGGCGCACGTCGACATCGACGCCGGTCAGCGCGCGCACGCCCTTGAACGACTTCTGCAGACCCCGCACGCGCAGCAGCACCTCCCCCGGCGCGACGCTCGCCGTGGTTGCGACCGGCGCGGTCGGCTGCGCCGGTGCGTGCGCCGGTACGTGTGCCGGTGCGTGTGCAGACGCCGCGGGCGCGCGCTTGCCAAACACTTTCTGCAGCCGCGGCAGGATGCCGTCGGGCATGAACAGGATCGCCGCGATCAGGATCACGCCGATCATCGCCTTGCCGGCGATCGCATGGTCGGCCGCGGTGAAGCTGTACAGCAGCGCGGTGATCGCGACCGCGCCGATCGCCGGGCCGGCCCAGTGGCGCGTGCCGCCGAGCACGCTCATCAGCACGACCGTCAGCGGCACCGCGATCGTGAACACCTCGCCGACCGTCACGTACGAAAGAAACATCGCGTGGATGCCGCCGGCCACACCGGCGAGCGCGCACGAGATCGCCAGTGCCGTCAGCTTGTAGCGGTAGGTCGGCACGCCGATCACTTCGGCGGCGTCTTCGTCGTCGTGGATCGCGAACAGGCCGGCGCCGAACTTCGAGACGAAGATCGCCCAGGCGACCAGCAACGTCAGCGTGGCCGCGGCGAGTGCGAGCAGGAAGAAGGTGGACGACGGCGTCGGCCCGATCTTCGGCAAGCGCACTGCGCTGAGCGAGACGCCGTTGCCGCCGTCGAGCGGCGTGTTGGTGACGATCGTGCCGATCACGAAGGTGATCGCCAGCGTCAGCAG
>Ga0209583_10000230_pt1 | contig 18247 bp, 17 predicted proteins | sample Str014_FD_187201 | JGI IMG/M metagenome (GOLD analysis project Ga0209583, IMG submission 187201) | Freshwater sediment microbial communities in response to fracking from Pennsylvania, USA - Straight Creek_MetaG_SC_2014 (SPAdes) (version 2) | ecosystem: Environmental > Aquatic > Freshwater >... | reverse complement strand
CCAAAGATCTCAACGCTTTCGAGGGCCGCGCCATCGTGTTCGAAGGCCCGGAGGATTATCACCACAGGATCGACGATGCCTCGCTTGGTATTGACGAGCACTGCATCCTGTTTGTCCGGGGCACCGGGCCGATCGGCTATCCCGGCGGCGCCGAGGTGGTGAACATGCAGCCGCCGGCGGCGCTGATCAAACGCGGGATCCTGTCGCTACCGTGCATCGGCGACGGCCGGCAGTCCGGCACCTCCGGCTCGCCGTCGATCCTGAATGCGACACCGGAAGCCGCCGCCGATGGCGGACTGGCGATTCTCAGGACCGGCGACAAGGTTCGCGTCGACCTCAACAAGGGCAGCGCCAACATCCTGATCTCGGACGAGGAAATCAAGCAGCGCCGCGCCGAGTTGAAAGCCAAAGGCGGCTTCCCCTACCCGCCCAACCAGACCCCCTGGCAGGAACTGTATCGCTCGACCGTCGGTCAACAAGCCACCGGCGCCTGCATGGAGCTCGCGACGCGCTATCATGACATTGCCGGTCAGGTCGGTGTGGCGCGGGACAATCATTAGGTAACCGCGTCATTGCGAGTGAAGCGAAGCAATCCAGGAATCCCGCCGCGGAATGGTTCTGGATTGCTCGCTTCGCTTCTCGCAATGATGAAAGAAAAGCCAGGAAAAAACCATGTCAGACCGCCTGAAGGGCAAGCGCGCATTCGTGACGGCCGCCGCCGTCGGCATCGGCCGCGCCTGCGCCGTGGCCTTTGCGCGCGAAGGCGCAACGGTATTCGCGACCGATCTCGACGAGAGCAAGCTTGCATCGCTCAGGAACGACGGCATCGCCGAAGTGGCAAAGCTCGACGCGCGCGATAGCGCGGCGGTCGCAGCCACGGCCCAGCGCGCCGGCAAGACCGATATCCTGCTCAATGCCGCCGGCTTCGTGCACCACGGCACCGTGCTGGAATGTTCGGACGAGGACTGGGACTTCTCGTTCGACCTCAACGTCAAATCGATGCATCGTACGATCCGGTCGTTTCTGCCGGGCATGCTGGAGGCCGGCCGCGGCTCGATCGTCAACATCTCTTCCGCTGCCGGCGTCTTCAAGGCGGCGCCCAAACGCTATGTCTATGGTGCGACCAAGGCCGCGGTCGCGGCACTGACCCGCGCGGTCGCCGCCGATTTCATCACCAGGGGCGTCCGCTGCAATTGTATTTGCCCCGGCACCATCGAGACCCCTTCGATGCTGCAGCGTGCCGAAGCCGCTGGCCCCGGCGGGCGCGAAATGTTCGTGTCGCGGCAGCCGATGGGACGGCTGGGCACGGCCGAGGAAATCGCGTTGCTGGCGGTCTATCTCGCCAGCGACGAAAGCGCGTTCACGACCGGTGTCGCCCACATCATCGACGGCGGCTGGACGCTTTGAGCAGGGATAATTTCCATGAACAGGATTGATCTTAACGGCCGTATCGCCGTCGTCACCGGCGGGGCGCAAGGTTTTGGGCGCGCGATCACCGAGCGCTTTGTCGGCTCCGGCGCCAGGGTCGCGATCTGGGATCACGACCTGCCGTTCGCCGAAAAGACCGCGAAGGAAATCGGCGCCGGCGTCACGGCGTTCAAGGTCGACGTATCCGACCTCGCCGCGGTGGAGACGACGCGCGACGCGACGCTGAAGGCGTTCGGCAAGATCGACATCCTCGTCAATAATGCCGGTATCGCCGGGATCAACAAGACGGTCTGGGAAACCGACCTCGAGGAATGGCGCAAGGTGCTGCGCATCAACCTCGACGGCCCCTTCATCTGCTGCAAGGCGGTGGTGCCCGCGATGCTCGCGCAGAAATATGGCCGCATCGTCAATATCGCCTCGATCGCCGGCAAGGAAGGCAATCCCAACGCCGCGCATTATTCGGCGTCCAAGGCCGGCCTGATCGCGCTGACCAAATCGCTCGGCAAGGAACTGGCGCAGCATGACATCCTGGTCAATGCGGTGACGCCGGCGGCGGCCAAGACCGCGATCTTCGACCAGCTGACGCAGCAGCATATCGACTTCATGCTGTCGAAAATTCCAAAGGGACGCTTTGTCCTGGTGGAAGAGCTCGCGGCGATGGTGGCGTGGCTGTCGTCGGAGGATTGCGCGTTCTCGACTGGCGCGGTGTTCGACATCTCCGGCGGACGGGCTACCTATTAGTGCCGGAGAAAACATTGACCCGGGAAGGTGGATGCCTGTGCGGCGCGGTCAGATTCGCGACGTTTGGCGAGCCGGTCAATGTCCGCATCTGTCACTGCCGCAATTGCCAGAAGGCGATGGGCTCGCCGTTCCTTGCCCGCGCGCTGTTCGATCAGCGCGACCTGAAGGTTGATGGCGACACCGCCAGCTATCCGTCATCGGAAAGACTTGAGCGCGTGTTCTGCAAGACCTGCGGCACGCGGCTGTTTTCCCGGCGCACCGACGGGACCATGGTCGGCGTGGCGCTGGCTACCTTCGATGACCGCAACGCCTTCGCGCCCACCGGACACATCTGGGTGTCGGAAAAGATCGAATGGTTGCGACTGGACGACGGCCTGCCGCAACACGCCGAGAACCCGCCTTAGCGCGTCATCTTCCCGGAAATTTTGATAGCTTGAGGCGATAAACATACGATGCTGGAACAGCGCCATTGAACATCTCCCTGTACGACGTCTCGGTCTGGGTATTGCCGCTGGTGATCGCCATCACCTTCCATGAAGCGGCGCACGGCTTTGTCGCGCACCGGCTCGGCGACAACACCGCCTGGCAGCTTGGCCGCGTCAGTTTCAATCCATTGAAGCACATCGATCCGTTCGGCACCCTGATCCTGCCCGCGGTGCTGTTGATCTCGCATTCGCCGTTCCTGTTCGGCTACGCCAAGCCGGTTCCGGTAAACTTCCGCAACCTGAACCACCCCCGGCTCGACATGGTCTGGGTGGCGCTGGCCGGCCCCGCCACCAACATCCTGCTCGCGCTCGTGGCCGCTTTCGCTTTCCACGCCCTGCCCCTGATACCGGCGGATTACGCAAAGTGGGTCGCCGACAATCTGAAAAACACGCTCATCATCAATGTGGTGCTGGCGATCTTCAACATGCTGCCGATCCCGCCGCTGGACGGCGGCCGGGTCGCGGTGGGCCTATTGCCCCGGGTGCTGGCGATGCCGCTGGCCCGGCTGGAACCCTGGGGAATGCTGATCCTGATCGGCCTGCTGATCCTGTTGCCGCTGCTTGGTTCGCAACTGGGCCTAAATCTCGATGTTATTTCGGCGATACTGCGGACGCTGACCGGTTATGTGATCTCGGCACTTTTGTTCGTGACCGGCAACGCGTAAACCATGCGTGGGAGAACAAGTTTGAGGCCATGGTGATCAAGGCTGCCGACATGTTGATCGCCCGCCGCGCCGATACGCGCGCCAGGGCCGACGTGGCGACATGGAAGATGCTTGCCAAGCTCAACGGCACCTCGTCGCTTCCCGACGAAGCGAGGAACTTCCTCGCCGGCTACCGGACGCTGCTGGAGAAGATGACGGAAGCCGAGGCGACCGAAGCCACCATCCATCTCGTCTACCAAAGCTATTACGCGGAGATGGGCGGCGCCGGCACCCCACCCGAGGTGCCTGCCCGGTTGCGAGACCCGGTTCCCGACGCCGGCAATGTCACCGCCTTCCGGCGTTCCCCTGCCCGGCCCAAGCCTGGGGCAAACCAACCAGCCGGCAAGCCGAGGCTGCCGGTCGCGCTGATCTTTGCGTGCCTCGTCATCGTCTATGTCGGGGTTCGGTATTTCTGGCAGTGAAACAAGCGGCACCATTCGCATTCGACTGCCCCGCCGAACGATTAACCGCAAGGCGAAATTTCGGGCGCGTCGATCCGCCGCGACGGCTAGGCGAGCGCCCGGATGCCGGGCATGATGGATCCCTGTTTATCAGCCATATCCCATCGACCCCCGGAGGAAAAATGAAGCGATCGATTGCGGCCCTCGTGATGACCACAAGCCTGGTTTTGGCGAGCGGAGCATTGGCCCAGACGTTCGACAAGGTCGTCAAGGTCGGCAGCCTCGGCGACCAGTCCGGCCTTTACGCCGACATTGGCGGTCCAGGTTCGGCTGTCACCGCGCAGATGGCGATCGAGGACTCCGGGCTGCTGGCCAAGGGCTGGAAGATCGACCTGATCACGGCCGACCATCAGAACAAGCCGGATGTGGGCAGCAATATCGGCAAGCAGTGGGTCGACGTCGAGAAAGTCGACGTGTTCGTCGACCTCGCCAGCTCCGGTGTCGGCCTTGCCATCGCCAACCTCGCAAAGGAAAAAAACGTCGTCAACCTGAACTCCGGTTCGGCCTCGTCCGACCTCACGGGCGCGCAATGCTCGCCGAACACGGTGCACTGGGTCTACGACACCTGGATGCTCGCCAACGGCACCGGCAAGGCGCTGGTCAAATCCGGCGGCGACAGCTGGTTCTTCCTGACCGCGGACTATGCGTTCGGCCACGCGCTCGAACGCGACACCGCGGCGGTCGTCACTGCCAATGGCGGCAAGGTGCTCGGCGGCGTCAAGCACCCGCTCAACAATTCCGACTTCTCCTCCTTCCTGCTGCAGGCGCAAAGCTCGAAGGCGAAGATCATCGGTCTGGCCAATGCCGGCGGCGACACCACCAATGCGATCAAGCAGGCAGCCGAATTCGGCATCGTCTCGGGCGGCCAGAAGCTCGCGGGCATGCTGATGTTTATCACCGACGTCCATTCGCTCGGGCTCAAGGTCGCGCAGGGCCTGAACTTCACAGAGACATTCTACTGGGACCTGAACGACCAGACCCGCGCCTTCACCAAGCGCTTCAACGAGAGGTTCAAGAAGCAGCCGCCGACCATGGTGCAGGCCGGCGTCTATTCCTCATTGATCCATTACTTCAAGGCTTTGGAGGCCCTTGGCGGCAATCCGCATGACGGCCGCGCCGTGGTCGCCAAGATGAAGGAAATGCCGACCGACGATCCGCTGTTCGGAAAAGGGTCGATCCGCGCCGACGGCCGCAAGATCCACCCGGCCTATCTGTTCGAGGTGAAGAAACCCGCCGACTCCAAATCTCCGTGGGACTACTACAATCTGGTCGCCACGATCCCGGCGGAGGAAGCTTTTATCCCGCTGGAAAAGAGCGCCTGCCCGATGATCAAGAAGAGCTGAGCGCGTCGGGCGATCATCCAACACAAATGCCGGCGGGCGATCGCCGGCATTTTTTGCAGAATGGGTTGAGACCCCTTTGCGAAACCCATCTTTTTGGCGGAACGCCTAATGGGTTTTCCTTGGCACCACCTTTACTGCGATGTCAGCTCTTCCCCTTCACGCGGAAGATCACGGGCAACGTGAAACTCAGCCCCTCGTCGGCCACGACCGGCGGGGGTTGCGGCATCGGGTTGGAGCGGCGCACCATCGCCAAGGCGGCCTCATCGAAGGCCTTGTCGCCAGAGCCCTTCTCGATGCTGGTCGAGAGCACGCGGCCCATCCGGTCGAGCGTGAAGCGGACTTGAATTTCGGCCGATTTTTGCCCGCGCTCCGCGGGATAGCGCTTGTGCTTGTCGAGATGCGCAAGCAGTTCCTTCTGCCAGGTCGCACGCACCCTCCGCGCGGTCTCGCCGGTGCCGAGCGCCGGCGCGATTGAGCGCGGTCCCTCCGGAATCGCCGGCGAACCCGGCACGGCCGCCGCTTCGGCCGCCACCGATTCCTCGGAAGCCTGGGTCTGCACCGCCGCGACCTTCGGCTCGTCCTCCCTCGGTTTGTCCGACTCGTTCGGCGTCACCACCCGGTCCGGATCCTCGGCCTCGGTCGGCATGTCCTTTGGCAGGTCGGTTTCCTTGACCTCGGCCTTCTGCTCCGCGAGCTGCGGCGAGGCGATGGACGCATCGGTGTCCGCTCCCGCCGGCAGGTCGGTGGCTTCGCGGCGCACCGACGCCAGTTCGACGCCGACCTCGATGGCGGTGGCGCCGAGCGCGTCGTCGGACTCGTCGGTTTGCAGATGCGCGACCGCCAGCGCCGCGCCGCCGGCGTGAAGCGCGAGTGCGACCAGCGCGGCGAAAAACCAGAGCCGCCTGGAGGGTTGTTGCTCGCTGTCGAAATCGGACATCGCCGGCGTCCGCTCAAGGCCTTGCCGGATCGGTCGAAGCCGGCGGCGCCGCGGCATCGGGCACGCGTTCGAGCGCGACCAGCTTGATCCGGGAATAGCCGCCGGCGCGGAGGATTTCCAGCACGTCCATTAACTCGCCATAGGGCACCGCGCGATCGGCGCGCAGGAAGATATAGCGGTCCTTGCTTGAATCGGCCATCGCATCGAGCGACCGCACCAGGTCGACCCGCTTGACCGGGTTCTCGCCGATCGCCACCGCCAGATCGGGCTTGATGCTGACATAGGTCGGCTTGTCCGGCTTCTTTTGCGGCGTCGACGACGAGGTCGGCAGGTCGATCGGCAGATCGACGGTCGACAGCGGCGCCGCCACCATGAAGATGATCAGCAGGACCAGGATGACGTCGATGAAGGGCGTGACGTTGATCTCGTGCGATTCCGCGTAATCGCTGTCGTCGTCGAGGTCGCTGTCCGCGATCGAGGCAACCATCGCTTACTCCGCGGCGCGTGATTGCGGGGGACCATGCGTGCGATCGAGATCGCGCGACAGCAGCCGTGCCGCGGCACCGGATGCACGGTTGACCAGTTCGAGATAGGCCTTGGTCACGCGCGCGAAGTGATTGTAGAAGATAACGGCCGGAATGGCCGCGACGAGGCCGATGGCGGTCGCCAGCAGTGCTTCGGCGATGCCCGGCGCCACCACCGCGAGATTGGTGGTCTGCGATTTGGAAATCCCGATGAAGCTGTTCATGATGCCCCAGACGGTGCCGAACAGTCCGATGAAGGGTGACGTCGCACCGATGGTTGCGAGCAGTCCCATGCCGAGCCGGATCCGCCGCGCCTCGGCGCGGACGATCTCGGCGAAGCTCGATGCCGCCCGTTCCTTGATACCGGCATCGCTGGAAATTCCCGCCGATAGCCGCCCTTCGCGCATCGCCACCGCCAGCAGAGAAGCCAGCACGCTTTCGCCGGACCCGAGCGCGAATTGCGCCTCGGCCAGCGAACGGGAGTCGCCGATCTTCGCCAGCGCGTTTCGCAGCCGGCGCCGAATCGCGGTAAGCTCGATGGTCTTGGCGATGAGGATGGTCCAGGTCACCAGCGAGGCAAAGGCGAGACCGATCATCACGGCCTTGACCAGCACGTCCGCCGACAGGAACATCGACCACGGAGACAACTCGCGCAGTGCTGTCGCGGTCGATTTCAGGGGGCGGGATTCAGTCGCGTCGGATGCTGTGGTCGCAGTCTGCGCGGGCACGGCCGGGGTTGCTTGCGGCACCAACGGCGGCGCCTGCGCCACCGGCGCCATTTGCTGTTGCGCCGATGACGGCGTCATCAGCGACAGCATCGCCAGTCCCGCCAGCACCGCAAATGACGCACGTAACAAAGAGGCTTTCATACATTGGCCCAGGTGGCGGATGCGGTTGCGATTAGATGCCGGTCCATTCGACGGCTTCAGCGCCAGGGCGCCCAAACCGCTTCATCAGGAACTGCCTCGCGGTATTCAAGTGAACGTCGGCCGAGGACTACCACGCTCAACAGCCGGGAAAAAGACCAACCCTTCGCATTTCCAATCAGGAAACTGCGAAAAAAAACGCGCTAAAGCTTTCCAAATGTTTAGGATACTCAAGCGATAGTGTGTGTACGGCGCGGGCTTGGGCCGGTACCAGAGGAAGCTGGGAACCATTTTGATGACCCGATACTTGTTATTCGGACTCATGAGCCGCCATGACAATGTCGCACACCCTTCGCTGGATTTTGCTAATCGCAGCGGGCGCCGCGCTGGGCTATTTTGGCTGGCAACGATACGGCGGCGGAGCGCGGGTCACGCAGGCTGACAATTCGCAGCAACGACCGGCCGTAGCCGCCAGAACCCCTGTCCCCGTGAAGGTCGCGCCCGTCGAGAAGGCGGATTTCCCGGTCTACCTGACCGGCCTCGGCACCGTGCAGGGCTTCAACACCGTCGTGGTCCGCACCCGCGTCGACGGCCAGATCAACCGGATCGCCTTCCAGGAAGGCCAGTTCGTCAGCGAGGGCGACACTCTGGTGGAGATCGATCCGCGGCCGTTCCAGGCCGCGCTCGACCAGGCCAAGGCCAAGAAGGCGCAGGACGAAGCCAGCCTCGCCAACGCCAATCTCGACCTGCAGCGCTACACCAAGCTTGGCGAGTTTGCGACCAGGCAGCAGACCGACACGCAGCGTTCCACCGTCGCGCAACTGACGGCGCAGATAGCGGCCGACACCGCGGCCGTTTCCAATGCACAAACCCAGTTCGACTACGCCACCGTCAAGGCGCCGATTTCGGGCGTCGCCGGCCTGCGCCAGGTCGACGTCGGCAACATCGTCAATGCTGCGACCCAGACCGGCATTGTGACCATTGCCCAGATCGAGCCGATCGCCGTGATCTTCACCGCACCCGAAGAGCAGCTGCCCGATATCAAGGCAGCGCTTGCGACGGCGCCCCCCAAGACGATCGCCTTCTCCACCGACGGCAAGCGGGTGCTGTCGACCGGCTCGCTCGCGCTGATCAACAACCAGGTCGACACGACAAGCGGGACTATTCGGCTCAAGGCGGTGTTTGACAACAAGGACCACGCCTTGTGGCCCGGACAATCCGTTTCAACCCGCCTGCTGGTAAGCACGTTGAAGGACGCGACGGTGGTTCCCGATGACGCGGTTCAGCATGGGACCGATGGCCTCTACGCGTTCGCCGTCAACCAGGAGAACAAGGCCGAGTTACGCAAGATCAAGGTCGGGCGCTCGATCGACGGGCGTTCGGTGGTCGAGGAAGGCCTCGCGCCCGGCGAACAGGTGATCACAGCCGGGCAGTTCAAGGTTCAGCCGGGTTCGCTGGTCACGACAGCGGTGGCAAGTTCAGATCAGGTGCAGCCCAGGGTGAAGCAGGAATGAGCGACGGGATTTCCGCGCCATTCATTCGCTATCCCATCGGCACGTCGCTGATGATGGCTGGCATTCTGTTCGTCGGTCTGGTCGCCTATCCGCTGCTGCCCGTCGCGCCGTTGCCGCAGGTCGACTTCCCCACCATTCAGGTGGCCGCCAACCTGCCCGGCGGCAGCCCGGAAACCATGGCGTCCTCGGTGGCACAGCCGCTGGAGCGGCAACTGGCGCAGATTCCCGGCGTCGCCCAGATGACCTCGACGAGCTATCTCGGAACAGCCGCGGTCACGATCCAGTTCGATCTCAATCGCAACATCGACGCCGCCGCCAATGACGTCCAGGCCGCGATCAATGCCGCAGGCGGCCAGTTGCCAAAGAATCTTCCCTCGCCTCCGACCTATCGCAAGGTCAATCCGGCGGATTCACCGATCCTGCTGTTGTCGGCGACTTCCGACACGCTGCCGCTCACCTCCGTCAGCGACGCCGTCGATGCCCAACTGGCCCAGCAGATCAGCCAGATTTCGGGGGTGGCTCAGGTCACGATCGGCGGGCAGCAGAAGCCGGCGGTGCGCATCCAGGTCGATCCCGCCAAACTGGTCGCCAAGGGCCTCTCGCTGGAGGACGTGCGCAGCCAGATTGCGATCACCACCGTCGACAGCCCGAAGGGCAATATCGACGGCGCCACCCGCGCCTATACGATCTACGCCAACGATCAGTTGCTGGATTCCAGGGACTGGAACGACGTCATCATTGCCTATCGCAACGGCGGCCCGTTACGGATCCGCGATATTGGCCAGGCCGTCACCGGACCGGAAGACGCCAAGCAGGCGGCCTGGGCGAACGGCAAGCGCGGCGTATTCCTCGTGGTGTTCAAGCAGCCTGGCGCCAACGTCATCGAGACGGTCGACCGGATCAAGGCCACGCTGCCCCGGCTGGTCGCGGCCATTCCGCCGACGATCAAGATCGAGGTGATCAGCGACCGCACCCAGACCATCCGCGCCGCCGTCGAGGACGTGCAATTCACCCTGCTGCTGACCATCGCGCTCGTGGTCATGGTGATCTTCATCTTCCTGCGCAGTTTCTGGGCAACGGTGATCCCGGCCGTGACGGTTCCCCTCGCTCTGCTGGGGGCCTGCGCGCTGATGTGGGTGTTCGGCTATACCCTCGACAATCTTTCGCTGATGGCGTTGACCATCGCGGTCGGATTCGTGGTCGACGATGCCATTGTGATGCTGGAAAACATCACGCGCTACATCGAGGAAGGTGAAAAGCCGATGGCTGCCGCGCTGAAGGGCGCGAGCGAGATCGGCTTCACCATCATTTCGATCAGCGTATCGCTGGTCGCGGTACTGATCCCGCTGTTGCTGATGGGCGGCATCATCGGGCGGCTGTTCCGTGAATTTGCGGTAACGCTGGCAATGACGATCCTGGTGTCGATGATCGTGTCGCTGACCTTGACGCCGATGATGGCCTCGCGCTTCCTGCGCGCGCGCAGCGAAGTCCGCCATGGCCCCTTCTATCTCTGGAGCGAGCGCGCGTTCGACGCGATGCTGCGCGGCTACGAGCGGGGTCTCGACCTCGCACTGCGCTGGAAGCTCACGACGCTGACGATCTTCTTCGCCACGCTTGGATTATCGGTCTATCTGTTCGTGATCATTCCCAAGGGCTTTTTTCCGCAGCAGGACAACGGCCTGATCACGGCCACCGCGGAAGCCAATCAGGACATTTCCTTCGCCGACATGAAACGGCACCAGGAAGCGCTGGGCGCCGTCGTCCAGGCCGACCCGGATGTCGCCAGCGTGGCGATGGCGATCGGCGGCGGCGGCCGAGCCGGCAACAATGGCAATCTGTTCATCACCCTGAAGCCGCGCAGCGAACGCTCCGCCACCGCGCAGCAAATCATCGCCCGCCTGCGCCCGAAGCTGGAGAAGATCGAAGGCGCGCGGCTCTACATGCAGGCGGCACAGGACGTCCGGCTCGGCGGCCGGCCGACGCGAACTCAATTCGAATTCACCCTGCAGGACGCCAATCTGGCCGAGCTGAACGAATGGGCGCCGAAGATCCTGACCAAGATGCAGACGCTGCCTGAGCTGCGCGACGTCGCTACCGACCAGCAAACCAAAGGCACCACGCTGGAGCTGAAAATCAACCGCGACACCGCCTCACGCTACGGCATCCAGCCGCAACTGATCGACGACACGCTTTACGATGCGTTCGGGCAGCGGCAGGTGGCGCAATATTTTACCCAGCTCAACAGCTACCACGTGATCCTCGAAGTCCTGCCCGGCCTGCAGGGCGATCTCGACACCCTGAACAAGATCTACGTGAAGTCACCGACGACGGGGGACCAGGTGCCGCTGTCGACCTTTGCGAGCTGGACCAGCGTGCCGGTGCGGCCGTTGTCGATCAGCCACCAGGGTCAATTCCCGGCGATCACGATCAGCTTCAATCTCGCGCAGGGCACGGCGCTGGGTCAGGCCACCGACGCGGTGCAAAAGGCGATGGCCGAGCTTGGCGCACCATCGACATTGAACTCCAGCTTCCAGGGCACCGCGCAGGCGTTCCAGCAATCGCTCGGCACGGTGCCGCTGCTGATCCTGGCGGCATTGGTGGTGGTGTACCTGATCCTCGGTATTCTCTATGAAAGCTACATCCACCCGATCACGATCCTGTCCACGCTGCCTTCCGCCGGGGTCGGCGCGCTGGCCATCCTGATGCTGTTCGGATTTGACTTCAGCCTGATCGCGCTGATCGGCATCGTCCTTCTGATCGGCATCGTCAAGAAGAACGGCATCATGATGGTCGACTTTGCCATTTCGGCCGAGCGCGACGAACATTTGGAGCCGCTGGCGGCGATCCGCAAGGCGGCGATCCTGCGGTTTCGCCCGATCATGATGACGACCATGGCGGCGCTGCTCGGCGGTGTGCCGCTGATGCTCGGTACCGGGACCGGATCGGAAATCCGCCAGCCGCTTGGCTATGCCATGGTCGGCGGGTTGATCGTGAGCCAGGCACTCACCCTGTTCACGACCCCCGTGGTCTATCTCTATCTCGACCGTCTCTCGAATGCGTTTGCGAAGTGGGGACGGTCACCGAACGCCGATCATGGCGCGGATATCGACCAACGGGCATCGGCCAAGCAGGCCGCCGAGTGACCGCTCAGCCCGCGCCGAGATAGGCTTTCTGCACCTGCGGATCGTTGGCGAGTTCGGCCGCGGTGCCGGACAACACGCTCTTGCCGACCTGAAGCACAGTGGCAAAGTCGGAAACCTCCAGCGCCAGCTCGATCGATTGCTCCGCGAGCAGGATGGTCAATCCTTCCCGGTGCAGCCGTCCGAAGGTCTCATACATCGATTCCACCACCGCCGGCGCAAGGCCCAGCGACGGCTCATCCAGCATCAGCAGTTTCGGATCGCTCATCAGGGCGCGGCCGACCGCCAGCATCTGCCGCTCGCCGCCGGACATGGTGCCGGCGCGCTGGCCCCGCCGCTCCTTCAATTTCGGAAAGATCTCGTAGACGCGATCGAGCAGCGCCGAGATCCGCGATTTGTCGCGCAACGACGTCGCGCCGAGCAATAAATTGTTCTCGACGCTCTGCTGCACGAACAGCCGCCAGCCCTCCGGCGAAAGTGCGAGGCCCTTGCGCACGATGGCGAACGCGCTTTGTCCAGCGATCGCTTCGCCATTGAAGCTGATCGAGCCGGCGTGCGCGGGAATGAGGCCGGCGATGGCGTTGAGGACCGTGGTCTTGCCGCCGCCGTTGGAGCCGAGCAGCGCGACCACGCTGCCCGCGGGCACTTCGAGCGAAACGTCGGAGACGCCGATCAGATCGCCGTAGCGCACTTCGAGGTGCCTGATCGCAAGCAGCGGCGCGCTCATGTCGCGGGCCCGCCCATCAGCTCGATCGGTGTATGACCGGCGGCTGCCCTGGCGGCGCGGGTGCCGAGATAGGCCGCGATTACGGCGGGATTGGCGGTGACCTCGCGCGGACTGCCGCGGGCGATTTCCTTACCCTGATGAAACACCACCACGCGGCTCGCCAGCGACATGATGACTTCCATGATGTGCTCGACGATGACGAGCGTGATGCCGGAACGATGGATATCGCGGACTAGATCGATCGCGAGTTGCACCTCGCGCTGGGTCAGACCCGCCATGGCCTCATCAAGCAGCAGGACCTTGGGTTCGGTCGCGAGCGCGCGGGCAATCTCTAGCCGCTTGCGTCCGGGCGTGCCGAGCGAGCGCGCCGGCGCATCGGCAAGACCACTCATGCCGACGCGTGCCAGTACGGCGCGGGCTTTGCTTTCAGCCTCGGCGCGATGCGAGGTGCGCAGGAACGCGCCGATCATCACGTTCTCCAGCACCGACATGCCCTCGAACGTCTGCGGTACCTGGAAGGTGCGGGCGAGCCCGAGATGCGCCCGCGCCTCGGGCGTCATGTCGGTGATGTCGTGGCCTTCGAACAGGACCTTGCCCGATGTCGAAACCAGATCGCCGGTCAGACAATTGAAGAAGGTCGATTTGCCGGCACCGTTCGGTCCGATCAGGCCGAGAATATCACCCTGCTCCAGCGTGACGCTGGCGGCATCGACTGCCCGAAAGCTGCCGAAGGCCTTGGTCACGTCGCGGGCTTCAAGGAGCATGGGATGCTCCAGCGGCGGCGGACTTGTCGGGCGCGGTGCGCCTGGCCAACAGCCGGTTGATCAGCGCCAGGATGCCACCCGGCTGGAACCGGGCGATCAGCACGATGATCGCGCCATAGGCCACGAAGGTAAGGCCCGCGCCCTTGCCGCCGAGGAGATTGTTGGAGATTTCCTCCAGCGGCACCAGGATCGCGGCTCCGACCAGCGGGCCGAACAACAGGCCGGCACCGCCGAGTGCTGCCATGATCAGCATTTTCACCGATATCAGGATGCCCAGTCCCGACTCCGGATCGACGAACCCGAACATCATCGCATAGAGCGCGCCGGCCACGCTGGTCAGCCCCGCGCTCAGCATATACGCGTACAGCTTGGTGCGGCTGGCGGGGGCACCGAGCGAGCGCGCCGCCCGCTCGGAATCCTTGATGGCGCGCAGATAAAAGCCCATCCGGCTATTTGTCATCCACCAGGTGATCCCGAGCGTGATGATCAGGACCGTCAAAAACAGATAGTAGAACGGCAACGCCGAGATGAAGGAGAGGTCGAAGATGTTGCGCGGTACGGTCGGACCGCTGAGGCCGACGGCGCCGCCGAGATATTCGATGTTGGTGACAATCAGCCGGGCCAGTTCGGCAACCGCGATCGTCGCCATGCTGAAATAATGCCCGGACAGCCGCAGCGTCGGCACGCCAATGACGGCCGCGATCAGCACGCTGAAGAGAATGCCGGCGGGGATTCCGACCAGCGGCGACAAGGCGAAATGGGCGTAGGCACCCATCGCCGCGTAGGCACCGCAACCGAAGAACACGACATGGCCGACCGAGACCTGGCCGGCGTAGCCGCCGACGATGTTCCAGGCCGAGGCCGCGATCGCATACAGCAGGACCAACGCGCCGAGCCGTTGCTGGAACGGCGTCGTGAACACCAGGGGATAGGCAATGATCAGCACGAGCGCTACCAGGGGCCACAGATAACGGCGCATCACATCTTGCCCATCAGGCCCTGCGGCCGGAACCAGAGGAAGCACAGGAACAGCGAATACACCACGATGTCCTTGTAGACCGCGCCGATCCAGTACGCCGACACCGACTCGATGACGCCGATCAGGAGGCCTGCGACCAGCGCGCCGGGCACGCTGCCGAAGCCGCCCAGCGACACCGTGACAAAGGCGACGATGCCGAGCGTCTCGCCGACCGTCGGTGCGATGTAGAAGAAGGTCGCGATCAGCGCGCCCGCGATGCCCGTCGCACCCGCGGCGATCGCCCAGGCGATCGCCTGCATGGTATCGGGACGAATGCCCATCAGTTGCGCCGCAGTCGAATCCTCGGCCACCGCGAGCATCCTGGAACCAAGCGAGGTGCGCGTCAGCAACAGATGCAGGCCGAGCGTCACCAGCAGGGCGACGACCCCGGCCAGCAGGCGCGAGGCCTGAATCCGGATGCCGAGCACATCGAACGTGCCGCCGACGATATTTTCCGGCAGCGACATGAAGTTGGCACCGAAGGCCCAGAATACGGAATAGCGCAACAGCAGCGCCAGGCCGAAGGTTCCGAGAATCTGGGCCAGCATCGGCCCCTTCATGACGCTGCGGATCAGCCCGAAATAGACGACGATGCCGAGCGTCGCCAGCACCAGTGCCGCGAAAGGCACGCCAGCCAGCGGGCCGACGCCGAGCAGCGTCCAGACCACGAACGCCGCATACATCCCGAGCATGACGAAATCGCCGTGGGCGAAATTGACGATGTTCATCATGCCCCAGATCAGCGTGAGGCCGGACGAAAACAGCGCGTAGACCGCGCCGAGCAGCAGTCCGCCGACGATCACCTGAACGAGGATAGTGGACATCCGGGCGTCAAATCTCGGGAAGGGTCGTGTTGATCGAGAATAAATATGGAGGGCGGGACCAGGCCCGCCCTCATCAATTACCAGCCCTTATAGGGCAACATTGGCGCGGTCTTGGCCAGTTGCTTCGGCCAGACCGGGACATAGTTCTCGCCATCCTGCAACTGGATCACGAGGCCGGATGCCAGGGTGTTCTGGCCCTTGTCGTCGAACTTGATGCCCTTGTAGCCCATGATGAGCTGGTCGGGCTTGAGGTCGGTCGCCTTGAGCGCCGCCTGGATCTTGGCCGGATCGGTCGAGCCGGCGCGGTCGATCGCATCTACCAGCACGAAGAAGCCCTGCATCTGGCGCGCCGCGGTATCGTCGAGATCGTCGCCGCTCTTCTTCTTGTACATCTCGTTGATCAAATAGGTCGGCGATCCCGGCGCGCCGATGCTGAAGGACGAGCGGTTGAAGATACCCTGCACGGATTTGCCGACCGTCTTGATCAGCGACGGATCGGAAAAGCCGGCATTGTCGGCGATCATCATGGCGGGCTTGTAGTCCAGCGCCTGGAACGTCTTGGCGTAGAGGATCGCATCCGACGTATAGCTGATCATGATCACGACGTCGGGCTTCTTGTCCTTGAGCTGCAGCACCTGGCTCTGCACGTCGGTGGTGTTGGCAGAATAGGAAATGTCCTGCGCAATGCTCAGGCCGTTTTCCTTGAAGACGGAGGTGATGACGCTGGCGACCGAGGTGCCGTATTCGGTATTTTCGTGCACCAGGGCGATGTTGTCGATCTTGGCACCGCTGGCCTTCATGTCCTTGAGGAAATCGAGATAGATCCTGGCGAAATCGCCCGCCACCGGCGTGGTCCGGAAGAACCATTTGAAGCCGCGCTCGGTGAGATTGGCCGCCACCGACTCGCCGCTGAGAAACGGAATGCTGTATTTTTCGGCGATCGCGCTCGCCGTCAGCGTGATCCCGGATTGGTAGGCGCCGCTCAGCGCCACCACCTTTTCCTCGGTGATCAGCCGAAGCGCCTGGTTCTGCCCGACCGCCGGGCTGCCCTGGTTATCGGCGAAAACCACTTCCACCTTGGCTCCGCCGAGACCCTTGAGGCCGGCGTTCCTGGTCAGCGGCAGATTGCCGAGCGCGGGGTTGCCATTGTTGATGATCTCGACCGCGGTTTCCAGCGCCGCCTTGGTGTGCACCCCGGTCGAAGCCGCGTTGCCGCTGAGCGGATAGATCGCGCCGATCTTGACGGTCTGCTGGGCCGATGCCGCACCCGTCAGCACGACCGACATCGCGGCAGCCGAAAGCAGCCCGACGATACGCTTGAACTTCATCTTGAAATCTCCGAAAGGTGCCACCCGATGCCGGGCCTGAAAACGTCAGGCCGTGCAGCCCATGTTCGTTTTTTCCTCGGCGGCCAAGCATTGCATGGCCGCCTGACATGGGCAAGTTGCGGCGATCAGCTGAGGACAATGGCCTTCGCCCGTTCGCAATGCCGTACGGATAGGCAGCGCCGACGGGCATTTGCTCCACCCACTATGCGGATCGACGGCGCGGCGCGGTCACCATGCCGCACGCTTCGATCCTCCCGCCCCGGAGACGAACACCGACATGACCAAAAATGCATCCGCCGGGACGGGTGTTTTCGCGACCAACGTCCTGGCTTCCGTGCTTGCCAAGGCCGGGACCGAACGAGTAGAACGGCGCACCGGATCGGGGATGATTTGCAATGTCCCGCCGCAAGCGGTTGCCCGCCATCCATATAACTTGTTGATATCGTTGGGTAATTATTGGGGAATGGTGTAACGGTAGCACAACGGCTTTCGGGCTAAGCCGTTGAAATCTCTCACCTGGTTTTGCAATCCCATTCCATTTTGATCCGCCTGTTTCCGGGCATTTCTGAGCCTTTTGCAAAACTCGCTGCGCGAGGAAATCGACCGGCTGATCAAGTGCGGGAAAGCTGGCGTTCAGCCCGCCCTGCCCTGAAGCTGCCTCGGCGGCATTAGAGAAAAAAGTGCTGTAGTGAGGCCATCGGAAGCAGCGCTTGGCGATCCGGGACCGGTCTTTTGCAGCTTGTTCGTGTCAATCGATCGCGGAGACGGTTTATAGCAATATCCAGCGCTGGACGCCGATGGCGAAGGGGGGACATTTCGCGGCGATCGAGCAACCTAACGCGCTGGCAGCCGATGTCGCAGCGTTCTTTCGCAGCATTCGATAGGGTTACCAAGTTCTCACCGCTTACGCTGGATATGGTTGAGCGCTCACCGGCCGAGGGGAGCGGATGGCATTATCGCGCAAACCTGCAAGCCAATGTTAATCCCGCGCGATATCACTATCCATTCCAATTGGTGATCACGATATCCCCCGTTCATTAGAAGCGCATGGGCGCCGCACCATGTCGCCCATTCCGGTTAAAGCGGCGTCGAACTCGGCGAAGGTGGCCGCCACTGAGGGTCCCTCGCGCAACCGCGAATGCCAGTTTGCGACTGGACTACCCGGCCATGCTGTAGTGCACCGAACGATTCACCATTGTGCAACCGCGGCGTCGGCCCGACCGAATGTCTCGCCGACAAACCAGAGCGGTCGTCATCGTCCCAAGCGCTCGGTTGGCCAAGCCTGCAGGACCGCAGTTTGGCGGGCTGCTTCCGTTTTCATGTGATCGCTTTTATCGATTGGCAACGGTTGCCCGGCGCAGCCCACGGCGAATTGATACCGGGGAACTGACGCTGCGGCGTCGCGCCACCACCGATTCCGTACGCGGCATACTCGCCGATCGG
>Ga0209583_10000228_pt1 | contig 18263 bp, 14 predicted proteins | sample Str014_FD_187201 | JGI IMG/M metagenome (GOLD analysis project Ga0209583, IMG submission 187201) | Freshwater sediment microbial communities in response to fracking from Pennsylvania, USA - Straight Creek_MetaG_SC_2014 (SPAdes) (version 2) | ecosystem: Environmental > Aquatic > Freshwater >... | reverse complement strand
GCCTTTTTTCTTGGCTTCTTCCGCCGCGCGGAATGTGGCCCCCGGATAGCCGATGCTGACGCAATATTTGCCGGAGACCATGCTTTCGCCCCAGCCCTCATCAGGTACACGCTTCACATACTGCGCTATTTTGCTGAATGCGGCATCGACAGACTCGATATCGGCGATTCCGATATTCTTGATGTCGCCGCCGAGATAGGCAATGAGGGTGGGCATCACATCATCCGGCTCGTCAACCATCGATATGCCGCATTGCGCCAGCGTGGCTGCGATCTCAGGATTCATCACTAGCGCGGTGCTGTCGAGCTTCAGGTCTGGCCTGATGGCCTTGACTTTGTCGACATTCACCGCAAGGCCCATCGTGCCCCACATATAGGGCTGGCTGTGCAAGCCGCCCGGGTCCAAAACGTCGGAGGCTGAAGTCACCCTGGGATCAACACCTGCGGCGTTCGGAATCTTGGCGCGGTCTAATTTGACAACGGGATCTTTGCCTTCAAGCACCAATCGCATTTGCGATCCGGTCTGAATGATAACATCAAATTTGTCGCTGCCAGCGAGCAGAAGGTCCTTTGATTCAGAAGATGCGGTATAAGTGTCATAGGCGACGCGAATGCCAGTTTCGGTTTCGAATTTGTCGAGCGTGTCCGGGTTGATATAGGTCGTCCAATTCAACATATGGATAGTTGTTTTTGGCGGGTGGTCCGCAAACTTGAGCGTGCGCGTGATATTGTGTTCCATGTCGCGCGTCAGCAGACCGCGCACTTTCATCCCGGCATCTTCCTGGAAAGATTCAATGGAGGCGAAAGTTGCAGGCCCAAAAACGCCGTCCATCGGGCCGGGCTCATAGCCCAATCGTTTCAGAATTTGTTGGGCGATGCGCACCTTGTCCTTGTCGACAACGAGTTCCTGGCCGTCAACATTGCCGGTGCCCCAGCCTTCTTTCTTCCACGCCTCGGCAAAAAGCGAGCGGATGGCCACACTGGCATTCACCGAGAATACAGGGCGGCCCACCGCAGCAAAATGCGCGTCCAATGCTGCTGCCGTCTCACCATCCATTTTGTGCGTTAGTTGCTCCATTTTCAGATAGCCCAAACGGCGCAGCAGGCGCTGCACAGTGACGATCTCCTGCTCAGGTGCCTGCGCAAGCCCGGCATAGAGCGTGGTCAGATGTTCCGTGTCAGGTGCCGAAACCATCCCCTGTCCGAACGCGGCGTTAGCTGCGCCAAACATGATGCCCAAGGAAAAGGCCAACTTCACAACGAGGGTAACGTTACTATTCATCTCTGGTTCTCCATCTGTTGGGCATTAAATTTTCAAGGCAGTGAGCGGACGACGCGGAACCCGATCGAATTGGTCTTCCGGCTGGATTTTTCCCATCCGGTGATTTGGCCGTTCACTTTATTGCGCCCAGTGGACCAAGCACCGCCCAGCACAAGGCGTGTGTCGCAAGCACTGGTGTCGGTGTTGGCTGCATAAGTGAAAGGCTGCCAGCAATCAGCTGACCACTCCCAAACATTGCCCTGCATGTCATAAAGGCCAAGCGCACTTGGCGCGAAGGAGCCGACGGGTGCTGTGCTATTGAAGCCGTCCGTGCAAGTGTCGACCGCAGGCCCACTGGCATTGAAACATTCTTTTGCCGTGGTGTCACTGTGGCTCTTGGCTTGCGCTGTGCCAGAACCTCCCGCCGCCGCATATTGCCATTCTTCCTGCGTCGGCAGGCGATATGCATTGCCTGTGAGTTTGGAAAGCCACGGCAAATATTGCGAGGTCACGTCCTCATATGAAACGTAGATTTTGGGTCTGAGCCCGCGGCCCCAGCCACCATCTTCCGCTGTGGTTTTGCAGACACCATCTGAAACGCAAACATCCCATTGATCAAAAGTGATTTCAAACCGACCAATGGCGAAGTTGTGATCGACAGTTGTAAGGGTCGCAGGCGCGTTGGGATGCGCATCATCACTCTTCATGAAGCTCCCCGCAGTCACCGCAACAAGCTGCGGACAGTCGGCACAATCACGGATGACATTGCCTTGCTGAAGCGGTGCCACGACAGGCTTGGCAGCCACTTCCGGTTTGACAACCACTTCGGGTTTGACCTCCACTTCTGGTTCAGTGACCTTTTCCGGCAGCACGACTTTATCTGGAACTACACTTGGTAGGACGTCGGCTTGAACAACAGCATTTGTGTTGGCCTGAGCGGGAACTTCGAGCTTGGGAGTTTCTGGGGCAGGCGGAGGGACTGGCGGCGGCGGAGCGGTCACCACGAGCGCTTCGGGAAGGGGCTTGGGCAATGGCTCTGGTTCAATTGCTTTGGCCACCGGCAACATGGGCTCAATAATTTTGGCTACCGGCAGCTCCGGTTCGATGGCTTTGGCCGCAGGCAGCGCAAGTGCGCTTGGTGGCGGTGCGATCTCAATTGGGTGTGGCACGGGCGGCAAAGCTGGTTTGATTTGCGCGGCAACTGGTGGACTTTGCGCCGGAACAATCACGGGATCAGGAGCCGTGGCGAGTTGCTGTGGCACCACGGTCGGAACGTCTTTGCGTTCCACACTTGCGCTCGCTTTCACGCTTTCGGAAGGGGGCGAAGCGGCCTGAAAAAAATGCCTTATTTTTCCATCTCCGGCAAAATCAAATGCAACACCAAAACTGACCAGCCCTATGATCACACCAATGACAGCAGTGGGCCGCCAGCCACGAGGCTGTTTGGGTGCCTGTTGACGCCGGACAGAAGTTGGGCGCTTGCGCCGGGGTGCGGGTGCGTGCCTTTCCGCCTTGCCCTTTTCGGATGAAAGGATCAGGGCAACCAATTTTTCATCATCGTTGGACGCTGAAATGCTGGCGCGCTCCGGGCTGTTCCACTCGCTTTTCATGGCTTCGGAAAGTGGTCTATCAAAATTATAGCGCCCGCTGCGGCGCGGTCGTCTTTTGTTATCCTGGGTAATGGCCATCACCAACGCTCCAAAAGCCTATGCTTTTGCGGGTCGTCAACGCCATGTGGTCCACAACAGCGACGGCACGCAAAATTCCACGCACGCCTTGAAAAGGCGCTGGCAGAATTTCGAGCCGTCCCGGGATCAAAATTCAAAACTTGAAGAATGGATTAAGGCACGATCAAAGGTGAAAATCAATGCATGTGTATAGTCTACTCGCCGACTTGGTTAACGGGCGTAAACCACGAGGATCGAACCTTCCGGCGTCGCCGTTCGCCGCTTGTAGCTTCCTGATAAGTGCCATAAGGTTCCGTCCAGTTGGAGATGCAAGCCATGAACGATATATTTCTTCACCACGTGTCACTGACCACCAGAAATCTGCCGCGCGCCATTGCGTTCTATACTGACGTTCTCGGCTTCAAACAGATTGACCGTCCGGCGTTTTCCATCGGCGGCGCTTGGTTGAATGCTGGAACAGTCGAAATTCATCTGATTGACTTCCCCGAAGGTTCATTTCGCAACACCAAATCTGTGGGATCGGAAGATGTTCACTTTGCGATGCGTGTCAAAAATTTCGAGTCATTGATCAGCAAGCTGAGTCAGCATGGTTACCGTGAAAACTTGGAAGAGGGTGACAACAGGCGCTTGATCATCAAGACCAAGAGCGTGGCGGGCTATTCACAACTCTATATCATGGATCCCGATTGCCATCTGATCGAGATCAATGCGGCTTTCACAGCCGCCTAACTCACACTGTCAGGCAAAACCGCTTTACGCTTGGCCATGAATTCGCCCAGCGCTTCATCAATGCCTTGATCCAAAGCCGGGGCCACATAGTCGCGCAACATCTGTTTCCACTTGGTATTGGCCCGCATGACAATGTCTTTCGAGCCATCGTCCTGCCATTGTTCAAAGCTGTTGTTGTCGGCCAAACCCGAGCGCCAGAAGGCGTGTTCGAAATTGTTTTGCGTATGTTGACAACCAAGATAATGTGCGCCGGGCCCCACTTCACGGATGGCATCCATCGCCTGACCATTCTCAGAGAAATCAGCACCCTGCGCAAATTTCTGGAACATGCTCAGCTGATCTGCGTCCATGATCAGTTTTTCATAGCCGGAAGAAAGCCCGCCTTCGAGCCAGCCCGCCGCGTGCAGGCAGAAGTTCACGCCCGAAAGAATCGTAGACCACAACGTGTTGGCGCTTTCATAGGCCGCCTGCGCATCTGGAATTTTAGAGCCGCATAAGCCACCACCCGAACGGAACGGCACACCCATGCGCCGCGCCAACTGTGCCGCACCAAAGGTCACCAGAGCAGGTTCCGGCGTGCCGAAAGTGGGAGCGCCAGATTGCATCGACATTGACGCCGCAAACGTGCCGAACACCACAGGTGCGCCCGGGCGGCACAGTTGTGTAAAGGCGATGCCAACCGATGCCTCGGCCAAGATTTGCGTGAGGGTGCCCACAGTGGTGACAGGCGACATGGCCCCCGCCACGATGAAGGGCGAGATCACAGTAGCCTGATTGGCCCGGGCAAGAACTTTGAGCGCGCCCAGCATCACGCCATCCCACACCATCGGCGAATTGGCATTGATCAAAGATGTCATCACGCAATTCTGATCGACAAAGTCTTTGCCAAACAAAATTTCGCACATGGCAACGGAATCTGCCGCGCGCTCGCCTGACGTCACAGAAGACATGAAAGGCTTGTCGCTATATTTGATGTGGCTGTAGATCATGTCCAAATGCCGCTTGGCCACAGGAATATCGACAGGCTCGCACAATGTGCCGCCCGCGTGGTGGAGCGACGGCAACATATAGACCAGCTTGGCGAAATTGCGAAAATCTTCAATTGTCGCATAGCGGCGGCCTTCGTCGAGATTGCGAATGAAGGGCGGGCCATAGACCGGCGCAAACACCGTATTGTCACCGCCAATCACCACGTTGTTCACAGGATTGCGCGCGTGTTGCACATATTCGCGCGGTGCTGTTTTAATCAGTGAACGGACCAATCCGCGCGGGAAACGCACCCGAAAGCGCCGCGCCTCATGGGCCGTAGGCTTCACATCAGCCCCAACCGCTTTCCACATTGCAACGGCTTCTTCGTCTTCATAAAAATCGATACCCGTTTCTTGCAAAACCGTTTCGGCATTGCGCTCAATCAACTCCAGCTGATCATCCGAATAGGGCTCATAAAGCTTGATCTTGCGGCGTATGTATCCGGCCTGCTTCACCTCGGTTGATGTTCGCATGGCACGGCGCACATCGGCCCCGCCACGCGCGCGGCGGCCAGTAGGGGCGGGAGCTTGGGTCTCGTCAGTCATGCGGGCCTCGGTTGAGAAACTTTCACCTGTTTTAGCGCCACCGGTGTCCGGCACGCGGCATCAAGCGCCCCTCAAAGGCCAAGAAACGACAGAAGATGGCTTTGCATGCTGCGACACACTGTTGGCTCGACACGGTTCAGCAGCAAGCCTAATTTTGCCGTCATGTGGGTAAAACTGCAAAGGATGAAGCACGAGCTCCAATCAATGTTGACGGGCTGGCTCGTCGTTGCCCTTGTGGCTCCCATGTTGCTGGGCCTCATGCCGGAGCGTCATCTTTCGCCTGCCGAAGCTTATCTGCGCGATGCCGAAATGGCGCTGTGCATGAAAGCCGATCCGCTTTCGCAAAGCCAGGACCAACACAAGTCCCACAATGAGGATTGCCCTTGCTGCCTGCCGGAGGGCCTAGCGTCACACGCGGCCCCTACAACGGCAACAGCCTTGGAGCCAGCGCTTATCGCGCCCCATCTCGTGGCGCTCGTCCCGGTGGAATGGGTCACCCCGGCCCGCCTGCCGCATGACCGAAAACTCGCGCTACAAACCGGGCCGCCGAAATCCTTCCAAGCTTGAAACTCGAACGGACGCGCCGAACACTCGGTGCACATAACTTTTCTCAATTGGAAGCAATAATCATGAAAACCGTAACGCAATTTGCATTCGCATTAGCCCTTACATTTGGCGCCATTTTTTCTGCTAACCCATCACAAGCCCATGAAATCAAACTTGGCGATCTCGTGATCCACCATCCGTGGATCAAGCAACCCCCGGGCAACGCAACGGTGGCCGGTGGCTACACCAAGATCGACAACAAGGGCAAGGAGGACGATACGCTGCTCAGCGTTGCCGTTGAAGGCGTTCACACGGTGATGATTCATGAGATGAAAATGGAAGGCGATGTGATGAAGATGAATGAGCTGAAGGATGGCCTCAATATTCCGGCAGGCAAGAGTGTGGAACTCAAGCCGAAATCTTACCACCTCATGCTGATGGGCCTGAAGAGCGCCTATATGGAAGGCGAGCAAGTGAAGGGCACCTTCACCTTTGCCAAGGCTGGCAAGGTGGATGTGGATTTCGAAGTGGTGGCTCCCGGCGTTGATATGCCGATGAAACATTGATCATGGCCACGCGGAGATCATTGCGCATGGCGATCTTGGGAATGGTGGCGCTTGTCGCCTCCATTCTCGGGCTGGTATTTTGGCAGAACAGTGGCACGCCAGGCCACAGCCCAGCGCTCGCCAATTTTGGTGTTCCCTTCAAACTGGCCACCACCAAGGGCGGCGAGCTTGACTCCCAAACATTGAAGGGCAAGCCCTACGGCATCTTCTTCGGCTTTGCCCATTGTCCGGAAGTTTGCCCCACCACGCTGTTTGAAATGTCGGCAGCCCTGAAAGAGCTGGGCGATGATGCTAAGGATTTTCGCTTGCTCTTTATCACCATAGATCCCGAGCGTGATACCTTGCCTGTGATCAAAGACTATCTCGCCAATTTTGATCCGCGCATCGAAGGCCTTGTGCCCACGCTGGAACAGTTGCCGATCATCGCCAAGGGCTTTCATATCTATTACAAGAAAGAACCAACCAGCGACGGCAGCTATACAATGGACCATACAGCAACGCTCTTGCTGATGAACCGCAAGGGCGAATTTGCCCGCACCATTTCATTTGAAGAAGGTCGCGCCACGCGTGTGGCAAAGTTGAAACTTTTGCTGGCTGACCAATAGCGTCGCCAAAGACAATCGTTCCAAAAATGGTGGGAGCGACAGGGATCGAACCTGTGACCACACCGATGTGAACGGTGTGCTCTACCGCTGAGCTACGCTCCCGCTTTGGCGAACCCGCGCTATAGTCTGCAACCAAGCGCCAAGTCAATAACGCGCATCAGGCGCATCACCAAACACATCCACGGGACTGGTGCCCTCAAACGATACTTCGCCGAGAATACATTTGACCGCAGCGCGTTGGCTGGCAGCGATAGTTGAATAAGCATTGACATAAGCTGGAACGCGCGGCGCATCACGCAGATAGTAGGGGTGCCCGAAGGAAACCATCAGCGTCGGCAGATCATGCCAATAGCGCGCCATGCCGGTTTCGAGCCCTTGGTGTTCGGAAAGCCAATCGACATGAATATGCGAAAGTCCAAGCGAAGATTCCATCGCAAATGCATAGAGCAACAGATCTGCATTCTCGCGCGTTGGCGGCGCTTTCGGGTCAAAGGGGCGGATGTCGAAACCGCGCGTTTTAAGCTCATCGGTGAACACACTTAACGCTCTGCGTGGCGCCCCGGGGAACATTCCGGGCGCACCGCTGCTGATCAGCACGATGCGCCGATGCTTTTGCAAGGACAGCGGCAAAAGCTTATGCAGGTCTTTCACTTTGGTGATGGTCTTTTCGGCCGCAGCATCAGCCAACGCCAAGTGTGCCGGAGATTTCACAATCGCTTTGGCCTCCGCCAAAGGCGCAATGCGTTGATCAATTGATTTTTTGTGCAGACCCAGCGCGGCCTTCATCGCAAGAATGCGTGTCACCGCTTCTTCCAAGCGCTGCTCACTCAAACGTTTCTCACGCAGTCCCTTCAGCATAAACTGATAGTCCTGTTCCGGATTGGGCGAGAATAGGAAAACATCGCAGCCATTCTCAATCACTTCCGGCGCGCTGGTCTCACGAGACGCAAATGCGCCAAGGCCACCCATCGGCGTTGCGTCAGACACGATCAAGCCATTGAAACCAAGATCGCCACGCAAGAGACCAAGGTTCAAATGTTTGGAGAGTGAAGCAGGGCGAAAGCGCTCCAGTCCCTCGGGCACACGCTTCTTTTTCATGTAGGCAGGCAGCGCAATATGGGCCGACATCACCGTCATCACCCCTTTCCGGATAAGCCCACGATAAAGCTTGCCGAAGTTCTCCTCCCACTTTGCCATGGAGAGCGGATTGATCGTCGTCACCAGATGCTGGTCGCGGCTGTCAAAACCTTCGCCGGGCCAATGCTTGGCCGTGGCGGCAATGCCGTTGCGTTGTAAAACGTCAACATGCGCTTTGGATTGCGCCGCAATGCGCTTCAAGTTCGAACCATAAGACCGCGTGCCAACAATGGCACTTTCTGTCTCGTGATTAATATCAATGACCGGCGTGAAAGACCAATTGAAGCCAAGCGCCTTGGCCTCTTCGCATACTGCCTGCAAGACTTGCGCCGACAAAGCGGTGTCATTGGCTGCCGCAAGACCAAGCTGATTGGGGAACTGCAACATTGCGGAGCTGCCGTGGCCGCCGCCTTCAATATCGCCAGTGATGAAAGGCGGAATTTCGGACATTTCCAAAAACTGCCGCGTCGCCTTCCAAGCAGGTTCAAGCTCTGGCCCCATGAAACGATGCAGACCAGCAGGCTTCATCGCAGCAAGACGTGCGATATTGGTTAAGTCGTCGCCAATTGAAATATGCACAAAAAGCTGGCGCAGCTTGTCTTCGGTAGAAAGCGCATTGCGGGTTGTCTCAATCCAGGCCACATCCTCGGCCGAAAGATTAAAAGGGGCTTTGCGGAGAGATTTCAGAAGGGTCATGGCAGGTCCTGATTTTTCGCCCCCTTAGCAGCCATTGCCTTCGCGTCGCAATCAAACTATTCACGGACCCATGTCTGCGCCGCATCTTTCCGCCCAAGTGACGATCAATCTCTCCGCCCTCAAGGCCAATTATCTGGCTCTGAAAGCGGCGGGCCACGACGCGGAAATGGGAGCGGCCATCAAGGGCGATGCTTATGGTCTGGGCCTTGAACCTTGCGCCAAGGCACTCTGGGCCGCCGGCTGTCGCTCTTTCTTTGTGGCAAGGCCGCGCGAAGGCGCAGAGCTGCGCGCCGTTTTATCTGATGCCACGATCTATGTCTTAGATGGGCTCTATGACGACGAAGCGCCCTATTATTTGCACCACAAGCTGATCCCCGCTTTGATCAATTTGGATGAAGCCCGCGCCTGGGCGCGCGAAGGGCAGGGTGAACCCTGCTCAATCCATGTCGACAGCGGCATCAACCGCGTGAGTTTCTCAATGGCCGAATTGGAAGCGCTTGTGGCCGAAAAACTGCTGCTGAATATCACGCTTCTGATGAGCCATCTGGCCTCTTCCGAAGAGCCACATAATCCATTGAACGAAACCCAACGCCAGATGTTTGACAAAGCGCGCAAACTTCTGCCCGGGATTCGCACCAGCATGGCAAACTCATCTGGCGTCTATCTCGGCAAAAGTTTCAGCCAAGATTTAGCCCGGGCCGGAATTGGTCTCTATGGTGGCAACCCCAAGCCCGGAAAACCAAACCCCATGCAGCCTGTGGCCACACTAGAAGCACGAGTCTTGCAAGTGCGTGATACCCCAATAGGCGCGTCCGTTGGTTATAATGCAACCTGGACGGCAGCGCGTGACAGCAAAATCGCCTTGATCGGCGCGGGCTACCGCGACGGCATTCCCCGGCGCATGAGTTCAAACCTCGCGCCAAAGCCAGCACAAGTGTTCATCAATGGCGCCAGGCATCCCATTGTGGGCCGCGTCTCAATGGATATGACAGCGGTGGACGTGACAGGCACGCAAGTAAAACGCGGCGACTGGGCCGAATTCTTCGGCAATAATATTTCTCTGGATGAAGCGGCGACTTCCGCCGGAACCATCTCATGGGAGCTTCTCACCCATTTGGGCAGCCGCTATGCTCGCCATTATGTTGAGTGAGAATCGGCTTTGAATTTTTTAGGTGCCATCGGACGATTTGTCATTCTGGTCTTCGCTGAGATCGGGCGTGCGGCGCTTTTCGCCAGGGACGCGCTGTGGGTGGGCCTCAGCCCGCGCTATTATTGGGACCAGATTGGCGAACAGCTTTTTCGCGTTGGCTATACGTCTCTGCCCGTGGTGGCGATGACGGCGTTCTTCACCGGCGGCGCTTTAGCCTTGCAAATCTTCACAGGCTCATCGTCCACCACGGCGGCAACCTTGGTGCCTTCCATCGTGGCGATCGGCATCACGCGCGAACTGGGCCCCGTGCTGGCTGGGCTGATGGTCTCGGGCCGCGTCGGCGCTTCGATTGCAGCTGAGCTCGGCACCATGCGGGTGACCGAACAAACCGACGCACTCGTCACCCTTTCCACCAATCCGCTCAAATATCTCGTTGGCCCGCGCATTCTGGCAGCGGTGATCTCGCTGCCCTTGCTCGTCGCCATTGGCGACACGATTGGTATCATGGGTGGATATTATGTTGGCACCCGCGCCTTGGGCTTTAACGGTTTTGCCTACGTGAAAACCACGGCGGACACGCTGCATTTTGATGATGTGCGCTCGGGCCTGATCAAGGCGGCGGTCTTCGGTTTCATCATCGCATTGATGGGCTGTTATCATGGCTTTAATTCCAAAGGCGGCGCGCAAGGTGTGGGTCGCGCCACCACCAATGCCGTTGTGTCGTCTGCCATTCTCATACTGACGGCGAATTTTATGCTGACCTCCTTGTTCTTTGGAAGACAGTGATGGCCGAGCCCTTCATCAAGCTGCAAAATCTGCACAAAGCTTTTGGTTCAAAGCACGTTTTGAATGGCCTCAGCCTCAGCGTCGAAAAAGGCCGCTCATTGGTGGTGATCGGCGGCTCAGGCACAGGCAAAAGCGTGATGCTGAAATGCATCTTGGGCATCTTGCAGCCAGATTCTGGCACCATCGAAGTGGCGGGCCAAAACGCTGTGGGCCTGAACGGTGAAGCGCGCGATCAATACCTCCGCCGCTTTGGCATGTTATTCCAAGGATCGGCTCTCTTTGACTCTCTCACGGTTTGGGAAAACGTCGCCTTCGGCCTCATTCAGGGCCGTGGCGTGGCCCGCGAAAAGGCCAGAGAGATTGCGATGGAGAAACTGGGCCTCGTCGGCCTAAGTGCCGATGTCGGCAAGTTGATGCCGGCCGAACTTTCGGGTGGCATGCAAAAGCGCGTCGGCCTCGCCCGTGCTATTGCGGCAGACCCTGAGATCATCTTCTTCGACGAACCCACTACAGGCCTCGACCCGATCATGGCCGACGTGATCAACAACTTGATTGTGGACTGCGTGCAGCGCCTCGGCGCCACCACCATTTCCATCACCCATGACATGGCCAGCGCACGCAAAATCGGCGATGACATTGCCATGATCTACAAGGGCGAGATCATCTGGCAAGGCTCCGCCAAGATGGTGGACCGTTCTGGCAGCGCCTACGTCGACCAATTCATCTACGGCCGCGCCGATGGTCCGATCCAGATGGATGTGTTGAAAACTTAATCAGCCCAGCCGCTTGCCAAACCACACGCGCCCCAAAATCGTCTTGTCACCCGTGGCCCGTTCCTTGATCGCGGCCGCGATATGGAGCAGGATGAGCAGAAACAAAACCAAAGCCATCCACACATGAATGACCCGCGTGGGATATTGCCCAAAATCTGCGGGCAGAGAGTTGCCGGGCGTCTCATAGAGATGCGCGATCAGAAATCCAGTATACCAGCCGCTGAGTGCCGTTACAAAAATCACCAGATAAAGCAACCAGTGAATAGGCGTGCGCAACGTTCCAATGCCTTCTTGCTGGCTGGCCGTCGGCCCGGGATGGTTGGTCAAAGAACGCACGATCAGGCGGATCACCATTAGTACAATTACAGCGGTGCCGATGCCCATATGGCCACTGAGTGGCCCAAGCTTGCCGGGATCAGTGTTTGGAATATTGCGGATGACAAAAAAACCAAAACCCAGATTGAGCGCAATCATCAGGCCAATGAGCCAATGGAGGACAACGAGAACGGGATGATAGCGGGTGACATTCATGGCATGGCCTCCAAGTTCACTTTTATGTAGAGCGCAACGCAGGACCAATCAAGCTTGATGCAATGACGATGATAAAAACAAATCCTCCGCCGCGTAGTCAAACGGGTCATGAATATAGTTCGCAAACCCGGTGAACCGGGTTTTCCAATCGCTAACGCCTTTGAACGTTAACAGCCACTGCGCCGTTTCGCGAACCGCTTCCACGTAAGATTGCCCACCATCCCAGCCCAAGGACTTGGCGGCGCTGCAATTGAGCGTGTAGGGCAAAGGAACCGACCACGGCGATGCGCCCACACCACCAACGGGTTTTCCTTCAAATGGATAAAATGAAATCGGCAACTGCATTGTGACCTCAAGAGCAGACGCAATATCACGCACCGTGAGCGCCTGCGGGTCAGCGACGTTCAAAATGCGGTGCGCTGGTTTTTGCATGCAAAGCTCAGCCAAGCATCCAACCCCTTCAGCGCTGCTCGTATGGAAAATGCTCTCTCCAGAATAAGCAATCGGGATGTGTTGACGGCCATCAAGAGCGCGCTTGATCAGCCACCATTCGCGCGGATGCGTCGCATATTTTCCATAGATGGCGCAGGGCCGCAGAATGGTGATGGGCAGGGGTGAGGCCCGAAAAATATTTTCCATCGCCACTTTGCGGGTCGAATAAGTTTGTGGCCCAGGTGGAACTCTGGGCGTGGCTTCCGTCATCGCCGTATCAAATCGCGGAAAGCCATTCTGTGCTGCCTCGTCAAGCGAGCGACCTTGTGCGTCCGCATAGACGCTGCAAGACGAGACTACCACAGCGGCACCGAAGTGAGCAGATGCTGCCAGCAAATCAGCCGCGTCGGCTTCGTCATAAGCGGTAGGATCGAATGCCACATCGACGGAAGTGCCAAGCGCCCTGATGATTTGGCTTCGCGTTTGGTTCCCCACAACGAGTGCCTCGACACCTTGCGGCAGATGTTCAGAGCGACCTCGGGTAACGGCAATGACCTTCCAGCCTGCGTGCAGCGCGGTTTGGGCCACCGCACGTCCCAATTGCCCTGTTGCGCCAAAAACAAGAACTTTTGCCATGGACCGAAGCTAGGATGGTTCGGCCCATGTGGATAGAGGTTTGACCCATCCTCCCTTCCGCCCTATCTCATTCTCATGCGCTTTCCGCCTTCCTTCCTTGATGACATTCGCAACCGGGTGACGATTTCTTCCGTCATCGGGCGCAAAGTCGCTTGGGACCGGCGCAAGTCCAACCCCGGCAAAGGCGATTTCTGGGCCTGCTGCCCGTTTCATGGCGAGAAGTCGCCGAGCTTTCATGCCGATGACCGCAAGGGGCGCTATTACTGCTTCGGCTGCAAACAATCAGGCGACATCTTCACTTACCTTGTCGAAAAAGAAGGCGTGCCCTTCCCAGAGGCCGTGGCGCAGCTGGCGGGGGAGGCTGGGCTACCGATGCCCGCCTTTTCTGAAGCTGATGCGACACGTGAGAAACAGCGCACAAGCCTTTATGAAGTCATGGAAATATCGGCCAAGTTCTTTCAGGCTGAATTGCAATCTTCGCGCGGCGCAAAGGCGCGGGGTTACCTCTCTGACCGTGGCCTGAACGCCGCCATCCAAACGCAATTTGCTTTAGGCTATGCGCCAGATGACCGTTCCGCCTTACGCGCCCATTTGGCCGACAAGGGCGTGGGCGTTGACGAGATGACCGAGGCCGGAATGCTGATTGCGGGGCCGGATATTCCCGTGGCCTATGACCGCTTCCGCGACCGCGTGATGTTCCCCATCCGCGATGCCCGGGGCCGCGTCATCGCTTTTGGCGGTCGGGCGCTTAAATCCGATGTGCCAGCGAAATATCTCAATTCGCCTGAAACGCCTTTGTTCCACAAGGGCGATATTCTCTATAATTTCGACAAAGCCCGTGCTGCCGCCCATGACAAGGGCGAGTTGATCGCCGTTGAGGGCTATGTCGATGTGATTGCCATGGCCCGGGCGGGGCTGGACCATGCGGTGGCCCCCCTGGGAACGGCGCTCACCGAAAATCAATTATCCCTCCTGTGGAAAACCGTGCCCGAGCCAACGCTGTGTTTTGACGGTGACAGCGCTGGCCTCAAAGCCGCCTATCGGGCTTTGGACTTGGCTTTGCCTCTGCTCAAAGCCGGGCACTCGTTGAAATTTGCCTTCCTGCCGGGCGGGCAAGACCCGGACGATCTTTTGAAGGCTGAAGGCCCGGAAGCTGTGCGCCAAGTGGTGGCTGCGGCGGAGCCCCTCGTGCAGGTTTTATGGCGACGTGGGCTGGACGAAAACGACCGCGCCACGCCCGAAAGGCGCGCCGCCTTCGAGAGGGATTTAAAAAGCCTTATCAATACGATAGAAGACGATGTTGTGAAAAAACATTATCTTGCCGATGTGCAGGGCAGGCTGGCCGAATTATTTGGCCGCGGCGCGCCACAACGAGGGGCAAATTTCACGCCCAGAGGCCAACGTTTGAAGTTCGGCCAAAAGCCGTGGGAAGCCCAAAATCCTGTCTCGGCGGGCCTGCGCAACCTGGCTTCTCAGCCCGCCCAAGGGGCAGCAGCCGAACGCCGGGCCGGGATGATTGTGCTGGGCATTCTCAATCACCCGGAGCTGCTCCACACGTTTTGGGTCGAATTTGCCGGGGCAGAATTGATTCTCTCGGAGCTTGACTCTGTCCGTACACTGATTCTAGATAGCGCTTCTTCTGAGGAAAGCCTTGAAACCGCTGCCCTCAGAACCCATCTCTTGAGCAGAGGTTTTGGGCCCATCTTGGCCCGCCTCGACCGCCAGGCGAAAAATTTGAATGAGTGGCACTTAAGTCCCACGGCTGCACCAGATGATGCCGGGACAGGCCTCCGCCAAATGCTCGCTTTGCACCACAAAGCCATCACACTCGATCGCGAGTTGAAGGCTGCGGAAGCAGCTTTTGCCAGCGATATGAATGAGGAGAACCAAAGCGTCGTCCGGACGCTGCGTGACCAGTTGATGTCGCTCGAAGGCCGCGAAGCCATGATTGAAGGTTTCGGCGCGGCCTCGGGGCGCAAAATCAGTGAGGTGAATTAGCCTCATTCAGGGTTAAGCGGTGTTTAAGTGCGGGTGCCTAGGTTCCAGACCGAATCAGTTTAAGGGGTGTCTTTCGCCCCATGTAAGGAACCAACATGGCCCGTCCGCCTGTAAAACCCGTTGCCCCAGCTGTTGCCACCGCCAAGCCCGGCAAGGATGTGGTGCCGCCCGCTGAAGAACCAGAGGCAACCGAACAACCCGGTGGCGATGACGTGGTCGATGGCCCGATCATTGATCTCAATGATGCCGCCGTCAAGCGCCTGCTCAAAACCGCCAAGGCACGTGGCTATGTGACTTTGGATGAGCTGAACGCGGTTCTGCCGTCAGAAGAAGTAACCTCCGACCAGATCGAAGACGTTTACGCCATGTTTGCCGAGATGGGCATCACCGTGGTGGAAAGCGAAGAGGAGACTGAGACCGCCGTTGCCAAAGTCGATGAGATCGAAAGCACCGAAACGGCTTTGATGAAGGTGGAGGCACCTAAGCCTCCATCTGACCGTACGGATGATCCGGTGCGCATGTATCTGCGCGAAATGGGCGCTGTCGAGCTGCTCAGCCGCGAAGGCGAAATCGCCATTGCCAAGCGCATTGAAGCGGGCCGCGAAGCCATGATCTCGGGCCTCTGCGAAAGCCCGCTCACGTTCCAAGCCATCATCATCTGGCGCGATGAATTGAACGAAGGCAAAATTCTGCTGCGTGACATCATCGATCTGGAAGCCACTTATGCTGGCCCCGATGCCAAGCAGAACCAGACAGTGGCCACACCGGCCCCTTATGTTCCGCCCAAGGAAGAAGTCAGGAAACAAGCCGAGGCCAAGCGCGCCGAAGCCGCCAGCCGCGCCGAGAAAAAAGTCCAACCCATGCGCCGGCCACAGGCCGACGATGATTATTCCGATGTGCTCAGCCCGGAAGATTTCGACAAGCCCAATGTTGAAGACGAAGAAGATGATGAGGGCGATGACCTCGGCGTTTCCCTCTCGGCGATGGAAGCCGAACTGAAGCCAAAAGTTCTCGAAGTTTTTGACGAGATCGCACGTCTTTATAAATCACTGCGCAAGTTGCAAGATCAAGAAGTGCAGGAAGGCGAGGGGCTTTCGCCTTCGCAGGAACGCCGTTACCGCAAGCTGCGCGAAGACATCATCACCAATGTGAAATCATTGGCTTTGAACAATGCGCGTATCGAAGCGCTGGTTGAACAGCTCTATGATATTGCCAAGCGCCTCAATGTTCTCGAAGGCCGCTTGATGCGCATGGCCGAAACCTACAAAGTTCCACGCGATGAATTCCTCAAAGAATATCACAGCAATGAGCTCGATCCAGATTGGGTGAAGCGCGTCGGTCGGCTGACCAAACACGGCTGGAAAAAATGGGCCAGCGACGAGAAGGATTCCATCAAAGTTATCCGCGATGAAATCTTCGATCTGGCTTCGGCCACGGGCTTGCAGATTCAGGAATATCGCAAGATTGTCGGCATGGTGCAGAAGGGCGAGCGCGAGGCGCGCATTGCCAAGAAGGAAATGGTTGAGGCCAACTTGCGTCTTGTCATTTCCATTGCCAAGAAATACACCAACCGTGGTTTGCAGTTCCTCGATCTCATTCAGGAAGGCAACATCGGCTTGATGAAGGCCGTGGATAAATTTGAATATCGCCGCGGCTACAAGTTTTCGACTTATGCCACTTGGTGGATCAGGCAGGCAATTACACGTTCGATTGCTGATCAGGCACGCACCATCCGCATTCCTGTGCACATGATTGAAACGATCAACAAGATCGTGCGCACCTCGCGCCAGATGATGCATGAGATTGGCCGCGAACCAACGCCGGAAGAGCTGGCTGAGAAATTGTCTATGCCACTTGAAAAAGTGCGCAAGGTGATGAAGATCGCCAAGGAACCCGTGTCTCTTGAAACGCCTGTGGGCGATGAAGAAGATTCACATCTGGGCGACTTCATCGAAGACAAAGGCGCGATATTGCCCATTGATGCGGCCATTCAAGCCAACTTGCGCGAAACGACCACGCGCGTGTTGGCGAGCCTGACGCCGCGCGAAGAACGCGTTCTCAGAATGCGCTTCGGCATCGGCATGAACACTGATCACACGCTTGAAGAAGTGGGCCAGCAGTTCTCGGTGACACGTGAGCGCATCCGGCAGATCGAAGCCAAGGCGCTGCGGAAGCTGAAGCATCCGAGCAGGAGCAGGAAGTTGCGGAGTTTCCTAGACAACTAACCGTACTCGCCCGCTTCTTCAGCGGGAGAGGAAAGAGGCCCATCCGCCGTAGCTTTAGCGAAATGGGATAGGATGGGATAGGTGAGGGGAATGGCCATAGCCGAAAACCTGCTACTTCCGTCGTGGAAAAATCTCGATTCGAACGAACTGAGGTTGCTGCTCAATGAAAAGATTGGCGGCAACGGCCAAGTTGATGGCGACATGGCGGAGCACGTTCCATTTTATCTTCCGATGGCAGGTGACACGTGCCAGATTGAAATCAAGTACAAAAATAAAAAAATCAATTCGATACTGCAGGGGAAAGCCTTCGACTTGGATAAGTGGAGTGAGATATCGACGCTTATTGAAGGTCTTGTGAGCGGGGGGCAGCGGAAAGTGGGCCGCCAAATTTGCTTCAGCACCAAGCGGGTTGACGGATATTGGCGTGGGACTCATTCAAACATCCAAATTTGCCCACCACCTGAGAATGCTCCTCTGCCGAATGAATTGAACGCAGAATATCCGTTTGTCCTTGAGTTTCCATTCGTGCAGTCCGGCATCAATAGAATAGATAACTATCGGTTGGGGCGAGAGCACCGCAGATACAGTCGAGTTTTAAATATCATATTATTTAGCCACATCCAATTTCTTGGCATGCGCCAAAAGAAGTTTTGGGCGCAACTTTGGCCGAAAGATGTATCCTCCGACAGTGTTGAATACCGATGGGCACAAAATGGCTATTTCACAGATATTGGAGATGTGTTTGGTGATGGACATTCAATCCCGTCAGAACTACCGGCAAGGGTTTTTAGCTCGAGCGAGTATTATTTGCCGCAAACATTTCGCGGTGACTTGGACTTGCCACGGTTTGATTCCGGGTCCTTGATGAGAAACAGTAGCCATCAAGGAGAACGTTTATGGCAAAAGTACACAATGATGAGTTCAAGCGAGA
>Ga0209583_10000226_pt1 | contig 18327 bp, 16 predicted proteins | sample Str014_FD_187201 | JGI IMG/M metagenome (GOLD analysis project Ga0209583, IMG submission 187201) | Freshwater sediment microbial communities in response to fracking from Pennsylvania, USA - Straight Creek_MetaG_SC_2014 (SPAdes) (version 2) | ecosystem: Environmental > Aquatic > Freshwater >... | reverse complement strand
AGTCAAACGCAGCACGCGGTATCCCAGAATGAGTGCGGCACCAACGATGGCCCAAGCTGGCAGTCGCAAGAGTAGCGGTGTCACGGCGAGCGGATGAGGCGACGGCAACGGTACAAACCGTGCGGTGAGGACACAGGCAAGAAAATAGCCCAGCGGAGTAAACAAATACGCCCAATCGCCGCTTCCGAGCTTCGCGATAGCACCAAAAACGCAGGCCCGGTTGATATAGGCACCGAGTCCGAGGAGCACCCCGCCTGCGATCGTCGCCCCGCCGACATCATAGCCGCGCGGCATGTAGAGCTGCCCGAAAATCAGATGGTAAACCGCGACGCCGCAACCGACCCACAACGCAGCCTCGATCATCGCGCTTAAGCGGTTAAATTTGCGTGCGGTGACGACCTCGTCAACCGCCGCGACAGTGCATGTGGCGCCATATTGAATAGCAAACCCCATGACACCGACGCAGACGATACTGAGCAGATATAGGCCAGCGGTAGGCATAAACTATTTGGTCGTGCTGGACGCGATGGACGCCGACACTTCGCTCGCCATTTTGATCGCAGCATCGCGGTCAGTCAGCGCAAATCGCCGCTTGATATAGCCAAAGTCTGTCCACGCGACCCACACGCTGCCATCAGAATCTTGAACGACAAGCATCCGCACCGGCCAGTCAAGCCCTGCATAAGGGTTTGAGGACAGGAATTGAACGCCAAGCGGAGGATTACCAAACAATAACAGCTTGGAGGCCGGAATTTTAATATTCGCGCCCTCCCCAAGCTTCGATTGATCAAATTCGGCGAAGAATTTTATTCCCTTAGCGGCGATATCCGCCTTGATATGATCAACTGTAGCATCAAAGCCGTAAATACTGTGAACACGTATGACACCCTCTGCGGGACGATCAGCAAGCGCAGCAGGTTGCGCCGACGCCGCCGTCGCCGCAACACTCCCAACCGCGCAGGCGAGAAGAAGCGAGGCTGCAATGCGCTTAAAAACAGAATATTTCATAATGATCTCCTAACTAAACAAGGGTGGATTTACGAGTGACCAATAACATCACCGGCCTCAGTTTCGTGCAAAATAAACCCGTCAAGCGGACCACTTGTGACGTCCCACGGTCTTTGCTCGATCACGAGTTTGGTATCACGATAGCCCGCTTCCCAGCGAGATTTGATCCCCGCTGCGCTGAAGTCGATGTCTTTAGTGTGATCTTCGCCGGCGAGCGGGGGCGCGACCAGGCGCACAACGTGAATGCAACTTTCGCAACCGAAGGAAGCAAGCTCCTGCGCGGTGTCCGTTTGGCGCACGTCCTCGGGAAGGCTGTTCACGAGTTGCTGCACCACGTGGCGCAATTTGTGAATCTGCTTCTGTCGCATGATGTGCGATGTCGCGCGACTGGCGTATTGCAAATCCTTTTGGCGACTCATCACGCGCGTCATCGTATCCGGGTCGGGGCCGCTTGGTCGCCAAATGTGAACGGCGAACACGACGCCATTTTGGCGCGGGTCATCATCGAACACCGCCTCTACCGGAGTATTGGAGATGATCCCGCCGTCCCAATAAAGTTCGCCATCGATTTCGACGGCAGGGAAAGCAGGCGGCAGCGCCCCCGATGCCATCACATGCTTTATCCCCACGGCCTGCTTTTTGCTGTCAAAATAATGCATATCGGCGGTGCGTACATTTGCGGCTCCCACCGTCAGCCGCGTCTTGCCCGCTTCGAGCACGTCGCAATCTATGAGATCGGTCAGCGTTGCTTCGAGTTTGGCGGTTGAATAATAGCCAGCCGTTTGTGGCGTAAGGCCTGACTTGAGACCCATATTGACGAGACTCTCGGCGAGAAATGCGGGTTGGTGTGGGGTAAAGAAATTCTGCACGCCCGACATCATCGTCGTGGCGTTCGCCAGCTGTGGCCCCCAAAAAGGGATCGTACTCATCAATGTGGTGACATCGCTGTGCTGCACACGACGCCAGAACTCGCGGAGCTTTTCAACGCGGTTCTCTGGCGCATTGCCTGCGATCAGCGCCGCGTTGATGGCACCAATCGACGTGCCAACCACCCAATCCGGATGGATGCCCGCCTCATCAAGCGCCTGATAGACGCCCCCTTGATAGGCCCCAAGTGCACCTCCACCTTGAAAAACGAGCACAATCTGACCTTTCGCGGGGTCAATCATCGGCGCTTTTGTCGTATTTGTTACCTTAGTCATGATCTCATCCTCGTTAAAAAACAGGTCTCAATGGGCCGTCCAGCCGCCGTCGACAGCAATCGACGTGCCAGTCATCGAAGCGGCAGACTCACTCGCCAGAAATACGGCGAGCGCACCAATTTCGTCCACCGTGGCAAAGCGCTTGTTAGGCTGTTGTGCAAGAAGGACATCACGGATGACCGCATCACGCGAAATGCCGTGCGCTTTGGCCTGCCCCTCAATTTGCGCTTCAACTAACGGTGTGGATACGTAGCCGGGGCAGATTGCGTTACAGGTGATGCCCGTTTCAGCGACTTCGAGCGCGACAGTCTTGGTTAGCCCGAGCAATCCATGTTTGGCGGCAACATAAGCCGATTTGTAAGGTGATGCGACCAATGCATGGGCTGACGCGACATTGATGATACGGCCAAAGTTGTTTGCGCGCATCATCGGAATGGCTCCACGAATGGTATGAAACGCCGAACTGAGATTGATCGCAATAATTTGATCCCATTTCTTGATGGGAAACTCTTCAATCGGCGCAACATGCTGCACGCCTGCGTTGTTCACCAAAATATCAAGCGAGTGGTGCTGCGCGAGAATCATGGTCATCATTTGACCGATCGCCATCGGATCGGACATGTCGGCACCTGAATACGTGACGTCGACACCATAATCGCGGGCGATCGCCGTCTGCACATTTTCAATGTCCTTTGGATCTCCAAAGCCGTTCATAATGATGGCCGCGCCAGCCTCTGCCAGCTTGTGCGCAATGCCGAGGCCGATACCGCTGGTCGACCCCGTAACCAGCGCGACTTTCCCGCTGAGGGGTCGCTGCGTGCGTGATACCGATAACGTGTTTTGCATGGGCTGCCTTTCGCGGTGCATTTGATGGCTTGTTAATGCCGGATGCGAACGATGACGGGAAATGCCGGTTCGGTAACAAATCAATGCGTTTTTCCTATCACGATACCCGTTAGCTATTGATGCGCTAGCCTTTCGGCATTTCCCGTGCCGCATAGCGCAGACTAGAACGCAACCAGAGGCGGGATAATCATGTCGCTGCCCGATTTGGAGATTCCGCATGAAAATCAAGTCATCAGTCATCACCGCAGCGGCCGCAGGTTTGGTCGCAACCCTCGCCCTCGTGACCCCGCTCACCCCAGCGCTTGCGGGGCAATGTCCTGCAGGCAAAGGCGGCATCGATGTCCGCAGCGATCCGAAAATGGCTGCCAAGGGCGTTACCGACACCGTTCTCACCACCGTCGATGTCGCGCACGAACCTGCTGCCATCTCCGGACGCAGCTTCCGGATGCGCCGTTTGGTAGTTCAACCCGGTGGTATCGTGCCCTGGCACAGCCATGGTGAGCGTCCCGCCATCATCTATATTGTGCAGGGAGAAATGACCGAATATGCGAGCACGTGCTCCGCTCCGATTGTCCACAAGGCCGGCGATGCCACCCCCGAGCTTCACAGCACGTCGCATTGGTGGAAAAATACGGGCCATAAGACAGCGATCATTATTTCATCCGATTTGCTGAAAGTCGGGGATAACGGCCATATGATGTAAACACTGCGCGCACGCGGGGCGTGTATCTGAAACCCCTCGGTTTTTCGGCCGGCGCACCACTCGGTGGGCGCCGGCTGTCTTTCGTAACGGGGCCTCGACGGCCGTGGTTGTCATTGGCACGCACCTGCACTTAAGCTTGCGCCCTATCGGCGGTTCGTCCAATGGTCTTCACATGATCGAGCCACGCTTTATTTTGCGCGTTTCCAACTTGCTCGGCGAAGGCGTCGTCTGGGATGCCCGTATTCAATCCGCGCTTTGGATCGATATCGAGGGCGCACGCTTTTGGCAGTGGGAATGGGGTGCCGCCGAAGCGCGCTCTTTTCCGCTCCCCCAACGCCCGGGGAGTTTTGCACTGACTGCGATCGAGGGAACTTATTTGGGCGCGTTTGAGCATGGCTTCGCGCGCTTTACCCCAGGTGATGGCACATTTGACATGCGAGCGCCTGTGACCATTAACGATCCCGACCTGCGGATGAATGACGGGCGCGTCGACCGCAATGGAACGTTCTGGGCAGGCAGCATGGCTGAGCGTCGCCCGCCATCTGGCGGCACGCTCTCTGCGCTTTGGCGCTATAACGGCAGCGGTGAGGCGATACGCAGTAACATCGAGGGTATCCGAATCCCCAACAGTCTGTGTTGGAATGTCAACGGCGATCTGATGTATTTCACCGGCAGTCCGCGCTGCACGATCTGGCGCTACGTTTTCGATCGCCAGCACGGCCCGATCGGCATCCCTGAAGTCTTCGCGGTCACCGCTCCCGGCGTGCACCCTGATGGCAGTTGCGTCGATGCCAATGATTATCTCTGGAATGCCCAATGGGGTGGTGGAGAGGTCGTGCGCTATGCTCCCGATGGCCGCATTGAACGACGCCTTGCGCTCCCGGTAAGTCAACCGAGCTGCGTGGCCTTGGGTGGGCCTAACCTCGACCACCTGTTCGTTACGAGTGCCCGCGTCGACTTGACACCCGAGGCGTTGGCGCTGCAGCCGCTTGCGGGCGCGCTCCTTGTCTATGACGTTGCGGTTCGCGGCCTTCCCGAAATTATTTGCCAAACGCCAAATTAGCGGCCGCGACAAATGCCGCTCGGTTGCGCGCAGCCCTGCGGCTCAACAACGAACCGACGCGCCAATGGAATTTTACATTTGTGCACTTTCGTTCGCTTGACTTGTGTTAGTGGCGCTTTAGTCTGTTCGGTGATCGCGGCGGCTTGGGGCAAGTTCAGACGCGACATCGGTGTTGGTGTAAAGGTGGCCCTGAGATGTTGTTTTCGCGTCGGACGTTTTCATTAAAGATTGCGATTTTGGTCGTGGCATCAAGCACAGCAATGAGTTGGGCGCATGCCGAGCTTGGTGGCGGGCTCGCGCGCGTACTGGCGGATCAGACAATATTCCGTGCGCAGCGAACAAGCCTAGGCCATGGCAATCATGTGCATCACGAACTGACGTTGCCCAATAGCGGCACGGTAAAGGAGTTTACCAATAGTTCTGGGCAAATTTTCGCCGTTACCTGGTCAGGGCCAGGAAAACCAGATTTACGGCAATTGTTGGGCGGCTATTTTCCTGCGCTTCAGACAGCAAATGCGGAGGCGTTCGGGCATAATTTGCGGCGGCCCGCGCATGTCAATCGGTCGGATTTAATGATCCAAACCGGGGGCCATATGGGCTATTTCTGGGGTGTCGCTTATGTGCCGTCACTCGCGCCAGTGGGTTTTTCCACCACTGATTTGCAATAGGGGCTGGCGATGATCAAAATAGCACTGATGTTATGTGCCGTGCTTTCACTTGCTGCGTGCAGCAGTAGTCCGAGCGTGTCACCCACGACCCCCACCAGCACGAGCACATCATCTTCGACCACGACAAGCTCGGGCGGCGGCACGCCCACGGTCGTAAATTTCGCGACCGTGACACTGGATGGCGGGCCCGCAGCGCTGAACACAGGAACAAACGCTTACACTGCGTTCAATGAGCCATATGTCACCATTACGCTGTGCGCGCCCGGTTCCGCAACCAACTGCCAAACCATCGATCATATCATTCTTGACACTGGCTCCGTCGGGTTGAGAATTATTCAACCTGTTCTCAACGCCAGTCTGCTCAGCGCCCTGACAAATGAGACCGACGCGAGCGGCAACCCGGTTGGCGAATGCTATCAATATGTCAATTCATATGCCTTTGGATCGGTTCTGCAGGCCGACTTTGCAATTGCCGGCGAAAAGGTGACCAATATGCCGTTCCAAGCCATCGCCGATACCGGAACTTTCGCGTCCGTCCCATCGGCTTGTTCGTCAGGCGCTGGAACAAGTATCAACAGTGTGCAAAGTTTTGGTGCAAATGGGATCATCGGCGTGGGTACGACAACGACCGACTGCGGCAGTATTTGCCAAGCGGGCAACGCCTCGGGCGCGTCATATTATGACTGTCCCAAAACCGGTTGCGCAACATTGATCGCTCGTTTTGCATCCGCCACCGCACCCTTTCAGCAGCTTCCCAACCCCGTGGCGGCGTTTGCGACCGACAATAACGGAACAATCATGGTCCTCCCCTCAGTTCCGAAGGAGGGCGTCCCTACGCTCACCGGGACCGTGTACTTCGGGATCGGAACCCAGACAAACAATGCGTTGGGATCACAGACGGTCTTGCCGGTGACGACGTCAACAAGCCGTCTTGGGCCGGGGACATTGAGCGCTTCTTATAACGGCAAAACACTCAGCCAAAGCTTCCTCGACAGCGGCAGCAACGAATATTTTTTTATCGACACGAGCCTGACGCCCTGCACTCAAACAAGCTGGATCGCTTTTTATTGTCCGACATCGCCGCTGACATTGTCGCCACTGTTGACCGCAACCAACGGAATGACGGCGAGCGCTAGCTTTACGCTTTATGATCCAACAAAAACAATCTTAGCGACGTCCAATGTCGCGCCCGGCATTGCTGTGAACCCGACATTGGTGAAACCGCCGCTGCCGTTTGCGAACAGCTTTGACTTTGGCGTTCCGTTCTTCTTTGGCAAGAGCGTATATACGGCCATTGAAGGGCGCGCCGCAGGAGGCACAAACGGCCCCTATTTCGCCTATTGAGCGACGGCGGCTAAATTGCGCTCAAGGACAACAAAATATAATCCTGAGCGCTTCGGGAGTCCAAATCGCTCATCGCCATAGGGAAAGGGCTCTGTTTCACCCGTGCGCTGGTAACCGCGTCGCTCGTACCACGCAATGAGCGTTTCACGCTGATCAATCACAGTCATCCGCGCGCGCTTGCCGCCATGCGCGACGACATACGCCTCGGCACGCGCGAGCAGCACGCGACCAAGGCGCTGGCTCTGCAGATCGGCGCGCACAGTGATCATACCGATATACCACGTCTCCGCTGACCCGCTATCTAACCAGCAGACACCCAGAATATCGTCTTGCCCCCCCTGCTGGAGCACCAGGAGCCGCGCCGTCGGGGTGGCGGCAAGGTCAGCTTTGATCTTGTGGGCGTCGGTGCGCTGCCCCCCGATCAAATGGCCTTCGCGCGTCCATCCTTCGTCACCGCGAAAGGCGTGATTGACGAGCTTAACGATAGCCGGAACGTTGGCGGCAGTCGCTTCGCTTAAACGCAATTCAGCCGCGCTTACGTTCAGCGCGTCCACCCCATCTCCAGTCATCACTATTGTTCCCCGCCTGCCAATATCCTTGCGAACAACGCCGAACTGACATTACCGCCGCAAGCGATAACCGCAACGCGCCGGCCCTTGAGTGCGGCGCGATCAGCCAAGGCAGCCGCGAGCGGTGCCGCTCCAGCGCCCTCGACGACATTGTGTGTGGCGGAAAAATAGTGCCGCATCGCGTCCGCGACTTGGGCATCGGTCACGCGCCGGATGGCTATGTTATGTGCCATAATAACGGCCAGCGAACTCGGGTCAGGAACTCGGCACGCCAAACCATCGGCTAATTTGGTTGATACCGGCGCGTCGACTGCTACCCCCTTTGCCACCGAGAGCGCATAAGCTGGCGCATGGTCTGACACCACACCGATCAATTCAGTTTTAAGCCCAAGCGCTTCGCGCGCGGCAATCGCGGCGCATATTCCCGATCCCTGACCAATGCCGACATAGGCGACATCGATATCAGGCACCGCCCGGAACAGCTCTAACCAATACGAAGCCACGGCGGCAACGATCAGCGGGTGATAAGAAGGAACCATGTGCAAGTGTTCAGTTACCGAAAGCTGTCGCGCGTGATCCTTGGCGGCCTGAAAATCGTCGCCATATTCAACAAGCGTAGCGCCCTGTGCACGCATTGCGGCATTTTTTTCGGGACAATTACCCCTCGGAACGACAATGGTGCAGCTGCGCCCCGCACGCAGCGCCGCGAGCGTCACCGCCTGCCCATGATTGCCACGCGTGGCCGCGATAAAACCTGGCGTTTCAGGCGACCGCACAATGACATCTGCAACATAGGCCGCCGCTGTTCGGGCCTTGAAGGCACCGGTCGGCGTGTGATTCTCATGCTTAATCCACAGTTCGGTGCCCAATAAGGCCTCAAGCAGCGGCCACCGGTATTGCGGCGTCGGCGGCAAAATATCGTAGACAGCCGAAGATGCGGCTGTGATCGCGGTGAGATCGGGGAGCGCGGAACAAAAGGTCATGTGTGCCCGCTAACGACAAATCGTGTCCGGATTATGATGACGGCACAAAGACCACCAATGTGCCTACCAGCGGAAAATCTGCGGCCCGATCAGCGTGCCGATCAACGTACTGAGCGTCATCCCGAGCGAATACCATAAGAGCACGAACATCGCCGACGTTTCGTTACAAGCCAGTGCGTAAATCGAAGCGGCTACGGCACCCGATAATAACCCCGCAGCGGCGCCAGCGGCACGCAAATTGGTCGGTGCCTGCTCGCGGATCGCGAAACTCATCCCGAGAAAAACGGGGACAGCAATTACAACCACCCGAAAGGGGCAAAGTGTCCATGTATGTCCCATAACGACGCGGGCCCAGTCTGCGCGCGGAATTTTGACTAACTCGTAAGCGCTCAGCATCGCAAGCCCACCAATTGGGACCACCAACCAACGCCAAGTCTTTGCGACCAAAAAGCCTGGCCGCGCCAAAGCGCGCGAGAGCGCAAAGGCAATCACACCGATCGTAAGCGCATAGGTTGCTTTCATGACAAAAGGCGTAATATGCTCAATTGCACCCAAACCGGGCTGCACGCCGAAAACGCCAAGCACCATCACCAACGCAACGAACGCCCCCAAGCCAACCGCACGCAGCATTATCCGCTCACCCTGACGTGGATCGACGGGTTTCAAATCCTGTGCCAACGAGGCGATCAAGTTTTCAACATTGGGCATTATCTTACGTCATCTCGCAATCTTCCAAATCTCTGCACCATAACTAAACAGGCGTCGCCAGTTGATATACTGTGGCGAGTGCCGCTTTGGTTACAATATCATCCCCTAAACCTAAAAAAATAAACCACCACGTATTTGTAACGATCACAAGCGTGCGCCAGAATAGCCCTTGTGACCATGTTGTACCGCCTTCCTGGTCGCCGCATAGTTGCCGGACGACTGGCAACTATGCGTTAGCCCACGCGTCACTCAAGCGCCACGTCAGTCGTTGAAAGTGACGTGAGCTTAGCGAGACCACGATGGATATTGACCTTTACGAGCGACTCGGTTTGTCCCGTAGCAGCTGCCGCTTCCTCAATCGAAAAGCCTTGCAGCTTTACGAGACGGATGACCGAAGCTTGCGCGGGTTTTATCCGTCGAAGCAATTCGTTCAGGACAATCGCGCTGGTCACCGCCGATTCGTGATCATTAACGCCGTGCTCATCAAAAAGTTCTTCGGTTTCGCTCCGCCCCATCGCGCGCAACCGGTCAATCCACTTATACCGCGCGACGGCTGCCAGCCAGGGCTTGAACGGTCGTTGCAGGTCGTAGGTATGCCGCTTCGTGTGAATGGCCATCAATGTGTCCTGTGTCGCGTCTTCAACCATCGCTAGCGGTAATCGACGCGCATAGTAGCGGTTCAACCAAGGCGTCAGTTCCGACAATAAACGATGATATGCGGCGCCATCACCACATTGACCAGCCGCCATCATTCGACCCCACGCATCGGGTTCGGTCGCCGCAGGGGTTAGTGCCATTTTTCTCGTCTCAATTGGTGGAGACCGCCTCCGGTTGTCGGGCTATCATCGATTTGGCAAACACGCAAAGAGAATTCGGGCAAACCGTAACAACAGTTCGTTACGCAACCAAGTCCACATAACGACAGCCGAGGACACCCAGTCTGGAGCGCGCCAACCCAAGCGGTGACCGCCCCTGCATCAAAGGCTCTGCTCCACGCTTGCCTCAACGTCGTGCGTTGCGATCGGCTTGGCGCTCAGTATGAGCGTCGTGATGGCTTTGATCGCGCAGCAAAAAAATCGTGCCTTGTTGAATATTTCATTAATCAAAACGTCTGCAACACAAACAAACACAAGAGCGCCTCGGATGTGTATTGATGTTGCGTCGCGCAGAATTCTGAGCTTTCAAAGGCTTGTGACAGAATTGTTGCATATTTATCACGCTGCGAAATTTTGTGGCGTCAATCGTGTTCATGTTGGTTATTCACATTGCAGTTAGTAAATTTCTGAGGAAACATCACTCATCTTTCGGGAGATATGGCTCTTCCGATTCGTCAAGGGGGTCCTGATGAAGCGCAAATCATTTTACAATTCACCGTCTGCTTCGTGCATCGCAGCAGCACTTTTGTTTGGCTTCGGCGCCCCTGCAGTGGCCGCCGACGCAGCGGCAGATGCCGCTGCATTGCCGAAAGCAGCGGCATCTGCTGCAGCTGACACCGACATCGTTGTCACCGGTTCACGGCTGAAGCGCCCCGCGCTTGAATCGCCCGTCCCCGTGACCAGCATTCGCACCGATCAGTTGCTGTCCGGCGGCAGCCTGAGCCTCGGTGACCAACTCAACCAGCTCCCCGGCTTGCGCTCGACCTTCAGCCAGTCGAACTCTGAGCGCTTTATTGGCACCTCGGGCCTTAACGAACTCGATCTGCGTGGCCTCGGGACGGCGCGGACGCTTGTGCTGGTCGATGGCCATCGTCACGTCGCGTCTTCGATCGGCGCGCTCGCCGTTGATACGAACGATATTCCCCCAGATTTGCTTGAGCGGGTCGATGTGGTGACGGGAGGCAACTCGGCCATTTACGGTTCGGACGCGGTGGCGGGCGTCGTCAACTTCATTATGAAGAAGAATTATCAGGGCGTGCAATTAACCGGGCAAGCTGGAGCTTCCGGTCGTGGTGATCGCGGCGAATATTATGTGAGTGCGGTCGCTGGGCAAAATTTCGCAGGCGGGCGTGGCAACATTGCCGTCGCGGCTGAACTGTCGCACACCGATGCACTCTACAACACGCAGCGTGACGACGAGACGGGCGCCTATTCCGGCCGTCATCAGTTCAACCTTTCGACGAACACCGCCGACCCGACCAATTTTAGTACCCAGCAATTATTTTACACTGGCGTTCGCAGCAGCACAATTTCTGACGGTGGGCTGGTCACATCCGTCTGTAACGCGGCGAACGTCGCCAACATAGCTCGCTGCCGCGCCGACAAATCGCAGCCCGCAGCGCCGCTCGGATTTTCGCAACGTTATGTGTTTGACCAGTCAGGTAATCTGGTGCTCAGCAATCCAACGCTAGACTTCCGCGAAATCACAAATGGCGGTAGCAACAACACGATCGGCGGTGGTGGCTCGACACTGCTCAATACCGGACAGCTTGATCCATTGAACGAGCGTGTGTCGATCGACGTGGTGGCGCACTATGACTTCAGCGAATTGCTCAAAATCTCGACCGATACAAAATATGTCCGCGTGAAGACGAACCAAGAGGGGCAGCCGAGCTTCTCCACCGGCTTCGGTGCGCTTACCGCGAACATCAGCTGCTCTAACGGCTTTTTGACGGCTCAAAACTTGGCGGTGCTTCAGTCGATCGGGCGGTGCGCGACACCAACGTCGACGTTCTCCGACGCACGCTTCAACGTCGATTTCGGCGGTCGCGGCGAGTTGACGACGCGCGAAGTGTTCCGCACCGTCGAGACGCTGTCGGGAACGTTCAAAAATGGCTGGAGCTACGAAGTTTCGGCCAATTTTGGCACATTCGTGTTCAATACGCGCTCGCTCAACAACCTTCAGGTGTTCAACATGGATGGCACCAATGGCCCGTTTGTGAAGGCGCTCGACGCGGTGAAGAACGCCGCTGGGCAGGTGGTGTGCCGCGTCAATTTGGTCACAATCACTGATCCAAGCTGCGTTCCGATCAATACCTTTGGCAATGGCGCACCCTCACAAGCCGCACTTAACTATGTTAACGTAACAGCGACATCGAATGGCCGTAACAAGGAATTTGACGCCACGGCGTTCTTGCGTGGCGACTTCGGCCCCGTTCGCCTTGCGGCCGGCCCGATTTCTTGGGTGCTCGGTGCCGAATATCGCTCAGAAGCGGCGCGCAGCCTGTTTGATCCGCTCACTGCCAGCGGCGCCACCTTCTTGAACGCCATTCAGCCGTTTAACCCACCGACGCTCATTTCGAAGGAGGGCTTTGTTGAAGTTAACCTGCCGCTGTTAAAAAACCTTCCGTTTGCGAAGGATTTGACGCTGCATGGTGCGGGACGGCTCTCGAATTATAATACATCAACCGGAACCGTCTATTCGTATAACGGCGACATTACCTATGCCCCGAGCCGCGATATCCGCTTCCGTGCGGGTTACTCGCGGTCGGTGCGTGCGCCAACGCAGTCGGATTTGTTCGCGACGCAATCACAGAATTTCGCGCAGATTCAGGATCCGTGCGATACGTTGTTTGTGGGTGGCGGGGTAAACCGCGCTGCGAATTGTAAAGCAGCAGGCATCGATACCACAACGTTCATTAACGCGCCCGCACGCGCGCAAAGCACTGGCTTCCTGTCGGGCGGTAACGCGACGCTCACGGCTGAAAAGTCAGACAGCTACACGTTGGGCACGATTATTACACCGCGCTTCATGCCTGGCTTCTCGTTCACGGCGGACTATTACAACATCAAGATCAAGCAAGCGATTGCCAACTTGGGAGCGCAGCAGATTATCAACCTGTGCTACGATCTACCGACCACCAACAATCAATATTGCCCGTTGGTATTCCGTGATCCGACGACGAAATTGTTCTTGCCCATCGCCACGCTCTCGGCGCCGGTCAATTTCGCGGTGTTTGAAACTTCAGGCCTCGATTTCGAGATGAATTACACGCACAAAATGGGCAATGGCGACAATATCGATCTGCGTGCGTTGGCGACTTACGTCTTTGTGAAGAATTTTCACACTGACCCGACCAACCCAAGCGCCTTCACCAAGGCACTCGGCACATTGGGTGATGCGCAACTCAACGCGCAGGCATCGATCGATTACAAGCACGACGTTTTGTCGCTGCATTACGATGCCCGTTTGATCGGAAAATCGCTGATCTCGTCATACGAGGCAACGCTGACGCCAACAGGTAACGTGATCTACATCAGCAACCGCTATCCGCCGATTGTGTACCACAACATCAGCGCAACGGTTGCGGTCAACAAGCGTTTCAGCATCAAGGTGGGGTCGGACAACGTGTTTGACCGGTTGCCACCTTACGGCCTGCGCGGCGTGACTGCGAACGACGGCGCTTATGACAACGTCGGCCGCACTTTCTATGCACGTGTCGTGGTCAAATACTGAAGTCGTTAATCGATGAATGGGGGCTGTGGTGCGCGTCTGAGTGATGCGCACCGCCGCTAACTTTGGGGGCAAAGTTCACTCAACCTTGGAGAGATTCGCATGAAGAAACTGCACCTTATCGCGACCGTCAGCATTTTTATACTGTCGGCGGCGACGGCTAAAACACTCCTGAAACCACAAATTGGCACGTTCGGGTTCGACGTGGCGGGCATGGACACATCGGTCAAACCCGGTGACAGCTTTTATGATTATGCCAGTGGCACTTGGGCAAAAGCGAACCCCATCCCTGCTGATAAATCATCGTACGGCATGTTCAATCGCTTGGCAGATTTATCCGAAGAGCGGACGCGGCTGATTATTGAGGCGGCGGCAGCCAACAAGGGTGCGGCACCCGGCAGTGAAGCCCAGAAAGTGGGCGATTTCTATCGCGCCTATATGGACGAGGCAGCTATTGAGGCGAAAGGCATCACGCCGCTGGCACCCTATCTCGCCGAAATTGACAGCCTAAAAACCAATCATGATGTCCAAGTGATGATGGCAAAATTGCTGCGTGAAGGCGGCAACATGCCGATTCGCGTTGGTGTTGGGCAAGATGGCAAGAACCCCGAGCTTTATATTGTTGATGTTGCGCAGGGCGGCTTGGGGCTTCCCGACAAGGATTTTTACGACACCAGCAAAACGCAGTTTGAGGCTGTCCGCACGGCCTATAAAACTTACCTGACCACACTCTTCTCACTCGCTAAACTCGACAATCCTGCCGAGCGTGCGGCGGCGGTCTATGGATTTGAAGAGAAGATTGCGGCCGTGCACTGGTCACGCGTCGAAAATCGCGATCCGGTGAAACGCTATAATATGACCGCACCAACGGACCTCGCTAAGCAAGCGCCCGGCCTAGATTGGGACGCTTATTTCGCGACAACGGGCACAGCAGGGCAGGCGAAATATAACGTTAATCAGCCCGGTGCAGTGCAAAAATCAGCAGCGATCATTGCCGAAACGCCAGTGTCTGTGCTGCAAGATTACCTCCGCTTCAATACGATCAATGGGGCCGCAGGGCTGCTCCCAAAAGCTTTCGTTGACGCACAATTTGCCATGTACGGCAAAGCCCTCTCGGGCACCCCGCAGTTGCGCGTGCGCTGGAAGCGTGGCGTGGCAACAACGCAGGCCATTATGGGTGAGGCCGTCGGAAAACTCTATGTCGCGAAGTATTTCACACCGGCGACAAAGGCCCGCGCCGATGCGCTGGTGCACAATCTGCTGATTTCGATGGGGCAGCGCCTCGATAATTTGGCCTGGATGTCACCCGCAACAAAAACGCTCGCCAAAGCCAAGCTCGCGACTTACGCGCCCAAGATTGGCTATCCTTCGAAATGGCGGGACTATTCGAAGCTCAACATCACGCCAGATGATCTGGTCGGCGACGCGAAGCGCGGTATTGAGTTTGAATATGATCGCGATTTGGCCAAACTCGGCAAGCCGCTTGATCGCACTGAGTGGGGAATGACACCCCAAACGGTCAATGCGTATTACAACCCGCAGCTCAATGAGATCGTCTTTCCAGCCGCCATCCTTCAGCCGCCATTCTTTGATGCCGGTGCCGATGATGCCGTCAATTATGGCGGAATTGGTGCGGTTATTGGGCATGAAATTAGTCACGGGTTTGATGATCAAGGCAGTCAGTTTGATGCCAAGGGCGCGCTTAAAAATTGGTGGACACCTGAAGATCGCGCTAAGTTTAATGCCAGCACTGCAAAATTGGTTGCCCAATATGAGGGCTATTGCCCCTTTCCCGGACCGCAGCCCGCCAAGCAATGTATCAATGGCAAACTAACGCTGGGCGAAAATATTGCCGATCTGGCGGGTCTGACCGTTTCGTATCAAGCCTATCATGTGTCGTTGCACGGCAAGCCCGCGCCAGTTATCGGCGGCCTTACCGGCGATCAGCGGTTCTTCCTCGGCTTCGCTCAAGTTTGGCGGCAAAATATGCGCGATGCGATGATGCAAAACCTGCTGGTGAGCGATCCCCATAGCCCGACCCGCGCCCGCGCGAGCGTCGTACGGAACCTCGACGCTTGGTATGCGGCGTTCAAGGTCAAACCTGGTGACAAGCTTTATCTGGCCCCCGCTGACCGCGTCAGGCTTTGGTAACCATCGACAGTTGAAATCGAGTTGGGGCTGAGCACGAAAATGGCTTGGCCCCAACACTGTAGGCGAATTGCAACAACGGGCGGTGATTTGCCCCGCTATCGTACTCTCCCGATGTTCACTCGTGAACGCGCGTCACTTTTTGGGCGTGCGGAGTTCACCTGTATTTTTTTTCATGTTCATGCGAGCCTTCGTTCAGGTTGTGAAGGTAATGACCTCTCGCATAAGCGACGTCCCAACTTTTCGGCTTGAAATGGGAACGAAAGCGAGAGGAACGAATATGACGACAATGACCAGACAGCAGTTCATGATTAGCCTGTTTTTCCTTGCAGCCCCCCTCGCTGCGACTTCGCTGCCAGCGCAAACGCCGCCCACCAAGAATTGGAACGCTCCGAACTACAAAATCTATGCCCAGCAACTTTCGGATGACATTATGGCGCATCATCCCGAAATCTGGAGTGTGACCTTCCACGGGGTTCCCCCCGGAATGGACAAAGTCTATACATTGTTTGCGGGGTCTTATCCTGATCGGATCGGCAATCCCGACGATCCTGACGACGTTGATGTGATCGTAAAGGGGATCTCGTCGGTTGATCCACGCTGGCATCGCCACGACACCAAGCCCAAATTCGTGTTACAAATTCCGCTGCGCGATAAGGGCGGTGAGAACATCGGACTGCTCGTTTTGGCGTATAAGATCGGACCCACGATCCATAAGGATGAACGCGCCTTTTTCAACGAAGGCACGCGCCTCCGCGATGCGTTGCAGGCGCGCATCCCAAATTATGCAGCTTTATTTGAGAAATCGCGCTAGGCGCGTGCGTCTGGCTTCGCTAGTCGGCACTTTATGATGAAGTTCTCGAATCAATTTTGGTGCCTGACCGCAGCATTGGTGTTGTCATCATGCACCGCTTACCACGCCGCGCCGCTGGGTGATGGGCGCGACGTGCTCACGCCACCCGTTGCCGCTGTGCTGAACGCCGATGCCGGGAAAATCGACCGTCCCTTTCTTGTGCCCACCACCATCGACCTCACTCAGCCATTGGATGCGAATGCTGTTGCGGTTATTGCGGTACTCGAAAACCCAGATTTGAAGGCATTGCGCGCCAAAGCCGGGATTGTGGATGCGCAGGCCTTTGCAGCGCGGCTAGTGCCCGACCCTACCTTCAATCTCTCATATGACCGCTTGGTCACAGGGCCAGACCATCTCGATAATCTCGTCGGGCAGTTGGTGCAGGACATTGCTCTGCTGCGGTCACACAAAGTCGTGGCCGCGCAAAATAAGGCTCTCGTCGCACAAGTCCGGCTTGATCTGGTGTGGGCGGAATGGCAAACCGCAGGGGCCGCACGGTTACAAGCGGTGCGTGTCGTGGCACTCGAACGGCTGGTCGCCTTGAATGTGCAAAGCAAAGCATCGGCTGAGTCGCTCCTTAACGCGAGCCTGCGAGCCGCTCTACGCGGCGATCTGCCGGGCGATCCGGTGCAAGCGAACCGGCTCGCGGCGCTTGATGCCGCAGATAAATTGCGCGCCAATGAGGCCGCCCTCAAAACGGCGCGCGGCGAACTCGCGCGGTTGCTGGGTTTACCCCCCGAGGCCCGCTTGCGCATAGCAGAGCCGCAAGACACCGCGCCGGTGTTAGACGCAACGCAGCTGTTCGCCATTGCCCGCACCAACCGCACTGACCTTCGGGCGCTTCAGGCTGGCTATGACGCCCAAGAAGCGACTGTGCACAAAGCGGTTCTTGATCAATTCCCGACGCTGTCACTGGGCGTAACCGGTACGCGCGACCCAACGTCCAACAAGTTGCTCGGTTCCGCAGTGAATTTCACTTTGCCGCTTTGGAACCGCAATCGTGGCGGTATTGCGGTCGCGCAAGCGACGCGTGCATCGTTGAAAGCCGATTATGATGCGCGCCTCTTTCAAACGCGCTCAGATATTGCGCAGGCCCTAGCGGGGATAGCGAGCGCGCGGAGCCAAGTCGGCGAGTTGCGCAGCCAGTTACCTGCACTCGACCGCTATGCCACCGGATCTGCACGCGCCGCTGCACGTGGCGATCTGGCTCCCGCGACGGCAACGCTCGCGGCGCAAACAGCACGCGACAAACAAGCTGCGCTCATCGCCGCGCGCCAAACTGTCGATGAACAATTGATCGCGCTGGAATTGCTTACCGGCACACCAATCTCAACGTGGGAGCCGACTAAATGAGGCCTTTTACTCTTCCGCTCATATCGCTCGTCTTTCTCGGGGCTTGCTCGACGACACCCGCAGAAAAGCCGCCAGAACCCGTCGCACTCGTCCAAGTAGCGACAGCGGTACAAGGTGAAGTTGCGGACAGTGTAACGCTTTATGGCTCGGTCGAGGCAGGTGCGGGGTCCGAGCTCACACTTTCGGCGCCAGCGGAGGCGATTGTGGCCTCGATCAGTGCGCCTGCGGGGTCGCCCGTCGGTGCTGGCACCTTGATCGTGCGGCTTCTCCCCAGCCCCCAGAGCGCGCTTGATCGCACCAAGGCACGCAGCGATGCTGTTGCTGCCGACAACGCTTTTGCCCGCGCCCAACGGCTCAAGGCTGACGGTCTGGTGAGCAATGCCGAAGTCGATGCCGCGCGGGCAACGGCCGCCGCCGCCGATGCCACGCGGGCCAGTTTGCGCCAGCGCGCCGGTTCGCTGAGCCTTTACGCTCGTAAAGGCGGCGTGGT
>Ga0209583_10000225_pt1 | contig 18327 bp, 12 predicted proteins | sample Str014_FD_187201 | JGI IMG/M metagenome (GOLD analysis project Ga0209583, IMG submission 187201) | Freshwater sediment microbial communities in response to fracking from Pennsylvania, USA - Straight Creek_MetaG_SC_2014 (SPAdes) (version 2) | ecosystem: Environmental > Aquatic > Freshwater >... | reverse complement strand
GGATCAACGTGCAGCCCGACGTTGGTATAGCCATTATCCTGAGCTTCGGTTGCTGGAATCAACTCGTCATTCGTCGTCGGTTCGGCATCCCCAAAATAGGGGGCACGAAATAGCCGCATCGAATGTCCTGAGTACGCCTGCACCACGCGCTGGGTCATGTTCAGCTCAAAACGGATGCGCTCGTCTGACAGCAATGCCATGTTGGGATGCCAATAGCTGTGGTTGCCAATCTCGCTCCCCGAGGGACTGGCAATGATGCGGTTGATGAGGGCGGGGTGCGAGAGCGCATTCTCCCCAATAACGAAAAACGTTGCCGGCGCGTGTTTCGCTTCCAAAATGTCGAGAATTTTGGGGGTAACCCGCGCATCAGGCCCGTCATCGAAGGTAAGCGCGACCGAGCCCGGTTGATCCCCCATCCGCCGCACCACAAACGGTGTGGGCAATGTTTGGAACACTTCGTCGCGCACAATCGAGTCCTGATCATAGGTGAGCGCGCGTTTGCCATCGAGTGGCTTATTTTCAACGCGCAAGATCTCGCCATTGCCGTCGACCAGATTAGCGCCGGCCGTCTTGATAACGCTAATGTCGGGGGGCTGCCGCGTCTGGAATTTCTTCAGGATATCCCACAAGCCCGGGTCTTCCTGACCGAGCCGCCAAAACGCGACACCCGCCACACCTTGGGTATCGGCGGCACGAAGCTGGTTCCACGCGGCGGCGGCATCGAGCATCCAAACTGTGTAAACCGATCCGTTCTCCTGATAGGAGTAAGTCGAATTGCCGCTGACTTTGTCGAACACCGGCTTGGTGTCGCTCTCATTCGCCGCCTGCCACGCCTCTTCAATCGTCATGGGATCAGCAGTGCCGTCATGCCAACGATACCCATAGGCACCAATGGCAACGATCGCTTTCTCCGCAGAGATTTGGCCGAGCGCCGCCTTCATATGGTCAACGAACCACGACTGACTCGCGACGGGGCCGGGCTCCGATTGATCTTCGTGTTCGTCGTAAATCATGAGAAAGACTTTGTCCGCCTCGCGTCCGAATGCGGCGAGCGGCCAATCGGGATTGTTAAGCGGAGTTGTAACCGTCACCAGCCAGCCGCGTGGTGCAAAACGCGCGCGCGTCTCACGCAGCAGCGTGACATAGTCGGGCATCGCTGATTTAGGGAGCTCTTCGAAATCGTACACGATTCCTTTGCCCTTTTGCTGCACAACCAAATCGCTCATTTGATCGATAAAATGCGCGCGTGCCGCCTTGTTATGCAAAAGCGCGGTGGTGTTATTAATATCCCACACGCCATGAAGGACATTCTGCACGAGCGGCAAAAGCTGGGGCCGATGCGCAGCCGCTTGGAGGATGAGATCAATATGCGTGTCGGGTTGCGGTGTGAGCTTGTGTTGCGGCCCGACGATATTGGCAGCGACCGGCACCAGCCAATCCAAATCATTGACGTGGCGAACGAGCGACGCGCGGCTGTCGGGGTCCCACGGCGTATAAAAGCCGACGATGAATTGGTTCACATTCTCGGCTCCACGACGCGGCGCGGGCAGCCAGGCACTAATCGCCCGGCCAAAGCGCTTCACATTATGGCCGATTGTATTCAGCTGCGCGCGCAGCGGACGCGGCTGATTGTGTTCAGTTGTAATTGGCAAGGCACTGGGCGTCGCGACCGAAAGTACTGACAGTGCAACCACTGACATCGCACCAAAAAGCGCAACGACAAAGAGAATCAAGGTACGTGACGACCATTTGCGGCGATTACCCGTCGGATCGTAGAATACAGGTTTAGCCACAATACGCTTTCAAATCACCAGTCCCGGTGAAGGCGGATAGCCGATTTATCAGCGCAGCCCAAGTGTCTTATGCGTCTGGATCGACAACCGCCATTTGGGGTGTGCAAGAACAAAGTCGATCGCCGCTTGTATATTGTCAACTCGCGCTGGCGAGTCGAGCGGTTGGATAAGGAAATGTTTGAAATTCCAGCGTTCCATCCCCGTCCAATCGCTTCCGGGTTGCGGCCAGACGAGTTTGAGCTCGTCCCCGGCGCGCTGGGTCGTGACGCTTCCTGCTTTGGGGCTGATGCACAGCCAATCGATGCCCTGCGGCGCAACAATCGTTCCGTTACTCTCGACACCAATTACGATCCCGCGCGCATGGAGTGCATCGATCAAGCGAGCGTCGAGTTGAAGTAACGGCTCGCCACCAGTGATAACGACATAGGCATTTGTGCGGTCAGGCCCCCAGCAGGTGGTAACCGCATCGGCAAGCGCGTCGGCCGTCGCGAATTTGCCGCCGCCGACGCCATCGGTGCCAACAAAATCGGTGTCGCAAAATTGGCATATGGCTGTCGCGCGATCGGCCTCTCGTCCCGACCAGAGATTACACCCCGCGAACCGCAAAAAAACTGCGCGGCGCCCCGCCTGCACGCCCTCTCCTTGCAAGGTGAGAAATATTTCTTTGACCGCATAACTCATAGGTGTTGCGCAACGAGCGGATCGACCAACCCCGCCTCTGAAAAGCCTTTGGCACGCAGACGACACGAATCGCACAGTCCACATGGCGCACCCGCAGAGGTTGGATCATAGCACGACCAACTTAGTCCTGCATCAAGCCCCAGCCGGGCCGCTTCGAGCGCAATATCAGCTTTGCTCATATTGATGAGCGGCGTGCGGATTGTAAAGCGCACACCACCATCGCCCGCCGCCGTTGCTTGCATCGCCATCGCCTCAAATGCGGCGATAAATTCAGGCCGACAGTCGGGATAGCCTGAATAATCGAGGGCGTTGACGCCAATATAAATATCCCGTGCTCCCACCGCCTCGGCCCAACCAAGCGCGAGCGACAGAAAAATGGTGTTCCGTGCTGGAACATAGGTGACCGGGATACCCGGCTCGACTCCCCCTTTTGGAACACTTATAGCAACGTCGGTGAGTGCCGATCCCCCAAAACGCGTCAGATCGAGAGGCATAACGACATGACGTTCAGCGCCCAACATCGCCGCCACGCGCGCTGCCGCCAACAGCTCAATCCGGTGTCGCTGGTTATAGTCGATTGTCAGCGCGTAAACAGCGTGACCCGCTCGGCGGGCCAACCCGCCAGCGACCATAGAGTCGAGACCACCTGAGAGCAGGACTATTGCTGGTGTTTTTTTCATCGCGAACCGCTAACGTGCGCACCTAGCGCTGGCAAGCACCCAAAAAAAGGGCCGCTCGTAAAAAGCGGCCCAAGGAATGGCATAAAGCCAGTTAGGGAGGAATTGTGTCGCATGAAGACCGACACGACTTCTCTATAGCAAAACAAGGTAAACAACTGATGAACGGAAGTCAGCGTGGGTGTGGCGCGGCCGTCGGGCTTGAGCATTCGCCAATGCGGCGTGCCTCGTACGCCAGTGCGAACGGCTCACGTGCCCGAACGCCCTGACTGTCAATTTGGACAAGCCGCGCCGTCTCAATCCGCAATGTCGTTTGGCCATTGCCCTGACCATGACACGTATAATAAACAGTCGTCATCTCGGGTGTGTCGACGATCACGCTGTGCGCGCATGATGCGCCCGTATGCGCGACTTGAACCAGCGTACGCATATCATGCAGGCACAAGATTCGTGTTGGTGATGCGCTGTTTGTCGCACGCAACTGCCACTCACCTGGCAGAAGTGCGGCTATCACGGCGCTTTCAGCGCTTCTGGGCGCCTGCGCACGCGTGGCGCTATTGATAAGAAGTGCGCTGAACAGCGCGATTGCCACGCCCAGCCCCTTACGCGCGTTCGATGTTCGTGATCCAGCGGTCATAATGCCCTCGCGTCGAGGCCCCAGCCTCATCAAGTTATGGAAAATCGGTCCAATACAACTCAACTGCAACTGGCCTCGGCAACTCGACCGAACATGTGCAAACGACAATAACGCTTCTTAATGCTGATGTAGAGTCAAAAATATATATTCCGCTCAACACCAGAGCTTGGGCGTATCAAGCGAAATGTCAGGTTGAGCCGCGCGCCAACCACTGTTGCTTGCTTGTTGATACCATGCTTCCAGTGCGACTGCGTCTGGCCATTCATGAGCAGCAAACTGCCCGACTCCAGTGCGAGCCGACAGGTGGGAATATCCGAGCGAGTGCGGTGCTTGAGGATAAATGTTCGAGTCGCCCCCAAGCTTAACGATGCGATTGTCGGTGTCGCCCCCAGCTCGGGCTCATTGTCGGCATGCATTCCCATCGAGTCCCGACCATCGCGATAGAGGTTCAAAAGGACCGAATTAAAAGCTGCGCCGCACACGCGCTCCACGTCCATTTTGATCTTGGTCAGCACCGGCGTCCACGCAAGCGGAACGTTGCTCAGTCCCGAATAGGTATAGACGGCTTCTGGATCGCCGTACCACGCATGAAGCCGCGGCTGCGTGACGCGCTTACCAAAGATCAGAATATCATCCTGTCGCCAAGGCGTTTGCGCAATGATCGCGTCGACGAGCTCAACATCATTCAGTATCATCGGCATGCGCGGCAACAGCCACACATCGCTGTCGGGAAGATCGATGCGCTGAAACTGACCAGCGGGGTTGAATAAGTCGGCCATGACGACCCGTAGCACGAAAGCCGCCCTCAATCACCAGGCGTGATCGCCATCTCAAAGCCCGGCACCGGCAACGCGCGCGCATCGTAAAGGTTGACGATCGGACTATCCGCCCAAGCATAGCGGACCTTACTCGCAGGCCGCCCGTCGAGCGCGAGCCTCACGCTGTCACCCTCAACCACCGCATCCGCAAAGCGGCAATCCACGCCGTCGTTCGCGCACAGTTCGAATCCCAACGGGCGTGGCCCGCTCCATGCATGCAACCCGCCTTCAATCCCACGAAACTGCACGCGCACACCGCTGCGGTCCCGAGTCGCAGTGGCGGGCATTGGCATCAAAACTCTCCGCGCGGCGAGCGCCAGTCGATGACCCAAAACCTGCTTATTGGCAGGATGAATATCGGTGCGCTCGCCCAAATCAATGGCGCTCACCAATGTGGCATTGCTGTCCGCGGCAACAACGGCGCGCTGGTCGTCGCGCACCTGAGCCCAACCCGAATTCGCAGGGCCAAGCTGCGGTGCGCCATAATTGGCCAGCTGCACCACCAGCACATCAAGCTTTCCACCAAACTGATCGCGCCAGCCCGATATAAGTGCCTTCAGGCGCTGCTGGTAGCCCGGCGTGTCGGCATCGCTCTCGCCCTGATACCACGCCGCCCCTTTCAGCCCGAGAGAACCAAGCGGCGCGATCATGTGATTATGCATCACGCCGATGCCGGCATTCGCATCCCATGGCGCGCGTGGTGGATAGCTGGTCGCTGGTGAAATGCTATACTGCCACCCTTTCGCGAGCGATTTTCTTGCACCACCCTCTAGAGTGAGGCTAAGTTTATCGGCAGTGCTTTTGAAGCCACCATCGGCATAACTATTCGTCACCGCGACGAGCACGTCGTTGATGCCCTCACGCCAATATGATGCGGGCACCTCATACTCACGCTCATAGTCCCAACCGAAGCTATTGCCGACCGGCTTGCCATTGACCCACGTCATATCCATGTCATCAAGCACACCCAGCGAGAGCACCGCTCCTGACGCAGCCTCAGCCTTCGTGAGTGTGATTCGTTGGCGCAACCAAACCGTACCCGTTGCCTTGGTAGCGAGTGGCGTTCCGGTCCAACTCAGCCAGCCCGAGATTTGCGGCACCGCATGCCAGTCAAGGCTGTCAGGTGCGCGCCACGGCTGCGATCCGCCAGCGGCGGTTTCGTACCACTGTTCCCAGCGCGGGGCGAACGCCGTCACTGCGCCCAGCGGATCGGTTGCAAAGCGATCGAGCAACGCCATTTCAGACGCCCCGTAGATGCTGCGTCCAGCTGCTGGCGAGAGCCACGCGCGAATCTGCGAGCCGCCCCAACTCGAATGAATAAGACCAATGGGCACATGCAGCGCCGCGCGCAAATCACGCCCCATGAAATAGCATCCCGCTGAAAAATCGGGTACCGTCTTTGGGTTCGCTAAATTCCAGGCGACCTTCCCTCCAAATGTCGCGTTTGGCGCATATGCGACCGCCTTGGGTATCGTGATCAGACGCAGCGAATCGTCCTTCGACTCAGCACTCTCGCCTGCAGCGTTCAGCGCGCGCGTCACTGGTAGCTCCATGTTCGACTGACCCGAGCATAACCAAACGTCGCCAACGAGCAGGTCTGCCACACGAATGGTCGCGTCGCCCGCAGTCACTGTCAGGGTGAGGGGTTGGTCGCCTGCTGGCTTTTGCGCAAAATTCAGTATGAAACGACCAGCGGCGTCACCTTGCGCGGTCGCACTCTCTGCGCCGAGCGTAGCAGAAATCCGCTGACCCGGCGTTGTGTTTCCTGCGATTGTGATCGGCTGATCGCGCTGGATAACGGCATGGTCAGTCCAGATCGGGGCAAGGGATAGCCCCGGAACGGCGCAAAACCCGGGCGTTACCCCCAAGCAAATGATCGCACCCAAAAATGACAAATAACGCATCAGACCATCTCCAAAGTCTCAAGTTTACGGCACCCTAAAAGACCATGTTTGTGCTAATCTTTTGACTTTTTCGCTAAAGCCGACGTTGCTTCGCGCTATACATGTTAGCGCTACCTTAGAGCGACAAATTTTCCAAGCAAGCCCCCGTTTCTGTTTCCCGCCCCCGACATGCCCTGGCTACCGGATATGATTACGCCGGGTTTCGGACGGCTTATCAGGTCGCGTTCCCCCCGTGCGGGAAATATTGGCTTGACGTCGTGCATCGCTTTCGTCGAGGTGATTCATCACGGAGAATATTTTACTGAATGGCTTATGTCCGCCGCAAACCAGTCACGATCAAACATGTCGCTGCGGAAGCGGGGGTATCGTTTCAAACCGTGTCGCGGGTGGTGAACAATGAGCCCAATGTCAGCACCAAAATGACGAATAAGGTTAATGCCGCAATTGACAAGCTTGGTTATGTCCCGAGTATTGCGGCGCGGCGCTTGGGAGGGTCAAAATCCTATCTCATTCTCGCACTCAATGATCGCGACATGACACTTGAGAGCTGGCGGCGCGGCGACGGCGGAGATTGGGTGAATCAAATGCTCCTCGGCGGGATGACGACGTGTGACCAACACGGCTATCGGTTGATTTTTGAGCTCGTAAATACGCATTCTGATCATGTTGATCGTGAGATTATGAGTGCGCTGGCCTCATTGCGGCCCGACGGCGTGATTCTTACCCAACCACATTCCGACGACGACATCATTTTGACGCTGCTGGTCCGGGAAGGTATCCCCTTCGCCCGCATCGGCGCTGTTAAAGCGGGGCCAGGTTTTCGCATCGGCATCGATGAGGCGAAGGCGGCAGAGGTGGCAACGCGCCACCTGATCGATCTCGGGCATGAGCGCATCGGGTTCATCAAAGGTGATGAGACGTATAGCGTCAGCGAGTTGCGCCTCGCCGGGTTTCGATCCGCGATGGACGCAGCCGCGCTTTTTGCCCCAGAGTTGGTGCAGCTTGGGGATTTCAGTTTCAACTCCGGCGTAGCGGCAACTGAGGCGCTTTGTTCCTTGGCGCGCCCGGTAACCGCCATTCTGGCGTCGAGCGATCAAATGGCGCTCGGCGCACTGGCCGTCGCTCAGGAACGCGGCATGGCCGTACCCGACGCCATGTCGATTATTAGCTTCGATGACACCCCCATAGTGCGCTTTACGACGCCACCGCTGACGGCGATTGCGCAGCCGATCGCTGGCTTGGCCGCCATTGCCGCAGAACTGCTTATCAAGGAGAATTCTAACAACAAGCACCCCGAAATGATCGTGACTCTTCCGTTCTCCTTGAACGTAAGGCAATCAACCGGCCACCCTTTGCGGTGACCAGCTGACAGGGATGCCGGCGCTTCGTGCTAAACGATTTGGTTGCGGCGAATGACCTCTTTATACCAAGTGGCGCTCAGTTTCGGGAGTCGTTTCTGCGTCGCAAAATCGACATAATGGAGCCCAAACCGTTTGCTATACCCGTCGGCCCATTCAAAATTGTCCATGAGGCTCCAGAGAAAATATCCCTTCAGCGGATACCCCTCCGACACGGCACGATGGAACTGATCGAGATAATTGCGAAGGTACATCACACGGTCGACGTCATCAACGCGCCCCGCCACAAGTGGATCATCAGCTGAAGCCCCATTTTCTGAAATGTAGATATTTTTTACATTCCACAGCTCACTCACCTGGCGCACTCCCCAATAGGCGACTTCAGGCCCCACAACTAACCACGGCGACGCCATGCGCGGCGATGAATTAATATGCGGAATCGTTTGGTAGCCCTTGGCGCTGTCATCCGCTCTCACCCACTCCGGCGCGTAAATATTGAGCGCGACGAAATCGATCGGTGCACCAACGATTTTCATATCGCCTGCCTGAACTTTCGGCGCCGCAGCCCCCTCTTGCTCAAGATATTCGTCAATATAGCGCGCTTCCATGATTGCGGTCAGGAACATTGCGTTCTTTTCGCGGGTCGCTTTTTTCGCGGCCGTAATGTGCGCTTCGCTCTCGATAACCGGAACATAGAATTCGGTATTGTCAGCGATCCCGACGCGCGTCCCACTTTTGGCATGGGCCCGAATAGCTTGCACCGCGAGCCCGTGGCTTAGGACGCCGTGGTGGCGCACTTGATTAACCCCAGCGGGGTCAAGTTTAAGCCCCGGCGCATGAATGCCGATTTTATGACTGAGGTCGGTAAAGCAGCGCAGCTCGTTCAATGTAATAAAATCGTGCACCCGGTCAGAGAAACGACCCGCAATGAACCCGGCGTAATCTGCGAGGTGATACGCGGTATCACGGTTCTGCCACCCACCCGGCAACGCCGCCGGATAATCCCAGTGATACAGCGTCACATAGGGCTGAATTCCCGCCGCGAGCAGAGCATCGATTACCCGCTCGTAATAGGCGACGCCCTTCGGGTTCGGTGTGCCGTGTCCATCGGGAAATATTCGCGACCAAGCAATCGAAAGGCGGTACGAACTCACGCCAAGATTTTTGAGCAGCGCAATGTCCTCATGATAACGATGGTAACTGTCGCACGCGACATCGCCGGTGTCGTTATTAAAGACCTTACCGGGCGTGTGACTAAACACGTCCCAATTCGTTTTGCCGCGTCCGTCTTCGTTTACCGCGCCTTCGATTTGATATGAGGCCGTTGCGCACCCCCAACGAAAGTCGGCGGGAAAATGACGGTCGGCCGGTGCAGCCTGGGCGAGCGAGCTCGGCAGCCCCTCGCTTGCGAGTGCAGCCGCCCCGAGGCCCAATCCTTTGCCCAAATCCCGTCGTGTAATATTTTTCATCATCGCGCTCTCCTTCTAAAACAGTTTATCATTCGGTTTCACATCATCAGGCAAAAAATAAACTCAGGCGGTCGATGCATCAGGCCTGACCCGCAGTGATTTGCAAGAGAAAATCCGCATGCGTCGGCATTGCATCGGCACAACGCGCGACAACTTCGCGAATATTGGCAAGGTTGGCCGCGACTTCATGAGGGTTGAGCAGGCTCACCCGCGGATCATCGTGATGCGGCGTGATGTTCTGACCAGCTAAAATATACATCCAACTCTGATCGGGAAACAGGTCAGTCTCCGCTCGAAACAGCCGCCCATAGCCCTTAAAAAGTTCTATTTTCGTGCTCAAACTCTCGGGGAGGGGCATCGCCGCCATCTGCCGCCAAAATGCCGTATCTGTTCGTTCGGTCGTGACGTAATGAAGTAATAGAAAATCGCGTATATGTTGGTATTCGATCGCACAAATGTCATTGTAGCGCGCGGTATTCGCAGGGTCGAACGCCCGGTCAGGGAACATTTTTAACAGCAACGCGATCCCTCGCTGGATCAAGTGAATACTTGTCGATTCGAGCGGCTCAAGAAATCCGGATGCAAGACCAAGTGCCACACAATTCTTGTTCCAGAATTTCCGGCGATGGCCGGTAGTGAACCGCAGCAGTATCGGATCTGCGAGGGCATCGCCTTCAACTGTTGACAACAGTGCCTCGGTCGCGCTGGTATCATCAACAAAATCACTGCAATACACATAACCGTTTCCAACGCGGTGTCGCAACGGAATCCGCCATTGCCAGCCACCGTCGCGAGCGGTGGCGATGGTGTGCGAGGAGAGCGGCCCGGTGCGCGCACATGGTACCGCCACGGCGCGATTGCAGGGTAACCACGCACTCCAATCATTATAGCCTGTCTTCAATGCGCCCTCAATCAGCAGGCCCGTGAACCCCGTGCAGTCGATGAATAAGTCACCGCCAACGCGCACATCATTCGCCAAAGTGACCGCCTCGATAAAGCCATCGGCGGTGCGCAGCGCAACGTGCTTGACCTTCCCCTCGAGTCGCGTCACGCCACGGGCCTCTGAATAGCCGCGCAGGTAACGAGCGAACAGCGACGCATCGAAATGCAGCGCATATGTAATGCTTTCGAGCGGCGACGACGGAGCCTCAATCGGGCGCATAAACTTCCCCCGTGCCGCCGCCGCCGCCTGCAACGAATACTCTTCCAAGACGCCCGCGCGCCCGAGCTTTCGCATCGCGCGCCAATAGGACTGAAAAGGCACTCCGTGCATGTCGAAACCAGTATTCCCGAAGGGATGATAATACGCATGATCGAGCCGCGTCCAATTGCGAAATTCGATTCCCAGCTTGAATGTCGCTTGTGTCTCGCGGATTAGATCATCCTCGTCGATCCCAAGCGCACGAATGAAATCCATCATTGGCGGGATCGTGGCTTCCCCAACGCCGACCGTTCCAATTTCGTCCGATTCGATCAGTAGAATTTCACATCTGAGGGGTGCGAGCGCCTTCGCTAAGCTCGCTGCCGCCATCCATCCGGCAGTGCCACCGCCAACAATAACAACTCTTTGGATACCCGCCGCGTTCATTCAATTCTTGCCCTTTTTACCGGTTACGCTCGCGCATAACCGATTTGTAAAACTGTTGCACGGTTGCAACAAAACACAAAACATTGGCTTGCAAACGATTGGATATGTTTTTGCGTTTGCATTCTCTCTCCTAACTCGTGTAGGCCGCGAATCTGATAGCGCTACCAATTTAACTTATTACAAATTGTGAACGTTATCAATGTTGATTTAACGCAAAACGAAGCCGCGCCACGGCGGGCATCAAACAAATTGAGCTTGGGAGAGCAAAATGAAGAAATCTGAGGATAATACCACCGTGCAGCGCATGGTGCGTTATGCATTATTGGGTGGCGTATCAACGCTGACGCTGTGCGCGATGTCGGCACCGGCTTTTGCGCAAGAAAAGCCTGCGGTCGCTGCTGCCAAGGCCGCCGACGCTGGCGACATCGTCGTGACCGGTATCCGGGGCTCGCTGCAGCGCAGCTTGGACATCAAGAAAAATTCCGTGGGCGTGATTGACGCGATTTCGTCCGAGGACATCGGCAAATTCCCTGACTCAAACCTTGCCGCCGCCGTTCAGCGCATTCCCGGCATCTCGGTCAGCCGTGGCGCGAGCAGCTTGGGTGGCTTGCCAACCTCCACCGGCGACGCGACCGAAATCACCGTGCGCGGATTTGGGCCAAGCTTCAACGAAACGCTTTATGATGGTCGTCAGGCCTCCACCGGAACCAGCAACCGAGGGTTCGACTTCAGTGCTGTGGGTTCTGACTTTGTCGGTGAAGTCGACATTCTCAAAACACCCGATGCCTCGCTTTCAAGTGGCGCGATCGGTGCCACGATCAACATCAAATATCCAAAGCCATTCGACAAACCCGGTCTGCGGATGTCGGCCTCATTCTCCGGAAAATACTCGCCTGACGAAGGTAAAGTGACACCAAATGGCGGGCTGTTGATTAGCGATACTTTCGCGGACAATACCTTCGGCATTTTGGCCGACGTGGCCTATTCGGACAAAAAGACGCGTCAAAACCACGTCAACATCCAAGGTTGGGAGGGCAACCGCTCAATGGCGCCGAGCCAGTTCGCTGATCCCGCCGGCGCTTTGGCCGCAGGATTCACAGCGGCGGGCGCGGCGGCGAACACGAACCCAGCCTCTTGGGTCATCCAAGATTATGGTGTTTATCAGGAGCATTCCGAAGACCGGCGTATCGATGGCCGGTTGGTGCTGCAATTCCGCCCAAGTGATGCGCTTGAGTTGACCCTCAACGACAACTTCTCGCGCGACCATTTGAGCCAATCACAATATGGGTATTCGGTGTGGTTTAACGCGGGTTCGCTGACAAACGTGAAGCGCAATGCCAACGGAACGCTGACCGATTTCGTTCAACCGGGAACGCCGACCGATTTCCAGTCGCAAATCAACTCGTCGGTCATTCAGAACAATGAAATTGGCTTTAATGCCAAGTGGAAAGTCAATCCGAAGTTCAACGTCGTGTTTGATGCAGATCGTTCAGTGTCGCAGCTTAACCCGAACGGCGAGTTGAGCAGCATCGATGTGGATGTGGGTTATGGTCCCTCGGGCGCCGGTGGCATCAACGGAACAAATGTCGGCATTGCCGGTGTTGGCGTCGGCAGCCTGCCTTATCCCACGAACATCGGCCCCAATGGCAACGCCGGGCAGTTCATCAAAAACGGCATTATCGGCTCGCACGTGCTTCCGATTGGTAGCCAGCAGAACAAGGATGTTGTGACGCAAGCGAAACTTGAGGGTTCGTGGTCTGAAGATAATTTGAAGATCAAATTCGGTTTCCATTACCTGCAAGATAAGAAAAATCTGAGTGAATACGACGATTTTGCCAACAACGACTGGCAGGCTTATGGCGGCTATGGCCCCGCATCAAACAATTCGGGTGGTGTTGCGTTGCCACAGAATCTGTTCAACAACGCGTTCAGCACCGCAAACTTTATCAATGGCTTTGGCAATTCAAACAGCTTGCCGGCGAACATCCTGACGTTCAATCCCTATTCGGTGCTCAACTACCTTCAGGGCCTTGGAAATCCGCAAACTTCGACGATTCCGGGCGCCAATAAAGCCTGTTGTACGCCAGCGTTTGACGGCATTTACCGGATCATTTTGAACGCAGGCAGCCTGCAAACAATTCAGGAAAGCACAGCATCCGCTTATGTGAACGTTAGCGATGAAGCGCATATTGGCACGATGCCGCTGCGGATCAACGTCGGTTTGCGGTTTGAACAGACAACGACACAATCATCGGGCCTTGGCCAGTTGCCAACCTCGTTGACGGTGCAGCCATCTGATCATACCGCTTTCTTGGTTGGTTATGGCCCCCAATCGCTCGTGACAAACTCGAACACCTATCGTTACTTGCTGCCGAATTTGGATTTGGTATTGTCGGCAACGGATCACCTGAAACTGCGCTTCGATGCCTCGCGCACACTCGCACGTGCTCCGCTCAACCTGCTCACACCCGTCCTCAACGTCGGGAGTGGTCAGCGCGTCGGAACGCTGGTGGCAACCGGCGGGAACCCCAACTTGCTGCCATACGTGTCAGACAATTTGGATTTTGGGGCTGAATGGTATTATGCCCGCAACTCGTACATCTCCATTGGGGTGTATGGGAAGCAAGTCAGCAACTTCATCATCGGGGGGACGACGCGTCAGACCATCAACGGTGTCATTGATCCAACAACAGGCGCGCCAGGCCAATTCAGTGTCACGACCAATGTCAACGGCCCTTCGGCTGCGGTCTATGGTCTTGAAGCCGCAATCCAACATGTCTTTGGCAAGTCGGGCTTTGGTGTGCAGATCAACGGTACATTGGTTGGTACCAACCGCCCTTACGACCAGAGCAATACCTCTGTGAGTAATTTTGCGGTGACAGGTCTGGCGAACTCGGCAAATGCGGTGGCGTTTTATGACAAGTCTGGTTTCCAAGCCCGCGTCGCGCTCAACTGGCGTGCCGATTATCTTGACCATTTCGGCCAGCAGCAGAACAACTCGGCCTTTGGTTCGGAGCCAACCTTCGTGAATGCCAATACGCAGGTTGATTTCAGCACGAGTTATGACATCAACAAGCATTTGAATGTCTATTTCGAGGCGCTCAATCTGAACAACTCGACCTACAGCACGCATGGTCGATACAAAGAGCAACTGCTTGATGTCGTAAAATTTGGTCGCAGCTTCACATTGGGTGTCCATTTGAAACTGTAACCGACAAAAATAAGGGGGAGATGGGGTCGCTCTAACCAGAGTGACCCCATTTTTTTCTGGTGCAAAGCGCAGTCGATGCGTACACTTTTTCTTGGTAGATGGTGAACGGTGTGCAACCCATAAAAAATATCGTGATTGTCGGGGGCGGCACTGCGGGATGGCTAACCGCCGGCATTATTGCCGCGCGCCATCAAGGGCGCTTGAAATCCGGTTTCACCGTCACGTTGGTCGAATCGCCAACCATCAACATCATCGGTGTCGGCGAGGGCACTTGGCCCACAATGCGAACGACGCTGGCGAAGATAGGCGTGTCAGAAACTGAGTTTTTTCGCCATTGCGACGTGGCGTTCAAACAAGGCGCCAAGTTTGCCAAGTGGACGACTGGTGCCCCCGACGACGCCTATTATCATCCGCTGATGATGCCGCAGGGTTTTACCCAGATGAACCTGGCCCCGCATTGGCTGAGTGCGCAGCATGGGCGCACTTTTTGCGACGCCGTGAGCCCTCAAGGCGCATTATGTGAGGACGGGCTCGCCCCCAAAACGATCGCCACGCCCGAATATGACGCGCTGGCAAATTACGCTTATCATCTCGACGCTGGCAAATTCGCGCCCTTCCTTCAAAAGCACTGCACCGAAAAGCTCGGTGTCCGCCATGTGCTCGCCGACGTGATTGCCGTCAACCAAACTGAGAGCGGCGATATAAAAAGCTTACTCACTCGCGAGGTTGGCGAGGTCGACGGCGATTTGTTCGTAGACTGCACCGGGTTTTCATCCCTGTTGCTCGGCAAAACACTCGGCGTTGGATTCAAAGACTGTAGTGACGTGCTTTTTTGCGACACGGCACTCGCGGTGCAGGTGGATTATGATCGCGAAGACGCACCGATCGCCTCGCACACAATTTCTACCGCGCAGTCGGCAGGGTGGATCTGGGACATCGGACTGCCAACGCGGCGCGGGGTGGGCCATGTCTATTCAAGCCACCACATCTCCGAAGACCAAGCGCACGATGAGCTGATGCGCTACGTTGGCAACGGGCATCAGCGCAATACTGTCCGCAAAATTCCAATTCGTTCAGGGCATCGCGAGCTGTTCTGGAAACGGAATTGCGTGGCGGTCGGCCTCGCGGCGGGTTTCTTGGAGCCGCTTGAAGCTTCGGCGATTGTGCTGGTCGAACTGTCCGCAAAACTCATCGCGGAACAAATGCCCGCCAATCGCGAGGTGATGGACATTATCGCCGCGCGTTTCAACGAGACGACTCGGTACCGCTGGGGTCGCATTATCGACTTTCTCAAGCTCCATTACATTCTCACCAAGCGAACCGATACCGCGTTTTGGCGCGATAATCTCGCGCCCGCGAGCATTCCTGACCGGCTCAAAAATCTGCTCAAACTCTGGAAATACCAATCGCCGTGGTTTTTTGATGAGTTTGATCGCTTGGAGGAAGTGTTTCCGGCGGCGAGTTATCAATATGTGCTCTATGGAATGGGATTCCGGACCGAGGTTGAGCCTGACGAGAATGCACTCTCGGCATTACACGCAACCCGATTACTCAGTGAGAATGTCACACTAACGCGCAAAATGCGTGCGCAACTGCCTAAAAACCGCGATCTTATTGGCAAAATACGCGATTACGGCCTCCAACCAATTTAGACTCAAGGTCACAACATATGGCAAACATTACCGTCCTCAACAGCGAGACACATCGCGACCTCGGGGTCAAAACCGACCCGTCCGCCAAATATGGCGATGCGGTGCGATTTGTGTCCGTTGTGGTTTCTGAATTCGGTTTTTTGACCCTGCACTATCCGCTCTTTTTCTCGAAAGACGCCAATACAGGGACATTTTATTGCGGCGCAATGCTTGGGTTCGATGACGGCGAGAACCTCTTTCTCGGCACGGACGCCGTCGCAGACGCTTACCGTCCACTTAATCTGCAGCGCGGTCCATTTTACGCCGCCGGCACCGAACTTGCGGTTGATCTCGATCACCCCCGACTGACAAAGAGCGGGGGCCAAGGATTGTTCAACGAGAGCGGCGCGCCCACCTCCTATCTTGAAAATATTATGGCGACCATGCGCGAACTGACAGCTGGCGCAGCAGCAACCAACGCCTTTATAGATGTGCTCATGACGGCGAAGCTGATCGAGCCGATAGAACTCGACATCGCCTTTGATGATGGCACGCGGCGAGATGTCGTCGGGCTCTATACGATCAGCCAAGACACTTTGGCCGCGCTGCCCGATCAGATGATCGTCGAGTTGTTTCGACGCGGGCATCTCAAACTCATTTACCTGATGATTGCCTCACTCAAGCAAGTGAACGTGCTCGCCCAGCGCAAAAATCGCGCTTTGCTCGACGCCCGCTAAGGGGTCACGGACAACGACCATGACCGCGCACGGGCTCACCGAGATCGAAGGAACGTCGATTGTGAGTGCCGCGCAGTGGCAAGCGGAGGTGGTCACGCAGTGTCGCCCGGTCGTCATTCGTCGGTTGGTCAACCATTGGCCGGTCGTTGAGGCAGCTGCGCAGTCCGGCGGGGCGGTGCGCGCCTATTTAGCTGCCTTTGATGCCGGTGGTGAAATCGAAGTCTTCGAGGGGGGCGCCGACATTGCCGGCAAATATTATTATAATGCCGATCTGACCGCATTCAATTTTAAGCGCGAATTGATGAAATTGGCGCGCGCGCTCGATGCCATTTTGCTGACCAATGACACGACCGACAGCACCCTGTATGTTGGTGCGATCCCCACGCACGATTATCTCCCCGGCTTCGCTCAAGCGAATCCCATGCCGTTCCTCGCGCCGACAGTTAGCCCGCGCTTGTGGCTTGGTCATGCGTCAAATGTCGCGGCACATTATGACACGCTTGATAATCTGGCATGCGTAATCATGGGCGCTCGCCGATTTACGTTGTTCCCCCCCTCGGAAATCGGCAATCTTTACGTCGGGCCAATTGACCATACGATGGCAGGTCAACCCGTGAGCTTGGCCGCATCCGCAGCGCAGGACAATGCCAAGTTTCCGAGCTTTGGGAAGGCGCTCGACCGGATGCTGGTCGCTGAGCTTAACACGGGCGATGCACTCTACCTGCCCAAGCTTTGGTGGCACAAAGTTGAGTCAACAGCCCCTATCAACGGCCTCGTCAATTACTGGTGGGATGCCTTCGCCGCCGGCCCCGACTCGCCTTACACCAGTTTGCTGCTGTCGATGATTACAATCGCGGAACGCCCTCCCGCCGAACGGGCCGCGTGGCGCGCCTTTTTTGACCATTATGTTTTCCGGCCGAACGGCCATCCACTCGCGCATTTACCCGATGAAAAACACGGATTGCTTGGTCCGCTCAAGCACAATTATGGTGCCATCCGCGCGCGGGTGATGCATCTTTTGCGCCATATTGCATAGCGGTTGGCGGACAGGGTGGGATTCGAACCCACGGTAAGCTTGCACCTACGGCGGTTTTCAAGACCGCTGCCTTAAACCACTCGGCCACCTGTCCGCTTCGGCGCGTGCATAACGACAAAACGACGGGTTGTGCAAGTAAGATGTCGATTGGGGATTCACGCGTCGCGCTTTCTATGGCAAGAACAGCCAATGTTTTTGTCCCCACTATGGCGTCTATGTGCGTCGCGCCCTACGCACCTATTTGTTGCGCTGCTTTTTTTGACGAACGCTATCGCGGTAAATGCGCAAACAAACGTCGGTTTTTCGCAGTTTCTTGATCGTCTTGCGATGCTCGCGCGTGCTCAAGGTGTGTCGGAACGCACTGTGAACAGTGTGATCCCCACGCTTACGTTTCAGCAGCGTGTCGTCGATTTAGATCGTGCGCAGCCCGGCGGTGGCCCGAGCAACCCAATCCCCAAATTCGCACCTTATCGCTGGCGGCACGTTGACACCGCCCGCATCACGCGCGGTCAAGCGAAGTACCGGTTGTTGCGCGGGCATTTGGCGCGCGTTGAGGTTGAAACGGGCGTGCCCGAGTCGGTCATGATCTCGATTTGGGGCAATGAAACCAATTATGGCGCGGACTATGGCCATTTTGATTTGGCGCGCGCACTCGCCAGCCTCGCTTATGATGGCCGACGGCGCGACCTTTTTACCACCGAGTTCATCGCAACCCTCAAACTGATGGATCGCGGCATTCCGCGAGAAACACTCCGTGGCAGTTGGGCGGGGGCGACCGGGCTGCCAC
>Ga0209583_10000224_pt1 | contig 18335 bp, 14 predicted proteins | sample Str014_FD_187201 | JGI IMG/M metagenome (GOLD analysis project Ga0209583, IMG submission 187201) | Freshwater sediment microbial communities in response to fracking from Pennsylvania, USA - Straight Creek_MetaG_SC_2014 (SPAdes) (version 2) | ecosystem: Environmental > Aquatic > Freshwater >... | reverse complement strand
CAACCACGTCGTGAAACTTGCCATAATCGATCCAGCGTCGGCCATCGGGATCGATTGACATAACATCAACAAAGTCACGGTCCCAGAAGATGCTGCCCTTCGAGTAAGCGTGGCGGGCGTGAACCGGCTGGGACACGTTGGCGTCGGTTCCACGCATCAACACCACAATGTCGTCATCGCGCGCGTCAAAGTCCGCTTGGCTCATGCCAAAAAAGGGGCTGGCCTCGTCAATTCGGTGCATGACGAGCCATGACAGCGCGAAAACGGGCGACGTCGAACGAATGAGCGGTAACTCATAAAAACGCCGCATGGTGTTGCCGTCGACCGTCTCGGTGCGCAAAATCCAGAGTTGCATACTGGCTTCGAGGATGAAGTTGGCGCGCTGGTTTGCCGCACGAAAAATGAGCGTCGGTAAGCCGTCAAACGGTTTTACAACCGCGACCGACGAGAACAGCACACGCGCGGTCGGACGCGAGAAACGCGCAAAAATAATCCCCGAAGTGAGGCCAAAAACCAAAATACCGCAGGCGATTTCAACGACGGTGATCAGATTCGCGATCCAGGACACCGGATAAACATTGCCGTAGCCCACGGTGGCGATGGTATGGACGCTAAAGAAAAAAGCGCGCGCAAACGGGCTCATTTGATCGTCCATTGTCACGCTGCTCAGACCGTGGGGATCGAGCATATAGGCCGTCGCAAACAGAAGATTGATGATGAGGAAGGTCAATGCGAACCACCCAAAAAAAGCGAACCAGCTCATCCGGGTGAGGTTATGGTATAAATCGCCCCACCAATGGTGCTCATGACCAATGCGGCCAATATCGAGGCTGTCACCGTCGATGATTGATTGCGAGAAGCCGCGCGGGGGTGGGGGTGTCGACGGTCGTTTCATGAGCCGATGATTGGCCATGGTTCGGTCGCGTGTAAAGCGCAGATTGTGCTTGCGCGGCGCGGAAATCGTCTTAAGGCGGCGGACATGGCGCGCTTCCGCTCATTTTTTACGGCTCGACAATGGCTGGTTGCAACGCTCTTGATGGTTGCATTGCTACCGCGCATCCTCGTGCCCCAAGGCTATATGCCCGTCATCACCTCGGATGGCATTACCGTCACGCTGTGCACTGGCCATGGTGCGGTCGAAGCCAAACTGAGTTTCGGCCAACGCGCGCCAGATGCGCAGCACAATCATGCTCAGCCGGCGTGTCCGTTTGCCGGGATAGCACCGGACGCATCGGGGCAACATCATCCGAAAATTGCACCGATCGCGCCTTTTATCGCAGCGGTTGCGCGATCACGTCCTCACCATTCTCCCGGCGTCAGCGTAGCGCTCGCAGCGCCGCCACCGCCCGCACAAGCACCCCCATTGTCCATCGCTTAAACTCGAAGCGCCGCAGCGTGGCGCGTTAACACTCGATGAAGATGGATATTTTACATGACTTTGCTCGCTCGTGCGGCGCTCGCCGTCACACTTTCGTATACGCTTTCCGCCGCTGCCAGCGCCTGCTCGACCTGTGGCTGTAACCTCACTTCCGATTGGCTGAGCCAAGGCTTGGTCGCGGAGTCAAACACCACTCTGTCGTTACGCTATGACTATGTTCCGCAAACCCAATTGCGCAGCGGCTTACAGTCGGTGGACCGCACAAAAATAACATTCCCCAACGCCACCGAAATTGAGCGTTACACCGACAATAGTTACCTCACCGCCGCGCTCGATCGTCCGTTGGGATCGAAATGGGCCGTAAATCTTCAGGTGCCGTTTGTCATGCGTCCCCACGCGACAGTCGGTTCGGGCGACACTGAAACCTCGTATTCAAGCACCACTGGTATCGGGGATGTACGGCTATCTGCGCGTTACCAGCGTGCGGTCGCGGCTGGAATTTGGGGGGTACAAGCAGGTGTGAAACTTCCCACCGGGGGCGTGCATCAAAATTTCACAGCCGGTCCGAGCGCCGGGCAAATTGCCGATCCTTCGCTGCAACCGGGCTCGGGGACGACAAACGCACTTGTCGGTGCCTATCATTTTGGCCGTCTTGGACCCAAATTTGATTATGCTCTGCAAGTACAAGGAGACATTCCGCTCAATGAACGGCTAAGTTATCGGCCGGGGACGGCCGCGACGCTCTCTGCGAGCGTTAGGTTTTTGCGTTGGCCGCGTGTGGTGCCGCAACTTCAACTCAATGCGCGGGTTGCCGCGAGAGACTCGGGTGCGAATGCCGATACGGTGAATACGGGCGGTGAACACATCTACGCCGCTCCCGGTGTGACGTTTAACCTGACGCGTCGCGCGAGTGCGTTCACGATTGTGCAGGCCCCGCTTTATGAGCGGGTGAACGGGCTTCAACTCACGCCTAAAGCGACTTTCTCGGCGGGGTTGACGTACCGGCTATGAAGCACGACTGTGGCGGGTGAGAGGATGATGTATGTCGCCACCGCCTGCCGCCGACTTGCCCACCACCCTCGCGCGCCGATCACGTGCTGTGCAAACGCGTGACTAAGCCCGCGTTATTTGATGTCGATGTCGTCGAAGCGTTGATGCAAGCGACGGCGCAGGGTGGTGAGAGTATCAGCTATTCGAGCGCACTTGCTGAACTAGGATATCGTTTCTCGCGCCCGAAAATGCGCGCCTTATGTGTCGTGCTCGATGCTGTCGATCAGCGCGCAGCCGGGCGCGGCGAACCCGAACTTGCGGTGCTTGTTGTCCGCGAAAGTGACCGTTTGCCCGGGCAAGGCTGGTGGGTCGGACGCCATGATTATCATGGGTTGTGGACCGGGCCGGCGGCGACACGATATATTCTCGCTATTCAGCAGGCCGCATTTGAGTATTGGGCGACGCGCGGCGCATGACAGAGGGTGCGCGCCTCGCTGTACTGAACGCCGCTCTGTCGCGTGCGGAGCGCCATGCACCGCATCTTCGGTTATTGATGAAACGTTTCCCCGACACGGTTGCGCACCTCGCCGCCGGTGAGCTGACGGCTGCGACCGAGGTCCATATCGACCCTGACCGACCGGTAGCGCAGGCGTTGCGGCGCGCTAAAGGACGCCTTGCGCTGAGCCTCGCTATTGGGGATTTGGCGGGATTGCTCGCGCTTGAGCAGGTTGTTGGTGCGCTGACCGACTTTGCCGACCTTGCACTCAACGCCACAATCGGCGCGGCGCAAACAGAGCTTGTGCCCGGTGCCCCCTTGATCGGCTTTGCGGCACTCGCGCTCGGGAAGCATGGCAGTCGCGAACTTAATTACAGCTCGGACATCGACCCGATCTTGATTTTTGACCCCGAAACCATGCCGCACCGACCGCGTGACGAACCCGTGGAGTCGGCTGTGCGGATTGCTAGGCGCGTGGTTGAGCTGATGCAGGCGCGCGATGGTGATGGCTATGTGTTTCGGGTTGACCTCAGACTGCGACCTTCGCCCGAAGCAACCCCGCTCGCGCTGCCGGTAAATGCTGCGCTCAGTTATTATGAATCCTCCGCGCTGCCATGGGAACGTGCCGCCTTTATTCGTGCACGCGCGTGTGCGGGCGATCTTGCGCTTGGTGAGAGCTTTCTTGCCGCTATTCAGCCGTTCGTGTGGCGGCGAGGGCTTGATTTTGGTGTGGTGCACGAGTTGCGCGCGATGTCGCACCGCATCCGCGATCATTATGACGAAGGGCAACTATTCGGACCAGGCTATGATTTGAAGCGCGGGCGCGGCGGGATTCGGGAGGTTGAGTTCTTCACGCAAATACATCAGCTTATTCATGGCGGGCGCGATGATCGATTGCGGGCGGCGGCGACAATGCCTGCGCTTGCGGCGCTCGCCGGTGGTGGCTGGATCACTACGAAAGAATGCGAAACACTGTCCGCCGCTTATCGGGTGCTTCGTACCATTGAGCATCGGCTGCAAATGGTCGATGATCAACAAACTCACCACCTGCCGAACGATGCCTTGGCCCTTACGAATGTTGCGCAGCTCCATGGCCTGAACACGAGTGGCGATCTGCTAGAGTTACTCTCGCCGCATGTCACTTCGGTGGGCGCGATTTATGACGCGTTGGAGATTGATCCACCAGCGGCGCTGCCGCGTGCCGCTGGGTCGCTCACTGCTGTGCTGGGGCAGATGGGATTTAAGCACACTGCCGATATCGTCACGCGCATCGTTAAGTGGCGGAGCGGCAGTTATCGATCCTTGCGTTCGGCAAGTGCCATCGCCGCGCTGGAAGCCGTGCTGCCCAGTCTTTTGGTCGCTTTTGGGCACGCGGCAGAGCCACTGCGCGCGATCAATCGCTTTGACCAAATACTGGAGCGCCTCCCAACCGCCGTCAATTTGTTCCTGCTGCTCAAGGCGCAACCTGATTTGCTCCAATTGCTCACGCAAATTCTGGCACATGCGCCGACGCTGGCCAATGACCTTGCGCGGCGTGCCGACCTGCTTGACGGGTTGATCGATGCGAGCGCGCTGGCACCGATTGAGACCGTCGATGCCTTGGTTCGGCGGTTCCGCATTGAAGATACGACGGTTGATTTGGAGCTGCGGCTCGACAAAATACGCCGCATCACGGGCGAATTACGTTTCGCGCTGGGCGCGCAGATTGTCGCGGGGACCAGCGATCCGCTTGATGTCGCGGCGGGCTATGCTCGTGTTGCGGAGGCTGCGGTTCAGGTGGCAACGGCGGTAACGATCGCTGACTATGTCGCCACGCACGGGACGGTGCCTGACAGTGAATTAGTGATCCTCGCGCTTGGGAGGATGGGCGGTGGCGAACTCACCCATGCCTCAGACCTCGACCTCGTCTTCATATTCACGGGCGACTATCGGTCAGAATCGGACGGACGCAAACCGTTGGGAGCGGTGCATTATTACAATCGCCTTGCGCAGCGTGTCATCGCGAGCCTGTCGGTGCCGACGTCGGCGGGGCCACTTTATGAGATTGATACCCGGCTGCGTCCGTCTGGGGCCAAGGGCGAGCTGTGCGTTTCGCTCGCAGGATTCGAGCGCTACCAGCGCGAAGAGGCATGGGTGTGGGAGCATATGGCTCTGACTCGTGCACGCGTCATTTATGGCTCGGATACCGCACACGCAGTCGTCCAGAACACGCTGACGGCGCTTCTTTCGACGCCGCGCGAGCCCAAAAAGGTGATGCGTGATGCTGTTGAGATGCGCGCGCTTATTGCTGAAAATAAGTCTCCGATGGGTCCGTTGGATATTAAGCTCGGCGAGGGCGGTTTGGTTGATTTAGAGTTTTGTGTTCAGGTGCGGCAATTGCGTCTGGGGTTGGGTTCAGTGCCGCAGCTCTCGCGTGCGATTGCAGCGGTTGGCATGTCGGATGGTTTCGAAATCGCCTATGCGTTGCTCACGCGCTTGCTGGTGACACTGCGGCTGGTCGCGCCAGAGCTTGAGCCGCCCCCGTCAGCCACCAAGCTGTTGGTGGCACGCGCCTGTGGCGCCAAGGACTGGCGCGGCCTTATGCGCCAGCTCTCGCACGCGCGACATGTGGTTTCCGCCGAGTGGCAATCGATCGTGCGCGAAGTGTCCCAAAATAACTGACATTTTTGTTACTAACGCGCCACCGACATCTTGACATTACACCGGCAGGCACAGACACTCTCCGCAAAATTGCGCTGATTGGGAGAGTTTTGATATGTCCGACCTTGCGAGCTTCCGTCTTGAGACGCGGGGATGGCTTGAAGCGCAGTGCCCAACCGAAATGCGCGCACCGCTGCGCTCCGAAGAGGACGTTTGCTGGGGTGGGCGCGAGTTCAAATTTAGCAGTGCCGCGCAAAAACAATGGCTAGAAATTATGGCGGCCAAGGGGTGGACAGTGCCCGATTGGCCGGTGGCTTATGGCGGTGGAGGTCTCTCACCCGCCGAAACCAAGGTCCTGCGGGAGGAAATGGCGGCGCTGGGATGTCGCCCGCCGCTGACCTCATTTGGCATTTCGATGCTTGGGCCTGCGCTCTTGAAATATGGTACCGAAGCCCAAAAGGTCGACCATTTGAACAAGATCGCGCGCGGTGAAATCCGCTGGTGCCAGGGCTATTCGGAACCGAACGCCGGATCAGACCTCGCCAGCCTCGCAACCAAAGCGGAAGATAAGGGTAGTCATTTTCTCGTTAACGGGCAGAAAGTCTGGACGAGTTATGCTGATAAATGCGACTGGATTTTCTGTCTCGTACGAACCGATACCAGCAGCAAGCAGGGCGGCATTTCGTTCGTGTTGTTTGATATGAAGACGCCGGGCGTCTCCACCCGGCCAATCTTGCTCATTTCAGGTAATTCGCCCTTCTGTGAGACCTTTTTTGATGACGTTCTGGTGCCGAAGGAAAATCTGGTAGGCGAGCTCAATAAGGGGTGGGACGTCGCGAAATATCTGCTTGGGCATGAGCGCGAGATGATCTCCGGCATGGGCCTCCGTGAAGGTGAAGTGGGACTGGGCGCGCTCGCGCTGCGTTCGATAGGAACCGCAGCCGATGGGCGTCTTGATGACCCCATCCTGCGCGCGCGCATTGCGCTGTTCGAGGTGCGCGCAGAGGCATTTAAGGCGATGTCGGAGCGGTTTATCGATGAATTAAAGGCGCGCCGCGCGCACCCCGCACAGCCTTCGATGATGAAATATTACGGGACCGAGTTGAACAAGTCTCGCCACGAACTGATGATGGCCGCTGGTGGGTCAGACGCGCTGGAATGGGAGAGTGCTATTTCGAAACATGGAGCGCTACCACGCGCGTGGTTACGCACCAAGGCCAATTCAATCGAGGGTGGTACGTCTGAGGTGCAATTGAACATCATCTCAAAGCGTATTCTTGAACTGCCTGGAGCTTAACCGATGCCCATGTTTTTAACTGAAGACCAAGCCGCGCTGCGTGATATGGCACAGCCCTTTTTGGCCGACCATGCCCCTGTTAGCCATATGCGCAAGCTTCGCGATGATAACGACGCGGCTGGCTTTTCACGAGAGCTGTGGAAGCAGTTCGCCGAGCAGGGCTTTATCGGTATCCTTGTGGATGAGGAGCATGGTGGTCTTGGGCTTGGGCATGTCGAAGCGGGCATTGTGCTCGAAGAGATTGGGCGCAACCTGACGCCGTCGCCCTTTCTGAGCACGGCGGTGGGGGCAGTAACGGCGTTGATGACGAGCGCGGCAGATCTGCAGGCCGCATGGCTACCGCGCATTGTGGCGGGCGATAGTGTGGCGACGCTGGCTGTCGATGAGGGCGCGAAACACAATCCAAGCCGCATCGCGCTCTCAGCAACGCGTGACGGAAACGGGTTCAAACTGAGCGGTGACAAGCGCTTTGTGGTGTATGGGCACGTTGCCGATCTGCTGATCGTCGCGGCGCGAACGAGCGGCGGCACTGATGACCGCGCCGGGATCACGCTCTTCCTTGTCGAGCGCGGCGCTGCCGGTCTTTCGGCTACACCTGAGCGACTAGCCGATGCCAGTATCGCCGCCCGGCTTCATTTTGAGGGGGTCCATGTCGATGCCGATGCGGTGATTGGTGAGGTTGACGCCGGCTGGACGGGTCTCGCGCGCACCCTGAGTGCCGTTCAAGCAGGCGTTTCAGCCGAGCTGATCGGAGTTGGCAGCGGGGCGATGGCAATGACGATTGATTACCTCAAACAACGCAAGCAATTCGGCGCCACAATAGGGAGCTTTCAAGCGTTACAGCACCGCGCTGCGCATTTGTATAGCGAAATGGAAGTCGCGCGCGCGGCGACGCTCAAAGCGCAACAATTGCTCGATGGCGATGATCCCACTGCTGCCCGCGCGGTTCATATTGCCAAGGCGATGGCGGGCTTGGCGACGACGTTGAGTGTGCAGGAGGGCGTGCAGATGCACGGCGGGATCGGCATGACCGACGCCTATGACATCGGATTTTATATGAAGCGACAGCGGGTATTGGGCGAGTTGTTCGGTGATACCGATTATCATGCCGAGCAATTGGCGCGTCTCACGGGTTATTGAGCTTCATTAGCCGCTGAAAAATCGAGCATCGCGTCAGGTCGGGCGAGGGCGATCAAACGGAGGTTAGCCTGCGCCGCGCGGCTGATTGCCAGGCTGGTCGCGGTGGAGATCGTCACGAGCAGAGGGATGTTCGCGACAACGGCTTTTTCGACGAGCTCGTAACTGCACCGCGACGACAGCAACACAAAGCCGGTGCGCGGATTTATCGCGGCGCTGGCGAGGGCGCCAATGAGCTTATCGAATGCGCAGTGACGGCCAACATCTTCGCGTGCCAGCAAAATGACGCCGTCGCGGTTACAGAAGGCTGCGGCGTGGGTGCCGCCGGTAAGTGCGCCAAGCGGCTGGTGATCGCGCAAAGCGCCGAGCGCAGCAAAGACTGCGGGCGTTTCAACGTCCAAATGTGCCGTGATCGGCGGGAGCGGACGGTTGACCATTTCCAAATTTTCGAGCCCGCAAAGACCACAGCTACTCTCGGATACGCGCACGCGCACGCGTTCGATCATTGGCGCGACACAAGACTCGGCAAGCTGAATTTTGAGCAGCCAGCCCGCAGGAGTCTCGTGCGGCACGACCTTTTCAATATCCGCAAGGCTGTGGACAATGCCCTCCGAAAGCGAAAATCCGATTGCAAAATCAGCCAGATTGAGCGGCGTCGCCATCATCACCGCATAGCCGATCCCGTTATATTCAATCGCAATCGGCGCCTCGATGGGAATATTGCGCGATGAGCTCTGGTTGCCACCCGGCGCGAGCGTGCGCGCCTGAACGCTAATCGCGCCGTCCATCAAGTGAGTTGCGCAATAGCTTCGGCGGCTATGGGGGTAAGGCTGCTCCCCACATAAGCTTTGATCATCTCTCGCATTCGTGGGTCCCAATAGCGCGCGATATGGCGCGCAGTCGCGCCGGCGGGGTCATGGTCAGTGGCAAGATTCGTCGCGATTTGGTTGGCCATGAGCACGAGGCGGTCGAGCGAGTTCACTCCGCTGCCTCCGCGACCACAATCCGTCGCGACCGCTCGGAGAGCTCCTCATAGTCCTCCTGCCAATCCGTCGGGCCGTTCGACGCGGAAACTTGCACCGCTGTTACCTTATATTCGGGGCAGTTGGTGGCCCAGTCGCTGAAGTCGGTCGTCACGACATTCGCTTGCGTGGCCGGGTGGTGGAAGGTGGTGTACACAACCCCGGGCGCGACGCGATCGGTGACCAAAAGGCGCAACGTGGTTTCACCGGCACGCGATGCTAATTTCGTCCAACTTCCACTCTTCAGTCCGCGATTTTCAGCGTCCTGCGGGTGCATCTCCAAAAGGTCTTCAGGGTGCCACGCAACATTTGCCGTCCGCCGCGTTTGCGCCCCCACGTTGTAATGCGAGAGAATGCGACCGGTGGTCAGCAACAGCGGGAAGCGCGGGCCCGTTTTTTCATCGGTGGGGACATAATCTGTGATGATGAACTTACCTTTACCGCGCACAAAATGATCGATGTGCATGATGGGCGATCCGTGCGGTGCCGCCTCCGTCACTGGCCATTGCAGCGAGCCTTCCGCATCGAGTCGGTCAAATGACACGCCGGCGAACGTGGGCGTGAGCCGGGCGATTTCGTCCATGATTTCTGACGGGTGAGTATAATGCCAGTCGAGCCCCATCGCCTGCGCGAGCGCTTGGGTTACTTCCCAATCCTCCATCCCTTGCCCTTTGGGTCCGTTGAGCGGTGTCATCACTTTGCGCACCGGCTGAATCCGGCGCTCCGCATTGGTGAACGTACCATTCTTCTCAAGGAAGGTCGAGCCGGGGAGAAACACATGCGCATAATTCGCGGTCTCGTTGAGGAACAGGTCGTGCACCACGACACATTCCATCGCCGCGAGCCCAGCCGAGACGTGCTTGGTGTCCGGATCGGATTGGAGAATGTCCTCGCCCTGAATATAAATGCCCTTAAAGACGCCATCGACTGCGGCATCGAGCATGTTGGGAATGCGCAGGCCGGGTTCGGGGTCAATCGTTACGCCCCAATCGGCCTCAAACAAACCGCGCGCGTCGGTATCAGAAATATGCCGATATCCCGACATCTCATGCGGGAAACTGCCCATGTCGCACGCGCCTTGCACATTATTTTGTCCCCGCAGCGGGTTCACACCCACACCACGGCGGCCAATCATCCCACATGCCATTGCGAGGTTAGCAATCGCCATCACGGTCGACGACCCTTGGCTGTGCTCAGTGACGCCAAGCCCGTAATAAATCGCACTGTTGCGCGCGGTTGCATAAAGCCTAGCGGCAGCGCGCAAATCGGCGGCTGGCACACGCGTGAGCAATTCGGTTGTTTCCGGTGAGCGTTTGGGATCGGCCACAAACGCCGCCCAATCTTGATATTCATCCCAATTGCAGCGCTCTCGGATGAACGCCTCATTTGCCAACCCCTCGGTCACAACGACATGCGCGAGCGCGGTCAATACCGCGACATTGGTGCCGGGGCGCAGCGGCAAATGGTGGGCTGCCTCGATGTGCGGCGTATGAATAAGGTCGATCTTGCGGGGATCAACCACAATGAGTTTCGCGCCCTGCCGCAAGCGCCGCTTCATCCGGCTCGCGAACACGGGATGACCGTCGGTCGGGTTCGCGCCAATGACGAGCATCACATCGCACTCTTCGACACTGTCAAAATCCTGCGTACCAGCCGATGTGCCGTAAGTAAGGCTCAGACCGTAGCCCGTCGGCGAATGACAAACGCGCGCGCACGTGTCGATATTGTTGTTCCCAAACCCGGCACGGACGAGTTTCTGGACCAGGAAAACTTCCTCATTGGTGCAGCGACTTGACGAAATGCCGCCGAGTGCCTGTTTGCCGAACGCGTCGGAAATGCGCTTGAATTCTGACGCCGTGTAGCTGAGAGCTTCGTCCCACGACACTTCGCGCCACGGCTCGTTAATCGACGCGCGGATCATGGGGGTGGTTACGCGCTCCTTGTGCGTCGCGTAACCCCAAGCAAACCGACCTTTTACACAACTGTGCCCCCGATTGGCTTTGCCATCCTTATACGGCACCATGCGAACGAGTTGCTCACCGCGCATTTCGGCACGGAACGTGCAGCCGACGCCACAATAAGCGCAGGTGGTGACGACGGCGCGCTCGGGTGTGCCAATCTCGACCACAGCCTTTTCGGTGAGCGTTGCGGTAGGGCACGCGGTGACGCACGCCCCGCACGAAACACATTCGCTCCCCAAGAAATTGTCCGACTTTAAGCCAGCCGAGACTTTGGACCCAAACCCGCGCCCCTCAATGGTCAGCGCCAACGTGCCTTGCACCTCATCACAGGCGCGCACACAGCGTGAGCACACGATGCATTTGCTGGGATCAAAATCGAAATAAGGATTGGACGTATCTTTAGTCTGGCCGAGATGAGTCTCAAGCGGCGTCTCAAGTTTGGTGTAACGCACATCGCGCAGGCCGACCGCGCCCGCCTGCGATTCTAGCTCACAATCACCATTTGCAGGGCAGGTGAGGCAATCGAGCGGATGATCGGAGATGTAAAGCTCCATCACCCCTTTACGCAACTGTGCGAGCTGCGGCGTCTGGGTATGAACGACCATGCCTTCCTCAACCGGCGTCGTGCAGCTTGCTGGCGTGCCGCGCCGTCCGTCGATTTCAACGAGACACAAACGGCACGAGCCGAAACTCTCAAGCGAGTCGGTCGCGCAAAGTTTAGGAATATTCGTGCCTTGCTCGGCGGCAGCCCGCATCACAGTCGTTCCGGTAGGAACCGAAACCGTGCGTCCATCGATGGTGCAAGTCACCACATCCGTTGCATGGCTGGCAGGCGTTCCGAAATCACTTTGGCTTTGAAACGTCATCGCGCTCAATCCTTCAAAAAATTCAATTCTAGCAACACGTCGTTAGGGTCTTTGACAAAAATTTGCCGCAAGTCAGTTTGGGGAACAGCACTGAAATGATGCTCCAACTGTGCCGTTTCAATGCGCTTTATCATCTCATCATAGCCCGAGCAGTTAAAGGCGACATGATGAATAGCACCCGTCGGCCCTGGCGTGACCACGCGCTCAAACCGCCGGGGGCAGTCAACGTGATTCAAATGGATAACCGGTCGCCCCGCCTCGTCGTAAAGCCATTGCGCCTGCTGCGGTGTAAACCGCGCAGGGGCATTTCGGGCCTCAAGACCAAATAATTGGGTATAAAACGTCACCGTCCCCGCAATATCGGCGGTGATGATATTGATATGATCGAGCGCATTGATCTTCATCCGACCACCCCGCCCACGAAATCTTCGGGAAAGCGATTGATCGCCGACATCACCGGATACGGTGTGAAGCCGCCGAGCGCGCACAGCGATCCAAATTTCATCGTATTGCACAGGTCGGTGATCAACGCGAGATTGGCGGTCGTTCGTTGACCCGCCGCAATCGCATCGAGAACTTCGACCCCGCGCGTACTGCCCAGCCGACACGGTGTACATTTGCCGCAGCTTTCGACGGCACAAAATGTCATCGCAAAGCGCGCTTGTTTGGCCATATCGACGCTGTCATCGAACACAACAATCCCGCCGTGCCCAATCAGGCCATCTGCGGCGGTGAACGCTTCATAGTCCATCGGCAAATGAAAATCGGCGACGGGGTGATAAGCACCAAGTGGCCCACCAACCTGCACGGCGCGCACTGGACGTCCCGAGGCGGTGCCCCCGCCGATGTCATTCACCAATTGGCCGAGGGTCACGCCGAAGGCGGTTTCGAACAATCCTCCGTGCTTTATATTGCCCGCGATCTGCACGGGCAGCGTGCCTTTTGAGCGGCCCATCCCATAATCCGCGTAGGCCTGTGCGCCTTCCGCTAGCACATATGGAACGGCGGCCAGCGTGAGGACATTGTTGATCACTGTGGGGCAGCCGAACAGCCCCTTGTGCGCGGGCAGTGGCGGTTTGGCGCGCACTTCGCCGCGTTTGCCCTCAAGCGAATTGAGCAACGATGTTTCCTCGCCGCACACATAGGCCCCGGCGCCGACGCGGATTTCCAGATCAAACGGGGCAATGAGCGCTGTGGCCAGCGTCACCGCTGCGGTCATCTTCGCGATAGCGTGCGGATATTCCGAACGGATATAGATATAGCCTTTGGCCGCCCCCACCGCGAGCGCGGCAATCGCGATTCCTTCAATGAGCATGAAGGGATCGCCCTCCATCACCATCCGGTCGGCGAAGGTGCCGCTATCGCCCTCGTCGGCGTTGCAGACCACGTATTTGAGGGGAGCCGTAACCGTGAGCGGTGCGTCGGCGACTGTCCGCCATTTAATGCCAGCGGGGAAGCCCGCCCCGCCGCGCCCGCGCAGGCCAGAGTCGAGCACCGCTTTGATCGTGGCATCCGCGCCGAGCATACGGGCATTTTTGAGGCCAACCCAACCCCCAGTCGCCGCATAATCATCGAGCGAGAGTGCTCGTGTCTTACCGGCGCGCGCAAACGTAAGTCGCGTCTGGTTGGCGATGAACGGATGGTGCTCAATCGGCCCGATACTTGTGGCGGTGCCTGCGAGGATCGTCTCGACGTCGCTTACGCCAACCGGCCCGTAGCCCAAGCCACCGATCTCTAGCAACGGTTCGAGCCAATGCATGCCCCAACTGGAGACGCGCTCAACGGTTGCGCCTAAGCGCTCGCACTCGGCTGCAACAGCATCGGCACCACACGCAATGGCGAGGCTGTCATCGGAGATTCGAACGATCATGCTGCGGCCACCACTGCATTGAGCTTTGCCGCATCAAGCCGCGCGTAAACTCGGTCACCCACCATGGCGGCAGGGCCAACCGAGCATAAACCGAGGCAATAAACGGTCTCAATCTTAACCCGTGCGCCGGCTGTCACCGCCGCTTGCTCGACGAGCTTTTCGACACCCCGTGCTTGGCATGCCTCCGCGCGGCACAACTTAACCACCGGACGCGGGTCTGGCACTGTTTTGTAATCGTGATAAAAACTCACAACGCCGTGCACTTCCGCGCGCGTGAGGTTGAGCGCTTTGGCAATAAAACGAATAGACTCTTCACTTACCCAGCCGGCCGCCGCCTGCACGTCGTTGAGGATTGGGAGCAGGCTGCCTTGCTGGCCGGTGTAGCGGGCGACGATATTTTCAATGGCAGATTCCAAAGCAACTCTCTCTCAATATGTCCAATTTTTATGATTCAATCAACTCTATGCACACCGGTGTCAATAGCCGCTTGCAATCGGATTTTTTTGCGACATAACCTTGTAACATAGGGGTCGCGAGTCCCTCAAATCGAAAAAAAATATAATGAGGAGAGATGAATAATGTCCGAGATAGCAATGACGACGAGTGAGGCACCCGCACCGAACATTTTAGACCGCAGTCGCATTATCGCCGACGCTCATTTTAATCGGTGGCTGGTGCCGCCCGCCGCGCTTGCAATCCATTTATGTATCGGGATGGCTTATGGCTTCAGCGTGTTTTGGTTGCCAATGAGCAAGCTGCTCACGGGCGCCGCCGCGTGCAAAGGCGGACTTGCGACCGAACTGACCGCGACCGCGTGCAACTGGACGGTGCCGGGCGTGACCTATATTTTTGAGACGTTTATCGTCATGCTCGGGATTTCAGCAGCGATCTGGGGGGGCTGGCTTGAACGCGTGGGGCCGCGCAAAGCTGGGCTCGCGGCGGCATTCTGCTGGGGTGGTGGACTGATGATTGGCGGCTACGGCGTGTCGATCCATCAGCTTTGGCTGGTATTGCTGGGCTGCGGTTTTATTGGCGGCATCGGGCTTGGGCTCGGCTATATCACCCCCGTTTCGACACTTATCAAATGGTTTCCCGACCGGCGCGGTATGGCCACGGGATTTGCCATCATGGGCTTCGGTGGTGGCGCTTTAATCGGCTCGCCGCTTGCCGTCGAACTGATGAAGCGCTTCGCACACACCGGCATGTCGGGCGTGCCGATGACAATGCTGACGCTGGGAATCGTCTATTTGATCGCCATGACGCTCGGTGCCTTCGGGTTTCGCGTGGCACCAACGGGCTGGAAGCCCGAGGGCTATGTCGCACCAACGGCCAGCGCTCAATCGATGGTGACTGGGCATAATGTCAATTTGAGTGTGGCATGGAAAACGCCGCAATTCTGGCTCATTTGGGGTGTGTTGTGCACGAATGTGACGGCGGGGATAGCGGTGTTGTCGATGGCGTCGCCTATGTTCACGGATATGTTCGGTGGCCAGCTTATTCATGTTGCCGCTGGTGTCAAACTCAGCGCGGTGCAAACAGCAGCGGTGGCGGCCTCGGCGGCGGGATTGGTTGGGCTCATCAGCTTGTTCAACAGTTTGGGGCGGATATTCTGGGCGTCTTTGTCTGATCGGTTGGGACGCAAGCTTACATATCTCACGTTTTTCTCGGCGGGCATCGTGCTCTATTGCGCGCTGCCAAGCTTCGGACACGCGGCGATGACGGTGTTGTTCGTGGCGACTATTTGTATCATCATGAGCATGTACGGCGGCGGTTTTTCAACGGTTCCTGCTTATCTCTCAGATATGTTTGGCACGCAATTTGTGGGGGCTATTCATGGCCGGTTGCTCACGGCTTGGTCGGTGGCGGGGATCGTCGGTCCGAACCTCATCGCGAGTTTGCGTGACTGGCAATTGGGGCAGGGGGTTGCAAAAGCGCGCGTCTATGATGGCACATTGTATATTATGGCGGGATTGCTTGTGGTGGGGTTCATTTGCAATTTGTTGGTGAAACCAGTCGATTCAAAGCATTATATGACTGATGCCGAACTCACCGAGGTGCGCGCCAAGGCGCATCAAGACGATGCCGTGGGTGCCAACAGCGCTGCGCGCGGCGCGTTTGGGCTGGTGGGAGCTCTTGCGTGGGCCGCAGTCGGAATTCCGTTCGCGGTTGGGCTGTTCATTGCGCTCCAAAAAGCCAGCGCGCTGTTTTAACTGATTGGGTGCGCATTACCGAACGGTATAGCGCACCTGATCAATCGTATGGCCAGACGCTTCGACCAATGCCAGCCGGTGTTGGCCGGGCGCGGGAAAGACCGGCGGCGGGTGATCCGCACTTCCGACGGCTCTGGCACCATCGCCTCTGAAAATTTAATCGTGTAATGCTTAATGGCGTCGTCTGGCCCTGCTTCGCCAGAAATTACCGAGGGTGCCGCATCCCCAATGGCCACGAGAGGGCCAACAATGCTCAGCAATAATGCAAAAATGACCCAAAACCCTCGCATGAGCATTCCCGGCTCAGTTTGTTCGCGCAACTAGGCCGCGCTGCTACCAAATAGGACAAACTGTGTGACGATCACGGATGTGTGCGGCGCGTCTGCATTTCCACTATGAATTGGCGCCATTTCGCTTAGTCTTAATGTGCTCGCAATAGAAAGGACACTCGTGCTCGGCGTTTGCTATTATCCAGAACACTGGCCGCAGGAGCTGTGGGCCACAGATGCTCACCGCATGAAGGCATTGGGACTGAGCGTGGTGCGGATTGGCGAATTTGCGTGGAGTCGGCTTGAACCCGAACCAGGTCGTTATGATTTTGCGTGGTTCGATGCGGCGATTGAAACTTTGGTGACGGCAGGGCTCAAGCTTGTGCTCTGTACTCCAACCGCAACGCCACCAAAGTGGCTCATTGACGCGCACCCTGACATCTTGCCGGTCGATCCGCTGACTGGGCATGTGCGCGGTTTCGGCTCAAGGCGGCATTATGATTTTTCGAGCGAAGTTTATTTGCGTGAGGCGTTACGGATCAGTGCCGTACTTGCGCAACGCTATGGTAAACATCCCGGCGTTATCGGTTGGCAGACCGACAATGAGCTGTGTTGTCACGACACAGCGCTCAGCATTTCGGCGGCGGCACTTCAGGCCTTTCGCGCGTGGTGCGTCGAGCGCTATGGCACGATTGATCAGCTTAATGCGGCATGGGGTAACGTTTTTTGGTCGATGGAATATCGCTCATTTGGTGAGATTGAGGTGCCGTTTGGCGCGGTTACCGAGACTAACCCCGCGCATCGGATGGCCTATCAGCGCTTCAGCTCTGACCAAGTGGTGCATTGGCATCGGGCGATGGTTGCGGTGCTGCGCGAACATATCGCACCCCATCACTTCGTTACGCATAACTTCATCCCGATGCAGGAGACCGGGGTTAACAATTTCGAGCTCGCCGCACCGCTCGATTTTGCGAGTTACGACAATTACCCGCTTGGTCGTGCGGATTTGGCTTTGGCCGCGCTGTCGGGCGATGAGTTCAAACAATATATGCGAACGGGCCATCCAGATTTTCAGGCGTTTGTGTTTGACCAGACGCGCTGCCTCACCCCCGCACGGCGATTTTGGATTATGGAGCAGCAGCCGGGGCCGGTGAATTGGGCGCCCCATAATGCGCGCCCGGCGACCGGAATGGTGCGGCTGTGGACATGGGAAGCGATTGCGCACGGCGCCGATTGCGTCTGTTACTTCCGGTGGCGGCAAGCGCCATTCGCCCAAGAGCAGATGCACGCCGGCTTGCTGCGTCCCGACAGCGTTGCGGCGAGCGCTTGGCCTGAAATTGAGGCGGTGGTGCGCGAAATGGCAGGGCTCGATATGACCACGCTCCCGTCGCCGCACGCGCGCGTCGCGCTGATGGTCGATCCGGAGGCTGAGTGGCTGAGCGATATCGAGCGGCAGGGTGCGGGCTATGATTATCGCCAGATTTTGCTCGATTGGTACCGGGCGGCACGCGAACTTGGCCTCGATCTCGACATTGTGCAGCCCGACACCGATCTCACAGGCTATGCCGTGGTGCTTGTGCCGTGTCTCGCACTCAGCAACGCAGCGGCGGTTTCGCGTTTGGTCGCAACGACAGCGCGCGTGCTTCTCGGTCCGCGTTCCGGGGCAAAAACGGTCGAGGTTACGATTCCAGACGGACTCGCGCCGGGGAATGGCTTGCGAGCGTTGGCGCCGGTGCAGGTCACCTCGGTTGAAACGCTCCGGCCTGACGTGAGTGAGCTTTTGCACTGGAACGGGGGCACATATACAAGCCGCGTTTGGCGCGAGGCGGTTGAGGTTGTGGGGGGCGAAGTCACCGGCACATATGAAGATGGCAGCGCTGCCGTCATTCGAAATGCCCACGTGACTTACCTTGCCACGCTCACCGACGACGCTTTCATGCGCGCGATGATCGCGCAATTATGTACTGAGGCTGGGGTCGCACTCCAGCGGCTGCCGCCCAATGTTCGGTTGCGCCAGCGCGGCGATGTCATGTTTGCGTTTAATTACGGTGCGAGTGGCGTGGTAACACCTGCCCCTGCCGGTGCGGACTTCTTGATTGGCGGCGGCCCAACGCTCGAAGGGCATGATTTGGTGGCGTGGCGGCTGGCGTGATGCCTATCCCCTCACGTCCTCAAGCGCGCGGCCACGCGTTTCAACGC
>Ga0209583_10000222_pt1 | contig 18362 bp, 18 predicted proteins | sample Str014_FD_187201 | JGI IMG/M metagenome (GOLD analysis project Ga0209583, IMG submission 187201) | Freshwater sediment microbial communities in response to fracking from Pennsylvania, USA - Straight Creek_MetaG_SC_2014 (SPAdes) (version 2) | ecosystem: Environmental > Aquatic > Freshwater >... | reverse complement strand
AGCGTTCGGCGCGGCGCGGCGAACCGCATCATGCTCCGTCGCCGCAACAAAAATCGCATCCGACTCAGTTCGGCCGAGCGCCAGCGTGATGGCCTCGGTCGCCCCACTCGTAAAAATCAACTCATGCGGCCATTTTAGCGCTGCCTTAATCCGCCCCCGCGCATCCTCCAACGCCGCGCGCGCCGCACGCCCCTCGGCATGTGGCGACGAGGCGTTGGCCCATATCGCAAACGCATCAGTCATCGCGAGGCGCGCGCCCGGTAGGATCGGAGCTGTCGCGGCATGGTCAAGATAAAGGCGCTTCGTCATGGTTCTAAGCCCATTTGAACAGAAAGATTGCGAATTCCATCTTTATTCCTATATAGCACGCGCCTCTTGCGCATAGCCCCTTTGCAAAAAGGAGGGTGAGCGCCTCCAAATGATGTGAGTGTTCATGCCCGAAGTCGTATTTGCTGGCCCCGAAGGCCGCCTCGAAGGACGTTATAACCCTGGCCCGCGTCCTCGCGCGCCGGTCGCAATGATCCTCCACCCTCACCCCCAGGGTGGTGGCACGATGAATAATGCGATCGTTCAAGCACTTTACAAGACATTTGTGCGCCGGGGATTCGCCACGTTGCGCTTTAATTTCCGTGGCGTCGGCAAATCGCAGGGCGTGTTTGACAATGGCGTCGGTGAGCTCTCGGATGCAGCGTCGGCACTCGATTGGGTACAGAGCATCCATCCGGAGGCCCAAACGACCTGGATTGCAGGGTTCAGTTTTGGCGCGTTGATCGGGATGCAACTTCTGATGCGCCGCCCCGAAATTAAGGGCTTCATCTCAATTGCACCACCGGCAAATATGTATGACTTTACATTTCTTGCCCCCTGCCCCTCCTCGGGGATCATCGTTCAAGGAACGCATGACGAAGTAGTCGCAGCAAGCGCGGTGCAAAAGTTGGTCGATAAGTTGCGAACGCAAAAACATATCACCATCCACCATGACGAAATTCGTGGCGCGAATCACTATTTTCAACACGAAATGCCCGAGTTGATGGGTTCGGTAGACCGTTATCTCGATATGCGGCTCGCAAGCGACCGATAGTCAGGAAAAATCGCGCGGTTGTCACAAAAATTCACTTTACATTAACTGCCCCTCGGCATATGCAGCCGTCGCTGCCCCAAGGGGACTTCCAATAACCGTAAGGCAGCCTTTGATGAACTTAACTGCCTTTGGAGGTCCCTTGAATTGTACAGCCATCATAACGCGCTGGGGTTAGCGAATCCCCTTTCGAACGCGGCGCCGTTTGCGCTCGACGCTCTCGATATCGCAAAGCAACGTCCGGCTGATCCGGTGACGATGATCCGTCCGCACGCGGCTGCGCGCGCGGCGCGGTTCTTTGCCGAAAAGTTCCCCGGCAAGTCACTTTACGCGGTCAAAGCGAATCCCTCACCTGCGTTGCTCCCTATCCTCTGGGAGAGCGGCATCACGCATTTCGATGTGGCATCGCTTAACGAAGTGCGCTTGGTGCATGAGGCTTTGCCCGCCGCAACACTCTGCTTCATGCACCCCGTGAAACCCGAGGAGTCGATCACAGCGGCCTATTATACCCACGGCGTGCGGGTGTTTTCGCTCGACTCGCTGGAGGAACTCTCGAAAATCACGCGTGCGACCAACAACGCCCAAGACCTAACACTTTGTGTACGCATCCGGGTGTCTTCGGAGCATAGCAAACTCAGCCTCGCGTCAAAATTTGGTGCGCTGCCGGCCGATTTGCCCGCATTGCTAATGGCGGCGCGGCAGGCCTCTGATGCGCTTGGCATTTGTTTCCACGTTGGTTCGCAGGCGATGACCCCGCACGCTTACGCGCTCGCGCTGGAGCAAGTGCGCCAAGCGATTGTTGCGTCGGGCGTTACGGTTGATGTGGTGGATGTGGGCGGCGGGTTCCCAAGCAGCTATCCAGATATGGAACCACCGCCGCTCGAAGCCTATTTCGATACGATCCACCGCTGTTTTGAGCGGCTTCCGGTCAGTTATTCGTCTGAGCTCTGGTGCGAGCCCGGCCGCGCATTATGTGCTGAATACAGCTCGTTGCTCGTGCGCGTCGAAAAGCGGCGTGGGGACGAGCTATATATCAATGACGGCGCCTACGGTGCCTTGTTCGATGCCGCGCATATCGGATGGCGATTCCCGGTCGAGTTGGTGCGCGACATCAAATCGCGCGCGCGCGACATGGCGTTCAGCTTTTATGGCCCGACATGCGACGATATGGACCGAATGGCTGGACCGTTCATGTTGCCCGCAGACATACAGGCGGGTGATTATATCGAGATCGGCATGCTTGGGGCATATGGGTCGGCAATGCGTACCGGCTTCAACGGTTTTGGTCGTGCGGCACAGCATATGGTGGCCGACCAACCGATGGTGACGATGTATGACGAAAATGTTGTTCCGGTGCGGATCAACAACGTCGTCAAACTTTAACATTCTGCGCCCACTCTCCCGATTGTCGCCACGTCCAATTTTCGATAGCTGATAGGGATGGCCGATCGGCTATTCCCTGCCGTTACTGTTTAGGAATTCAATATGACCACCTCCCAGTCGCAAGCCCAACGCAAGGCCGAATTGCTCTCAACCACCGTTGAGCATATCGACATCACGACCTTCGATGCCCGCCCGATCATCGATCAGATGGGCAAGATGAGCTTCACCAGCCGCGATCTCGCGCGCGCCACGGGCATCTATAATCAAATGCTCGAAGATCCGGATTGCAGCATTTTCCTGGTGATCGCGGGCAGCACGAGCGCGGGCGGTTGCATGGACTTATACGCAAAGCTGCTTGAATCAAACATGATCGATGGCGTCGTCGCCACCGGTGCTTCGATTGTCGACATGGATTTCTTCGAAGGGCTCGGCCACAAACATTACCAAGCGCTTGAGGTGCCTGATGATGACACGCTGCGTTCGCTGCTCATCGACCGGATCTACGATACTTATATCGATGAAGAGCAGCTTCAGGATTGCGACCATACAATCTACGAAATCGCCAATGCGCTTGAAGCCAAGCCCTATTCGAGCCGCGCATTCATCCGCGAAATGGGGCGTTATCTCAGTGAACATGGCAAGAAGGCGAACAGCCTCGTCAAGCTTGCCTTTGAGCATGATGTGCCGATCTTCTGCCCCGCGTTCGTCGATAGCTCGGCGGGCTTCGGTTTGGTTAAGCATCAGGTCGATCGCGCGAAGGAGGGCAAGCCTTACATGGTGCTCGACGCGATTGCCGATTTCCGCGAACTGACCGACATCAAGATCAAGGCAGGCACCACTGGCCTCCTCATGATCGGCGGCGGCGTGCCCAAGAATTTCATTCAAGATACAGTCGTTTGCGCCGAAATTCTCGGCCATGATGACGTGCAAGTGCACAAATATGCGGTGCAGATTACCGTGGCAGATGTGCGGGATGGCGCCTGTTCTTCATCCACTTTGCAAGAAGCGGCAAGCTGGGGCAAGGTCAACACCGGTATTGAACAAATGGTGTTCGCCGAAGCCGGGTCGGTGATGCCACTCCTCGCCTCCGACGCCTATCATCGCGGCGCTTGGAAAACTCGCGCGAAGCGCAAGTGGGGCGCGATATTCGACTAAATCAATAGCGGTTGACATTGACAATGATGTAACTAGCGTCGACCCAATTGATCTTAGGGGAGACGCCTCATGCATAGCGCCATACTATTGCCCGCAGCCGTTTTAGTCTTGTGGACGTTAGTGGTGCTGATCGGCATTCTGTTCACACGGTTTCCGGCGATTGCCAAATCAGGCATGGACCTTAAAAATCTCGCGCCCGGCGGACGCGGGCAAGACCTAGAAGGCGTTTTACCGGCGAACGTTCAGTGGTTTTCGCATAATTATACACATTTACATGAACAACCCACGTTGTTTTATGCCCTTGTCGCGATTATCGCGATTGCTGGGGCGGGTAACGGACTTAATGCTCAGCTCGCTTGGGCCTATGTCGGGCTTCGTATCATACACAGTATTTGGCAAGTAACGGTGAACACTATTATTCCCGTTCGCTTCACGCTGTTTGCCCTTTCGACATTTTTCTTATTAGCGCTGACCATTAACGCATTGAGGATATTATTATGATCCACGCACAAATTCTACAACCTGTCGTCGCCCTCGCAGCCTGGACGATGCTCGTGTGGATATGGCTCTATGCCACACGGCTCCCCGCGATGCAGCGCGCAAAAATTGACGCAGTAAACATGGTCGGCACAACCGGCACCAGTTTAAGGGACGTGTTGGCCGCGAACGGTGAGGCTAATGTTTCGTGGGTCGCCGACAATTACAATCATCTCCACGAAGCGCCGACCGTATTTTATGCTGTTGCACTCGTGCTCGCACTCATTGGATGGGGTGATGGCATGAACGCACAAATTGCTTGGGCGTATGTCGCGCTGCGGGTGGTGCACAGCCTTTGTCAAATCCTCTGGAACCGAGTGATGGTGCGATTTGCGATCTTTGTACTCTCAAGCCTCGCGCTGATGGCTTTGGTGTTGCACGCCACAATCGCGGTATTTGCGCACTGACTTTTGGCCTGCGCGCTGCACGGGGAGAGCGGCAATGAGTTTGGTCAAATACGCGCGCAATTCAGCGGGATCGGTTGTTGCACTTTGTGGGTGACGCGCCCTGACTCGCGCGATTGCGGCCTCCAAATCGGCAACATTATCGACGCGCTCAAGCAAACCGCGCGCGGCAAACGCGTCGATAATCTCGTTTTGATGACTATCGAAAGCCTCCCCAAGTTCAAAACGGCGCGGCATGGCGACGACGCGGCACCCCTCACGCAACGCTGTGATGATCGAGCCAGTGCCGCCGTGACAAATCACCAAATCCGTCCGCTTAAGCAACGCCTGAATGTCGTTAAAATCCAATGACTCACAAATATCAATATCGGTCCCAACATCAGCCTTCACGCTACTGGCGCGCCCAGTTTGAACCACGAGGCGTTCGGGAAGCCCACCAGCAGCCTTCAATGCCAACACCCCCTCGACCATCCGATCGAACGGCGTGAGCGCGCCGACTGTAATGAATGCGAGCGCCTCTTTGGCTGGACGACGCTTATCAAGCACCCGTAATGGGTCGAACACTTCCGCTTCCGGCCAATGAACTTTGAGCTTAGCCGATTGAACAATCAGGTGATCCGCAAATCGCCGCGCGAGTTTGCCATAAACTGAGGGCGACTCCACCCTGGCGAAGGACTCAATCGACACTAAACGCGCTCCAAAGAGCCGCGCGAGCACGATCGTCCAGAAAATCGCCGCAGCGCCCGTCGTGATCACCAGTTGCGGGCGCTCACGCAAAATGACGCGCGCAGATTGAAAAAAATTATAGCTTGAGCGTGTGATCATCACCCACCGTTTCCGCTGATGCCACATGCCAAAGCCGTATTCTGCGACAAAGTGCACGCGATGGTGCGCGGCCACACTGCGCCCGAGTGCGAAGTCGGTTGTGACGAAAAAATGGTCGTGCCTGCCCCACACGCTCTCCAAATCAAGCAGTTGCCGGAGATGACCGCCGCCCGACGCCGCGAGGCATATTCTCAGGGGATGAGCGCTCATGCGGCCAACCCAAATTCGTGATGAGCTTTGTCCGCCACACTCATGAGCTCGATGGTGTTGCGAATATTTGCACGACTCGATGCGCCGAACACGACGGCCTCAATATTGGTTTGCTGCGCCACCCACGCCAGCGCATCAACGGCCGGGATCGCGCCGCTGGCATACACCGACATCGCTATCGCGCGGCAGCGGTGCGTGGCAAGCGCAGCGCGATACCCTTCCAATCCGCCCGACATGCGGAAGCCGATCATGTTCATATTGGCACAAACGATTGGATTGTTTACGCCCTGCCCTGCCAACTGGTCGAGCAACATTGGCAAGTTCATCGTTATAAAACCGGGTTCGGCTCCATATTTTGCGCGCACATGGTCGGCAAAAATTCGGAAGGCATGTTTGAACTTGAGCCCAAGCAACAAATCAACAACGACGTTTTGGAGAAAGACAACGGGCGTGGGCAGCCCCGCGAACATCTTCATCTCCATATCCACCAACAGCGTGATCAGCCCCTCGATCTGCCCCGTCGCGAGCGCCTTGCCGCCACGAAACAGCGTACCCAATAGGCCATCGTCGGGCAAAAAGCGTTTGAGCGCTCCCAAATAGCCATCCTCAGTCACCGCATTCGCATATTTGTGGGCATAAGGCATGCAAGGGTAAAATTGCAGTTGCGCGTATTTGGAGGGATTTGCGCGCACCACAGCGCAGATATCTGCGACTCGATCATGCGTCGTGCACATAAAACTCCGCAGGCCTTCCTCCAGCGCCGCGTCGAGAACGTCCATGATCGCCCGCGTCTCCTGAAACCGTATGGCCCCCGCTCGCGCCTTTTCCTCCGACATGTGATTAACGCCGAAAAACTGGTTATCGCCGAAAATAAGACGATCAAGATGATGGACCATTTTAGCCTCGCATTCGATTAAGTAATGGGGATCCCGCGTGTTGCGCGACGGGCTGAGCGGGGGCAGCGCGCACGAGCATGTCTAACGTACGGTCAGTGGCCGCCGCCGCGGCGAAGCTATTTCGCCCTCCGAGATCGCGCGAGTTGATTGCGGCGATCCAGGCCCAAAGCTGCGCCGAATATTCTTCACCGCGCAAATAAAAATCGACTTCCGCCGTCAACTCGGTGGTGTACAGCGTGCTCCAGCCGTTACGATAGCCCGCAGGCGATATCACCTCGTCGCGAATAAACAATTGTAATTCCTGCCGATCAACGGTCAGCTTCCCTGCGCTCCCCCAAATCGTCAGCCGAGTGGTCATTTTTCGCACGCTCGGGTCAGACCAGTTCACCGATATCTGCGCCGACACACCGCGCTCAAAGTGCAACGTCGCATAGACTTCGTCATCGCTGTTGGACGAATAGATGGGGTTCAGCACGACACCCGAGGCCATCTGCGGCTCCCCGAACAGCCAATTGACGAGGTTGAGCGGGTGCGCGGCGTAATCATACAGACAACCGCCGCCTTCGACGCGCTGGGTGCGCCACGAACTTCCCTTCGGTTTGAGGACCACGGGACCATAAGCTTCGGCGAGGACATGGTGGACGGAGCCTAGCGCACCGGCGTCAACGAGTCGTTTCGCTTCGGCAAAACTGGCAACATAGCGGTTGTGATACCCAACCTGCCCGACGCAAGATTGATCCGCCGCCCGCGCCGCGAGCGCAACAGCGGTCGCGGGCGATAGGCAGAACGGCTTTTCACAAAAAACGTGCAATCGCGCGTCGAGCGCGGCTTCGACCATCGCACTATGCGCGGCCGATGGCGTGGCGATCAATACGGCATCGAGTGGCACCGCGCGCAGCATTGCAGCATAGTCTGAATAGGCGACGAGCCCGGTATATTTCGCCAGTCCCTGCAAAATGAATTTCGAGCTGTCACACACCGCCGCCACTTCAACATCACGGTGTGCGTTGAGCATCGCGAGGTGCGACAATCCCATCTTACCTAACCCGACGACGGCAACTCTGACCATATTGCACTCCCAATGTGTACTTTCCTCAGAAGCCAATTCCTGAGCGATGACAAATCAATGTTCATCCACTTCGGCGCGAAATTTTAACAAGAAAATCATATTTTCGCCTATTTGTATGCGAGTACTGGTGATCTGGGGGAGTATTGTTAATGCGGATCAGTTTTTTTACATTCTGTGCACTGCTACCGAGTATGTTGCTCTTTGGGTGTCAACGCAATAACTCCTCGTTGCTTCAAGCGGGGCAAGTCATTGCCACTGTAAACGGCCACGACATCACGGTTAGCGAATTAGATGCGGAGATGAGCGGTCGTATTTTCGTCGATTCAGTGGAGCGAAAACACTTCGAGCAAGCGGCACTTCAGGCGTTGGTCGCGCGCACTATTCTTGCGGACATCGCGCGCGGGCAAAAATTAGATCAGCAACCGAGCTACATTTTGCAACAGCATCGCGCCAATGAACTTTTGCTCAGCCAGAACTTACAACGTGAAATTGCGGCGCAGGTGTTACCGCCGACGCCCGACGAGATTGACCACTACATCGTTGCGCATCCCGAATTCTTCGCAAACCGTCAAATTTACGCGCTCGATCAGCTCAAATTTCGTGCGCCCGCTGACGTTGCGCAACTAAAGCCCTTCGGCCCCCTCAAAACACTCGCTGAAGTTGAACAAAAACTCATCGAATCGCGGACACCCTATCAAAAAGCACCGGTATCGCTCGATGTGCTCGCGAGCGAACCGGAGGTCGTCACGACCATCGCCAAGCTCCCAGCGGGTGAAGTTTTTTTAGTTCCCAAAGGCGATGTCATTTTTGCGAGCGTCATTACCGGTCGCCGCACCGAACCTTTGATAGGCCCAAAAGCGCGCAGTTATGCCCAATCAGCACTCCAAAACCAACGCGTCGAAGCCGCGACCGTCAAGCAGCTCGATGCCCAAATTAAGGCAGCGCGCGCGACCGTCAAATATCAATCCGGTTTCGCGCCAACTCAGACAGCCGCCAAATGACAAATCGGACGTGAAACGCACACAGCCCAATTCCCTTGGTTACCAACCGCAAAACGCGGCTACGGGGTTGCGCGCAGCACAAATCGGTGTGGCACTCGTGATCGCGTTGATTGGTATGGTCTATGGCGTGTTGATCGCGCTGCTGCCGCTCTCAGCGTATTTGGCGATTAGCTTGCCGCTCATTTTGCTGGCCTTGGCGTGTGTGTGGGCCTTACCAGAAATTGGCAAGGCTCCTGTCAAATCGATCGAAACGCTCTATTTCGGCTTCCTCATTGGCTTGTTTTTGTGGCCGAACTATTTTGCGATCGCCATTCCCGGCCTGCCGTGGATGACGATGTCGCGCCTCTGGGGCGCGCCGCTCGCTGCGCTCATGGTGTTAAGTTGTTCAATATCTGCACCGTTCCGTGCTGAAATTGCCGCGCCGTTCAGGAGTAACAAATGGTTGCTGCGGGCGATGCTCGGCTTTGTCATCTGCCAATTTTGCGCATTATTCTTCTCGAAGCATTTCGGCGACTCAGCCAATCGCATGGTCAATTATCAAACCGCGTGGACGGGTATGTTTTTCGCAGGTGCGTATGTTATCGGCAAGCCGGGTCGGGGCCGGCGGCTCGTTAGCCTGTTATGCGGCATGGCGGTCGTTCAAACTGTCGTCGCATTTTTTGAATATCGTGCAGGTGCGGTGCTGTGGGCGCAACACGTGCCACCGTTCGTCGCGCTCAACGATCCGACGGTGCAGGCGATTTTAGCAGGTGGTGCGCGAGCCGCAACCGGCACTTATCGTGTGCAGAGCATCTACACCACCAGCCTCAATTTCGCTGAATTTTTGGGCATGACGACGCCGCTCTTTTTGCATGCACTGTTCACAACCAAACGCATTGCAGTACGCTTGGGGTGCCTCCTTTACCTTCCATATTCATTCTGGGTGATTTTGACGACCGACTCACGCATTGGCCTAGTTGGCTTTTTCCTGTCCTGCCTGCTCTATTTTGGTCTTTGGGCGCTCAAGCGGCGCAGCGAGAACCCGCGCGGGCTAGTCGCTCCGCTATTGCTGATGCTTTACCCCGTCGGCGCGGGAATTTTCGCAGGATTGGCGCTGTTTTGGATGCGCCTCAACCATATGCTCTTCGGTGGGGGTGCGCAGGCGGCCAGCAACGAATCGCGGCGTATCCAGATCGCCACGGGCATTCCCAAAATCCTTCACTGGCCGTTTGGTTATGGGCCAGGAATGGGGGCCACGACCTTGGGATTCGCCGATAATGAAGAAGGCAAGCTCACCATTGACAATTACTGGCTGTCAATCGGGCTCGAATACGGGGTCCTTGGTTTCATCTGTTTCATGACGATCATGGGGCTCGGCATCTTCAACGGAATAAAATTCGGCCTCGGCGCGCGTGACCCTGACACCAGATTGCTGCTCCCTCTCGGCGCACTCGTGTTCATCTTTCTTACGGGCAAATCGGTGCTCAGTCAGGAAGACAGCCACGCACTCATTTTTACCATATTGGGTGCCATTGCGGCACTCCGCCATCGCGAAGCAGGCTTAAGGGCTCAAGCATGACAACCACAGCACTTTATATTGGCAAACCGACCGACTATTTCAGCGGGGCCCGCCGCGACATGGTTGAAGCGCTCCCGCGTAATCCGCTCGCGTCGATCCTCGAACTTGGGTGCGGCGATGGCAGCACAGGAGCACTAGCGCTGAGCTCCGGACGGGCCGCGAGATACGTGGGCGTCGAGCTTGACCCGACAGCGGCGCAGATTGCCCGAGCGCGCCTCACCGACGTGTTAGAGGGTGATGTGGCATCGCTTAATCTTGGTACCCATCTTGGACAGCACGATGCGCTGATTGCGAGTGAAGTATTCGAGCACCTTGTTGACCCGTGGGCCGTACTCGCACGGCTCGTGGCCTGCCTGAAGCCGGGGGCACTCGTGCTGGCATCCTCGCCAAATGTTGCGCATTGGCGAGTGATCTCGCGGCTGATGAACGGAGAGTTTACCCATACGGAGACGGGTGTAATGGATCGGTCACATCTTCGTTGGTTTACCCCGGCGAGTTACGCTGAATTGATGAAAAGTGCCGGATTAAATGTGCTTTCGGTCGCGCCAATCACGCCCCCTGCAGCGCGCACGCAACTGTTAAACCGTGTAACCAAAAACCGCTTCAGCCACCTGTTTATGACGCAAATCTATGTGACTGCGTGCAAGCCCGGGGGCATTTCGTAGCCAAGCTCGCGCGCGATTTGGGCGGGGTCTCCGCGTGGTTCGGGACGTTCGACAAGGTTCCGGTAACGCCAGCGCAGTCGAGCTTCGGTAATGAGGTAACGCCAAGGGCCTCGCTCCAAAGGGCAGACCAGATTGTAAATGGGCAATTGCGCCGCCCATTTCCGCTGCATGTACTGATAGGCCTGCAAATACCCTCCCCCAAGTGAGATTACAGGCTTGCTGTGGTGGATGGCGGGCAGATCGATCACCCAAGCACTCATCCCGACCTTGGCTGCAGCTAAGATAATATCGGCCCCATAGAGGTGGAAGCTCGGCAGGTTCACGTCAAAATCAAAGTTAGGCGCACGCCGCACAATTAGCAGCATTTCGTCGAGGGTTTCAACTTGTGTCGGGGCTTCCACGCGGTGGCCCAATATTCTTTCATGGCCAGAACACCATGTTTCACCGATGATTGTCCTCGTCGCATCTCCCCCAATAACACCGGCAACCGCCCAATTGGGTGCGATGGCTGAGAGGCGCTGCAATTCAGCTCGAATGCGCGCGTAACTCCCATACGGGAAGTAAACGTCTTGATGAGCGAAAATAACATAGTCGGCGTCGCCGCACGTGTTGAGTGCGGCGTTATATGCCTTTGCCGCACTCGAATATCCCTCATAGACCATAAGTCTGAATGCGCCCGACATGATGTCCGGCGAGCGCGCCAGACATTGCGCAAGGGTCGCACGCTCGTTCACGGCCGCCGCCACGATCATCGCCCCAGAACGGCTCACGCGAAGACTGTATCCCGACGCGAACGGCCATTTGTTAGCCGACGACGCACCAGAAGCGGCATGTCCCGCCATCCAACGATTACCGACAGGGTCATTAACCCGACGGCACCGGGCCAATAGACCAGCGGACGAGCGATCAGAAACTGCGCCCAAACGAGCGCGATCAACAGCATTCCGCCATCGCGCATCACCTGTGGCCAGCGCAAAATTCGCCCATCGGCCACCCAGGATTGCATCATAAAATCCAACATCATCCGGCTCAGAAAGGCTAAAGCGCAACCAATGAGTCCGAACCGCGTCATGCCGAAATACAACGCCGCCCAGTAAGGTGGAATTTGCACAAGCAATATTTTCGTGACCAAATCAGGACGCCCCTTGGCTTGCAACCTCGTGAAAGCGACGAGCGCAAGCGCGTTGAACCAAAAGGCAAAAACCAAAAGCCGTGCAACTGGGGCGGCCGCAAACCCGAGCTTTGCACCCACCCAAAACTGAAGGAAGGCTTGCGCACCGAGAATGGCGCACATGATGGGCGGCGTAACGATGCACAATAATACACGCGTCGCGTCCGCACCCATCTCGCGCGCGTCCTCGGCGGTTGCCGCAGACAGACGCGGAAAAAGTGCGTTGGTCAACGAGGCTGGCAAAACGGCGATCCGCGATGCAAGGTTGTAGGGGATTGAATAGACCGCGACCGTGGCCATGCCGAGCATCGCGCTCATCGCGAACCGATCCACAATCACCAACATCGGGCCGAAAATTGCAGTCAACGTGACCCATCCACCATAGCCAAGCAAAGTGCGCATCGTCGTCACCCGCGCTCGAAGTCGTTGACCTTGGCACAGCTCTAACCAGCAATAACCCCCGAGGATGGCCACGCCGAGGAACCGTGCCGCCAACGCCCCACCCAGCAGAGCGGGAAGATAGGGTCCCCGCGTCGCGGCAACGAATAACGGCAATAACTGGAACAAGGCCGTCGATGTCACCGAAACGGCGTTGGTCGTGAGAAAACGCTCGCGCCCCTGGAGCGCCCCTGTCAGCACGCCGGTCACCGTCGCAATCGGCACCGATAAGGCCAAAAGGGGGACGGAAATTTGCATTTCGGCACGCAATTGCGCGTGTACCTTCGCGTGATCGATGAACGCATAATCGGCAGCGCCCCAAAGCAACGCACCGCCCACCAACCCCATAGCGATATTGATGACAAGCGCGCTCCAAAACGTCTCTGCCCGCGCAGAGGGCGACGCCTCGTGTTGCGCCGCGATCCGAAAGGCCGTCGCGCGCCCCAGTCCGAGATCAAACAATCCAAAATAGCCCAGAAGCAGCCACGCAATCTGCAACACACCATAGCGCTCGATCCCGACCAAATGGAGATACAGCGGCACCGTGACGAGCGACAGCAACAATGGCACCATCGCGCCAACCAGATTATAACTCGTATTGCGTGAAAGGCTCACCGCCGACGCACTCCATGGGACACCTGTCCCAGAAATGGGCGTGATTTATGCGCTACGCCAGCGCGACTGCATCCATTTTGCAGCGGATCATGTCGGCATTACTCGCCATCCCCCTCAATCTCTGCTGCCCGCGAGCTGTAAAGGTCACTCATACATTTTGAGTCAGCGCACGCATCACGCGCCTTCAAAAAAGCCCGCTGTGCCTTGATGAGCGCGGGGAGTTTTTCTTTGGCGGCATCGACTTTGGCCTGCTTGTAAGCCGCATCCATGTCCCGATCGGCCTTCGACAAAGTCTCATCCTGACAAATCATCCGCATCGCGTTGGTGAGTCGGCCGCCACAATCGAATGCGGGGTTGTACGTTTTTCCGGCGAACGCCGTAACCGTACCCGTGCTGCTGCTGCCAAAGCCGCCTACACCGCCCGCCGCCTTCCGCTGATTAACCGCATCCGTTGCAGCCGCTAGCTGGTCACTCATCGCGCTCGTGCCCGTCACTTCAACGACGACGCCCGATCCATCTGCCGCCGGTTGAACGGCATATTGCACGTCTGCCGAGAGATCGGTTACGCCACCGAACGCATTGCGCGCGGCAGGGGGGAGCACGACCGTGAGCTGCCCGGAACATTCGGTCCGGTTCAGCTGCGCATTCGCATTACGCAGCAGCGGGGCGTTCATTCGCAGAATTGAGGCCGCAGAGAGGCTGTTGAGCGGCGACGCATTGGTCGTCACGCGCTTTTTTGCGGCGTCAAAGATCGATTTTTTGATGGCGTCATACGTCACCTGGCTCGCACATTTTTGATCCGCGCTGGCCGCACCGTCCGCAACGTTAGCGACGACTGCATTCATTGCTGTATCGTCGGCGATGGTCACGCTGCTATTGTTCACCTCTGGCTGTTTGTCGAACAACCACGATTTGCACGCACCCAAACTCAAAAACGCGACGAGAACGATAAGTTGACGGGCTGGACGCATGATAGTCTCCTCTTTTTGACTGAATATCGCTGCACTGAGTCGACGTCAATATCCATATAGGCTCATTATTGGGTTTTTATTTGAATTTAATATCCAATACGGTTCAGCGCGTCATCTTCGGGTTGCCGAAACAGGAACGCCTGGCTATCTCCCCGCTAGAACAAGGGAGCGGACATGAACGCGTTTATTTTTCCGGGGCAAGGAAGTCAGTCCGTCGGCATGGGCAAGGCGCTCGCGGCGGCGAGCCCAGTTGCCCGCGAGGTCTTTGAAGAAGTTGATGCCGCACTGGGTCAACATTTGTTTGCGCTGATGACGGATGGCCCCGAGGCTGAGTTGCAACTCACCGCCAATGCGCAACCCGCGATCATGGCGAACGCCATCGCGACATTGCGCGTTCTTGAGCGCGAGGGTGGCGTGAAGCTGATCGAAAAGGCCGCGTTTGTTGCTGGGCACTCGTTGGGCGAATATAGCGCATTGTGCGCCGCAGGTGCCGTCAATTTGGCGACCACCGCAAAGCTTCTCCGTATTCGGGGTGATGCAATGCAAGCGGCGGTGCCGGTCGGCATCGGCGCCATGGCGGCGCTACTTGGGGCCGATTTAGATAAAGCGCGCGCGCTGGCCGCAGCGGCTGCTCCGTCCCCAGATTCGGACGACCACCGGTTGGATGTGTGCACCATAGCCAACGATAATGACCCCGGCCAGGTGGTGATTTCAGGGCACCGCACAGCGATCGAGCGGGCGCTGACCTTAACCAAAGAGTTCGGGATCAAACGCGGGGTACTGCTCCCCGTATCAGCCCCATTCCATTGCCCACTCATGGCGCCCGCAGCCATTGCAATGGCCGAGGCGCTGAGCGAGATCGCGTTGAATGCTCCGCTCCTGCCAGTGATCACGAATGTGACCGCCACCGCCATCAGCGAAGCTGACGCTCTGAAGCACCTCTTGATTGACCAAATCACCGGCACCGTGCGGTGGCGCGAGTCGGTTCTCGCAATGGCCGACGCTGGCGTGACGCATTGCGTCGAGTTTGGCGGCAAGGTGCTCGCGCCGATGGTCAAGCGCACCGTGCCCGATTTGGCGGCAACCAGTATCATCACGATGGACGACATCGAAGCGCTAATGAAGGATTTATGAGCATGTTTGATTTAACGGGTATGACCGCGCTCGTCACCGGCGCATCGGGTGGTATAGGCTCAGCGGTGGCGAAAGCACTCGCGGCGCAGGGTGCGCGCGTCGCACTTTCGGGGACACGTGAGGACGCGCTTGCGGCAGTTGCAACGGAAATCGGCGGAGATACCGTTATTTTGCCGTGTAATCTTGCGGACGCATCTGCGGTTGATAGCCTTGTCCCACGTGCGGTCGAGGCGTTAGGGACGCTGGACATTCTGGTCAATAACGCGGGCATCACGCGCGACAATTTGGTCATGCGCATGAAGGACGAGGAATGGGACACCGTCATCCGCGTGAACCTGGAAGCCGCATTTCGGCTCATCCGCGCTGCTGCAAAGCCCATGATGAAAGCGCGGTTTGGGCGCGTCATCACCATAACGTCGGTCGTCGGAACCACAGGGAACCCGGGTCAGGCGAATTACGCGGCCTCAAAAGGCGGTCTCACGGCAATGTCGAAAGCGCTCGCGCAGGAACTCGCCAGCCGCAACATCACCGTTAATTGCGTAGCGCCTGGTTTTATCTCATCAGCAATGACTGATGCGCTTCCAGAGGCACAGAAAGCGGCATTGACGACGCGTATTCCGGCTGGGAAGCTTGGTGAAGGCGCCGACGTCGCGGCGGCCACAATCTATCTCGCAAGCCGCGAGGCCGCCTATGTCACGGGTCAAACGATCCATGTCAACGGCGGTATGGCGATGATTTAAGCCCGTAAACTCTCCTCTTGCCACCCTGCCCGGTGCGCATTAGGGAAAGACTGAATTCGGGCTTCAAGATTACAGAGAAGGATAATTTATGAGCGATACTGTCGAGCGGGTTAAGAAAATTGTCATCGAGCATCTCGGTGTCGAAGCCGACAAAGTGACCGAAGAGGCCAGCTTCATCGACGATCTTGGCGCTGACAGCCTCGACATCGTTGAGTTGGTGATGGCGTTTGAGGAAGAGTTTGGCGTCGAGATTCCTGACGATGCAGCCGAGAAAATTGGCACGGTTAAAGATGCCATTACCTATATCGACTCGCACAAGGCTTGATATCGTCCCGCTGCGCAAAGCGGCAGGGTCTTGATTGATTGCCAGCAAGGATTAAAGCGGCTTCTTAGCTTTGGCTGAGAGGCCGTTTTAGCGTTTGGTATTTTGGGTTAGTTGCTTAGTGTGAGCCCATAACCGTGCACGGAGAATGATTATGCGTCGAGTTGTTGTCACAGGATTAGGACTGGTTACCCCGCTCGGTGCCGATGTGGAGACCGTCTGGGCCAACATTCTGGCGAGCAAATCAGGTGCGGGGCGCATCACGCGGTTTGATCCGAGTAACCACGCGTGTACAATCGCGTGCGAGGTTAAGCCGGCTGATCATCCTTATGGCTTTGATCCCAATCTGCGCGTGGATCATAAAGTGCAGCGACAGGTCGACCCTTTCATCATTTTCGGCATCGACGCTGCGGGCCAAGCTATTGAGGATGCGGGCCTCACAAACATGAGCGAGACCGAACGCTACCGGGCAGGGTGTTCGATTGGCTCTGGCATCGGCGGTCTTCCCGGTATCGCCAGCGAGTCGTTGGTATGTGAAAATAAGGGGCCGCGTCGCGTATCGCCGCACTTTGTGCACGGTCGCCTGATCAACCTCATCTCGGGGCAGGTCAGTATCAAATATGGCCTGATGGGCCCCAACCATGCCGTGGTTACCGCCTGTTCAACCGGAGCACATTCGATCGGCGACGCCGCGCGGATGATCCGCGATGACGATGCTGACGTGATGCTCGCTGGAGGCGCCGAGGGCGCGATTTGTCCGCTTGGCATTGCCGGATTCGCACAAGCCCGCGCGCTTTCGACCGGCTTTAATGACACGCCTGAGAAGGCGAGCCGCCCGTATGACAAAGATCGTGACGGCTTTGTGATGGGCGAGGGTGCTGGTGTTGTCGTGCTCGAAGAGTATGAACATGCGAAAGCCCGTGGCGCTAAAATATACGCTGAAGTCATCGGCTACGGGCTCTCAGGTGACGCCTACCACGTCACCGCGCCACATCCTGAAGGATCGGGCGCGTTCCGGTCCATGGAAATGGCGATGCGCAAATCAGGTCTTGATTTGAGCGACATCGATTATATCAACGCACACGGCACATCGACGCCGATGGGTGACGAACTCGAACTGGGCGCAGTAAAGCGTCTGTTCGGCGATCATATGGCGAACCTCAGCATGTCTTCAACCAAATCTGCGATTGGCCATTTGCTCGGCGGTGCGGGTGCCGTCGAGAGCATTTTCTGCATTCTGGCATTACGCGATCAAATCGTGCCGCCGACGCTCAATCTCGACAATCCGAGCGATGGTTGCATCGGTGTAGACCTCGTCCCGCATGTAGCGAAAAAGCGCCAGGTTCGCGCGGTTCTGAATAACTCATTCGGTTTTGGGGGCACCAACGCCAGCCTCGTGATGCGCTCGATTTAAGATGATCAAACGCGTCGGTTGTCTGGGGTTGATCGCGCTAATCCTCGGCGCGCTTTGGACATTTAACAGTTGGCAAGGTGCGGGCCCCCTGCCCGCTTCAACCAAAGTAGAGATTAACGAGGGCACCAGCCTCCGATCAGCCGCGCACCTGTTGGCGGTAAAGGGCGCAATCCGGTCATCGACTGGCTTTATTACCCTAGCGAAAATTTTTGGCGCTGGCAGCGCGATTAAATCGGGCACTTACCGCATAAAAGCACACGCAAGTGCCGCCGAAATTCTGGCGCAGCTGCAAGGCGGCAAGACCGTGCAGCAGCTCGTCACGATTCCCGAAGGAATGCCCAGCGTACTGGTTCGTGCACGACTGCTCGCGGAGAAGGATTTGAGTGGCGACGTTCCCTTGCCAGCTGAAGGCTCTGTACTTCCTGAAAGCTACAGTTTTGAAGGAGGCGAACCGCGCGCCGATGTGCTGAAACGGATGCAGGATGCAATGACGAAAACGCTCGCCGACGAATGGGCGCGGCGCAGCGCAAACACTGTCGCGTCTTCGCCGCAGCAGGCGATTATCCTCGCCTCGATCGTTGAAAAAGAAACCGCGTTAGCGTCCGAACGGCCACTCGTTGCCGGTGTCTATAGCAATCGGGTGCGACTCGGGATGCGGCTCCAAGCAGACCCCACCGTCATTTATCCGGTGACGAAGGGCAGGCCGCTGGGCCGCCGGATCCGTAAATCAGAACTCGCTGCCGACAATGGCTATAACACTTATCTCAAGCCCGGGC
>Ga0209583_10000221_pt1 | contig 18400 bp, 21 predicted proteins | sample Str014_FD_187201 | JGI IMG/M metagenome (GOLD analysis project Ga0209583, IMG submission 187201) | Freshwater sediment microbial communities in response to fracking from Pennsylvania, USA - Straight Creek_MetaG_SC_2014 (SPAdes) (version 2) | ecosystem: Environmental > Aquatic > Freshwater >... | reverse complement strand
TTCTAATATTATAGAGAGAGCGGCGAAAAGCTGCCACCGATTTTGAGAGGAAATAGAATGGCCAAAAAGCTGTTTATTGTTATGGCTAATACGGATCCGCGCAACGGTGAAGAGTTGGGCGCGCCGTTTTTTCAAGCCACCGTTGCCGCCGCGATGGAATATGAAGTGGAGGTTATCTGCACCGCCACTTCAGGTCGCCTGATGAAAAAGGGCGTGGCCGAGAAACTTGTGGTGAAGGAAGGTTCGCCCAAATCAGTCTATGACTTCATCAAGGATGCGCATGAAGCAGGCGTGGTGTTCAAATGCTGCTCTCCCAATCTTGATCTCTTTGACATGTCAAAGGATGATCTTATTCCGGAATGTTCAGGCATCGTCGGTGGCGCTTACCTGATTGAAGAAATCATGGAAACAGACTGCAAAGTCTTGACATATTAGGGCGCTGAACATGAGCGATCATCACAGCACGCGGTTTCAGGATTTCATTGGCGATCCGGTTTCGGAGGCGCCTGTTGTTCCGCAAGTGAAGCTCGAAAGCATCTTCAAAGACATTCAACAAGACGTTCGCTACGATCATGAGCTGAATGGTTGTCTCAACTGTGGCATCTGCACGGCAACTTGCCCTGCTGCGCATTATTATGATTTCAGCCCGCGCGAAATTGTGCAGCTTTTGTGGACAGAAAATCTCGAAGGCATCTACGACTCGATGCAAGAGAAAATTTGGGCCTGCGCGCAATGTTACACCTGTGCGGCGCGTTGCCCCTTTGGCAATTCTCCCGGCGGCCTGATCATGATCATGCGTGAAACGGCCATCAAACACGGCATGGAATCGGCCAAGAATGTGTTGCGCCCTTTCAGCCGCGTGATGTTGAAACTGATTTCCACCGGCAATCAATTGGCCCCGGACATGATCAATCCAGACCATTTTGCGGATTGGGGACCCAATCTGACAAAAGTGAAAGCGCCTCTCAAACTTCTGCGCCGCGCCATCCCAATGCCAACCCTGAATACGACGGCCACTGCTTGGGAAGTGAACCTCAAAACCTCGGTTGAGCTTTACACCATCTGGGAAATGACCGGTGTTTTGAACCAACTCGAAACCATTGACCAAAACCTCTTCGATGTGATCGGCGATATCATGGAAGAGAAGCGCGATGAATGGGATGAATTCATCGAAGAACAAAAAGACGAAGATTGAGGAAGCAAAAGAATGGCAAGCAAAGCACCCGAAGACGGCGAGCGATTTACCGGCCATGGCTCTGAATGGCGGCCAGCCAACCTCAGCCCCGAAGATGCCCGCATGGCAACTTCTTGGGTGGAAGCCAAGATCGACAAACGTTCGATGCTCACCAACAAAGACCGCGTGCAAGACGTGCGTGATCAGATGTGGCAACTTGAAAAGGAAGGCCAGATCATTGTTCACCGCATCAAGGATGAGCATGAGCCGATAATTGCTAAAACGCTTTACGGCTGGGAAAAGCGCATTCCAACAACGCAGTTGTGGCACCATAAATCCTGCGGCCAATGCGGCAATATCCCAGGCTATCCCGCTTCTCTCCTTTGGTTGATGAATGAGCTGGGCGTCAAATATCTGGACGAGACGGATCAAACCTCTTGCACGGCTTGGAATTATCACGGCTCTGGCATTGGCAATCTGGAAAGTCTGGCCACCGTTTTCTTGCGCAATTTCCATCAGGCCTATGTCGCGGCCAAGGCTGAGGGCCTTCCTGAAGGTTACTATTACCCGCTGGTGCATTGCGGAACATCTTTCGGAAATTACAAAGAAGTACGCGGCTATCTGTTGAATTCCGCAACACTGCGCGAAAAAGTGAAAACCATTCTCGGCAAGTTGGGCCGTCTTGTTGATGGCAAACTGCTGATCCCCGAAGAGATCGTGCACTACTCGGAATGGGTTCATGTGATGCGCCAGCGCATTGCAGCGCGCCAGACTATCGACGTCAGCAATATTCGTTCCACCATTCACCCAGCCTGCCATGTTTACAAAATGGTGCCGCAAGATGTGATCTATGATGATGACGTTTTGGACGGCAATCGTGTTGCTGTTTCAACCGGCATCATGCAAGCGCTGGGCACACAAGTGATTGATTATTCGACCTGGTATGATTGCTGTGGCTTTGGCTTTCGCCATATTATTTCAGAACGTGAATTCACCCGTTCATTTGCCATCGACCGTAAAATCAAAGTGGCTGTTGAAGAGGCCAAGTCTGATGTGATGATCGGCCATGACACAGGCTGCGTCACCACACTCGATAAAAACCAATGGATCGGCAAGGCCGATGGCAAGGATTTTGAATTGCCCATTCTGGCGGATTGTCAGTTTGCCGCTCTCGCCCTCGGCGCACACCCTTACAAGATTGTGCAATCGCATTGGCACGCATCAGCCACTGAAAAGCTGATGGAAAAGATGGGCATCGATTGGCAAGCCAAGAAGGCCGAGTTTGAAGCCTATCTCAAACAGATCGAGGCCGGGGGCAAACAAGAAAATCTCTATGACCCGCGCCGCATGATCACCTCTGGCCCGGGCTTTCAACGTGTCGGAAAAATAGCATGAACAAACCTATTCTCATCGTCGGTGGCGGCCCCGCGGGTCTGTCTGCCGCGCATTCGCTGGCTCAACTTGGGCAGAAGACCATTCTGGTCGAAAAGGAAAGCAAGCTTGGCGGCGCGCCTATTCTTTCCGGCTATGCCAAACTGGTGCCTTCAGGTGAATGGGCCAGAGACGCCATCGGCGGCATGGTTTCGCGTGTGACAAGTAATAAGCTGATTGATGTGCGCACTTCCACAAGTGTGAAATCATTCAAAGGTGAAGCCGGCAACTTCACAGCCACTCTATCTGATGGCAAAGATGTGAAAGTGGGGGCAACCATTCTGTGCTCCGGCTTCACGCATTTTGACTCCATCAACAAGCCCGAATGGGGCTTTGGGCAATATCCTGATGTGGTGACCACGGTTCAGGTTGAGCAGATGATTTCCTCCGGCAAAGGTGTGCGCCGCTTGTCTGACGGCAAGAAGCCACAGCGCGTTGCTATCTTGCTCTGCGTGGGCTCACGCGACAGGCAGATTGGCCGTGAATGGTGCTCTAAAGTTTGCTGCACCGTATCGGCCAATATCGCCATGGAAATCAGAGAAGAGTTGCCAGATTGCCATGTCTATATTTACTACATGGATATTCGCACCTTCGGACTCTACGAGACAAAATATTATTGGAAGAGCCAGGAAGAGTTCAAAGTCAAATACATCAAGGCCCGCATTGCCGAAGTCACCCAAAATGGTGACAAGCTGATCGTCAAAGGCGAAGACACTTTGGTGAAACGCCCGATCACCATTCCGTTTGACATGGTTGTCCACGCCATCGGCATGGACCCCAATGTGGATAACATGACGCTATCCGCAATCTTTGATGTGAAGCTCGAAACCCATGGCTTCATTGACCGTGCCAACAGCTATGGCACCATGGGCGCCACTTCTCGCGCTGGCGTGTTTGTGGCAGGCGCTGCCACCGGCCCTGAAACCATTGACGACTCGATTGCCCAAGCCAATGCCGCTGCCATTGCGGCTTATGGTGTGGTGAACGGCAAATTGCAGGCGGCGGAATAGGTGATGCAATTGGCCGCCTCAAGCAAACATCCCTCAGTTCGCATCCCACCCTTGGAGGCGGCGCGGCCTGAGCTTGATTTAAGCGGCCCCATTTTGTTGCGCGCTTTGGAGAATTTGACCGCGGGGGCGGAGGCCTTGGGCGGCATTGAACGTTACGTTCAGGCCTTGTCGCTCAAGGCCAACCTTTTCAAAGACGCTCTGGGCGAAGGCAAGGTGCAATCGCTAGAGCTAGAGGCCTTCATGGGCCTTTGCACATTCATGTCGCCTGTGCGCCGCCGTGTTGCACCTTATCTCGATGCCAAAGGTTTTGACCTCATTCGCGGCGGCCTTGTGACGCTATTGGATGACACCAAAGACACGAGCCGCACCGATCAGCGCTTGGCAGATTTCTGCAAGCTTTTTCCTGATGATCGCAAACATGCCTTCATTCGTGACCTTGCTGCCGAGACGCTGCATTATTTTGACCCAGAACGTTACCCGCTGATGTGTCGCTGGGTGTGGGACGCTGGCACCAACACTGGCGCGCTGCGTGAGATGTGGTTTGCTGATGATGTTGACCACATCATCATTCCAGCCCCCGACAACTACGCCATGTTCCTGGTTCTGCGCCAAGAGCTTTCCGAATTCCTCACAAAAAACGGCGTGTTCAGCAATGTGCTGTTCTACGTCGATCTGCTCTGCGCCCAAGTTTATTCGCATTACATCTGCTCACAAGGTGGCAGCTATCTGCGCACCGATTTTTCATCGGAGCAAGATCCGATGCAATACACCCGTCGTCTGCTGGGCCTTGATGGTGTTGAGCCGCGTTCTGGAAAAACCCGCCTGAAATCCATCGACGGCACCGCCTTCATACTTGAAGACACAAATTTGTTGGGCCAGTGAGGTAAGCAATGGCAATTCACGAAAAATCCCTCATCCGTCCCGAAAATCTCAGTACCCATGAAAATCTGGTGATTGATGGCATCGACGTCTCCGGCCATTGGAGCACCTTCATCAAGACGCGTGTGATCAAGGACTACAATGAGCAGATGGAGGAGGAAATCTCCGCCCTGCCCGGCGCTGAAAATATCCACCGCTGCTGGCAATGTGGTTCCTGCACCAATTCCTGCACCGTCAATGCGCTGAACCCAGATTTCAATCCGCGCTATTGGATCTATTTGATCCGCACAGGCATGGAAGAAGAACTGCTGCGTGACAAAGACATCATCTGGCAGTGTGTGTCCTGCAACAAATGTGTCAACGCCTGCCCGCGAGAAGTGAACCCTGAGGGCGTGATGAAAGCCACCGCCCATTGGCTGGAATTAAAGGGCCACACGCCAGAGCGTCCGTCAACCGCCTTTGACGACATTTTCACAGACCAGATCATCAAACGCGGACGTATCGAAGAGAGCCGCACCATCAAGCGCTTCTTCCAGCGCACTGGCCAATCACTCATGCAGGATTGGCTGATCCAGATGGTGAAGCAGCTGGTCAGCAAACTTCCCATCACCTTGCTCATCCACATGGGATTGGAACAATTGCGCGCACCACGCACTAAAAATTGGGCGGCGGCAGGAGATGCCATCAGTGAATATGTGGCGGAGAAAAAGCGGGACCATGAGCGCGCCCTTGGGCTGGATGGGTTGATCGAAATGGCCAAGGCCGAAGTGAAGCCATCTGCTCACATGGCTGCGGAATAGGAGTTGTCATGACCGAAGTTTTGAATACGCTGAAGAAGGTCGCTTACTATCCAGGCTGCGCGCTGGATGGCACGGGCCACGGCTATAATCGCTCCACCCGCGCGGTGGCAGGCGCGCTTGGGCTTGAGCTTGAAGATGTAAAGAATTGGAATTGCTGTGGCGCAATGGAAGTGAAAAACATTGACCCGGAAATTCAAACCTATCTGTCTTCTCGCGTCATGTCGATTGCCGCCAATGAAATGAACCACAAGGTGGTGATGGCACCGTGCAATGGTTGTTATCACAATCTTAAAAAGGCCGAGCATGATCTTTCCACCAAGGAAAAGTCGCGCGAGGTGGTGGCCAAAATTTCCGCCAAGGCCGGCCATGAAGCCTATCAGCCCGGCCAGATTGAAACCATTCACGCGCTGGATTGGGTGAAGCGCACCATCGGCGAAGACGGCTTACGTGAACGTACGAAGGGTAAACTCAAGGGTCTGAAAATCGCCAATTATTACGGCTGCATGTACACCCGCCCACGTAACATCTTCCCCGGTCGCGATGCCGGGCCCGCAACAGAGTCTTCAACCAAGCCGCATTTCATGGATGACCTGCTGGCGGCAGCCGGTGCCGAGAATGTGGATTTTCCGCTCAAGACCGCCTGCTGTGGCGGGGCGCACACGCTTTCGGATTCCGATACTTCCACCAAGCTCTGCGCCAACATCTTGCGCGCGGCTGAAGCATCAGGTGCAGAGGTCATCGCCACTGAATGTCCCACCTGCCACAGCGGTTTGGAGATGCACCAAATTCGCGCAGAGAAAAAATTCGGCATCAAGACCAATGTGAAGATTGTTTATTTCACGCAATTGCTCGGCCTCGCGCTGGGGCTTAACCAGCGTGAAGTTGGTTTGCGTGAAAACGTCTCCAACTCAATGGATCTGCTTTACGACAAGGGCATCGCATGACCGATTGGGACAATATCGAGGCAACCATAGAGCGCGGTTCATCCACGCCAACAGACTTGTTGCTGGCTTGCGAGCACGTGTTGGAAAACTGGATTGAAGCGCGCACGCAACAGCCCACCAAACGTGAACGCGAGGGCTTTCGGCTTCTCGCGCTGCACCGTCAGGGCGCCATGGGTGATCCAAGTTTCAACGCCTGCCGTGAAACTTGCCGCGAAGTTGCTTACCATTATAATTTGCTTGCCGAAGGTGGGCCAAAACAAGGTTCTGCGCCAACGCTTGCCATGATGCAGATTGTGGCCAATCATCTGATGCTTTTCGTACGCGGCAAAATGGAAGTTGCAGGCCTTGGTGAATTTTGTTGTTCTTCCAAATCACTCCGTGCGATGGACACGGATCATTTAGTTTCTGATGCGAGGGCCTGACCATGCCGAAAGTCAAAGGATGTAATTTACCTGATGAATTGCTTTATGACGTGGACAACCACATCTGGTTCCGTGATCTGGGCGATGGCACAGTAAAACTGGGCATGACCACCGTGGCCACCGCCTTGGCTGGCCAGCTTGTGGCCTTCACGCCGAAAAAGGCTGGCAAATCCATTGAAGCAGGTAAGTCTTGCGCCACCGTTGAAAGTGGCAAATGGGTGGGCCCTGCCAAATCCGCAGTGGCCGGAGAAGTCTTGGCCATCAACGAAGCCTTGGTAGAAAAACCAGCCATTGCCAATGAAGACCCTTATGAAAAGGGCTGGATGGTGCATCTTAAGCCAACCGATTGGGCAGCCATGAAGCCCACACTGACACCCGGCACTGATGTATCAGCCAAATACGAAGCCAAAATGAACGCCGACGGGTTTGCAGGCTGCGGTTGATTTCAGTCGCAACACCAGATATTTGCGTGATTCATGAATATTGCGCTGCTACAGGAAAATGCCACATCCGCCTCTGACTTGCTGAAAGTTATGGCCAATGAAAGCCGTTTGCTCATTTTGTGCCAACTGATCGAAGGCGAAAAGACGGTGAATGAGCTGGAGGAATTGGTGGGCATCCGCCAATCTGCCTTGTCTCAACATCTGGCCATTTTGCGGCGTGAGCGCGTCGTGAAAACCCGGCGCGAGGCGCAATTTGTGCATTACAGCTTGGCCAGCAACGAAGCCAAGACCATCATGAAAACACTATACAACGTTTTCTGCGCACCGAAGAAATCCAAATCGAATTAAAGCTGACGAATTAGAATTCTAAACGCGGGCGGCTGAGACAGCCCAGCAATACATCCATGCGTCGCTGGTGCAATGCGGCCTAGGCGCTGTTGATTTCAACATCGCTTTGGCGCTGCCAAACAGTCTCGATGAATGCGGCGAGTTCAGGATTGAGTTCAAAGGTTCTGATATCGCCAGGCGTCCAGCCCAATGTCATGGCCTGTTTTTTAAAGCCCGCTCCGTCTGAAATCTCGACCAAAAGCATCTGCAGTTTTTCCAACCGTGCGATGTCTTCTTTCAACAGCTGGCGCTGAAAAACGCTGGTTGTGGCCGCCGCCTGTGCACGCAGATCCTCAAGCAATTTCATGGGCAACCTCCAGATCAGCGATTGAAGTCAGCCATTGCGGGTCGATTTCATCATCATCGACGAGATCGCAATGTAAACCGCGTAACAACGTAGTAACATCGTCGGGTAATTTCTCGGGAATTTCCCAGTCATTGAGCTTGGCCCAAAGCCCGCTCCAACACCGCGCTGTGGTCCAAGGATTATACCCGCCTCCGCCTAAAACAACAACGCGAGGTGACAAGGCAACGGCACGCATCACGCCGTCCCATAAACCGCGATTGCTGAGACTGAGCTTTGAGAGAGGATCACCAGCCAAGGCATCTGCCCCACAGGTGATAACAAGAGCGTCTGGCCCAAATTTTTGCAGTGCGGTCAAAACTTCAACCGACATCAAGTGCGAGAGGTCCAAATCATCAAACCCTGCCGGAACCGGATAATTCAAACTATTGCGTCCATGGCTTAGCCCTGTCCCCGGCCAGCGGTTTTTCTCGTGAATGGAAATACACAGAACGCTTTGGTCAGTGGCAAAGGCGTCTTCGACACCGTCTCCATGGTGAGCGTCAAGATCGAGATAAGCGATGCGATCTAAACCTGCTGAAAGAAACTCATTGATCGCAAACACAGGATCATTGAAATAGCAAAATCCACTCGCCTTGTTCCGGCGACCGTGATGGGTTCCACCGGCGGGATGATAGGCCACGCGCCCCGCCATCGCCAATTGCGCCGCCAGAATGGAGCCGGCTACAGAAGTTGCCGCCCGCTCAAACAGACCCCTGAAAACCGGGTTTTCCATGGTTCCCAAACCATATTGCTCGCGCATTGCTTGCGTGGCTTTGCCCGTCTGGCTGGCTTGCAGAACGGCCTCCACATAGGATTTGTCGTGGAATTGGGTCAGCGTGGCGATGTTGGCAATTGGGCTTTCGCGGTAATTTCCCGCATTTAACCAGCCCATAGCTGTACAAATATCCATGACAGGCCCGATCCGCGCAATTGCCAATGGGTGCTGACGATTATATCCGGTTTGGCGATAGATTTCACTGCTGACGAACAGCGGTACCAAACTTCGATGCATCGGTTTATTCACTTCACATTTCCGCGATTGCTTTGAAGACCGTTGTATCATAGTATTCAGTTATTATAATATACAAGAGTCGGCGGATCGCGCCGCAGGAGGAAATCATGGCTACTGCAACAAACAGCAAAAGCATGTCGATCATCGTCACCAAGGGCTCGCTCGATTGGGCCTACCCGCCATTCATTCTGGCCACAACGGCGGCAGCGATGGATGTCAAGGTCACCATGTTTTTCACCTTCTATGGCCTGGTGCTGCTCAAGAAGAATCTCGATTTGAAAATGACGCCAATCGGCAACCCCGCCATGGAAATGCCAATGATGGGCATGCATATGGGAATGCCCAATGTTCTTGGCATGTTGCCTGGCGTTGATGCGGCCTGCACCACGATGATGAAGAACATGATCAAGAAGAAGGGCGTGGCATCAATTGACGATCTGCGCACGGCTGCAATTGAGTCAGACGTCAACATGATTGCCTGCCAGATGACCATGGATCTTTTTGAATACAAAAAGGAAGACATGATTGACGGCCCAGTAATCGGCGGCGCTGCTTCATGGGTGGATATCGCCACCAAATCTGACATCAACCTGTTTATCTGATTGCGGAGCATATCATGGCTGACAAGACACTCGATGCGAAGGGCCTGAACTGCCCACTGCCAATTTTGCGTGCCAAGAAGGCGCTGAATGAACTGGTTGGTGGCAACACCTTGGAAATTCTGGCAACTGACCCTGGCGCCGTTGCGGATTTTCAAGCCTTCTGCCGCACCACAGGCAATGAGCTTCTGGAACACAGCGTTGATGGCAAGATCTATCGCTTTTTGATCAAGAAGGCGGCCTGACTTTTCAGGTCGTCTTTGTGCCGTGTTGGCCCAATGCCGCTTCAACCGCGTTTGCGGAAGCCATGTTTCGCGTAAAAGCGATTGAGCTCACGCTGCGGCGGTCGCTTGCCCGCGAAGACTTCAACATATTGCGGTATTCGGCTCATGCGAAGCCCAACATCTTCACGTGCCTGCATCGAGATGTAGCCAATCTGAACCAGATAAATGGTGCGGGCCCGCACGTCGGCCGACATTTCGTTATGACCAAAACGGATGAAGAGCTTTTTGATCGCCGCCAGTCGCAGTTGATCGGCTTTTTGAACATCAGATAAAATTTTGGGTGACTGCAACGCCCAACTGCGAATGGCGAATTCAAATTTGGAATCAAAGAGACTGTTGTCGAGCCACAGGTCACAGATATTGAGAACCGCTTCAGTCAAGGTCTCGGCATAAGCTCCCGCCTGCTTCACCAGATTGCCAGTATTCTTGTCACGCCACCGCGTCACCAAACCTGCCAGTAGATGCTGATGATCCTTGAAGAACCAATAGAAACTGGTACGCGAAAGTTTAAGCTTTTCTGCAAGGGCCGAAATTTTGACAGCATCAACTCCTGATTCCAGCAGCATTTCATATGCAGCATTGAGCCACAGATCCGCTGAGCCTCGCCCCGAGCTGTTGATTTTTACCTTTGCCATGTCACAAGCTTAACCAGCTTGGGCTTGCGCCTCAATGCAAATGTACAGCATTGTACTTGACACAGACATAAATGAACATTGTAGTGCCCCCAGCCTTCCAGCGGAGCTTAAAGCATGTCGAATGACCCCCTCCTTCAACCATTTAAACTCAAGCATTTGACGCTGCGCAACCGGTTGATGATCACATCGCATGAACCAGCCTACCCTGAAGATGGCATGCCCAAGGGCCGTTACCGTGCCTACCACGCAGAGCGCGCCAAGGCGGGCATAGCACTCACCATGACGGCAGGCTCTGCGGCTGTCTCGCGCGATAGCCCGCCAGTGTTCAACAACATCCTCGCCTATAAGGACGAGGTGGTGAAATGGATGAAGGAACTGACTGACGAATGCCATGAACATGGTGCCGCCGTGATGATCCAACTCACCCACCTCGGCCGCCGCACCCGCTGGGACAAGGCCGATTGGCTGCCAGTGGTGGCACCAACACACATGCGAGAACCCGCCCACCGTGCTGTTCCAAAGCTGATGGAAGATTGGGACATTGAGCGCATCACCAAAGATTTCGCTGATGCCGCAGAGCGCATGAAAGTTGCAGGTGTTGATGGCGTTGAGTTTGAATCCTACGGCCATCTGCTATCGCAATTCTGGTCGCCAATGAGCAATCACCTGACCAATGAATATGGTGGCACGCTGGAAAACCGCGTGCGCTTTTCATTGGGCGTTCTGCGCGCGGTGCGCGAGCGTGTGGGGCCGGATTTCATTCTCGGCATTCGCTATTGCGCAGAAGAGCTTTCGCCCGATGGTTATGATCTTGCCGAGGGCATCCGGATATCGCAACTTTTGAAAGCCTCTGGCCTGATCGATTTTCTCAACGTCACGCGCGGCCACATTGATACAGACCCCGGCTTGACGGATAACATTCCAATCATGGGCATGGCCTCGGCACCCCATCTGCAAGCCGCAGGCGAAGTACGCGCCGCCACCAAATTCCCGGTGTTTCATGCCACCCGCATTCAGGATGTGGCAACGGCGCGTTTTGCCATTTCTTCCGGCAAGGCAGACATGATCGGCATGACGCGTGCGCATATGGCTGACCCGCAGATTATGCGCAAAATCCTCGAAAAGCGTGAGCATGACATACGCCCTTGCACCGGGGCCAACTACTGCCTTGACCGCATCTATCAAGGCAATATGGCCCTGTGCATTCACAACCCGTCCACCGGGCGTGAAGAAACCATGCCGCATGATATCCCAAAGGCACAAAAGAAGCGCAAACTTGTTATCGTGGGTGCCGGGCCCGCAGGCCTCGAAGCCGCCCGCGTGGGCGCAGAGCGCGGCCATGACGTTACGGTGTTTGAGGCCAGCCCAAAAGCTGGCGGGCAACTCCTGCTCGCCGCACAAAGCCCCATGCGACGCGAAATGATGAGCATTGCCGATTGGCGCGTCGCGCAATGCGAGGCCATGGGGGTGAAGTTCCACTATGCCACCTGGGCAGAAGCTGAAATGGTGCAAGCCATGAACCCTGAACTGGTGATTATCGCCACTGGTGGCCTACCCCATGCCGATGGTGTGCGCGAAGGGGCCGAACTCACCGTAACAAGCTGGGACATTCTGAGTGGTGACGCAAAGCCTGGCAGCAACGTGCTGATCTATGATGACGCAGGCGATTACCCCGCACTCCAGGCCGCCGAGAAAATTGCGGCCAGTGGCGCCAAGCTGGAAATCATGACCCGCGATCGCAGCTTTTCACCCGAAGTCATGGCCATGAGCCTCACGCCTTTCATGCGCGCATTGCAAAAGCATGATGTGACTTTCACAGTGACTTACAGGTTGGACAAGGTGCGGCGCGGCGGTAACGAATTGATCGCTACGATCGGCAGCGACTATGGCGGCATTTCAAAAGAGAAGTCTTATGATCAGATCGTCGTCAACTACGGCACCAAGCCAAATGACGAACTCTATTTTGCACTGAAACCACATTCCTCCAATCTGGGAGCAGTCGACCAGCAGCAGATGATTTTCGGTCAAAGCCAGAGCCTTGCTGGAAACCCCGAAGGAAAATTCCAGCTCTTCCGCATTGGCGATGCGGTGGCCGCACGCAACACCCATGCCGCCATTTATGATGCGCTGCGACTGGTGCGATACCTCTGAGAATTTGCTCCCCAATCCAAAGCAAAGGGCGGAAAGCTTGCACCAAGCCTTCCGCCCATCTGCAAATGACCGTCAGAAATATTTTAGCGTTTGACCGCACAAGAATTCAGCCCCAGTGCTGCATAGATTGGGCAGAAACCCATCAAGGCTGTGCCACCCAAAATCACACCGGCAACAATTGAGAGCCAATAAGTAATCGGGCTGGCAAAAACTGCCATGCCGGAAAAGAGCGGCAGCGCAATAAGCGCAAGCCCCACAATAATGCGGATCACGCGATCAGGCCGGCCAACGTTGTTCATCTGTCTCTCCATGTGTTAATTGCTGGCCTGAACTTACGCCGTTAAATACAAATTGAATGCGACAATGTCACATTCGAACAAGCACAAGTTCAACTCAAATTGGCCAACGCCCGCCGATCAAGAATGGTAATTTCGCCGCGCGTGGTTTTCACCCAGCCACGTCGCTGAAACTCATGCAGTTGACGCCCAATCACTTCACGCGCTGTGCCCAATTCTGCTGCCAATTGTTGATGTGTGATCTTGGTTGTCTCTGTGCCATGCGTCAGCGCCACCAACCTATGCGCAAGCTTGACGTCAAGGCGCATGAAGGCCACTTCATCGACCAGCTGCAACAACTCCAAAAGCCGACGCCCATAGGAATCAAATACGAATTTGCGGAAACTCGCTGATTGATCCATCGCCTGCTCAAAGGCGCGGCGCGGAACCGCAACACATTCAATATCAGTCTCGGCGATGGCGGTGGCTTGATAATCCTCATGGGCCAGTAAGCAGGCGGTAGTCAGCACACAGGATTCGCCAGCAGCAATGCGGTAGAGAACAATCTCTCGCCCCTGCTCTGAAGTTTGTTGCACGCGCACTGTGCCCTGGCGCACCAGAAGAAAGGATTCAGGTGTGGCACCGGGTGCAAATACTGTGGTGCCAGCTGTTAAATTTATGATGCGGGATTTTTCCAGCAAGTCATGGCGATGTTCTGGCGTAAGGGTGTTCAGCGCAGGGAAACTTTCGGTCCATGCCACACCTTGCACCATCACCTAAACTTTGTTTTTGCCGTAGAACATGCCAACCACATGTTCAGCTTGCGCAAACAACAACCAGCGCTCCACCCAAGCCGCAAACAGCAAGAGCGCAACAACCGGAAACACCAGCCAAGACAACATTGGCGCAAAGCCACTGCCCACCAATGCCACTAGCAAAGCCAGCAGGGTGAGGCGCTGCAATTTCAACCCATGGGCGCGCGCCACTTGATAGCCCATTTCCTTCATGATGAAATTTGCTGCCGTGTGAGGCACTTCCCATTGCCGCACACCTTCACCCAGCCCAGTGGCCTGGCCCATGGTGTATTGAGGCTGCTTGCCAAGGCCGCGCCAGTAAAACCACTTGAGCATAATCACAATGACAATGAGGCCCAGTGTGAGAAAGCTCATGAATTTACCAGCGTCTGTTTGAAACCGCCCGAAGATAAAGGATATGACATTGAGCAAGCCAGAGCCACTGGCCAAGCCAAACGCCAGATAGGTCGGCACCGTAAACTTGTTATGCCAAGCGGGAATGGTTTTGAGCGAGCGGTAAATCATGCCGGTGCAATAAACCGTGACAGCGCACATGAATGTGGTGACAAGTCCAAGCAGCCCAATCCACTGCGGCGCATCAATCAAGCCAGACCAGACTGAACCAAACGCCAAGGCCACAGGATAAGTGGCCACAGCCGCCACACCCTCGCGTGAAAGCCAGCTGGAGCGCCACTGCGAGAAGGCACGCCAAGCGCGTTCTGGCCGCCCCAGATGTGCGGTGGATGACAACAGGCCGGCAGTGATAAGCGTCAGCGCAATGAACATCGCGGTCACACCAAAGGCTGGCGAAGAAGCCGGACCATGGGCATTGCCCACAAGGCCGAGAAGCGCCAGCAATCCATAACCAGCCCCAGAAGACACTGTGAAGAAGATGACGGAATAAGCCGGGTTCATGATTAGCCTTCAAGCCTGTCAGAGTGATCAAGGGGATTTGCCGTGGCCGAAGATTTGGAAGTGGCTAGCAACTTGTCAGCCCAACTGAACAGCTTTTCCATCACCGAGCCATCGCCCTTGGGCAAGGGCGCAACGCCAGCGGCATAGCTCTCACGCCGGGCGCGCGGCGGCAGATATTTATTGGTGGGCTTGTAACCCATTTCGGGAAACAGATCGAACCCGCCGCGCTCTTTGACGAGTTGCGACACGGCGGAAGTTTCATCGCCGAGATCACCAAAATGCCTCGCCCCCGTCGGGCAAGCTTTGACGCATGCTGGCACTTGATCTTCGGGTTCCAGATTGGTGTTGTAAATACGGTCAACACACAAAGTGCATTTCTTCATCACGCCTTGGGTGTAGTCATATTCACGCGCGCCGTAAGGGCAAGCCCAAGAGCACAGCTTGCAGCCGATACAACTGTCAGGATTAACCAACACAATGCCATCTTCAGCACGCTTGTAAGATGCACCAGTTGGGCAGACGGTGACGCAAGCAGGCTCGGCGCAGTGCAGGCAAGAGCGCGGAAAATTGACCACGCGGCTGTCGCTGCGGCCTTCTTCTTTGACTTCATAGCCATGGATACGGTTGAACCATGGACCAGAAACATCCGCACCTTGCGGACTGGTGTCCGTGAGTGGGCCCGAGTCACCTTGCGCGTTCCATTCTTTGCATGAGGTGGCGCAAGCCTGACAGCCCACGCAAGTGTCGAGATCAATAACCAGACCCAGCTTTTTATGGGTTGTTGCGGGAAGCGATGTCATGCTTTCACCTTCTTGCCGAGATTTTTTAACGGAGCGAACTGCGGCGATGACTGTTCGTTTTGGTCAGCGCTTTTGGCGATGCGAACCTTCAGGTCAAACCACGCCGCTTGACCAGTGACAGGATCTGAATTGGAATAGCGATAGCCGCCAACCTTTTCTGGCAACAGATCACTAATCAGATGATTGAGCAAAAAACCCTTGTTGCTTTCAGGCGAATCTGGAGACAGCCCCCAAGTTCCCTTGCGCTTGCCAATGGCGTTCCATGTCCACACAGTGTCCACGTTCTGGCCTTCCACCAACTTCACCTGCACTTTGATTGTGCCGTGATGCGAGGTCACATCCACCCAATCGCCATCGGCAATGTTCAGCGAAGCGCCGCGCACCTTGTGCATGTAGAGCCAATTGCGTCCCAAGATTTGCCGCAGCCAAGCATTCTGCGAACCCCAGGAATGATACATCGCCATGGGCCGCTGGGTAATGGCGTGGATTGGAAACTCATCTTGCGAAACCAACTCACCTTCAAAGGGCGCATACCAAAACGGAATGGGATCGAAGTAAGTTTCAACACGCTTTTTATGTTGCTCCGGCACTTTCACCTTGCCATGGCCCTGGGCGGCCAGGCGGAATTTCTGCAAGGTTTCGGAATAGAGCTGGTGAATGATAGGCTCCGGCCTTGGCAGAAAGCCGAAAAAGGTGGCCCAATCCAGATAATCCCAATTCACATGGCGATAGTATTTCATGTTGTCGGCAAGCTCTTGGAACCAGTGCGAACCATTCTCCACATAGGCCTTCAACTGATCAGGGTTCACCGGCCCGCGCCCTGCGGCTGTGCCGTCCTTACCCCTGAAGCCCGCCAGTGGGCCAAGGCCGGGCGCGCGCTCGTGATTGACGATATAGTCAGGATAGCCACCGGGATAGCGCGCAGAGCCATCTGGCTTGGTAAGGCCCGGCAATCCCAAGCGGTGGCCAAGATCAATCAATACAGTTTGAAAAGCCCGCACATCGCGGTCAGGCTCCACCACCGGGTGGCGAATGGCATCAGCTGGCCCATCTGCCTCTGAGATCGGGCGATCAAGCATCGAGATGCAATCCCAACGCTCCAGATAAGTTGTGTCCGGCAAAATCAGATCAGCATAGTGCACCATCTCGCTGGCATAGGCGTCGGAGTAGATGATCTTGGGGATCACATATTCGCCGTCAGCTTTCTTAGCGGTGAGCGCCTTGAGCGTATCCGGCACATTCATCGCCGAATTCCAACTCATGTTGGCCATATACATGAACAGAACATCAATGCCGTAAGGGTCGCCCTTGGCCGCATTGTTGATCACCATATGCATCATGCCATGGGCCGCCAGTGGTGCGTCCCAAGAGTAAGCCTTGTCGATGCGCAAGGGCGTGCCTTGCTCGTCCACCAATAAGTCTTCAGGCGACGATACAAAGCCCAACGGCGGGCCAGGCAGTGGCGTATTTGGCTTCACCTGCCCCAGCTTGCCAGCGGGCTTCACATTGGGCGGAATGGCCTTGGGGAATGGCGGCTTGTAGCGTGATCCACCCGGCACATCGATGGTGCCCAGCATGATCTGCAGAATGTGAATGCTGCGACAAGTGTGAAAGCCATTGGAATGGGCTGAGATGCCGCGCATGGCATGCATGGCAACCGGGCGGCCAAGCGTTTTCTCATGGCGGCGGCCAAGATAATCCGTCCACGGAATATCTAATTCAATCGTATCGTTGAACGCCGTATGCGCCAGCTCGGCGGCAATGCGCCGTGTAGTCTCCGCAGGCACGCCGCATTTCGCCGCAATGGCTTCAGGGGCATATTCATCTGCCGTGAAGCGTTCTGCAATCAGCGTAAAACTGGAAACCACTTTGCGGCCATCGGGCAAAGTGAATCGGCCCAGCAAAGACGGATTGGAACCAAATGTGCCAGCCACCTTGGTGTGGCCCGCAGTTGCATCCCATACCAGAGGCGTGCCTGCCTCATTGCGCAAGATCAATCCATCATCAGCACAGCCCTTGTTTTCAATCACCAACCAAGCTGCATTGGTATAGCGGCTCAGATAGTCCCCATCGAGTTTCTGGGCCGCAAGCAGACAATGAATGAGCGCGCCCACAAACAACCCGTCAGTGCCAGGGGCAATGCCGATCCATTCATCGGCAATGGCGCTATATCCTGTCTTCACTGGATTGATTGAAACAATCTTGGCTCCGCGCGCCTTAAGCTTGCCAAGGCCCGCCTTGATCGGGTTCGAGCCATGATCTTCGGCCACGCCAAACAGCAGGAAATATTTGGTGTGCTTCCAATCCGGCTCACCGAATTCCCAGAACGACCCGCCATAAGTGTAAAGACCGGCTGCGGCCATGTTGACCGAACAAAAGCCGCCATGGGCTGCGTAGTTGGGCGTGCCGAATTGTGAGGCCCACCAGCCCGTCAGGCCCTGGCTTTGATCGCGACCCGTGAAAAACGCCAGCTTCTTGGGATCGGTGCTGCGCACCTCACCCAGCCACCGGGCGGCCAAGCCCAGCGCCTCATCCCATTCAATCTCTTTGAACTCACCCGCCCCGCGTTCCCCTACGCGCAGGAGCGGTTTGCTCAACCGGGCTGGCGAATAATGCTGCTTGATGCCACTTGCGCCTTTGCCACAGATGATACCCTTGTTAACAGGGTGATCGCGGTTGCCATCGATATAGACAACTTTGCCATCCTTCAGATGAACCTTGATACCGCAACGACAGGCGCACATGTAACAAGTGGTCGTCTTGATCTCGTCCCAACCCTTGGGTGAAAGATTGATGGCTGGTTCCGTGCTCATGTCAGTTCTGCCCGCCAGAGAAAATATCCATCGGTCCCTCATAAAGCGTTTTGGCAGTTTGCGCTGATCCGATGCCACTCATTCTCAATACCCTCGCGAAAATCGAATTCATGTTTATTCGATTATGTGCATATACACATTGGTCGCACAAGGGCCGCCGAGATACAACCAAACAATTAGTCGCACGAAAATAAAATGACTCAAAACAAAATACTTCAATGCGGCAAGCCTCACGGAGGCATTCCAACACAAAGCGTCAGTCAGGCGGCCATTCTCAACAAATGAC
>Ga0209583_10000217_pt1 | contig 18464 bp, 14 predicted proteins | sample Str014_FD_187201 | JGI IMG/M metagenome (GOLD analysis project Ga0209583, IMG submission 187201) | Freshwater sediment microbial communities in response to fracking from Pennsylvania, USA - Straight Creek_MetaG_SC_2014 (SPAdes) (version 2) | ecosystem: Environmental > Aquatic > Freshwater >... | reverse complement strand
CCGACCACCGATCGCGCCGCCGCGCCGTTCGGCGCAGCCGGCGCGTTGATCAGCGTGTTGTAGACGATCGGCGCGCCCGCCATGTGGGTGACGCCGTGCTTCTGGATCAGTTCGAAAATCCTGGCGGGATCGACCTTTCGTAGGCACACATTGATCCCCGCGCTTGCCGCCACGGTCCAGGGAAAGCACCAACCGTTGCAGTGGAACATCGGCAGGGTCCAGAGATAGACCGGATGCTGCCCGAGTTGGGCGGCGAGGATGTTGCTGACGGCATTGAGATAGGCACCGCGATGATGCGTCACCACGCCTTTGGGATTGCCCGTGGTGCCCGACGTATAGCTGAGCGCAATCGCCTCCCACTCGTCTTCCGGAGGCCGCGCAACGAACCCGGCATCGCCTTGTACAACCGCCGCCTCATACTCGAGTTCGCCGATCCTCTTGCCGCCGGCGAAGGCGGCGTCGTCGACGTCGATCACCAACGGTTTTGGACCTTTCATCTGCGCCAACGCTTCCGCGATAACACCGGAAAATTCCGGGTCGACCAAGAGGATTTTGGCGCCGCCGTGGTCGAGCTGAAACGCGATCGAGGGCGCATCGAGCCGGATGTTCAGCGCGTTCAGCACCGCGCCCGCCATCGGCACTGCGAAGTGCAGCTCATTCATCGCGGGGATATTCGGCAGCATCGCCGCGACCGTATCGCCGCGCCCGATACCCCGATTCGCGAGCCAGGACGCAAAGCGACGGCAGCGCTCGTAGGTCTGTGACCAGGTGAAGCCGCGGCCTTCATAGACCGTGCTGACATGGTCGGGATAAACGGCGGCGCTGCGCGCGATAAAGCTCAGCGGCGTCAGCGGCACATAATTCGCCGGCGTCTTGTCCAATCCGGTGCTGTACTGGTTTTGCGCTACGCTCATCGGCTTTGTCCCTCGCTGCTCAATGGGCAGATGCCAAGATCTCGGCATCCGTCATTAATAGCCGACCCCGATGGCCGGCGCGAACAATCCCATGCGAATAATCCGATGTCAGCGGCACCGATCTGGCTTGCGAACTGCTCGCGATCCGACAGGAATTCGATCTAACTATCTGATCTAATTATAGTATAAATATTCCATAATATACCTTATGCGAATTTGATGTTTTGGCGTTGGCGCGGCCGTGTGGCTCTACCGTCCCTTGAACCGCGGCTTGCGCCGTCCCAGAAACGCCTCAACGCCTTCCTTGTGATCGTCGGTCAGGCTCGCCAGCGCGAATTGGTCGACGTCCATGTGGCTGGCGAGATCGTCCAGCGCATGCGCGAGCCGATTGACGGTGAGCTTGGTCATGGCGACCGAGAGCGGCGGCTGAGCGGCGACTTTCGCGGCGAGCGTCATGGCAGCGTCGAATGCCCCGCCGGGATCTGCCACCTCCTCGACGAGGCCCCACGCATGGGCTTCGGCCGCCGAGATGCGCTGGTCGGCCAGGATCACCGCCTGCTTGGTGCGCGCCGGTCCGATCAGGTGCAGCATGCGCGGCACGCTCTGCCAGCTCATGTTCATGCCGAGGCCGATCTCCGGGACGCGCAGGTGGGCGTCGCGGGCCATGATCCGGAAATCCAGCGCCACCGCCAGCGCGACTCCGCCACCGATACAAAAGCCTTCGATGGCGCCGATGGTGATCTGCTCCATTTCCTGCCAGGCCCGGGTCAGCCGCGGTCCCAGTTTCAGATGCCGGCGCAGCGTACCGAGGTCCATGGTCGCGCGCGCGCGGCCTTCGGCATCCTTGAGGTCAAAGCCGGCGCTGAACGCCTTGGTGCCGCCGGTGAGCACGACGACCGAGGTCGCGGCATCATCCTCGAAGCCGCGGGCGGCATCGGTGAGCTGGCGCAGGGCGTCCGGCGACAGCGCGTTGATGCCATCGCCGCGGTCAAAGCGCACCACGGCGATGCGGCCCTCTGGGCCCAGGCCCTTCTCGATCGTCACAAAGCCTGCCAATTCGGAGCCTCCCTGCCCGTGGTTTACTTGACCGACCGACTACAAATGTCCGGTTCGACGATGCTCGGGTTTGCTTTCGGGCACGGGGAAACGGATCGTGGTGCCGAGCGTGATCCAGTTGGCGTTTTCGCCGGTGATGTTGTGGCCGTAGATCAGGTCGACGGAGAAGATTTCGTTCGGCCGGTAGCGTACGCCAGTCTGAAATCGCGGATGCAGCGCGCCTGGGTTATCGGCGGCGGCACCGGTCTGACCAAATGCCTCGATGGTCCATTGCAGGGTGTCGGTGAATTTCCAGTCGAAGCCGATGCCATAGGTGAGGTAATGCCGGTCGACGGTGCGGTCCCACAGCCAGCCGCCGTTGACGTTGATCCGCATCGTCTCGGAAAGGCGAAACGTTGCCGGAATCACCGCGAAGGCTGTCTGGCTTTCACCGGTCATCACGTCGAACGAGCCGCCGGCATAGAACGAAAATCCGAGCTTGCCGATGCCGGTTGGCGCGATGTTCATCTTGGCCTTCGGCGCGACGGTCCTGCTCCATTCGCCGTCGCTTCGGGCCTGGTTGGAGAGCAGACTCAATTCCACCGGTTTGAACGGGTCGACCACGCAGGATGGATTGGCGACCATCGAGAAATCGGTATTGGTCGCCGCCGACATCCAGGTTTCGACCTTGCACGATCCGACGTCGGAAATGTCGGCAGCATCGACCGCGTAGGCGCCATTGGCCGCCCGGGCCGTGCCGGTCGCAAGCCACGCCCAAGCGAGCGTCGCCGTCGCCAGTCCGATCATCCCTGCCCGTGTTTCCATCAGAAAATGCTAGCAGAGTCGCCGTCTCGACATAGCCCCGATTTTGCGCCTATCCTGCTCGCATGACCGATCATGAGCACGACCATCATCACCACGACCACGACCATTCCGAGCTGTCGGAGACCGAGTTGCGCGTGCGCGCACTCGAGACGATCCTGACCGAAAAAGGATACGTCGATCCGGCTTCGCTCGATCGCTTGATCGAGACCTATGAGACCAAGGTCGGGCCACGGAACGGCGCGCGGGTGGTGGCGCGGGCATGGTCCGATCCGGACTATCGTTCCCGCCTGATCAAGGACGCGACGCCTGCCATCGCCGAACTCGGCTATGCCGGGCGGCAGGGCGAACACATCGTGGCGATCGAGAACACCCCTGCACTCCACAACATGGTCGTTTGCACGCTGTGCTCATGTTATCCGTGGCCGGTGCTCGGACTGCCGCCGGTTTGGTACAAATCGGCGCCCTACCGCTCCAAGGCGGTGAAAGATCCCCGTGGCGTCCTGCGGGATTTCGGCTTCGAACTGCCGGAAGCGACCGATATTCGTGTCTGGGATTCGACCGCCGAAATCCGCTATCTGGTGCTGCCGATGCGACCAAAGGGAACCGAGGGCTGGAGCGAGGCGCGGCTTGCCGAACTCGTGACGCGCGACAGCATGATCGGCACCGGCCTGCCGAAGCAGCCGAACGAGGTAAATTGATGGACGGCGCGCATGATATGGGCGGTGTCGCTTGGTCGGGGCCGGTTATCCCCGAGCCGAACGAACCGGTGTTTCACGCCGAATGGGAGCGGCGCGCCTTCGCCATCACGCTGGCGATGGGCATGCCCGGCGGCTGGAACATCGACATGTCGCGCTTCGCCCGCGAAGATCGCCCGCCCGATGATTATCTCGGCAAAAGCTACTATCAGATCTGGCTCGCCGGCCTCGAGCGGCTGATGCTGGAGCGCGGCCTGATCGCGCCGGATGAGGTCAAAGCCGGCAAGCCGCTGCATCCCGCCAAGCCCGTGATGAGGAAGCTGACGCCCGAGGGTGTCGCTGCCATGCTGCATCGGGGCGGACCGACCGAGCGCGAGAGCAACGGCCCGGCGCGCTTCGCTTCCGGCGATCGCGTGCGCGCGAAGGTCATCCATCCTCCAACCCATACGCGGCTGCCGCGCTACGTGCGCGGCCATGTCGGGATGGTCGAACGTGTGTTGGGGTGTCATGTTTTTCCTGACAGCAACGCCACCGGCGCGGGCGAGAATCCGCAGTGGCTGTATACCGTGACATTCGACGGCCGAGAGCTATGGGGAGATGGTTCCGATCAGGGCCTGAAGGTTTCCGTCGATGCCTGGGAACCCTATCTGGAGCGGGTCTGATGTCACGGGATTTGCGACAAGCCGCGGCCGACGCCGCACGCGCGGTGCCTGGTCTACCCCGGGATTCCGACGGGCCGGTGTTTCGCGAACCCTGGGAAGCGCAGGCCTTCGCGATGGCGCTCGCGCTGCATGCGCGCGGATTGTTCAGCTGGAACGAATGGGCGGCCGCGCTCGCCGATCAGATCAAGCGGGCCCAGGCGGCCGGCGATCCCGATACCGGCGAGACCTACTATCGGCACTGGCTTGCCACTCTCGAAAACCTGGTCGCGGCGAAAGGCGTGGCGACGTCGGATGTCCTGCATCGCTATCGCGATGCCTGGGACCATGCCGCCGACCGCACGCCGCACGGTTCGCCGATCGAGTTGACGCCGGCGGATTTTGGCGCGCCGTAAACACGTTCTCACCGACGACCCGCATATTCCCGCCACCCCTTCGCGCGCAACGCGCAGGCCGGACACTCCCCGCAGCCAAAGCCCCACTCATTCTGGGCGCCGCGCTCGCCGAGATAACAGGTGTGGGAATGCTCGCGGATCAGGTCCACCAGCCCTGCCCCACCGAGTTCGTGCGCGAGTTTCCAGGTCGAAGCCTTGTCCAGCCACATCAGTGGCGTGTGCAGTTCGAATGGCCTGGCCATACCGAGACTGAGCGCCGCTTGCAGCGCCCTGATGGTCTCGTTGCGGCAATCCGGATAGCCGGAATAGTCGGTCTCACACATGCCGCCGATGATGTGGCGGATGCCGCGCCGGTACGCCAGCGCCGCGGCGAAGGTAAGAAACACCAGATTGCGGCCGGGCACGAAGGTATTGGGCAGCCCGTCCGCGCCCATCGCGATCGCGACATCGCGTGTCAGCGCGGTGTCGGAAATTTCGGCCAGTGTCGGAATCTCCAGGGTATGGCTATCGCCCAGTCTGGCCGCCCAATCCGGCCGCAGCGCTTTCAGGCCTTGCAGCAGGCGATCGCGGCATTCGAGTTCGATGGCGTGGCGCTGGCCGTAGGCGAAGCCAAGCATTTCGACGCGCGCGAAACGCGCAAGCGCCCATGCGAGGCAGGTGGTGGAATCCTGCCCGCCCGAGAACAACACCAGCGCGGTTTCGGATTGCAATTGTTCACTCATGGGGCGCCCTTAGCATTCCCCGGTCCACAGGCCAATCGGTGGAAATCGTTCGGTTTCGGTTCGTTCCACTGGGATCGACACGCCGCTTGCGGCATAAAGCACCGACTTCTCTCTGGCACTGGTACCCCATGACCCCTTCCCGCGACATTTCACGGCTGCTCGAAATCATGGCGGCCCTGCGTACGCCCGTCACCGGCTGCCCATGGGATATCGATCAGGATTTCGCGTCGATCGCGCCCTACACGATCGAGGAAGCCTACGAAGTCGCCGAAGCCATTGCGCGCCACGATCTCGACGACCTCCGCGACGAACTCGGCGATCTCCTGCTGCAAGTGGTGTTTCATGCGCGGATAGCGGAAGAGCGACACGCCTTCGCGTTTGGCGACGTGGTGGAGGCCATCACGCGAAAGATGATCAGGCGCCACCCGCATGTCTTTGCCGACAAGGACGGAAATTTGTCGGCCAACCACGTGAAGGGCGCCTGGGATCGGATCAAGGCCGAGGAAAAGGCCGAGCGCGCGGCGCGCCGACCGCCAGAAGAGGTTGGGCCCAAATCGCTGCTATCCGGCGTCAAGGCGGGACAACCGGCGCTGGCGCGCGCCATGGATCTGCAGCGCAAGGCTTCCAGCGTCGGTTTTGACTGGAACGACCCGCGCGCGGTATTGAACAAGATCCGCGAGGAAGCTGATGAGATCGAGGCCGCGCTCGATCAGGGCGACGCGGCCGAACTTGCCGAGGAAACCGGGGACCTGCTTTTTGCAGCGGTCAACCTGGCGCGGCATGTCGGCGCCGATCCCGAGATGGCGTTACGCGGCACCAACAGCAAATTCGAACGACGGTTTGGCTATATCGAACGGACGCTCGCCGCCCGCGGCCGTTCGCTGGAGGATGCGACCCTGGATGAAATGGATGTGCTGTGGGACGAGGCGAAGACGGAGGCCCAACCCGCCTCACCCGCACCGGCGGCGAACGATGGTCGGTCCGGCACCTGATTTGAAGTGCATCAAAGTAGAGTGCCGCGAAGGATCAAGGCCGCTACGCCGAAATAGATGACGAGACCGGTGACATCGACCAGCGTTGCGACAAAGGGCGCGGAGGCGCTCGCCGGATCGAAGCCGACGCGTTTGAGGATGAACGGCAGCATCGATCCGCACATCGATCCAAAGGTCACGATGCCGACCAGCGCGGTTCCGACGGTCATGGCCACCAAGATCCAGTGCGCGCCGTAGTCGAAGATACCCAGTGTCTGCCACGCCGTAATTCTGGCAATTCCAATCATCCCCAGGATGGCGCCGAGCGTCAGGCCGGTCGGCAGCTCGCGCAGCGCCACGCGCCACCAATCGCGCAGCCGAAGCTCGTGTAGCGCCAGGGCGCGTATCAACAACGATGTTGCTTGCGACCCCGAATTGCCGCCCGAACTCATGATCAGGGGAATGAACAATGTCAGCACGATCGCCTTTTCGAGCTCACCCTGGAACGTCTGCATGGCGCTCGCGGTGAGCATCTCGGACAGGAACAGCGCGCACAGCCAGCCGCCGCGCTTCTTGATCATCTCGATAAAACCGATCCGCAAATAGGGCTCGTCGATGGCTTCCATGCCGCCGAATTTCTGTACATCTTCGGTCGACTCCTGAACGATGGCGTCGATAACGTCGTCCACGGTCACGATACCCAGGACGTGGCCAGGCCCGTCGACCACCGCGACCGCCAGCAGATCATATCTCGATATCAGCCGGGCTGCCTCCATGCGGTCGGCTTCCGGCGAAATCACGATCGGCTTTCGAGCCGGCGCGGCCGTCAGCACGTTGGCATGCGGGTCGCCGGAAATCAGCCGACGCAGCGGGACGGCCTGGACCAGGGTCTTCTTGACCGGATCGACGACGAAGATGGAATAGACGGTCTCCCGGGTACGCTCCACCATTCGAATATGATGCAGCACTTCGGCGATGGTCCATGTCGACGGTACGCTGACGAACTCCGTCGTCATGATGCTTCCTGCGCTGCGCTCGGGATAGGCCAGCAGGTCGGAGATGGTGTTCTTGGTTTCCGGTCCAAGCCCGCTTAAGAGGGTCGAGCGCAGCGGCTCCTGCAGCTCCCTGAAAATATCGGCCGCCCGATCCGAGGATACGCCCGCCAGGAGCGAGGTCGCCGTCCCCACGGGCAGCGCGACCAGTATTTGGTCGAGATGATCCAGTCCGGGCTGGTCGAGAATTTCGATGGTCTTTTCCGCCGGCAACCCCCGAATGATTGCCGCGGCCTGCGCCGGCGGCCGCGCGTTGAGCGCCTCAATAATGTCAGGGGCTCTTTCCAGAGCGAGATTACTGGCCGCATCTGCAATTTCGTCGTCGGCTGATGTCGGGGGCACATTCTGCATAGCTGGCCTCGCTCATAGCGGTTTGAAGCGCAATGGAACACGAAATCGCAAAATTCAAACATAAACTGAAAATTCGCGCGATGTGGCCGGACAGAGCGCACTTCGGCCGCTGTGGCAACTTCGTCAGAAGTCACCCGACTGTCATGTTGACGAATGAGGTTCTGTCCGGATCAATCCAGATGCGGAACGGCGTCGAAGCGCGACACCACGATGTCGCGCCTGGTTTCATCGACCCGGACGGTCATGTCGAAGCGTCCGTCGTGCAGTTGCTTGGTCAGCACTTCGGAATTGCGGTGCAGCCAGCTGATGCCTGCACCGTCGGAAGCATCGATGGAGAGATCGAGCGTCATCCGCGTGACCGCCAATCGATCCTCGATCGCTGCCAGCAGCAGCTCGATCCCCTCGCCGGTTTCGGCCGATACCATGAAGCACGGCCGCTCCGGCGACCGACGGGTGGCGATATTGCGCAGATTCTCGCGTGCTTCGAGATCGAAGCGATCGATCTTGTTCCAGACCTCGATGATGCGGGCACCGGCGTCCGGATCGATGCCGAGCTGGCGCAGCACCGCATCGACGTCGCGCTCCTGAGCCTCCGCGTCTTCATGAGCGATGTCGCGGACATGGAGGATGATATCGGCCTCCAAAACCTCCTCCAGCGTCGCGCGAAACGCCGCGACCAGTTGGGTTGGCAGGTTGGATATGAATCCGACGGTATCCGACAGCATGGCCTTGGCACCGTGCGGCAGGGTCAGCGCGCGCAAGGTCGGATCGAGGGTCGCAAACAGCATGTCGGCGGCCTGGACATCGGCGCGGGTCAGGCGGTTGAACAGCGTTGACTTGCCGGCATTGGTATAGCCGACCAGCGCTACAACCCGATAAGGCACCCGCTGCCGGCCGGCGCGATGCAGCCGCCGCGTTGCCTGAACCTTCTTCAATTCGTTCTCAAGGCGCGCAATGCGATCGCCGATAAGGCGGCGATCCGCCTCGATTTGGGTCTCGCCAGGGCCGCCCATAAAACCGAAACCGCCGCGCTGCCGCTCCAGATGGGTCCATGATCGAACCAGCCGGCTGCGCTGATAGTTCAGATGTGCGAGTTCCACCTGCAGCGAGCCCTCCTTGGTCTTGGCTCGTCGGCCGAAGATTTCCAGAATCAAGCCGGTGCGGTCGAGGACTTTCGTATTCCAGGCCTTCTCGAGATTGCGTTGCTGGATCGGCGAGAGCGCGCAATCCATCACCACCAGTTCGATGTCATGGCCCGTTATCAGGCCGACGATCTCCTCGACCTTGCCCTTGCCGAGATAGGTGGCGGGCCGGATCTGGCCGATCGGTGCGATCAGCGCTTCCGCGACGGTCAGATCGATGGCGCGTGCGAGACCGGCGGCCTCCTCCAGCCGGGCCCCGGAATCGCGGATGGCAGTTTTGGCTTGCGCATCGGCTTCGCCGCGGCGCATGCGCAAGTAAGGGCCGATGACAATCACCCGCCCGGTACCCCCTGCCGACCTCGGGCGGTCGGCGCCCCCTTCAATTTTTCGGGGTTCCAATCAGATCACTCTCAAGCCGGAGCATCCTCGCCGCCTTCGAACAACTGAATAGGAGCACCGGGCATGATGGTCGAGATCGCATGCTTGTAGACCAGTTGCGAATGACCGTCGCGCCGCAGCAGCAGGCAGAAATTGTCGAACCAGGTGACAATCCCCTGCAGTTTCACTCCATTGACCAGAAAGATCGTCAGTGGCGTTTTCGTCTTTCGAACGTGATTAAGGAAGGTGTCCTGTAGATTTTGTGCGCGGTCTGCCGCCATTGTTCTTATCCCGCATCTTGTGCTTGTTTTTATTGATCCGGTTGGCGCTCTCTGCCGGAGCCCCTTCCCGGTCGTCCGGCTACCTGAGATTCCCCCTCCGGTGGCCGAAACGGCTTGATTAGAAGGCAGGAGCTGTTTTTAGGCAAGCCAGTTCACGCACCGGCGAGCGGAAACACCTCGGCCATTCCGCGCAATGCCGGGGGAAAACGCCAAAACTTCCAAAGCAATTGCATGGAATTAGACCTGTCGGCTATCCGACCCCCAGCGCCTTGAGCTTGCGATGCAGCGCCGAGCGCTCCATGCCAACAAATTCCGCTGTCCGCGAGATGTTGCCGGAAAAACGGCTGATCTGGGCGATCAGATAATCGCGTTCGAACACTTCACGCGCCTCACGGAGCGGCAGGCCCATGATGTGCTCGCCATTGGTACTGGTCGGCATGGCCGGCACCATCGAGCCCACATCCTGCGGCAACATGTCGGCCGTAATGATCGCCTCCGGTCCGCCGCCGGCGAGAATCATCACCCGTTCGACGTTGTTGCGAAGCTGCCGGACGTTCCCGGGCCAGATATGGGACTGCAATACCGCCATCGCATCCTGTCCGATCTGCCGCTTCGGCAACCCCGTGGCCGCCGAGATCTGATCCATGAAATAGTCGATCAGTTCCGGGATATCCTCGCGTCGCTCCGAGAGCGGCGGCACGCGGATCGGTACCACCGACAGGCGGTGATAGAGATCCTCGCGGAAGCGTCCCTCTGCGATCTCGTCTTCGAGATTTCGCGCGGTTGAGGAGATGATGCGGACATCGACATGCACCTTGGTGGTGCCGCCCGCCCGCTGGAACGTTTGATCGACGAGGACCCGCAATATCTTGTTCTGGGTCTCGCGTGGCATGTCCGCGATTTCGTCGATGAACAGGGTGCCGCCATGGGCTTCCTCCAGCGCACCCGCCTTGCGCTGCTGCTCGCCATTCGACTGCTCGACCCCGAACAGTTCGATTTCCATCCGCTCCGGCGTGATCGCCGCGGCATTGATGACCACGAATGGTCCTTCCGCCCGGCTTGAGGTGTTATGCAGCGTGCGCGCTGCGAGTTCCTTGCCCGAACCTGACGGTCCGACGATGAGAATTCGGCTGTTGGCCTTGGCGGCGCGTTCGATCGTCTGGCGCAACTGGTTCATGCAGGCCGAGCGTCCGGTCAGAATGCTGGCCGCCGGCGCGAGTTGCTTCAGTTCCTTCACCTCACGCTTGAGGCGCGAGGTTTCCAGTGCGCGAGTAGCAACCAGGATCAGCCGGTCGGACTTGAAGGGCTTTTCGATGAAATCGTAAGCCCCACGCTTGATCGCGGCGACCGCGGTTTCGATATTGCCGTGGCCCGAGATCATCACCACGGGCACCTCGGCGTGGTCCTTTTTGACCTGCTCCAGCAACTGCAACCCGTCGAGCTTGCTGCCCTGCAGCCAGATGTCGAGAAATACCAGATGCGGCCGCCGGTTGGCGATTTCGGCCAGCGCCGAATCGCTGTCGCGCGCGGTGCGCGTGCTGAAGCCTTCGTCGTCGAGAATGCCTGCGACCAGATCGCGAATATCGGCCTCGTCATCGACAATGAGAATGTCACTCGCCATGGGTCGCGCCTGCCTTGTCAGTTGCCTATTGCGGCTTCGATACTTGTTTCATGATTGGTCGCGGAAGCCGTCCCGGTGGTTTCGGGCGCCGGCTTTTTTGTTTCCAGCGATTGCTCCTTTATTTCCGCCTTCGGTGCCTGACCGGAACTTGCAAAACGCAGCCGCATCCACGCTCCACGCTGGCCAGGCCGGAAGTCCGACGCGTCTTTGAGTTCGATGCGCCCGCCGTGATCCTCGAGCACGCGTCCAACGATGGCGAGCCCAAGCCCGGTGCCCTTCTGCCGCGTCGTGACATACGGCTCGAGCAACCGTGCCCGGGCGACCTTAGGCAGGCCTATGCCGTTATCGATCACGTCGATCACGATGTCGTCGTTCTCGCGCGCGGCGATAACGTCGATGCGCCCTTTGCCCAGTTCTTCTGCCGGAACCTGCTCGATGGCCTCGGTCGCGTTCTTGATGATGTTTGTCAACGCCTGCGAAATCAGACGTCGATCGAATTGGGCCCGCATCGGATCTTGCTTGACTTCCGCTTCGATATCGAGATCGGGATGCCCGACCCGCATCAGGAATACCGCCTGCCGCACTGTATCGGCAACATCCTCGCCTTCCATCACCGGCTTCGGCATGCGCGCGAATCGCGAGAACTCATCGACCATTCGCCTGATGTCATCGACCTGCCGTACAATCGTATCGGTACACTGTTCGAATATGGCCTTGTCTTCGGTGATGACCTTGCCGAATTTGCGGCGAATACGTTCTGCCGAAAGCTGGATTGGGGTCAGCGGATTCTTGATTTCATGCGCGATTCGGCGCGCAACGTCGCCCCAAGCCGAGGTGCGCTGCGCCGAGACCAGATCGGTAATGTCATCCAGCGTGATAATGTAGCTGTCGCGCGAATGGCTGGTCTGTTCGGCGCTGACGCGAACCGACAGATTGCGCTCATGGCCGTCGCGATTGATGGTGATCTGGCCCTGCACCAGCCGTTGCGTGCCCTCCCGCGCGGTTTTCATCATGTCGTCGAGTTCGGGCAACACATCCGACAACGGATGATCGAGGGTCTCGGATTCGGCGTGGCCGATTAGTTTTTCGGCCGATCGATTGAGGATACCAACGCTGCCGGAGGCATCGACGCCAATGATACCGGCGCTCGCCGATGACAGCACGGCCTCGATGAAACGACGCCGGCTGTCGATCAAATCGCTGGCATTCACCAATTCGTCACGTTGGCTGCGCAACTCCTGCGTCATCTTGTTGAAGGTCTCGCCAAGTTGCGCGAGATCTCCTTCAGACTTATGAACCGGCACCTGCACGTGAAGGTCACCGGTCGACACGATGTTGGCTGCGCTCATCAGGTTGCGAATTGGAGCCACAAGCCAGTTGGCGAAGTTCAACCCGATCAGCACCGACGCCATCAGGATGGTCAGCCCGATCACGGCAAACATCTGCGCGAAGGCGACCTGAATGCCGAGCCGGCGCGATTCGATCTGGGCATATTCGGCGACGCCGATCTCGGTTTGCCTGAGTTGCGCGACCACGCGGGGATCCAGAGGACGTGCCACATAAAGGAAGGTGTCGTTGAACGCCCGCAGCCGGATCACCGCCGCCACGTAGTTTTCTTCCGGGAGCACCGAGATCTCAGGCTGGTCTTCGCTAACGTTGCTCAGCAACTCCGGCGGCGGCGGCGCGTAACTCAGTTTAATGCCGGTTTGCGCCTCCGCCAGAGGATTGCGATCGCTGTCGATCAGTATGGCGCTCGGCAGATTACGGGATTGAGCACTTGCTGTCAGCAGATCGAGAAATGTTCTGCGATCCTGGTCGTACAATGGCCGAGCGCGGGCGACATCGTTTGCCATTCCCAGAATGTCGCCACCAATAAGCTGCGCATGTTCGTCGGTATAAGCGCGGGCAATGCTTAGCGAGTTCTGAATCGCCTCGCGCGTCGGGCCCGAGAACAGCCGGTCGAGGCCGCGGTCGATGGTCACGTTGGCGACAATAGCCACCAGGACTGCGGGCAACACCGCGATGACGGAAAATAGGCTGACAATCTGGACGTGCAGCCGCGCCGCCGCCCGTCCCCGCCGCCGGGCCTGCACCACCTGCCAGACTTCGCGGATGATGATGCCGACCAGCAGCAGAATGGTAGCGGCGTTGATCAGCAGAAATGAATAGACGACATGGCGCGTCGGCTCGATCGGGGTCAGGCCACTCAGCACCATGAAGGTGAGGAACGCCGAAAGCAGCGCGATCGCCACCGCGAACGGCGCCAGCCATTTTCGGACCGGCCACCCCGTGGGTTCGCCGAGTGAGGAGTCAAACGATGGTGCGACGGTCTCTGCGCTGGTCATTTCGGCATGATTGAGATGAAGCTTGCTCTGGTCCGCCTAACGGTGGACTGATGCATTCATATCACAATGTTGCCGAATTGCGACAAATCCGCGACGTGTTTCCCACGAAAATGATCAAGTCCTGCTATGACACCCCCAAGTCCTGCTATGATACCCGATGGGTCCCATGTGCGGTGTCATGTCCTAACTGCCGGTACGGTAGACCTGAATGTCCAGATCCCGGATCTTCTTGCGCAGCGTGTTGCGGTTGAGCCCGAGGAGATCGGCAGCGCGGATTTGATTGCCGCGGGTCGCGGCCAGTGCCGCCGTCAGCAGCGGTATCTCGATCTCCTTGAGGATGCGGTGATAGAGGCCCGGCGGCGGGACGCCATTCGGGAAACCCGAAAAATGCGACGACAAATAGGCCTCCACCGCGCCGCCTAGATTGTCGACGCCGAGCGGAGCATTGCCGCCCGAGGCCACGGCAGGAGGGGCCAATTCCCCGTCGATGACCGCGCCCGTGATCACGTCCTGCGGATACAATGCGGCCAGCCGCCGCGCGAGATTTTCAAGCTCACGTACGTTGCCGGGCCATCGATGCTGCTTAAGTCTCTCAAGCGCCAACGTGTCCAGTTTCTTTGGCGGCAAGCCGTCCTTTTCTGCCAGCGAGAAGAAATGCCGGATCAGGTCCGGCAGGTCCTCGATGCGTTCGCGCAACGGTGGCAGGCGCAGCGGCACCACGTTGAGGCGGAAGAACAGATCCTCCCGGAACAGGCCCTGCTGGATCAGGATGCGCAGATCCTTGTTGCTGGCGGCGACGATGCGCACGTCGGTCTTGATCGGGGTCCGGCCGCCGACGGTGGTGTATTCGCCCTGCTGCAACACACGCAGCAGCCGCGTCTGCGCCTCCATCGGCATGTCGCCGATCTCGTCCAGGAACAGCGTGCCTCCCTCGGCCTGTTCGAATCGTCCGGACGCGCGCGTATTTGCGCCGGTGAAGGCGCCGCGCTCGTGCCCAAACAATTCGGACTCGATCAGGTCGCGCGGGATCGCCGCCATATTGACGGCGACGAACGGCCCGTTGCGCCGCTTGCCGTAGTCGTGCAGCGCACGCGCGACGAGTTCCTTGCCGGTACCGGACTCCCCGGAAATCATCACGGTGAGATCGGTCTGCATCAGGCGCGCCAGAACGCGATAAATATCCTGCATGGCAGGTGAGCGGCCGACCAGCGGAATCGAATCGAACTCTGAGTCGTCGGGGGGGTGCGCCACCCGTTCCTTTGGCTCGGCCAGCGCGCGGCCGACGATGGTTATCAACTCCTTCAGATCAAACGGCTTGGGCAGATATTCATATGCCCCACGCTCCGACGCGCGGATCGCGGTCATGAAGGTATTTTGGGCACTCATCACGATAACCGGAAGATTGGGCCGCATCTTCTTGATCCGCGGCAGCAGATCGAAGGCGTTCTCATCGGGCATGACAACGTCGGTGATCACGAGATCGCCCTCGCCCTGGCTGACCCAGCGCCACAGCGTCGCCGCGTTGCCGGTCAGTCGCACCTCATATCCGGCCCGCGACAGGGCCTGATTCAGGACAGTACGGATCGCGGTGTCGTCGTCAGCGACTAATATGCTACCAGCGGGCATCGTTGTTCCTCATCTTGCGTCCTGTGAGGCAGGCGACGGCGTACCCGAAACGTCATCGCGGTTGCTTGGCTCGAAATGTTTGGCGACGTTGTACATCGGCAGCAGCACGCGGAAGGTTGTCCTGCGTGGCTGGGATTCGCATTCGATGATGCCGCCGTGATCGCCGACGATCTTGGCTACCAGAGCAAGTCCCAGTCCGCTGCCGGTTTGCTTGGTCGTGACAAAGGGATCGAACAGGTTCGGCAGCAAATCGTCGGGTACGCCGGAACCGTTGTCCCTGACGCAGAACTCGAGCGGCAACGACACCCGTGATTTCTTGCCGGGCACCGAGAGGCGCACGCCCGGTCGGAACGCCGTCGTGAGCTGGATTTCCGCATCGTTGCCGAGATCGGCCACGGCCTCGGCCGCGTTCTTCACCAGATTCAGAAATACCTGGATCAGCTGATCCTGATTGGCCAGCACCGGCGGCAGCGATGGATCGTAGTCCTCCACGAAACGGATATTGCGGGCGAAGCCCGATTGCGCCAGCCGTTTGACGTAATCGAGCACGGAGTGAATGTTGACCGGTCCACGTGCCACCGGACGGTCGTCGCCGAACACCTCCATGCGGTCGACCAGCGTGACGATACGGTCCGCCTCGTCGCAGATAAGCCGCGTCAGCATGCGGTCTTCCGGGGATGCCGCCTGTTCCAGCAACTGTGCCGCGCCGCGGATGCCCGACAGCGGGTTCTTGATTTCGTGCGCCAGCATCGCCGCCAGCGCGATTACCGAGCGCGCGGCGCTTCGGTGCGTCAACTGCCGATCCATCTTGTCGGCGATGGTGCGTTCCTGCAGCATCACGACAATATGCCCCGGCCGCTCGGTCAGCGGTGCGACGTGCAGGTCAACCTGACGGTCACCACCGATCCGCGGCGTGCCGAGATCGACCTTGTATTCATTGACCGGCGAACCGCTCGATCGCACCTGGTCGATCAGCGCCAGCAGCGGACTGCCGAACGGCACCAATTCCCGAAGCGATTGACGTTGCAGAAACTGCGTGGAGATTTCGAAGAACGATTCCGCGGCCATGTTCGCATCGACGATCTTGCCGTCCGGCGCTACCAGCAACACCGGGTTCGGCAGTGCGTTGAGGATGGCCTCGCCATCGGAAGGTATCGCACGGCGATATTCTGCAGCCGAAGTCATGCAGCAACACTCCATGCAAAGTCGTCATACGCATCCTGGAGATCGCGACGTACGTGCGAAGGCTGTTCCGACGTCAGTATCCGCTGACGCCAGTTCTTGAGTTTGATTGCGGGCGCGCGGCTGCAATGAGCTGCGACATCGAGCGCCCAGCCGAGATGCTTGCGCGCATGGCGAAGGCCGATGCGAAGTCCGTATAAGGTGCAGACTTCATCGTAGAGCGCGACGATATGCTTGAGCTGTTGGGCAAGCGTGGGCGCCGGCTCGGCGATACCGGTCTCGATCTGGCGTCCAATCTGACCGGGCAACCATGGCTGGCCCTGTGCACCGCGGCCAACCATGACCGCGTCGGCCCCGGAAAGGTCGAGCGCTGCGAGGGCCTTCTCGAACGAGGTAATGTCGCCGTTGACAACCAGCGGAATCGAGATTGCGTCCTTCACCGCGCGTACCGCTTCCCAATCGGCCGCGCCCTTGTAGAACTGGCAACGGGTGCGGCCGTGCACTGTGATGAGCTGTACGCCCGCCGCCTCGGCCCGCCGCGCGAGTTCCGGCGCATTCAGCGAGCGGTCATCCCAGCCGAGCCGCATCTTCAGCGTCACCGGCACCTTGACGGCCGAGATCGTCGTCTCAATGAGCCGCAACGCATGGTCGAGATCGCGCATCAGTGCCGACCCCGACTGGCCGCCAGTCACATGCCGCGCCGGACAGCCCATGTTGATATCGATGACGTCCGCACCGACGGCTTCCGCGATCCGGGCACCTTCCGCCATCCAGTGGGTCTCGCAACCCGCGAGTTGGACGACATGCGGACCAATTCCAGCGGACTCGCAGCGCAGCTGCGACATAGGCTTGCCGCGGACCAGATCGTCGCTGGCGGTCATTTCGGAAACCACCAGACCGGCACCGAGTGCTGCGGTCAGACGTCTAAACGGGGCATCGGTGACGCCTGACATGGGCGCGAGAAGAACCCGATTGGCGATGGCAATATCACCTATTTTCAATGGCTTAAGGTTTGCATTTCCCGGGCCGGTCACGCAGTTCTCATTTCTGGCACGATTGCGCCATTGCAACCGCTGCCACACATTCTGCGCACATTTCTTGTGCAGTCAAGTTTCATGCCTACAGTTTAGACATATCTATCATTTGTGCAAGTGCAGCGCACCAAAACCGCTTTTCCCAGGCTCCGGGGTAAATGCTCTGTTTTTGCGCTCTGGCCATGGTAAGGGCTCTGCGCCAGCAGCCGAGCACCGCAATTTGTCCCCAATCAATCTTCCGTCATTGAGTCCGATGTCCAAATCGCTGCGCACCGCCGCCATCCTCGTCGCCGCAGGACGTGGGCTCCGCGCCGGCTCCGGAGGGCCGAAGCAATACCGCGTGATCGGTGGCAAGACGGTGATCCTTCGGGCGATGGAGCCGTTCTGCCGCCATCCCGGAATATTCGCGGTGCAGCCGGTCTTGAATCCGGACGACACCGCGATGTTCAGCGAGGCCGTCGCCGGCCTCAGCCACCGCCCGCCTGCCAGTGGCGGCGCGACGCGCCAGGCATCGGTCCATGCCGGCCTCGAAGCGCTGGCCGTTGAGAGGCCCGATATCGTCCTGATCCACGACGCCGCGCGCCCGTTTGTAACGCCAGCCGTGATCTCGCGGGCGATCGACGCTACCGGCCGCACGGGCGCCGCCGTCCCGGCGATCCACGTCACCGATACGATCAAACTCGTGGGTGCTACCGGCGACGTTGAGGCAACGCCCGAACGTGCCCGGTTGCGGATCGCGCAGACGCCACAGGCGTTCCGGTTCGACGTGATCCTCGATGCGCATCGCCGCGCCGCTCGCGATGGTCGCAGCGATTTTACCGATGACGCCGCCCTCGCCGAGTGGGCTGGATTGACGGTGGCAACGTTTGAAGGCGATCCTGCCAATATGAAACTGACCACGCCCGAGGATTTTGTCCGCGAAGAAGCCCGCCTCGCAGCCCTGCTCGGCGATATCAGAACCGGGACCGGTTATGACGTGCACGCCTTTGGCGATGGCGATCACCTCATGATCTGCGGGGTGCGCGTGCCGCACAGCCGCGGTTTCCTGGCGCATTCCGATGGCGACGTCGGGCTGCACGCGCTGGTCGACGCCATCCTCGGGGCACTCGCTGACGGAGACATCGGCTCGCATTTTCCGCCCAGCGATCCCAAATGGAAGGGTGCCGCCTCCGACCGCTTCCTGAAATACGCCGTCGACCGTGTCGCCGCGCGCGGCGACACGGTCGACGGCGTATT
>Ga0209583_10000216_pt1 | contig 18510 bp, 19 predicted proteins | sample Str014_FD_187201 | JGI IMG/M metagenome (GOLD analysis project Ga0209583, IMG submission 187201) | Freshwater sediment microbial communities in response to fracking from Pennsylvania, USA - Straight Creek_MetaG_SC_2014 (SPAdes) (version 2) | ecosystem: Environmental > Aquatic > Freshwater >... | reverse complement strand
GTATTAAGCTCAAGCCACTTTTCCAAGCCACTCTCGGTGTCGGGCAAAATCGCCTCAGCAGGGCACTCGGGCTCGCACACGCCGCAATCGATGCACTCGCTCGGGTTAATCACCAGCATGTTGTCGCCTTCATAAAAGCAATCGACTGGGCACACTTCAACGCAGTCCATATATTTGCACTTGATGCAGGCTTCAGTGACAACATAAGTCATGGGGTAAATCTCCGTGTAGTGCGCCGCGGCGTCGCAAGCGTGTTAGAATCAGGCGGTGGCGTCGTCAACCGCTGGCGCAGCAACTTCTTCTGCGGACCGCTCAAACCAAACTTCAACGTCGCCATTCAACTTTAAGGTCAGCGGACGCCCCTTCCGATCAACCTTCTTCCCGAGTGCCACGCGAATCCAGCCTTCGGAGATGCAATATTCGTCGACATCGGTGCGCTCGGCACCTTTGAAACGGACGCCAATACCCCGCGCCAGCAGTTCAGGATGATGAAACGGGCTTTCCGCTTGCGCCGCGAGGCGGTCGGGGGGGGTGTCGATTTTGGTGTCAGTCATGCTGCGCCCCTAACCTGAAGCGTATCCCATCCGCCAGCAAAAAATTAGCTAAAGACATCTTGTAAATTTTGGCCCTTAGGATCTTCCCCAAAACGATTTGGTCCGTGCGTACCGTCCGTTAAAGTGAGAATAAGGGCGTAGATTGGAATAATGATAAACCAACCTGATTTGTCCAAATCATGCATGCGCCTTACGCCGACCGCTATACTTGGGATCAATAATACCAATGAAATAATGTTATTTATCCAATGTCCTTCGCCTGGGCCAAATATTAAATTTCCCAGGACACCCGCCACGACAGCTAATATGATGTTAAACAGGAAAAACATCCAATATTCTTTACGACGCGAACGCCCTTGAAAATCAGCATAACGCTTCAATGGCATTAACATATATTCCATGACGAGCCCCTCCGTTGTCAGTCACAGCAAGCTACCATCGCAAAATGGCAAGTCAATGACAATGTCGATGGCGTCTGCCCGAGAGCGATGCACAAGCTATCTTTGCTCGTCGTGCTCATCACGAGCAGGAATCGCGAGACATGACCTTGGGCGACAACTTTTCCCAAACCCTTGCCCCATTCCGCCCACGCTGCTAACCGCGCGCCATGTCTATTAACGAAGTTACTGTCCGCAAGGTTGCCAACCTCGCCCGCATCGCATTGAGCGATACCGAGGTTGTCGCACTCGTTCCTGAATTCAATGCCCTTCTCGATTGGGTGAACCAATTGGGTGAGGTTAATGTGGCGGGCGTGCAGCCGATGACGGCCGTTATCGCCAATGCGTTGCGGTTACGTGAGGATATTGTGACGGATGGAAATGTGCGTGACAAAGTGTTGGCGAATGCCCCGGCGGCACAGCATGGCTTTTTTGGCGTGCCAAAGGTGATCGAATAGTGACGGTAATTACTGACCTTGGCATTGCCCAAATTCGCGATGGCTTCCGCAACGGGCGTTTCAGTGCCACCGAAGTCGCGTCGGCGTTCAATGCGGCCGTTGCGGGCGCAGGCGCGCTCAATGCCGTGTTGGTTGCGACGCCCGATCATGCGCTCGCTGCCGCCGACGTGGCGGATCGGGAGCGCGCATCGGGTGTGTTCCGTCCGCTTTCGGGCGTGCCAATTGGCATGAAGGATTTGTTCTGCACCGTCGGTGTGCCCGCAACTGCCGCCAGCCATATCCTTGAGGGTTTCGTTCCGCCTTATGAGTCCACCGTTTCAGGCAAGCTTTGGGCGGCGGGCGCGGGGATGCTCGGCAAACTCAATATGGACCAGTTCGCGATGGGCTCGTCGAACGAGACTTCGGCGTTTGGCAATGTCATTTCGCCGTGGAAGCGGAACGATGGCGGCAATGCGGCGCTGACCCCCGGCGGCTCCTCGGGTGGCTCCTCATCGGCGATTGCGGCGCACATTGTGCCAGCGGCCACGGGCACAGACACCGGCGGCTCTATCCGCCAGCCCGCCGCCTTCACCGGCATCTGCGGGATCAAGCCGACCTATGGCCGCTGCTCGCGCTTCGGGATTGTGGCGTTTGCGTCGTCGCTCGATCAGGCAGGGGCGATGGCGCGCGATGTGCGCGATTGCGCGATTTTGCTTGAGGCGATGGCGGGGTTTGATCCCAAGGACTCAACTTCGCTCGATGCACCCGTGCCCCATTGGGAGGCGGCACTCTCTGGCAACCTCAAGGGCAAGCGCATCGGCATTCCGAAGGAATATCACGCCGAGGGGATGCCCGCCGAGATTGAGGCGCTTTGGCAACAGGGCATTGCGTGGCTGAAGGATGCAGGGGCGGAGATCGTCAATGTCTCGCTGCCGCACACCAAATATGCGCTGCCGGCCTATTATGTCATCGCGCCCGCCGAAGCCTCGTCGAACCTCGCGCGTTATGATGGCGTGCGCTATGGCTTGCGTGACTTGCCCGAGGGTGCGGGCTTGCAAGACATGTATGCCGCCACGCGCGCGGCGGGCTTTGGTGCGGAGGTCAAGCGCCGGATCATGCTCGGAACGTTCGTTTTAAGCTCGGGTTATTATGATGCCTATTATACGCAGGCGATGAAGGTGCGGACGTTGATCGCGCAAGATTTCGACAAGGCTTGGGAACAGTGCGATCTGCTGCTGACGCCCACCGCGCCCTCGGCGGCGTTCGGCTTGGGTGAGCCGCAAGAAGATCCGCTGGCGATGTATCTCAACGACGTGTTCACCGTGCCCGCTTCGATGGCTGGCTTGCCTGCCATGTCCGTGCCGGGCGGGTTGAGTGCTTTAGGGTTGCCGCTCGGGTTGCAGATCATCGGTAAAGCGTTCGATGAACAGGGCGCGCTCAACGCTTGTCTCGCGCTGGAAGAACGCGCCGGATTCACGGCCAGAGCGGAGAAATGGTGGTGAGCGTCAAACGAGGTCTGGCAACATTCTCGCTTGGTTTGCTATGCCTGTCGGCGTCGGTTACGCGGGCGCTTTCTCAGCCGCCCGCACCGTCATGGGCGGCGTGGGTGCCAAATGGCTGGAAAGTCATCAAGGTCGCACGGGGTAATCTTACCGGAAGCCCCGTTGCCGCGGCGATCGTGATCGAGGAGAAAAGCCGGCGAAATATTCGCAAGAACGATGCGATGGGATCTGCACAACTCAATCTAAACCCGCGTACTCTGTTGCTTTTGGCAAAGACACCGGATGGCTATCGCGAAATCACTCGCAGTGCGCGTTTTTTACCGAGCGAAGACTCTGCCGAGTCCCCCTGCCTGAGCGACCCTCTGATGGAAGGTGGCAATGTCGAATTTAGCGGCGGCAACTTGGTGATCACGCTTGAAGATTTCATGAGTTGCGGCGGTTGGGATGTGACCAACACGAGATATCGGTTTCGTCTTGAGGGACGCCGCTTGCGCCTCATCGGGAAGGATGTCGTTGTTACCTCGCGCGCGACGCTCGAGGAGACTATAACGAGCCAGAATTATCTGACACGCAGGGCTCAAATCACCACGGGACTGACGGCGGCTGAGGGCCAAAAGTCAAAGCCAAAAATTGAACAGAAGCTCCTACCGGTCTCGAAGCCGCAATACATCGATACAATGAAATCGGATGAACATGACTAACACGACATACCGCATCCAAGGCGCAACCGGCGAATGGGAGGTCGTGATCGGCCTTGAGGTTCATGCGCAGATCGTGTCGAAATCGAAGCTGTTTTCGGGCGCACCGAACAGCTTTGGCGCCGAGCCGAACACCAATGTGTCGCTCGTCGATGCCGCGATGCCGGGGATGCTCCCCACGCTGAATGAGGAGTGCATCCGTCAGGCGGTGAAGACTGGCCTCGCGATCAACGCGCCGATCAATCGCATGTCGCGCTTTGATCGCAAGAATTATTTCTATGCCGATTTGCCGCAGGGCTATCAGATTTCGCAGCTCTACCACCCGCTGGTGGGCGAGGGCGAATTGCTGATTGATGCTGACGAGAAGGCCGGCATTCCCGCGCCCAAATCCATCGGCATTGAGCGGATTCATGTCGAGCAAGACGCGGGCAAATTGATGCACGATCAGCACCCAACGATGAGCTATGTTGATCTCAACCGCTCGGGCATCGCGCTGATGGAGATTGTCTCGAAGCCCGATATGGCCTCGCCTGCTGAAGCGGGCGCTTATGTCCGCAAGCTGCGCACCATCTTGCGCTATGTCGGCTCGTGCGATGGCAACATGGAGGAGGGATCGATGCGCGCCGACGTGAATGTGTCCGTGCGCCGCCCCGGTGAACCGCTCGGCACGCGCACCGAAACCAAGAACGTCAACTCCGTCCGCTTTGTGATGCAGACGATTGAGGTGGAGGCGAGCCGTCAGGTCGATGTGCTGGAGGCGGGCGGCACGATTGTGCAGGAAACCCGGCTGTTTGATGCCGACAAGGGCGAAACCCGCTCGATGCGCAGCAAGGAAGATGCGCATGATTACCGCTATTTTCCCGACCCAGACCTGCTGCCGCTGAACCTGACCGAGGACTTCATCGCGGCGTGCAAGGCGGATTTGCCCGAACTGCCCGACGCGAAAAAAGCGCGCTATGTTTCGGCGCTGGGTCTCTCGGATTACAACGCGTCGGTGCTCACGGCAGAGGCGGAGACCGCGCGCTGGTTTGAGACACTGTTGGCGGAGCTTCCGAGGGCCGACGGTAGCGCGAAAGCGGCATCGAATTGGGTGACGGGCGATCTGTTCGGCGCGCTCAACCGGCTGGGCTTGGGCATCACCGAGTCGCCCGTTTCGCCCAAACAGGGCGCGGAACTGATCGGGCTGGTGGCCGATGGCACGCTTTCAGGCACGCTCGCCAAGCAGGTGTTCGAGATCATGCTCGAAACGCGGCAGGACGCGGGCGCAATTGTTGAAGAGCGCGGCTTGAAACAAACATCAGACACCGGCGCGATTGAAGCCGTGATCGCCGAAGTGCTGGCGAAAAACCCCGGCCAGCTCGAGGCCTTTCGTGGCGGTAAAGAGGCGTTGTTCGGCTTTTTCGTCGGCCAAACGATGAAGGCAATGGGCGGCAAGGCCAATCCGGGCGTCGTGAATGAATTGCTGAAGAAGGCGCTGGGCTGAGACTCACCCTTGCGCCGCCCCCCCTGCCTGCTATAGACGCGCGCTTGAATTGGCTTTGCGGGCGTGGCGGAACTGGTAGACGCGTCAGATTTAGGTTCTGGTATCGAGAGGTGTGGGGGTTCGAGTCCCTTCGCCCGCACCAGCCGATCCTCAGATTTTTTGCCTGCTACGTGCAGCACAGGCCGGCTATATTTGTACGAAAGTTGATTGAGAATGCAGACTGTTGAGACGTTGAACGAGGGCCTGAAGCGCGGCTACACCATCACCATTCCCGCCGCAGACATCGCGGCGGCCGTGGACAAGGAAATTGCCACTGTTGCGCCACAGATCAAAATGCCTGGTTTTCGCGCTGGTAAAGTCCCTGCGAACCTCGTTCGCAAGATGCATGGCGAGTCGATCCATGCCGATGCCGTGAACAAGCTCATTCAGGATGGCGTTCAACTGTTGCTCGCCGAGCAGGCGCTGCGTCCCGCAATGTCGCCTTCGGTCGAACTCGCCGAGGATTACGCGCAGGGCAAGGATGCCGAAGTTAAGGTGGCGCTTGAGGTGCTCCCCGTCGTTGAGACCCCGAATATCGAGGGCCTCAAGCTTGAACGCCTTACCGTCGCCGTTGATGATGCCGCAGTAAGCGAAGCGATCAAGAATATTGCGGACCAGCAAAAGTCATATGATGATGCGCCCGAGGGTCATGCCGCCGCAATGGGTGACCTAGTGGTGATGGATTTCCACGGCAAGGTCGATGGCGAGAGCTTTGATGGTGGCAAGGGCGAGGGCATGTCGATCGAGTTGGGCTCTGGACGCTTGATCCCGGGCTTTGAAGATCAGCTCGTTGGTGCCAAAATCGGCGATGAACGGGTCATCAACGTCACCTTTCCCGACGATTATAATGTCGCTTACCTCATGGGGCGGCCCGCAACATTCGAGATCAAGGTGACCGAGTTGAAGCTGTCGAAAGACGCCGTCGCCGACGACGCTTTCGCGCAATCACTCGGCCTTACCGATTTGGAGCAGCTCACCGGATTGCTCAAAGGCAATATCGAGCAAGAGCATAATGGCCTCACCCGCACTCACATGAAGCGCAAGCTGCTTGATGCGCTGGCCGAACGTCATAGCTTTGAATGCCCCCCATCGATGGTTGAGGCTGAATTCAACCAGATTTGGCAGCAGCTTGAGCATGAAGCGACGCAAGAGGCGGATGTTGATGCCGCCCGCGCCGAAATGGAAAACGACCGCGACGATTACCACCGCATCGCCGAACGCCGCGTGCGCCTTGGTCTGTTGCTGTCGGAAATCGGACAGGCGAATGGCATCGACATTTCGCAACAAGAGATGAACATGCTCGTGAGCCAAGCGGCGCAGCAGTATCCGCAGGAGCAGCGCGAACGGTTTGTAGAGTATATCCGCAACGAGCCGATGGCCGCTGCGCAGCTCCGCGCGCCGCTGTATGAAGACAAGGTTGTCGATTACCTGTTTAGCATTGCCGAAATCACTGATCGTGAAGTGACCAAGGAAGCGCTGGAAGCGGCGATTGAGGAAGAAGAAGGCCATGTGCATGGCCCCGGCTGTGGGCATGACCATCATGACCATGCGGCTGAAGGAAAACCCAAGGCGAAGAAAGCTCCTGCCAAAAAGGCCAAGGCTGATGTGGTGACGAATGAAGCCCCTGCCGCTGAGGCGGTTGCTGAAGAGGCTCCCAAGCCCGCCAAAAAGCCAGCCGCAAAAAAGGCGGCTAAGCCCAAAGCGGAACCTGAGGCCTAGCCCTTGAACGCACCCCGCATCGCTGTTCTGCTGCCCTGCTATAACGAAGCAGCGGCGATTGCGCAGACGATTGCGGGGTTCCGCGCGGCGCTGCCAAACGCGGTCATCTACGTGTATGACAATAACAGTGCCGATACGACCCGCGAAGTGGCGGCGGCGGCGGGCGCTATTGTGCGCACAGAGAAGATGCAGGGCAAAGGTAATGTCGTGCGCCGGATGTTTGCCGACGTGGAGGCGGACATATACGTCATGGCCGATGGCGACGCGACCTATGAGGCGGGGGTAGCCCCTGCGCTCGTCAAACAGTTAATTGACGATAATCTCGATATGGTCGTTGGTGCACGCAAATCGGAGGTGGAGGCGGCCTATCGGCGCGGCCACAAGTTTGGCAACGCGATGCTTACGGGGATGTTGACGCAGCTCTTCGGGCATAGCTTTAGCGACATTTTGAGCGGCTACCGGGTGTTTTCTCGGCGTTTCGTCAAGACGTTCCCCATCTTGTCTTCGGGGTTTGAGATCGAAACCGAAATGAGCGTTCATGCGCTTGAAATGCGGATGCCAGTAGCGGAGCAAGTCACCGCTTATGCCGCGCGACTCGAGGGCTCGGTGTCTAAGCTGAGCACGTATCGCGATGGCTGGCGGATTTTGAATACGATTATGAGTCTGTTCCGCAGCGAGCGGCCGCTATTGTTCTTCGGATGGATTGCAGGCGTGCTGGTCGCACTGGCAGTTATTCTCGCCATGCCGCTCGTGATGACCTATCTCGAAACACATTTGGTGCCGCGACTGCCAACAGCGATCGTTGTGATTGGTTTGGTGATACTGGCGGCGCTCAGCGGCACGTGCGGGTTGATCCTCGATACTGTGGTGCGCGGGCGGCGCGAGGTCCGGCGACTTGCGTATTTAAGTTTTCGCGCGCCGGGAAATATCGATCACTTAGCTTAACCCATTCTGTGCCTTGAAGCGCAAGCGGTTTGCCCCGATATAGCAACGAAGCAACAAAGGATAACACATGCAACCGATTGACTCGTATCTGATCCCCACCGTCGTTGAACAGTCTTCACGCGGAGAGCGTTCGTGGGACATTTTCTCGCGGCTGATGCGCGAGCGGATCATTTTCGTGAATGGCCCCGTTGAAGATAATATGGCGTCGGTCGTGACCGCGCAATTGCTCTTCCTCGAATCGGAAAATCCGAAAAAAGACATTTACATGTATATTAACTCACCCGGCGGCGTGGTGACAGCGGGCATGGCGATCCATGATACGATGCGTTACATTCGCCCGAAGGTGGGCACAGTGTGTGTCGGACAGGCCGCTTCAATGGGCGCTTTCCTGTTGGCCTCGGGCGAGCCAGGGATGCGGATGGCGATGACGAACGCGCGGATCATGATCCACCAGCCCTCGGGCGGGGCGCAGGGTATGGCGTCGGACATCGAAATTCAAGCGCGCGAGATTTTGCGGATCAAGGCACGTCTCAATGGATTGTTGGCCAAATATACTGGAAAATCGGTCGAAGAAGTCGAACGCGCCAGCGATCGCGACAATTTCCTTGAGGCCGAGGAAGCGAGGGCATTTGGCCTCATCGACTCGGTTTTTGACAAGCGCCCGGTCGTTGATGAGGACGCGGCGTAACAAATATTCATTGCGGGTTAGTAATTTCTTTGTAACATGCCGCTTGGTTTGCCCGGTTGGGCTTTAGGATTTAGATTATGACGAAACTGAGCGGCACCGACGCAAAGAGCACGCTGTATTGCTCATTTTGCGGAAAATCGCAGCATGAAGTGCGCAAGCTGATTGCAGGACCAACCGTTTTCATCTGCGATGAGTGTGTCGACCTTTGCAACGATATCATCCGCGAAGAAACTAAGGGCGCGCTTTCGGGCAAAAAAGAGGGTGGTGTCCCAACGCCACAGGAAATTTGTAACGTGCTCGATGATTATGTTATCGGCCAAAAACGAGCTAAGCGCGTGCTGAGCGTGGCGGTGCACAACCATTATAAGCGCCTCAATCATGGACAAAAAGGGGCGGACGTTGAGCTGGCGAAGTCAAACATTCTGTTGATTGGCCCTACGGGGTGCGGCAAAACACTGCTCGCACAAACCATCGCCCGCACGCTCGATGTGCCATTTACTATGGCTGACGCGACGACGCTGACCGAGGCGGGCTATGTTGGTGAGGACGTCGAGAATATTATCCTCAAGTTGTTGCAAGCCTCAGACTATAACGTCGAGCGCGCGCAACGCGGCATCGTGTATATCGACGAGATCGACAAAATTAGCCGCAAGGCAGAGAACCCCTCAATCACCCGCGATGTTTCGGGTGAGGGCGTGCAGCAGGCGTTGCTCAAGATGATGGAGGGCACGATCGCCTCGGTGCCCCCGCAAGGCGGGCGCAAGCATCCGCAGCAAGAGTTTTTGCAGGTTGATACCACAAACATCCTGTTCATCTGTGGCGGCGCGTTCTCGGGGCTGGAGAAGATCATTGGGGACCGGCTTGAAGGTAAGTCGATCGGTTTCGGCGCGCATGTTGCGGCGCCTGATGAGCGGCGCGTGGGTGAGATGCTCCAAAAGAGTGAGCCCGAGGATTTGTTGAAATTTGGCCTGATCCCGGAATTTGTGGGGCGCTTGCCCGTGATCGCAACCCTCGAAGATCTCGATATCAGCGCGCTCGTGAAAATCTTGTCAGAGCCCAAGAATGCGCTGGTAAAACAGTATCGGAAGCTGTTCGAAATGGAAGAGGTTGAGCTTGGATTTACTGAGGACGCGCTGACCGCGATTGCCAAAAAGGCGCTTGAGCGCCGCACCGGTGCACGTGGACTGCGTTCGATCATTGAAAATGTGTTGCTCGATACGATGTTCGATTTGCCGACGATGGAAGGTGTCGACGAGGTCATGATCGATAAGGACGTGATCGAGGGCCGTAAGGAACCTGTGCGGGTCTATTCCAATTCAGCGCGTGAATTGGCTGCGGCAGGCGACGCCGCTTAAAATTTCGACGAGCGAAGGCATCGTGCGGGGCAGCCAAGGAGCTGTCTTGCGCAGCTACAACTGGCGCGCGACTATGCGGTGGCTTGGACGCGATCGTGGAACGTTACCAGCGGTATCTTTTTGGTGAGAGAAGTGGCTCCCCGGGCCTGATTCGAACAGGCGGCCGTCCGATTAACAGTCGGATGCTCTACCGCTGAGCTACCGGGGAACGATACTGAGAGGCGGTGCTATAAAGCAGCTTCATCCGATTGCAACCCATAGGTGCAAATTCACACCAAAAGATTAAATTGCGAACTGCTCCATCGTGATGCGATCATCAAGCGCGTGCTCAGGATCAAAAAGCAAGGTCAACGCATGGCTGCGATCGATGGTGATAGCGACCGTCACGACGTCCCGGACCTCGCGCTGATCGGCAACGGCGCTCACTGGCCGTTTGGCGGCATCAAGGACGCGGAACGCGACCTTCGCCGACTCTGGCAAAATCGCGCCACGCCACCGCCGTGGTCGGAACGGACTGATGGGAGTGAGCGCCAGCAATGCGGCACCGAGCGGCAGGATTGGCCCTTGAGCCGAGAAATTATAGGCTGTTGAACCCGCTGGGGTCGCGAGGAGCACCCCATCGCACACGAGCTCGGGGATGACGACACGCGCATTAAGGCTAACTTCAATTTGTGCTGTTTGCCGCGTTTCGCGCAGCAGCGAGACTTCATTGATCGCGGGAAGCGTGAAAAGGTCGCCGTTGATCGTTTCTGCTTCCATCTTGAGCGGAGCGACATGAAATGTGCGCGCGCGTTGAATTCGCGCCTCCAGCGTATAGTCATTGGAGTAGGATGGCCGCCACTCGTTCATCAGAAACCCGACAGTACCGAGATTCATGCCGAACACCGGCAGAATGCGATTCGCTTCCAGCATCATGTGCAACGTTTGAAGCATGAAGCCATCGCCACCCAGCGCAACGACCATGTCCGCGTCTGCTAAATCAAACCAAGCGTAACGGGTGCGAAGATAAGCCGCCGCCTCCTGCGCGGCCTCGGTAGGTGATGCCAAGAGTGCACGCTTCACTGGCGGCGCACTCATCCGCCGGTCACGTTCATATGTCGCTCAGTTGCGGGCGTGTCGAGGTGGAAGTCATGCGCTTTCGGCTTGAGTCGCAACGCGCGATCAACCGCTGCATCCACTGCCGCCGGATCATCGGAGCGCAACGCCGCACGCAAATCGACATTGTCTTCGTGCCCCAAGCACATGTAAAGTTGCCCCGAAGCCGACACCCGAATGCGATTGCAGCTCTCACAAAAATTGTGCGTGAGTGGGGAGATGAGACCAAGCCTCGTGCCATAGTCGGCGACCTGAAGGTAACGCGCCGGTCCGCCCGTTTTATGGAGCGATTCAACCAGCGAAAACCGCTCGGCTAACTCAGCGCGTACTTTGAGCAGCGAGAGGAAGCGATCTTCGCGATCATCGTCGATGACGCCGAGTGGCATGGTTTCGATGAGCGACAGGTCAAAACCATTGCTGCCGCACCATGCAAGCATATCACCAATTTCGCCGTCGTTGAGCCCGTTGAGCGCAACCATATTGATTTTGATCTGAAACCCTTGCGCAGCCGCGACAGCGATACCATTGAGCACGCTCTCTAGATTTCCCAGCCGTGTGATGTAGCTGAATTTTTCAGGATCACGCGTATCTAGGCTGACATTGATACGCCGAATCCCAGCCTCCCAAAGACCGGCGGCATGCTCGGCCAGCCGCGAGGCGTTGGTAGTGAGTGTCAATTCCTCAAGGCCCTGCCCAATCAACCCACCGATCAACTTAGCACAATCGACAGCGCCACGTCGCGCGAGCGGCTCACCACCGGTGAGACGGATTCGCTTTACGCCGCGCGCTACAAAATGCCGTGCAAGCGCTGCGATTTCTTCGAGGCTTAATATCTCGCTACGCGGCAAGAATATCATATTTTCAGCCATGCAATACCGGCAGCGCATATCGCACCGATCGGTGAGCGACAGGCGCACGTAGGAAATCGCCCGGCCGAAGCCATCGCTGAGACCGGCTTTACGCGCACTAGGGCTTGTTGCACTCATAAGGTTGTCTAAGCCGCGTGTGCCGAAGGAGCAAGCCTGATGATACACGCGATGGCTGGTGTTCGTGTGACAACGCGCTACAAAGGAGGGCGGAGGACCGTTTGACCAATATTACCCCGCAATTGATCTCACGCGCGCAGAACGCACCGCTTTTCTTACTGTCGTTTCGTTACCGCGACGAGCTGGCGGCGATGGCATCAGAGCTTGGCTGGCGCGTCATTGCCGCTCGGCGCAGCGTTGGCGTGGTTGAACGGTTTATTGCTTCTGGGGCAATCATTGCGGTTGTCGATCTGCGTGGCGCGCGTGATGAAGGCATTGCATCTGTAGCAGCGCTCAGCGAGGCCGTGGAGGCCAACGGGGCCGCGCTGCTCGTCATCAGCGCACGCGGTAGCACAAAGCCACTGGCAGCAGCGCTAACCGCTGGCGCGACGCACGTATTGACCGGTAATTTTGGCGCAACTAATTTTATGCTCGCGCTGCGTAGCGCCGAGCGTCACGCGCTGCGTATGTTGGTGAGTGGCGATCCTCAGCGACAACGACCCGACGTATGGCGGGACGCTTATCTCGGATGGGAGGAGCATGCGGAATTTGTGACGCTGAGCCCCGCGCTCACCGCTCGCCTCAAAGCCGATCGTAGCGCGCTCACACTCGATAAATTCCTCGCACTGCTTCCTAAAGCTGCGCAAGCCTTAATCAACGAAGCGATTGTCCAGATTCGGGCAGATGGGCTGCCCAGAGCGATCACCCATAAACTTAGCGCGCTCGACGCAGCAAACGTTGCACATCATCTGCGTCGTGACCCGATCACGCTCGGTTTACAGGGACTGGTCGAATTGCCGATCGACGCGCCCGCCGCCGTGGTAACGCCGTTCAAAGATGCCTTAACGGGGCTGAACACTCTCGCTGCGGCGCGACAGCGCGTCAGTCAACAACGCGCGGAGCCAAAATTGGTGTTGATGATTAGTCTGACACGATTTGAGATGATAAATGCCGCATTTGGTCGCCCCACTGGAGACGCCGTGCTGCGCACATTGAGCAAGCGGATCGAGCGCGCGGTCGATAATCTGAGTTCGGACGAGCCTTTCGTCGCCCGCGTGGCCGGAACAACGTTTTTGGTCTCGCTCGCCGATCACCTGACCAGCGCGAAACGCATTGTCGGTACCCTCATCGCGGATATTGAGCGCCCCGTCATTGCGGACGGCCATGAAGTCAGCGTCGGCTGTTGCGTTGGTGGCGTGATGACCGAACCCGGTGAAGCTCCGACCGACCTTATTCGGCGGGCCAGTGCAGCACTTGCCCAGGCACGGCTTAAAGGAGAGTCCGCGAGCTATATTCTCGATGAAAAGGTCGACGAAGCGTTCGGCACCAGTGCTGAACTTGAGACGGGTTTGCGAAATGCATTGGACCGCAACGAAATCGACGTTCTGTTTCAGCCACAAGTGTCGATCAGTTCTGGCGAAATTGTGGGGGTGGAGGCCCTCGCCCGCTGGCAGCACCCGGTTCATGGTATGCTGGGAGCGGGAACGTTATTTGCAGTCGCCGAACGGTCAGATTATCTTAACGCGCTCTCGGCGCACATTCAAAAGCGCGCTGCGGCTGCGGCTGCGGCCTGGCCCCCTGCACTCGCGCATTTGCGCGTCGCGATTAACGTGACCGCCCAGGATATCGCACGTGCAGGCTTTGCAGCAAGCTTCCTCAAATTGCTCGATGACGCTGGGTTTCCGCGCCAGCGTTTGACGGTCGAGATTACCGAAAGCGGACTGATCGGCGATTTGAGCGCCGCCGCCAACCTTCTTGCGGAGTTACGATCGGGTGGCTGTCGGGTCGCGATCGATGATTTTGGCACGGGCTATTCGAGCTTGGCCTATCTTAAGGCGCTACCGCTCGATTATCTCAAAATAGACAAAGCGCTTGCACAGGACATAACGGGAAATGTTCGTGATCGTGTAGTTGTCCGTGGCGTTATCGATATGGCGCGCTCGCTTGGTCTTTCGGTTATCGCCGAGGGAGTCGAAACGGAAGCGCAACTTGCGGCGCTCGCTGAGCAAGGGTGCAACTATTACCAAGGCTTTTTGTGCTCCGAGGCCATCGACAGCGCGGCACTTGAGAAACTCGTCACCGCACGCTAAACGGACCTATGCCAGAGGGTTGGGCGACCGCCGGTGCGAAAGCACGGGAGGAAAGTCCGGGCTCCAGCGAGGAACGGTGCCGGATAACGTCCGGCTGCGGTAACGCAAGGGAAAGTGCCACAGAAATCATACCGCTCTTGTCCGCAAGAGTAAGGTCGAAACGGTGCGGTAAGAGCGCACCGCGTTGGCGGTAACGTCAGCGGCACGGTAAACCCCACCGGGAGCAAGATCGAATAGGGACGGCATATGGCATCCTCCTGCCCGTCGTCCGGGTTGATTGCTTGAGCGGGTCGGTAACGGCCTGCCTAGAGGAATGGTCGCACATCTCCGCAAGGAGAGGACAGAACCCGGCTTACAGACCCTCTGGCATCATGGGCGTGATGGCAATACGGTGCCCACGCAACGACCGAACCCGATAGGCACAAAGCCAGCCGCATGTGCGGTTGCAGTCAGGGTTATTTCGTCGCCATCCTCAAGGAAAGTGCGTGTTTCGTTGTTGGGAAGAGTGATTGGCGTTTTGCCGTTGCCGCTGATTTCCATCAAGCTGCCATAGCCATCGGGTGTCGGTGCCGAGATTGTCCCTGTGCCAAGGAGATCGCCGGGGTTCAGGTTGCATCCGTTTGAAGCGTGATGCGTTATGATTTCTGCGACCGTCCAATACATGTTCGAGGCAGGACCGCTGCTCAGCCGCAGGGGCGGTATTCCCTTCGTGCGCATGGCGCTGGTTGAGAGCAGGGCTTCCAGCTCAATCGCGAGCGCTCCCTCGTGCTGGTCTACCGCATCCCACAGATAATCGAGCGGTCGCGGATCGCCGTCTGCACGCGGCGGCTGAGCGATTCGGAACGGGGCCATCGCCTCCGCGGTGATCACCCATGGTGACACCGTAGTAAGGAAATTCTTGGCAAGGAAGGGCCCGAGCGGTTGATATTCCCATGCCTGAAAATCACGCGCCGACCAATCGTTGAGGAGGCAAAATCCTGCGATGTGGCCAAATGCTTCGTTGACGGGAATTGTCTCGCCTAGCGCATTGCCGCTACCCATCCACACCCCGAGTTCCAACTCATAATCAAGGCGCTGGGTTGGACCAAATGTCGGCGTCGCTGAATCTGGTGCCTTGCGTTGCCCCTTGGGCCGCACAAGTGGCGCATCAGAGGGCCGCACCGATGACGCGCGTCCATGATAGCCGATCGGAATATATTTGTAATTGGGCAGTAGCGGTTGGTCGGGCCGGAAGAGCTTGCCGATGTTCGTCGCGTGATGAATGCCAACATAAAAATCGGTGTAATCGCCGATCTGCGCAGGGAGGTGCAACGTGCAATCGGACGCTCGATGCAAAAGCGGCTCGACAACCACCGGATGGCGCTTATCCGACAGTAACGCTGAAATCTGGTGCCGCAGCAAGTTGCGCGCGGTCGCTGGCAGCGCGAAAAGTGCATTCAGCGTTGGGCTCTGCAATGCCGCTACAAAGTCGCCGAGGAGCAAGCCGAGCTTCGCTGCCGCTGCGAGATCGAAGATCCACTCACCGATGGCGGTCCCAACGCGCGGGCCGCCGCCCCGAATCGGGGAAAAGACACCCAATGGCAGGTTCTGGATTGGAAAGTCATGATGCCCGTTCGCGCCTTCGACCCAGCTCACGCGAGTGGCATCATGTGTCTCATCGATATGCCTCATTCTGAGGCTTCCATGTGCAGCCAATCGGCGTGGCGGGGTGCCTTTTTGGTCACGGCCCATTCGTCCAGCATCAACGGCGCAACCCGCGCGAGTTCGGCATATTGTTCAGCCGTGCCGATGTTGCACGCCAGTTCAAGCCGGTGGCCGTTGGGGTCGAAAAAGTAGATAGAGCGAAAGATGCCATGATATGTGGGGCCGAGGACATCAACACCTAGATGTTCGATATGCGCCTTTGCCGCCTTCAAGGCCTCAAAATCCGTAACTTCAAATGCCAGATGCTGCACCCATTCGGGTGTTGCGACATCGCGCCCCATCGCGGGCTGATTTGGAAGCTCAAAAAAAGCAAGCACATTGCCGCCGCCGCAGTCAAGGAACACGTGCATATAGGGGTCATAGGCGCCCGTAGAGGGGACGTGATCCTCTGCAAAGGCGTTGGTATACCGAAAACCCAGCACGCGCGCGTACCAGTCTACAGTTTCCATAGCATCCCTACAGCGGTACGCGACATGGTGGATGCGCGTGGTGGTGAAAGGCACGGTCATGCCGCAACGGCAGGAATGACGCCGCGACGTATTTGATCGAGCTCTAAACTCTCGAACAGCGCTTTGAAATTGCCTTCGCCAAAGCCGTCATTGCCCTTCCGTTGGATGATCTCGAAGAAAATGGGCCCAACCATATTCTCGGTGAAGATTTGCAGCAGCACCCCTCCCCCCGTTTCGGGAGCGCCGTCGATAAGAATCTTGCGCTTGCGCATCTCCGCCACATCATGCCCATGGCCGGGGAGCCGTGTGTCGATCAAATCGAAATAGGTGTCGGTGGTGTCTTGAAACTTAACGCCGCGCGCGCGCAACTTGTCGACAGTCTCAAAAATATCGTCCGTCGCAAGCGCAATGTGCTGTATGCCCTCGCCACCATAATCGCGTAAAAATTCCTCGATCTGCGAATGCGCATCCTGACTCTCGTTGAGCGGAATTTTAATCTTGTCGTCGGGCGCGGTCATTGCTTTGCTAAACAGACCTGTCGATTGTCCTTCAATATCAAAATAGCGAATTTCACGAAAATTGAAAATCCGCTCATAATAGCCCGCCCAATGATCCATTCGTCCCCGATTGAGGTTGTGGGTCAGATGATCGAGCGTGTGCAGCCCGACGCTGTTATCGGCAGCGGTCGCCCCTCCGATCGCCTCAAAATCAATGTCATAAATTGTCGCTGCGCCTCGTTGATCAACGAGATAGAGATTTGCACCGCCGATACCCTCGATGGCTGGAATGTTGAGTTCGGCGGGGCCAACCTTACCCGAAACCGCAACCGCGCCGCGTGCGACTGCCGTATTGAGTGCGTGGGCGGCATCACCAACTCGAAAAGCCATCGCATTGGCGGAGGCGCCATGTTTCTGTCGAAAGTCCGCGACCTGCCCCACGGGTTCCATATTGAGAATGAAATGAATGTCGCCTTGGGCATAATGGCGCACATTTTTGCTGCGATGCGTGCTCATATGCGTGAAGCCCAACATCGTAAATAAACCCGCAAGGGCGCCCGGGTCAGTATGTGTGAATTCAACAAATTCAAAGCCATTGAGTCCAATGGGATTTTCGTGTGTTTCGCTCATAATAACTCCAAATTTCTGCAATCAGCGTATCTAACTACTCGATTTTGCAAAAAAAATATCAAAAATACGTCAAACAATATCATGATAGTCGAAAATGGCTCACTTTACGTTCGGGACTCGCCCCCGCGAATGGACATCGTCTTGGGTGCCGTGTGTCACCACCCGATCGCTGGGCAAAAGGGTTGTGATGTCCAGCACCGGGAGCAACTCATTGGCGTGATAAAGCGGCGCAAAATCGGTTTCCAGTGTCTGACGCAACAGATCATCAAAGCTGTTAATAACAAAATAGCATTGCTGATAATCATCGATCCGATAACGCGTGCGCATAACGCGGCGCAAGTCGAATTCGATGCGATGGGGTGAGCGCGCGTCGAGCGCAAATCGCGACTCGCCGTAAGAAGATACAATCCCCGCACCAAAAATTTTTAGCCCAGAGCCATCACGAACCAATCCGAACTCAACTGTGTACCAATAAAGCCGCGCAAGTTGGTCGATCGCGCCTTGTGCTCCTGCACGCTGCCCACCCTTGCCATACGCCTGCATATAATCCGCAAACACAGGGTTTGCGAGCAACGGAACATGCCCAAAGACATCGTGGAAAATGTCGGGCTCCTCAAGATAGTCGAGTTGATCGGGGCGACGAATAAAGCGCCCGGCAACAAACTGGCGGTTGGCTAAGTGATCAAAAAAAACGTCGTCGGGCACGAGCCCCGGCACCGCGACCACCTGCCAGCCCGTCGCACGCAACAGGCGCTCGTTGAGCTCATCGAAATCGGGAATACCGGGCTTGGTCAGGCGTAAAATATCAAGCCCTTCGAGAAAAGCGGTTGCCGCGCGACCGGGGAGCATTTCACTCTGGCGCGTGAACAATTTGTCCCATACCGCATGATCTTGCGCGGAGTAGGTGTGCCACGCCTGCGGGATAGTCCAATCGCTGTGTTGTAGCGGCTTGGTGTGCGATATTGGGGTGGCTAAATCATTCATACGACCTCAGCAACAATGCTAGCAGACCAGATGTCGCACGTCGAGGAGGCGAGAATAGACCCTATTTGTTAGCCTCGGAGCCATATAGTGCCGACACCGACCAACGCCCCAATGAGCGCCACACCGAAATATTTGAGCCAACCGAAACCGAGCGATACGATCGCAATGTCGGGCAAAGG
>Ga0209583_10000215_pt1 | contig 18577 bp, 20 predicted proteins | sample Str014_FD_187201 | JGI IMG/M metagenome (GOLD analysis project Ga0209583, IMG submission 187201) | Freshwater sediment microbial communities in response to fracking from Pennsylvania, USA - Straight Creek_MetaG_SC_2014 (SPAdes) (version 2) | ecosystem: Environmental > Aquatic > Freshwater >... | reverse complement strand
ATCGAGGAGGCGATCTACGAGCACCCTGCGGTCGAGGAGGTCTGCGTGATCGGCATCCCCGACGAATACCGCGGCCAGTCGCCGAAGGCCTTCATCAAGCTGAAGAAGGACGCAGCGGCGTTCTCTCTCGACGAGCTCAAGGCCTTCCTGAAAGACCGCATCGGCAAGCACGAGATGGTGCAGGCGATGGAGTTGCGCGCCGAGCTGCCGAAGTCGCCGGTGGGCAAATTGTTGAAGCGCGATCTGGTCGACGAAGAAGCCAGGAAACGCCAGCCGGCTTGATTCACGAACGCATCCGAAGGAGAGAGCACATGATCCACCTCAGCGGCATGGACGCCTCGTTCCTGCACCTCGAGACCCCAGAGATGCCGATGCACGTCGGCAGCCTGCAGATCGCCGACCTGCCCGAAGGCTACGCGGGTGACTACTACGAAGACGTGAAGCGCTGGATGGCCACGCGCATGCACCTCGCGGCCGTGTTCCAGCGCAAGCTCGCGCTGATGCCTTTCGATCTGGCGAATCCGGTCTGGGTCGACGACGAGGATGTGGACCTCGACTACCACGTGCGCCACGTGATCCTGCCGAGGCCGGGCACGATGGAGCAGCTCGAGAAGTACGTCGCGCGGCTGCATTCGAGCCTGCTCGACCGCAGCCGCCCGCTCTGGGAGATCTACGTGATCGAGGGGCTGAACACCGGCCAGGTCGCGATCTACAACAAGATGCACCATGCGGCGATCGACGGCCAGGCGGGTGTGGCGATCGCGAAGGCGCTGCTCAGCGGCTCGGCCACGCCGCCGCCGACCAAGCCGCCACGCGCGCGGCCGCGCACCAACCGCTACCAGCTCGGCGTGGCCGAACTCGCCGGCGCGGCGGTCAGCAACGCGATCGTGCAGTACCTGAAGCTGTTCAAGTCGCTGCCGGCGGTGGGCCGGGCGCTGCGGGCGGTCGTCTACCCCGTCTCCGAGGTCGACGGCAAACGGCACCTGAGCCTGCCCGAAGGTTTCCAGCTCGGGCCAAAAACCCCGCTGAACGTCGCGATCACGAACCAGCGTGCGTTCGCGGCGCGCTCGTTGCCGCTGGCTGAAGTCAAGGCGATGGCCAAGCGCAGCGGCGCGAGCCTGAACGACGTCGTGATGGCGACCTGCGCCGGCGCGCTGAAACGCTACCTCGCCGACTACGACTGCGTTCCCGCCAAGCCGTTGATCGCGGGCGTGCCGGTTTCGCTGCGCGAGGCCGGCAATACCGACCCGAACAACCAGGTGTCGATGATGCTGGTGAGCCTGGCGACGCACATCGCCGATCCGATCGAGCGGCTGATGGCCATCAACGCCTCGGCCAATCTCGGCAAGAAGCTGCAGCTGAGCGTGAAGGGCGCGATGCCGACCGACTTTCCCTCGCTCGGCGTGCCCTGGATCATGAGCGGCCTGGTCTCGCTGTATGGCCGCTCACGGCTCGCGAACCGGCTGCCGCCGCTCGCCAACGTCGCGATCTCGAACGTGCCGGGGCCGCAGTTCCCGCTGTACTTCGCCGGTGCGAAGCTGGCCGGCTTCTTCCCGGTCTCGATCCCGGGCCATGGCGTCGCGCTGAACATCACGGTGCAGAGCTACAACGGCTCGCTCGAGGTCGGCCTGACCGGCTGCCGCCGTGCGGTGCCCGATGTGGCCGACCTGGCGGATTACATCGTCGCCGAGCACCACGCGTTGCGTGCGCTGATCGAGGCGCGCGCGCCGGTCGGTGTGCCCGAGGTCGTCGCTGTCGTCACGCCGCCGAAGCGTGCGGTGAAATCGACCGCCAAGCCGGCGGTCACGCGCCGGCGCAGCACACCGGTGGCGCGCAAGCGCAGCACGAAGGCAACGACCGCGGTGGCGGCCTGAGATGGCCACCGCGAAGCGCGCGGTCGCGAAGAAGCGCACATCGACGCGCGCGAAAGCCGCGCCCGTGAGCGACGCGGTGATCGTCGCGCCCAAGACCGACAAGAGCCTCGTCACGCTGGCCCGCGACCTGCGATCGTGGACCGACTTCGTGCTCGGCATCGCGAATACTGCGGCCGATCTGTCGTTCCGCGTCGCGGCCTCGAAGCTGACGAAACCGTCGCAGCGCGCCGTGGTCGAAAAGGCCGGGGGTCTGTTCCGCGATCTGCGCGAGAGCGCCGGGCTGACCCTCGGCGACATCGGCCGCGCGATCAACCTGAAGGACACCGCGCTGCTCGAGCAGGTCGAAGGCGGCAAGGTCGGTCTGCCGTTCGAGATCATCCTGCGCCTGGCCGGGGTGCTCGGGCGCAACGACCCGATCCCGGTCGCGATGAAGCTCACGCGCACCTACAACCCGAAGCTGTGGACCACGCTCGAGGGTCTGGGCATCGGCAAGCTCGCGGTGCAGGCCGGCCGCGAGCGCGAGTTCGCGAACCTCTACCGTGCGAGCGATACGGCGCGCGAACTCAACGACGAGGAGTTCGCGGCCGCGCTGACCTTCGTGCGTGCGTCGTTCGAGGCGGCGCTGGCGTTTCGCGCCGAGACGGTCAAGACGGGCAACGGCGCGCCGGTCAGGCAGACCGACGCCACGTGATGCAGCGGTTGTTGGCCGGCATCGGAAGGTCGTCGATCAGCAACAGGCCCGCGGATCGCGCAAGCGCATCGACCGCCTCGAAGTCGCGGATGCCGCGTCGCGGGTCAGTGGCGCGCAGCGAGGCATCGAACGCGGCGTTGCTCTGGCTCGTGAACGCACCCTGGTAGTTGAACGGGCCGTACACCGTGATGAGCGCGTCGTCGGTCATCAGCGCCGGCAGCAGTGCGAACAAGCGCTGCACTTCTTCCCAGCCCATGATGTGCAGCGTGTTCGCGCTGTAGACCGCATCGAAGTGGTCTGCGGGCGGTGGGCCGTTGATGTCGAAGGCGATCGGCGGTGGGGTGTTCGGCAACCGGGCTTCGTCGAGCCACTGGCGAACGCCGGGCAGGTGCGCTGCCACATCGGATGTCTGCCAGACCAACTGCGGCAGCGCGGCTGCGAAATGCACCGCGTGCTGCCCGGTGCCGCTGCCGATCTCGAGCACTCGCGTGCGATCGGCGAAGTGCGTGCGCAGGACCGCGAGGATCGCGTCCTGGTTGCGCTCGCAGGCGGGCGAAAAGGGTTTGTGCTGCATCGCGCGATTGTCGTCCGGCAGGTGACAGCGTGGCCGGGTGCGCGCCGTTAGAGTGGGCACATGGCATCCAGACCTCTGATCGCCCTCGATTGCGATGGCGTGCTGCTCGACTTCCACCTCGGCTATGCCTCGGCCTGGGAGCGCGCATTCGGTCACAAGCCGGTCGACCGCGATCCGCTCGCTTACTGGCCGATCGACCGCTGGGAAGTCGAACGGCTCACGCCCGAGCGCCGGCCGCTGTTCCGCGCGGCATTCGACGAACACTTCTGGACCACGATGCCGCCGATAACCGGCGCGCTCGAGGCCTGCCACCGCTTGCACGACGCCGGCTTCGACCTGATTTGCGTGTCGGCCCTCGACCTCGAATTCGAGGCCGCGCGCTTGTGCAATCTGCGCAATCTGGGGTTCCCGATCGAACGCGTGATCGCCACCGGCAACCACGAGGGCGAGCGCAGCCCGAAGGCCGATGCGATCGAGATGCTGAACCCGATCGCGTTCGTCGACGACTACATCCTGTACATGCGCGGCTTGCCTGCCCACGTGCACACGGCACTCGTGCTGCGCGCGCCGAACGGCAGCCCGAACGTCGGGCCCGATCTCGCGTGGGCGAAGTCGACGCACGACGATCTGGCCGGGTTCGCCGAGCACTGGCTCACCCGTTGAGCCCGGCGGCGACCCGGTCGCTTCAGTGACGCAGCGGATCGCTGCTGTCGACGTCGGGCTCGGGCAGGTCCGGGTCCGGATCGGCCGGCACCGCATAGCCTTCGCTGGCCCAGGCGCCGAGGTCGTTGTTCTTGCAGCGCGCACTGCAGAACGGGCGGAACGCGTTGTCGAGCGAGTACACGCTCGGCCCGCCGCAGCCCGGGCAGCGGATGACCCGCGCCCCTTTGGTCCCGCCGCTCATGAACAGAGCGTCAACTCGAAGTTGGCGTCCTGCTGGCTGGGTTTGAGGCGCCATTCGGCGTCCTGGCGCATCAGGCGCACCGACACCATCAGCCGGTGGCCGCTGATCTCGGGGACGATGTCGTCGGGCACGTCGAGCCGCACGCGCATCAGCTGGTAGACACGGCCCTGCGGCAGGCTTTGCTGGTATTGGCCGGCGGGTGCGACGACCTTCTGCGGCGAGCCCGAATCGCGCAGCAGCCCGAGCAGCACTTGCAGCGCCTCGGCCAGCGGCATCAACGAGGCGATCCACTGCACGAGGTCGGCACGCCGGCGCTGCGGCTCGAATTTCTGCCAGGCGTAGTAGGCCGGCAGGTCGAACTCGCAGGTGCCGCCGGGGATGCTGATGCGGCTGCGGATGCTCATCAGCCATTCGTTGCTGTTCAGCGCCGCGCCGGCCTTGCCTTGCATGTCGTTCAAGCCGTTGAAGGCGTGGTCGATCTTCGCCGTAACCTCGTCGAGCGCGGCCTCGGAGATCGACGGGTTGCCGCGGTAGCTGTTGAACTGCTGCTTGTGCTTGTCGAGTTCTTTCAGCAGATCCGACTTCAGGTCGGCGCGCGACGAGACATCGAGGATCTCGAACAGCGTCGCGAGCGCGTAGTGGTGGTCGACCGCGGCGTCGCGTGCGATCAACTGGCCGAGCCGGTCGAACAGGTGCTCCAGGCGCAGCATCGTGCGGATGCTTTCGTTGAACGGGTATTCGTAGAGGATCACTGTGGGGAGTCCTGAGCAGGCAAAAGCGGGCCTGTCGAGAGACGATTGTTCCACAGGCATGTGTTTGGCCAGCGAGCGCCTCAGGGTGTCCCTCGGGCCCACTGCGGCCAAAGCCGCTGCACAGTTGTTGCGAGTTGTTCGGGTGTGATCGAGTCGTTGAAGATCACCGCGTCGGCACAGGCGCGGCGGCTCGCGCGCGAGGCTTGTTGATCGATCACCGCCTGCACGGCCTCGGCCGTCCAGCCGGAGCGCGCGACGACGCGCTCGATCTGCGTCGACTCACGGCAATCGACGACCAGCACCTTGTCGACCTTCGCGCGCCAGCGGCCGCCGGATTCGACCAGCAACGGCACGTCGTACACGACGGCGGTCGCACCGGTCGCGCTGCCTTGTCGATCGGTCTCGATGCCGATCAAGGGATGCAGGATCGCTTCCAGCTGGCGCTTCTTCAGCGGATCGGCGAAGACGAGTTCGCGCATGCGCGCGCGGTCGAGCGAGCCGTCGGCGGCGATCAACTTGGCTCCGAAGGCGTCGGCGATGGCGCGAATCGCGGCGCCGCCGGGTAGCGTCAGTTGGCGCGCGATCAGGTCGGTGTCGATGACGACGGCGCCGTGCCCGGCGAGCAGCTTCGCGACCGTGCTCTTGCCGCTGCCGATGCCGCCGGTCAGGCCGATGCGGAGCGGGGCGCGATTCAGACCGGTGGCATCCACAGGCGCGACAACTGCTCGCCGAAGAAGAGCGCGGCGACGCCGCCACCGGCCAGGTACGGCCCGAACGGGATCGGCACTTCACGATCGTGTTGACGGAACACGATCAGCGCGATGCCCACGATCGCACCGACCGCCGACGACAGCAGGATGATCGACGGGACGGCCTGCCAGCCCATCCACGCGCCGAGCGCGGCCAGCAGTTTGAAGTCACCCGCGCCCATGCCCTCCTTGCCGCGGATCAGCCGGTAGGCGTGGAACACGAACCACAGCGACAGGTAGCCCGCGACGGCGCCGCCGACCGAGGCCGCGAGCGTCACCGGGATCCAGCCGAGCGCCGCCGAGACGATGCCCGCCCACATCAGTGGCAGCGTCAGGTCGTCGGGCAGGAAGCTGGTGTCGAGGTCGATGAAGGCGAGCGCGATGATCGTCGCGACCAGCCCGCACCACAGAAGCGTGGTCGGATGCGCGCCGAAATGCATGCCGACGCCGGCGAACAGCGCGGCCGTGAGCACCTCGATCGCCGGATAGCGCAGCGAGATCGGTGCCTTGCACGCCGAGCACTTGCCGCTCAGCACGAGCCAGCTCACGACGGGAATGTTCTCGTACCAGCGGATCTGGTGCCCGCAGGCAGGGCAGCGAGAGCGCGGTGTCGACAGCGTGATCTCGGGCGTCTCGGGGATCTCGACCTCGAGCAGCTCGGCACTGTCGATGCGCCAGCCGCGCTCCATCATCAGCGGCATGCGGTGGATCACGACATTCAGGAAGCTGCCGATCAACAGCCCCAGCAACGCCAGGACGGCCGGCGACAGCAAGACGCCGGCGACTTGCGGGTCCATCACCAACAGGGTCTCAGCCGCCGCCGGGCCGCCCCAAGGCGGCTGAGCGCCCCCTCGGGGGGCAGGAGCGCAGCGACGTGGGGGCCGGCATCAAACGACTTGGCCGAGCTTGAAGATCGGCAGGTACATCGAGACGACGATGCCGCCGATCAGCGTGCCCAGGATCACGATGATGAACGGCTCCATCAGGCTCGACAGGCCCTTCACCGCTTCATCGACCTCGTCTTCGTAGAACTCCGCGGCCTTGCCCAGCATGCCGTCGAGCGAGCCCGACTCTTCGCCGATCGCGCACATCTGGATCACCATCACCGGGAACACGCCGGTCGTCTGCATCGCGGTCGTCAGCGCCGAGCCGGTCGACACGTCTTTCTGGATCTGTTCCGTGGCTTCGGCGAAGACCGCATTGCCCGAGGCGCCGCCGACCGAGTCGAGCGCTTCGACCAGCGGCACGCCGGCGGCGAACATCGTCGAGAGCGTGCGTGTCCAGCGCGCGATCGACGACTTGTTGACCAGGTCGCCGAACACCGGCACGCGCAGCAGCAGGCGGTCCATGAACTTCTGCATCTTCTCGGAACGCTTCCACGACTGCAGGAAGAAGTACACGCCGCCGCCGAGTACGCCGAAGATCAGGTACCACCACTTGACGAAGAACTCCGACAACGCGATCACGACCAGCGTGGGCGCCGGCAGGTCGGCGCCGAACGAGCTGAACACGTCCTTGAAAGCCGGGATCACGAAGATCATGATCACCGCGAGCACGACGAACGCCACCACGAACACCGCGATCGGGTAGATCAAGGCCGACTTGATCTTGTTCTTGATCGCCATCGTCTTTTCCTGGTAGATCGCCAGGCGATCGAGCAGTTGCTCCAGGATACCGCCGGCCTCTCCGGCCTCGACCAGGTTGCAGTAGAGCGCGTCGAAATGCAGCGGGTGCTTGCGGAAGGCGGAAGAGAGGCTCGTACCGGTTTCCACGTCGCTGCGAATGTCGGTCAGCAGCCGCGTCATGCGCGGGTTCGTGCTGCCGCGCGCGACGATGTCGAAGGCCTGGATCAGCGGTACGCCAGCGCGCATCATCGTGGTCAACTGGCGCGTGAAGATCGCGATGTCCTTCTGCTTGATCGCCTTGCCGCCGCTCAGACGGCGCTTCTTCACCTTGTTGACGAGGATGCCTTGCCGGCGCAAGCTCGCGCCGACCACGGCTTCGCCTCCGGCGCGCATCTCGCCCCGCACGATCTTGCCGTTCTTGTCCTTGCCTTCCCATTCGAAGACAAGCTCTTTCAGGTTCTTCGCGGCCGCTGCAGTCGCCATATTGACCTTCGAGGAATGTCTTCCTCGTCCCTTCGATGGTGTTGGTGTAGTCGCTCTACTTGTCTTGTTCGTTGCGCTTACTCGTTGGTGACCGAGATCACTTCTTCGAGTGTCGTCACGCCCGCCCGTACCTTGATCAGGCCCGACTGACGCAGATCGCGAACGCTCTCGCGCTGCGCCTGCGTGGCGATGTCCATCGAGGTGCCTTCGTTCAGGATGATTCGCTGGATCTCTTCGGTGATCGGCATCACCTGGTAGATGCCGACGCGGCCCTTGTACCCGTTGTTGCAGGCCGAGCAGCCGACAGCGCGGTAAGGCCGCCAGGTGCCGTCGAGCTCGTGCTCTGCGAAGCCCGCCTTGAGCATCGCCTCGCGCGGATAGTCGGCCTGCGTCTTGCACGTTTCGCACAACTTGCGCGCCAGGCGCTGTGCCGTGATCAGCAGGATGCTCGAGGCGATATTGAACGGCGCGACGCCCATGTTCAACAAGCGGGTCAGCGTGGTCGGCGCGTCGTTGGTGTGCAGCGTCGACATCACCATGTGGCCGGTCTGCGCGGCCTTGATCGCGATGTCGGCGGTTTCCAGGTCGCGGATCTCGCCGACCATGATGATGTCCGGGTCCTGGCGCAGGAACGACTTGAGCGCGACCGCGAAATTGAGCCCCGCCTTGTCGTTGACGTTGACCTGATTCACGCCCGGCAGGTTGATTTCGGCCGGGTCTTCGACCGTCGCGATGTTCACGCCCGGCTGATTCAGGATGTTCAGGCAGGTGTAGAGCGACACGGTCTTCCCGCTGCCGGTCGGGCCGGTCACGAGCACCATGCCGTAGGGACGCTGGATGATCTTCAGCAGCCGGTCTTTTTCGATCTTCTCGTAGCCGAGCGCCTCGATGCCGACCTTCGCGCTGCTCGGGTCGAGGATCCGGATCACGATCTTCTCGCCGAACAGCGTGGGCAAGGTGCTGACCCGGAAGTCGATCGCCTTGGCGCCGAACTTCAGCTTCATGCGGCCGTCTTGCGGCACGCGCTTTTCGGCGATGTCGAGCCGCGAGATCACCTTGATGCGCGACGAGAGCTTGTCCTTGATCGCGATCGGCGGCTGCGTGATCTCGCGCAACTCGCCATCGATGCGGAAGCGCACGCGGTAGTGGTATTCGTAGGGCTCGAAGTGCAGGTCGGACGCGCGCATGTTGATCGCGTCGATCAGCATCTTCTGCAGGAAGCGCACAACCGGCGCGTCTTCGACATCGGAGGCAGCTTCACTGCTCTCCTGTGGCGTCGTGACGTCGTCGGTGACATCGAATTCGAAGTCGCCCGAGGAAAGCGATTCGAGCGCCTCGGCCGCGCTTGCGCCATTGGCTTCGAGGATCTTCGCCAACTTGTCGTGCTCGACAATGACCCATTCGGGCGACAACTGGGTCGCGAACTTGATGCGTTCGACGGCCTCCTGGTCGGTCGGATCGGCGCCGCCGATGAACAGGCGGCTGCCGCGTTTACCGAGAACGATGACTTGGTACTGGGTCGCGAGCTTGCCGTCGATCACGTTGCGCGGCAGGCGCTGCGGGTCGACAGATGCGAGATCGAGCAAGGGCAGCGCCAGTGCGCTCGAGAGCGTGTGAGCAAGGTCGGCCGGCGACACCGCGCCCGCGGCGATCACCGAGGCGACGAAACTGTTGCGCTTGTCCTTGGCACTGCGAACCAGGTCTTCCGCGACCTTCGCGCTCAGCTTTCCCGCGTGCACGAGCACCCGGGCGACGCCTGAAAGCGCAGATTGGGGTGCTTCTGCCAAAGTGTCCACGGTTCGCTGGTTCAATCCATGCTGCTCAAACGACGGACCGCCTTGGATCCCCGACCACTTTAATCGCCTCGCCCGCAACGCAAAGCCAACAATTCACGGCTGTTCGGGGTCAATTGAAACAGAGTGAATCAGTCGCGACTGGTTCCGCCGAAGAGTACGACGATCAGGGCTCGATCAGGCCGAGATTCCATAAAAATCAACAGATTAGCACGCGTTGTGCAACAAGCGCATTCGGATTTGACATGCTTCGTCTGGGCACGCAGTAAGCAGCGGCATTGCGACAACCCACTGAGGGAGGAAGGAGGCGCATTTGGTCGGGGTGAGAGGATTCGAACCTCCGGCCTCTACGTCCCGAACGTAGCGCTCTACCAGGCTAAGCTACACCCCGATTTTTGGCCGCTCGTGGAGCGAAACCCGCGCCGCAAATGCTCAGGACGAGCGGTCGACGGATCGAAAACATAATTCTAGCAGAGCTTCGCGGTAGGCCGATTCCGGGAGCACGGTGAGTGCGTGCGCGGCCTTGTCGGCCTCGGTGCGCGCCGCATCGCGCGTGGCAGCGATTGCGCCGGTGCGGCGGACGATCTCTACGATCTCCGGCAGGCGCGCGACCTCGCCGTGCCTGATCGCGTGGCGAATCAGTTCGCGCTCGGCGACACCCCCGCGTTCCATCGCGAGCAGCAGCGGGAGCGTCGGCTTGCCCTCGCGAAGGTCGTCACCGACGTTCTTGCCGAGTTGCTCGGTCGCGCCCTCGTAGTCGAGCAGATCGTCGATCAGCTGAAAGGCTGTGCCCAGCGACCGACCATAGCTCGCACACGATTCCTCCACCTCATGACCAGCGTCTGCGAGCACGGCGCCGATGCGGGCACTTGCTTCGAACAGCTTGGCCGTCTTGTAGCGGATCACGCGAAGGTAGTCTTCGACCGACAGATCGGGATCGTGCATGTTCATCAACTGAAGCACCTCGCCCTCCGCGATGACATTGGTCGCGTCGGCCAGTACCTCGAGCACGCTCATGCGGTTCACCGACACCATCATCTGGAAAGCACGAGAGTAGACGAAATCGCCAACCAGAACGCTGGCCGCGTTGCCGAACAACGCATTGGCGGTTTGCCGCCCGCGGCGCAGCGCCGACTCGTCCACCACATCGTCGTGCAGCAGGGTCGCGGTGTGAATGAATTCGACGGTAGCCGCCAGTTCGAATCGCTCCCGCCCCGCAAAACCCAGTGCGTTCGCGAACAACAGGACCAGCATCGGCCGGATTCGCTTTCCGCCGGCGCTGATGATGTACTGAGCAATCTGATTGATCATGACCACCTCGGACGCGAGCCGGTGGCGAATCACACCATCGACCTCGCGCATGTCGGCGGCCATCAGGGCGGCGACATCTGCGGGCGCGTCAGCAGTTGAGGAGGGGGCGGTCGAAGAGGGGATTGGGTGCACGCTGAGCTCGTCCGGATACCGGCGGATTATAGAAAATGTGCAGCCCGCGCGGGCATATGCACCGCGCGATGTCATCGCATGCTAGAATCACAGGCTCTGCGCGTTTTGCAGGGCTGCTATGCCGTGGCGTCCTTCGGGCTTGTTCACGTGAGCAGTGAACTTCGAAAGGGCTGATATGTACGCGGTCATAAAAACCGGTGGCAAGCAATACAAGGTTGTTGCCGGCGAAAAGATCAAAATAGAACAGATTGCTGCGGATGTTGGCCAAGAGATCACGATCGACCAAGTGCTGGCCATTGGTGCCGGCGCAGATCTGACGGTCGGGACTCCCTTGGTAACGGGCGCAAGCGTGGTGGCCACCGTCGTGGCTCATGGCAGGCATGACAAGGTGCGCATCTTCAAAATGCGCCGTCGCAAGCACTATCAAAAGCGGCAAGGTCATCGTCAGAACTACACCGAGATTCAAATCGGTGCGGTGAACGCGTAAGGAGCAAGAACCATGGCACAGAAAAAGGGCGGCGGTTCCACACGGAACGGCCGCGACTCTCAACCCAAGATGCTCGGCGTCAAGGTGTACGGCGGCCAGAAGATTCCGGCCGGTTCGATCATCGTGCGCCAGCGCGGCACCAAGTTCCACGCCGGCACCAATGTCGGCGTCGGCAAGGACCACACGCTGTTCGCGTTGGTCGATGGCGAAGTGAGCTACGCCGTCAAGGGCCCGCGCAATCGTCAGACAGTGTTCGTCACGGCACTCTGATCGGCCGGCTTAGCGCGAGCAGCGCTTGCCGCAGCAAAGCCCCGGCGTGCCGGGGCTTTGTCCTTTCTGACGGCGCCCTGACGACGCCGTAACATCGGGTCTTCAGCCGAGCCACGACCATGAAATTTGTTGACGAAGCGACCATCGACGTCGTCGCCGGTGAAGGCGGCAACGGCTGCATGAGCTTTCGGCGCGAGAAGTTCCTGCCCTTCGGTGGGCCGAACGGCGGCGACGGCGGCCGCGGTGGCAGCGTCTACGCGGTCGGCGACCGCAACCTGAACACCCTGATCGACTTTCGCTATGCGCGCCGCCACGAAGCGCGCCGCGGCGAGAACGGGCGCGGCTCCGATCAGTACGGCGCCGCTGCGGAAGACGTCGTGATGCGCATGCCGATGGGCACCGTGATCACCGACATGGAAACCAACCATGTCATCGCCGAGCTGCTGGTGCCGGACGAGAAGGTGCTGATCGCCAAAGGTGGCGACGGCGGCTTCGGCAACCTGCACTTCAAGACCAGCACGAACCGCGCGCCGCGCCAGAAGACACCCGGCTGGCCGGGCGAGCAGAAAAAGCTGAAACTCGAACTGAAGGTGCTCGCCGACGTCGGCCTGCTGGGCATGCCGAACGCCGGCAAGTCGTCGCTGATCACCGCGATCTCGAACGCCCGGCCGAAGATCGCCGACTACCCCTTCACCACACTGCACCCCAACCTCGGCGTCGTGCGGGTCGCCGCGGAGCAGAGCTTCGTCGTCGCCGACATCCCCGGCCTGATCGAAGGCGCCTCCGAAGGGGCCGGCCTCGGGCACCTGTTTCTGCGCCACCTGCAGCGTACGCACTTGCTGCTGCACCTCGTAGACTTCGCGCCGTTCGACGAAACCGTCGACCCGGTCGCGCAAGCGAAGGCGATCGTCGGCGAGCTGAAGAAGTACGACCAGTCGCTGCACGACAAGCCACGCTGGCTGGTTCTGAACAAGATGGACATGGTGCCGGTCGAAGAGCGCGAAAAGCGCGTCAAGGACTTCGTCAAGCGCTTCAAGTGGAAGGGCCCGGTGTTCCAGATTTCCGCACTCACCCGCGAAGGCTGCGAGCCGCTGATCCGCGCGATCTACAAGCACGTGGCGACGCTGAAGAACATCGTGCCGGACGACCCCGATCCGCGCTTCGACGAGGCGCCTGCCAGCACGGCACCATGACCGCGGCGTTGAAGAACGCGCGCCGGATTGTCGTCAAGGTCGGCTCCAGCCTGGTGACGAACGAGGGGCGCGGCGTCGATGCCGAAGCTGTGGGCAATTGGTGTCGCCAGATGGCTGCGCTGGCTGCCGGGGGGCGCGAGTTGGTGATGGTGTCGAGCGGCGCGATCGCCGAGGGCATGAAAAGGCTGGGCTGGGCAGTGCGGCCCAAAGGTGTCCATGAACTGCAGGCGGCCGCAGCGGTCGGCCAGATGGGCCTGGCGCAAATCTACGAATCGAAGCTGCGCGAGCACGGCATGGGAAGTGCGCAGGTGTTGCTGACCCATGCCGACCTGGCGGATCGCGAACGCTACCTGAATGCGCGCTCTACCCTGCTCACGTTGCTGTCGCACCGCGTGATCCCGGTCATCAACGAGAACGACACCGTCGTCGTCGACGAGATCAAGTTCGGCGACAACGACACGCTCGGCGCACTCGTGGCGAACCTGGTCGACGCCGATGCGCTGGTGATCCTGACCGACCAGCGCGGGCTGTATTCGGCTGACCCGCGCAAGGAGCCCGACGCGAAGTTCATCGGCGAGGCCAAGGCCGGCTCCCCGGAGCTCGAGCGCATGGCCGGTGGCGCCGGATCGAGCCTCGGCCGCGGCGGCATGCTGACGAAAATTCTCGCGGCCAAACGCGCGGCGAGGAGCGGCGCGAGCACAGTGATCGCGTACGGGCGCGAGGTCGACGTGTTGCTTCGTCTGACCGCTGGCGAAGCGATCGGCACGGCGTTGATCGCACCGACGCAAAAGCTAGCCGCGCGCAAGCAGTGGATGGTCGACCATCTGCAACTTCGTGGCACGGTCGTGATCGACGACGGTGCAGCGCGCAAGGTGCGCGACGAAAACAAGAGCCTGCTGCCGATCGGCGTGACCGAAGTGCAGGGTGAATTTCATCGCGGCGACGTGATCGCGGTGCGCGGTCTCGATGGCGCCGAGCTTGCGCGCGGGCTGTCGAACTACGGCAGCAGTGAAGCCCGGCTGATCGCCCGGCGTCCGTCGAGCGAATTCGAGCGGCTGCTGGGTTACACGGCCGAGCCGGAGCTGATCCACCGCGACAACCTCGTGCTGGCCTGACCAGCCCGAGGGCCGTATCAATCCGCCAGCTTTTTTGGCAGCGCCGGTGTCGTCGGCGGCTGCATCGGGCCAGCGGCGAGCACCTCATCATGCGGCAGGTCATGGTGCATTTGCCCATCGTCCCGATGGTGCGGCCGCATGCCGGAACGCAGATAACGGTTGTGGTGCGTCCCCCGTGGCAAGAAGCGCGCGAGCTCGGTCAGCGCCATCTGGTACACATCGCGCTTGAACTCGATCACGAATTCGAGCGGCACCCAGTATTCGTTCCAGCGCCAGGCGTCGAACTCGGGGTGGTCGGTGGCGCGCAGGTTCATGTCACTGTCGCGACCGACCAGCTGCAGCAGGAACCAGATCTGCTTCTGACCGCGGTAGTGACCGCGCGCATCGCGCCGGATGAAATGATCCGGCACCTCGTACCGCAGCCAGTCGCGGGTGCGCGCGACGATGCGCACATGCTCGGGCACGAGGCCCACTTCTTCATGGAGCTCGCGGAACATCGCCTGCTCGGGCGTCTCGCCGTATTTGATGCCCCCTTGCGGGAACTGCCAGGAGTGGGTGCGGATGCGCTTGCCCCAAAACACCTGGTTTCTCTGGTTGAGCAGGACGATGCCGACGTTGGGTCTGAACCCTTCACGGTCGAGCATAATCAACCCCAATTCATTCGTTGAATTCATTATTACACCGGTGTGACGGGATACAACCCCTGCGGTTTCCCGCAGCCCTTCGGGGCCATGCGCCCGGTGCCGCGCTCAGCCGCACACCCACTCGCGCCCGCCCATGAAAGCTTCCCGGTTCTTCATCTCCACGTTGAAAGAGGCGCCTGCCGACGCCGAAGTCACGAGCCACAAGCTGATGATGCGCGGCGGCTTCATCAAGCGGCTGGGCGCGGGCATCTACACCTACATGCCGATCGGCTTGCGTGTGATCCGCAAGGTCGAGAACATCATCCGCGAAGAGATGAACCGTGCCGGTGCCGTCGAGCTGCTGATGCCGGTGGTGCAGCCGGCTGAGTTGTGGCAGGAAACGGGGCGATTCCAGAAGAACGGCCCTGAACTCATGCGCGTCAAGGACCGGCACGACCGTGATTTCGTGATCCAGCCGACCAGCGAAGAGGTCATCACCGACATAGCGCGGCAGGAACTGCGCAGCTACCGCGCGCTGCCGAAGAATTTTTATCACATCCAGACCAAGTTCCGCGACGAGCGCCGCCCGCGCTTCGGCGTGATGCGCGGGCGCGAGTTCACGATGAAGGACGCGTATTCGTTCGACCGCGACATCGAGTCGGCGAGCAAGAGCTACGACATCATGTTCGCCGCCTACACGCGCATCTTCGAGCGCATGGGCCTGACATTCCGCGCGGTCGTGGCCGACAACGGCTCGATCGGCGGCGTGCGCTCGCACGAGTTCCAGGTCATCGCCGACACCGGCGAAGACGCGATCGTCTATTGCCCGACCTCCGACTACGCCGCCAACATCGAGATGGCCGAGGCGATTGCGCCGAGCGCGCCGCGCGCCGCACCGGGCGCCGATCTCGCGAAGACACCCACACCCGGCAAGGCGACCTGCGAAGACGTGGCGAAACTGCTCGGCGTGCCACTCCAGAAGACCGTCAAATCGCTCGTGCTCGCGACAGACCAGAGGAATGCCGCCGGCGACGTGGTCGGCGCCACCGTCTGGCTGCTGCTGGTGCGCGGCGACCATTCTCTGAACGAGATCAAGGCGGGCAAGGTGCCCGGCCTCTCCGAAGGATTCCGTTTCGCCACCGGTGCCGAGATCGATGCGCACTTCGGCTGCAAGCCCGGTTACCTCGGCCCGCTCCATCTGAAGCAGCCGGTGAAGATCGTCGCCGACCGCACGGTCGCGGCGATGAGCGACTTCGTCTGCGGCGCGAACGAGCTCGACTTCCATTACACCGGCGTCAACTGGGGCCGCGACCTGCCCGACCCCGATCTGGTGGCCGACATCCGCAACGTCGTCGAGGGCGACCGCTCGCCCGACGGCCATGGCGTGCTCGCGATCCAGCGTGGTATCGAGGTGGGCCACGTGTTCCTGCTCGGCTCCTACTACAGCGAGAAGATGAACGCCAACTACCTCGACGAGGCCGGCAAGCCCCAGTTGATGCAAATGGGCTGCTACGGCATCGGCGTCACGCGCCTGCTCGGTGCAGCGATCGAGCAAAACCACGACGAACGCGGCATCGTCTGGCCGACTGCGATCGCACCGTTCGCGGTGGTGATCTGCCCGATCGGCTACGACCGCTCGGCCGACGTGAAAGCCGCCGCCGACAAGCTGTACGACGACCTGCTCGCTGCCGGCATCGACGCAATGCTCGACGACCGTGGCGAGCGGCCCGGCGCGATGTTCGCCGACTGGGAACTTCTCGGCGTGCCGCACCGAATCGTGCTCTCCGACCGCGGACTCAAGGAAGGCAAGGCCGAGTACCAGGGTCGACGCGATGCGCAGGCCACCGCGATCTCGCTCGCCGATTTACTGCCAACGCTTTCGGCCAAGCTGGCTGCATGAACGGCGAACTCTCCCACTTCGGGAGAGCGCGGCGCCGCCTGACCGCCGCCGCGGCCTTGAGCCCGTTCGCCGGTTTGCTGCCCGATACGGCGCACGCGGGTGCCCAGGTCGAGGAGCCGCTCGCGAATGCGGTGCGATCGGCGCTCGCCGCAGCCGTGAACGACAGCGCTCCGCCCAAACCCCAGTTCGACACGATGGATGCCCGCCTCGTGTATCTGCGCTGGCTGGGCGAGATGAGCACGCGCCTGCGCAAGCGCGAGGCCGAGCCGCTGCGGCGCATCGAGTTTCTCGAGACTGCCTGGTACGAGAGCACCCGCGCGGGCCTGGAGCCGGCGCTGCTGCTCGGCTTGGTGCAGGTCGAGAGCGGATTTCGTCGTTACGCGATCAGCATCGCCGGGGCACGAGGCTACATGCAGGTCATGCCCTTCTGGGCGCGCCTGATCGGCGACGGCGACGCTTCACGCCTTTTTCACATGCAGACCAACCTGCGCTTCGGTTGCGTGATCCTGCGCCACTACCTCGACCGCGAGCGCGGTGACCTCTACCTGGCGCTGGGCCGCTACAACGGCAGCCGTGGCCAGCCGCAGTACCCGAACGCAGTGTTCGCGTCGCAGCGGCAGTGGGTCTACAAGCCTCCTGCGGCTTAGAGGCCCGACCAGGACTTGGGCGCTGCGCCCGCCACGCCGAGCAGCGACAGCACCCGCTCGACCGTGTCGTCGACCATCTCGTCGATGCTTTTCGGCCGGTGGTAGAACGCGGGCAGCGGCGGGAAGATCACGCCGCCCATCTCCGTCACGGCGGTCATGTTGCGCAGGTGCGCCAGGTTTAACGGTGTCTCGCGCACCATCAGCACGAGGCGGCGGCGCTCTTTCAGCACCACGTCGGCGGCGCGGGTCAGCAGGTTGTCGGACAGGCCGTGCGCAACCGCGGCGAGCGTACGCATCGAGCAGGGCGCCACCACCATCGCGTCGGTCTCGAACGAGCCGCTGGCGATTCGCGCGCCGATGTCGGCCGGGTTGTATGCGTGATCGGCGAGGGCCTCGAGCGCGTTCCGGTCCAGGCCGAGCTCATGGTGAACGTTGAGCACGCCGGCCGGGCTGACGACCAGATGCGCCTCCGCGCCTGCGGACTTCAGCCGCTGCAACAGCCGCACCGCATACACCGCGCCGGTGGCACCGGTGATGCCGACGATGACGCGGCTGCGGGTCGGCGAACTCAAGCCGTCGTCAGCAGCGGCTGCAATTCACCGGCCTCGTACATCTCCATCATGATGTCCGAGCCGCCGACGAACTCGCCGTTGACGTAGAGCTGCGGGATGGTCGGCCACTGTGCGTAGTCTTTGATGCCCTGGCGGATCTCTTCGTCGTCGAAGACGTTGACGGTGGTCACGTCGGTGGCGCCGCAGGCCTTCAGCACCTGCACCGCGCGACCGGAGAAGCCGCACTGCGGGAACTGCGCCGTTCCCTTCATGAACAGCACCACGCGGTGGCCCTTGACGATGTCGTCGATGCGCTTCTGGACGTCACTCATGATGGTCTGGCTCGTGAAAATGGGGACACGCGATTTTATGCGTCAAACCGTTCAGCGACCCGGCGGATACGACGCAAGCCCCGCCGTGCCGCGGGTTTCAGAACGAGTAGGTCGCGCCGAGCTGCAGCAATGGCGTCATGCGCATCTGGCGGATCGCGTCGTCCAGCACCTGGCTGTTGTTCAGGCTGCGGCTCCAGCGCGACGCTGCGCCGTTGCCTTGCGCGAGCAAGCCCAGGTCGGCGCTGAAGCTCCAGCCGCTGCGCACAGCCAGCCCGGTGTAGCCGACGCCGAGGTAGGTGGCGGTGCCGTTGTCGGCAACCGGCTCGCTCCCATAGGGCGACGCCGGCTGGCCGAATGCCCGGCTGCCGATGGTGAGCGAGGTGCCGGTGGCCAGGTTCGGCTGGCCGGCGACGAACAACGAGCGAGGGCCGACCATCAGGCCGGTGGTCGCGCGAAACCCGCCGAGCAGGCTGGGGCTCGCGAGCGATCGGTCGAAGTAATAGTCGCCCATCAGGCTGGCGCTGCTGAACTTCGGCGCCGGGGCGTCGGCACCGAGGCGCCAGGGGGTCGC
>Ga0209583_10000214_pt1 | contig 18671 bp, 22 predicted proteins | sample Str014_FD_187201 | JGI IMG/M metagenome (GOLD analysis project Ga0209583, IMG submission 187201) | Freshwater sediment microbial communities in response to fracking from Pennsylvania, USA - Straight Creek_MetaG_SC_2014 (SPAdes) (version 2) | ecosystem: Environmental > Aquatic > Freshwater >... | reverse complement strand
GCCGGCATAGGCGCGTTCGCCCTCAAACACCGATGAGCCATAATGCAGGCCATGGGTGAGAACGTGGATTTTCGCTTCCTTCCAGGGGACGATCTTGCCGTCAAACCAGATTGACCCTTCGCGCTCGTCAAATGGAATGATGGACATGGCTTCCTCCGAAGAATTTTGCTTTGCTGGAAAATCAGATAGATAGGCGATTTGAAACACTAGCATGACTGGAAAATATGTCAATATGGCTGACATAAAATTTGATGAGACATCCAAAGCGGTCGCGCTGGTGGAATTAATGTTCTTTGCCTACCGCGATTTTGTGGCGGACCCCGACCATTTGCTGGAAGGCTTGAACTTTGGCCGGGCGCATCACCGGGTGTTGCATTTTGTGGGCCGCAATCCGGGGCTCACTGTGGCGGGGCTTCTGGAGATTTTGCAAATCACCAAGCAAAGCCTGGCGCGGGTTTTGAAAGATTTGATTGATGGCGGCTATATCTACCAAATGGCCGGGGCAGAAGATCGACGCCAACGTCTGTTGCATCTTTCACCTTCAGGCGAAGCACTCGGCGCCAAGCTCATCGCGCCGCAGATTGCTCGGTTTCAACGGGCGTTTGCAGAGTCGCAGTTTCAGCCTGAAGCTTTTTCCGCGATGCTGCTGCATCTGATTGACCCGGCAAACCAAGAGATGGCCCAGCGCCTAGCGCAGGGAATGGCAGCACTGGCTGATGGCTGACGTTGCGCATATTCTGGTTATCGATGACGACGCGCGGCTGCGTCAGCTGCTGCAAAATTATTTGGGCCAACAGGGTTACCGTGTGACAGTAGCAGCTTCGGCTGGTGCCGCCCGGCAGATGATGCAGGGCTTGGCCTTTGATGCTTTGGTGGTTGATGTGATGATGCCCGGGGAAACTGGGCTTTCGTTTGTGAAGGCGCTGCGCGATGCTGCGGGGCAAGTTCCCGTGTTGATGCTTTCGGCACTTTCTGAAACGGGAGACCGGATTGCCGGGCTTACGTCGGGCAGTGATGATTATTTGGCCAAGCCTTTCGAGCCGGAGGAATTGCTGCTGCGCCTCAAAAGCCTTTTGCGGCGGGCTGTATTGAGCGATGCGGTGATTGATGATGTTGGCTTTGGGCCGTTCACATTTCGAATGTCCTCAGGTGAATTGTCCAAGGACGCATTGCCGGTTCGGATTACGTCGCGGGAAAAAGAAATCCTGCGGCTTTTGGTGAGGGCTGAAGGAACTGCCGTTTCGCGGGCAGCACTGGCTGGCGAAGCGAGCGCTGATGCCACGCGTAAAGTTGATGTGCAGATCAATCGCCTCAGACAGAAAATTGAAGATGACCCGACCAACCCCAGATTCCTACAGACTCTGCGTGGCCAGGGTTATGCTTTGGTCACAGGGCCTTTGTGATGGCCGCGCCGCGCAGCCTCTATGATCGGTTCAATGCTGTGCTTGAGGCTTATGCGCCGGATGATCTTTACCGACGCGCGCTGGCCATTATGATTACGCCTGTCGTTTTACTACAGCTCTTGTTGGCAGGTGTTTTGGTGTCGCGTTATCTAGACAATGTGGCCAATGTTTTGGCGCGCTCGCTGGCTGATGAGACAGCACTTCTGGTTGATCTTTATGAAACGTCAGACAAGTCGGAAGCTGCGGTGCTGCGGGTGCAAGATTATGCGCAACGGGTTTTGCATATGGATTTTGAAGAACAGCAGGTTCAAAACCTGCCAGTCCCAAAATCAACGACAGTTCTTTCGGTTATCGATAAACGCATCAACACGTATCTGGCGCAGGATATGAAACAGCCTTTCACGGTGGACGCGCAAAATTCTGGTGGCAAATTCGTCATCCATATTTTGGTGGACCCGCAGCGGGTTTTTGTTTTGGGCGTGGACAGCAACCGCGCGCAGGCTGTGGGCACGCCGTTGCTGCTGTTGTTCATGGCCCTTTCGACATTGGTCTTCATGGCCATTTCTGTGGTGTTTATGCGTAACCAGATCAAACCCATTCTCGATCTTACGGCAGCGGCGCGTGAATTCGGCAAGGGCCGCGAGATTGGCGAGTTCAGACCCGAGGGTGCGCGCGAGGTGCGACTGGCGGGCGAAGCTTTCATCGATATGAAGCGGCGGATCGCGCGCCATGTGGAGCAACGCACGACTTTGCTGGCCGGCGTGTCGCATGATCTGCGGACAATTCTGACCCGTTTCAAACTGGAGCTGGCTGTGTTGGGCAGCGGCGCTAAAACCAAGCCGCTGCATGAAGATGTGAATGAGATGCAGCATATGCTGGAAGACTACATGGCCTTTGTACGCGGTGATGGCGGCGAGCAAGCGGCACTCATCGCCGTTTTCGAACTGGTGCAGAGCGTGGTCAGCAGTTTGGCGCGCAGCGGCAGGCGCATCGAAGTTATGCACCTGCCAGATATGGCCATCATGCTCAAGCCCAATGCGTTTCGGCGGTTGCTCAGCAATGTTCTGGTTAATGCCCTGCGCTTTGGCACGCTGGTGCAGATTTCAGCGCTTCGGCAAGATGACAGGCTGTGGATTTATATCGACGACAATGGCCCCGGCATTGCTCTGGCGTTGCGTGAAGATGCTTTCAAGCCCTTCAAGCGCTTGGATGAGGCGCGGAACCTGGATCAATCGGGATCAGGCCTTGGGCTTGCCATTGCGCTTGATATTGCACATGCCCATGGCGGCGATATTGATCTGGAAGACAGTCCGCTGGGCGGGCTTCGGGTGGCGATCAAGGTTCCAGTTTAGCTTAGATTACCACATCGAGTTTTTGGCGCGTTCGGCCCAGCCGTTGTTATAGACCTCGCCATTGATTTCGCCTTTGGTGAGATCTTCCAAAATCTCGCCCATTGTTGGAACCTCTGCTTTTGCAACATGCTTTGAATTATCCCAGAGCCCGGCGCGTAAAATCGCTCTGGCGCATTGCGTATAGGCGGCCTCGATTTTGATCAAGATCACGCACCGGGGCAACTTGCCTTCGATTTCGAATGATTGGCAAAGTTCTGCATCTGTTGTCAGGGTGGCTTTACCATTCACACGGAACGTCGTGCCGCTGCCCGGAATGAAAAACAGCAAGGCGACACGCGGGTCCACCACAATGTTGCGCAGACTGTCGATTCTGTTGTTGCCGCGCCTGTCGGGCATGGCCAAGGTTTTTGCGTCGAGCACACTCATGATGTTTTGAGGATCACCGCGCGGGCTGCAATCCAAGCCGCCAGGGCCGATGGTGGCCAGTGCGACGAAGGGCGAAAGCTCAATCAGCTTCTGATAAGCCGGAATGAGATGATCGATCTCCTTGGCGGTAGAGGCCAAGACGGGCGCGCTATCGTAGATGGCCTCCAGGGCGGCGATGGTTTTGATGATGTCCATCAAAACATCTTGCCACCATTGGGCAAAGGTTGTGAAGGCATGTTTTGCAAATTGCAGGTTCTATTTTCAACGCGATCAGACGGGTCTCTCGCCCCATTTATTCGCAAACACCAAGGATTGATAGTCAAGCCGTTGTCGCCAGCCTTTGGCGGCGAGTTCTGGTTGTTGGTAAAGCTCGTCCACGTAGCCCATACACAGATAGGCCACGGGCACGACATGATCCGGTAGGCTTAAAATTTGACGAATATCGGCCGCGTGGAAAATGCTGACCCAGCCCACGCCCACACCTTCGGCTCTGGCGGCCAGCCAGAGGTTCTGCACAGCGCAGACGGTTGAATAGACATCCGTGTCGCGGTTATGGGTGCGGCCCAGAACCACAGGACCACCACGTTCGCGGTCGCAGGTGATGCACATGTTTAGCGGAGCATCTGAAATGCCTTCGAGCTTCAAGGTGCTGTAAAGCTTGGCGCGGTCGTCGGTAAATAATTGTGCTGCTTCGGCGTTGGCTTTGATGAAGGCGGCTTTGACTTGTTCACGCGTATCTTTGTTGTAGATGAGAATGAAGTTCCAAGGCTGCATGAAGCCCACGGAGGGCGCGTGGTGAGCGGCTAATAAAATACGGTGCAGAACATCACTTGGAATTGGCTTTGGCAAAAATTGGCTGCGCACATCGCGTCTGGTAAAAATGGCGCGGTATACTGCATCACGCTCGGCTTTCGAAAACCGACCAGCTGCTACTAGGCCGTACGGAAATTCGGACATGGTTATTCCCCTTCAAACATCAAATGCGGTTCTGCCATCCAAGCGGAGCCAGCGATGATGTGAGGCCGGTCTTCTGATTTGGCTTCATCCGAAACCGCGCCTTCCCTGCATTGCGCAAGTGGCATAAGCGGTTTCGTCTGCCTTACAGCGTTGGGCACATTGCGGATTTGCACCGCATTCCCGATTCTCCAGTTTTCACTGGCACCTCACGTTTGTGATGCTAACGAGACGGGTGGTTTTATGCAAGTTGCTAGAACAGTTTTCCGCCATTGGGCACGGGTTGTGATGGGCAGATGAGCACCACGTTGCCTTCGGCATCCGGAAAGCCCAGGGTTAAAACTTCTGACATGAAGGGGCCAATCTGGCGTGGTGGAAAGTTTACGACAGCGGCGACTTGGCGACCCATCAGGTTTTCGGGCCGATAGTGTTTGGTGATTTGGGCTGAAGATTTCTTCACGCCGATACCAACACCAAAATCGATTTTCAGTTTGAAGGCAGGTTTGCGGGCTTCGGGGAAGGGTTCAACTTCGACAATGGTGCCCACTCGAATATCCACCTTCTCGAAATCGGCGAAAGTGATTTCCGCCATTTCAGCCCGACAATTCCTTGGCGCGTTCTGCTGCGGCTTTGATGGCGCGTTCAAACAGCGGCTCCATACCGTCATCAGCCATTAAAACTTGCAAAGCTGCAAAGGTGGTTCCGCCCGGCGATGTGACGTTTTGGCGAAGGGTTGCGGCGGCTGTTCCAGATTGCCGCATCAATTCGCCAGAGCCTGCGACCGTCGCCCGGGCAAGTTTCATCGCCAGATCGTGGGACAGGCCCAATTTTTCGCCGGCTTGCGCCAGGCATTCTACGAGATAAAAAACATAGGCTGGGCCTGAGCCTGAGACGGCCGTGACCAGATCAATCATATCTTCGCGTTCCACTTCGACAACTTCACCCGTTGTAGCGAGGAGGCGCTTGGCCAAAGCCAATTGCGCGTGCGAGACATTGGCGTTTCCCACCATCGCCGTAATGCCTCGGCCAATTGCAGCTGGGGTGTTGGGCATGCAGCGGAGCACTGCGGCTTCTTCCCCGAAGATTGTTTCAAAATTTGCAATGGTTTTGCCTGCTGCGATTGACAAAATAAGGGGCTTTGATTTTTGGAGGGTTACGAGCCCCGTCAAGACTTCACCCATCACCTGTGGCTTTACCGCGACGACGAGAACTTCTGCATCGGTGATTGAGGCGACGGTTGGATTGAGCCTTATGCCGTGCTTGGTCAGAACGTCGGCCACTTCTTGGGGTGGCTTGGGATCGAGGGCTAGGATCTTTTGCGGATCAGCACCACTCTTCAGCCAGCCTTCGAGCATCGCGCCGCCCATTTTGCCGCATCCCGCAAGGACGAGCGTGCCTTTGAGATTGAGGCTCACGCTTCGCCCATGGTTTCGAGTAAAGCGCTTTTCAAAGCTTCTTCAGCTGTGTGGCCCGCCCAGATCACAAATTGCACGGCGGGGTAATACGTTTGCGTGGTCTCGATGCCGCCACGGATGATGCTTTCGCATTGGGCATCATTGGCCTCAGCCCCGCCGGCAAGAAGCAGCGCATAGCGATAGACAATTGAACCATCGGCCCAGAGATCATAATGACCATGGATCAATTGTGCATTGATCATGGCCAGAAGCTTGGCCACTTCATCGCGGCGTTTGTCAGGCACTTTCAAATCGAGCGTGCAAGCAAAATGCAGGCTTTCAAGATCATCGCGCCAAGTGAGCGAGACATTGAAATCAGCCCAGCCGCCGCCCACCAGCATCAGCACTTCGTGATCATTGGTGCGGTCCATATGCCAGCTGCGCGCTTCGGCAAGACGCTCCACCCGGTCTAAGGGGTTGGGGCCTTGGCGTTGGGTGGTTTCGACAGCGCGCATATAATTCTCCCGCAGTCGAATCATCGCTGCTTGGGATGCAATGTGAACCGCAGCACATTCAGCCGCAATGTAGCGACTGATTCCTCCACATGAGAATTTGGGTATGAGCCGGTTAGATTAATTTTGCGTCAGCTTCTTTTCGAGCAATTCGATTCGGGCTTCGAGCCGAATGTTTTCCATGCGGGCTTTTTCGGCCATGTCTTTGACGACATCGAGGTCTTCGCGCTTGACCAAATTCAAGTTGTTGATGACGCGCTCAACCTGGGTTTGGACCAGCGAGTCCACTTCTTTGCGAACACCCTGGGCAGCGCCAGCGGCATTGGTCATCAGTTTGGCGAGTTCATCAAAAAACCGAGTATTGGTTGCGGGCATGAAAGCCTCCTCTGTTGAATCCTAGCTAGGGTGTCCGGCACCTTGTTTCAAGAGCTTGCGAAGCCGCACGAACACGGGCAATTAACCAACATGCTGGCTGCCATTCCGTTCCCACCGCTTTCGCCATATCTTTTCCAATGGGGCTGGTTCAGCGTGAAGTGGTATGGGCTGGCCTATGTCGGCGGGCTGGTGTTTGCCGCATGGTATATGAAGCGCCTGGTCAATACGTCGGCACTTTGGGGTACGTGGAAGCCAACCATGACGCCCACCCAGGTGGATGATATGTTTGTGTGGTTCTTCCTCGGCGTGGTGGGCGGTGGACGGCTCGGCTATGTGGTGTTCTATCAACCTCTCAAATATCTCGCACAACCACTTGAAATATTTCATTTAACGGACGGTGGAATGTCGTTTCATGGTGGGTTTTTGGGCGTGGTGATGGCCAGCTATTTCTATGGCCGCAAAATTGGCGTGACGCTGGACCGGATGTTGGATTTGGGGGCCGCCGCCACGCCAGTGGGCTTAGGCCTCGGGCGCGTCGCCAATTTTATCAATGCCGAACTTTATGGCCGCTTCACCGATGTGCCATGGGCCGTGATCTTTCCGGGCGATACGGCGGGCCGCCACCCGAGCCAGCTTTATGAAGCACTGCTGGAAGGGCTGGTGATCTTTGTGCTCATCCGTATGGCCACGCATCGCTATCAGGCGCTGGCGCATCCCGGGCGCACTTCGGGCATCTATGCCTTGAGCTATGGCCTCGCCCGTATCTTCATTGAATTCTTCCGCGTGCCGGATGCTTTCATTGGGTATTATTTTGGTTTCATTACACAGGGCATGATTTATTCGTTGCCGCTGGTTGGCGTTGGCGTCTGGCTGCTCATCCGGTCTCGCCAAACATGAAGGAGTTGCTCGCGCAGATCATTGCGGCGGAGGGGCCGCTGCCTGTTGATCGCTATATGGCGCTGTGCCTCGGGCACCCGCGGCTTGGCTATTATATGAGCCGTGATCCGTTTGGCGCTGCGGGAGATTTTACCACTGCGCCCGAGATCAGCCAGATTTTTGGCGAGCTGATTGGCATCTGGTGTGTCGCGGCGTGGGAAGCCATTGGTTCGCCTGCGCCTTTTGCTCTGGTTGAGCTGGGGCCCGGGCGGGGCACATTGATGGCGGATCTCTTGCGGGCAACAGCGCGCGCCCCGGAATTTCGGGCGGCTTTACAAGTTCATTTGGTGGAGATGAGCCCGGTCTTGCGCAAGATACAGCAAGACAAACTGGGAGACAGGTTGCGCTGGCATGACACGATCGAAACGCTGCCCGATGAGCCGCTGATTTTTATCGCCAATGAATTTTATGATGCGCTACCCATTCGGCAAATTGAAAAGCGTGGTGCAAAGTATTTTGAGCGCTGTGTTGTGATGCGTGGCGGCGAATTGGTTTTGTCTGAAGTTCCGGCACCTGCTTTTGATTTTTCTGATGATGGGTTGCACGAGATTTCGCCGATCTCTGGCATTGTTGCCGAAGGCCTGGGCGCGCGGATTGCTGCCCTTGGCGGGGCAGGGTTGGTGATTGACTATGGACATTTTGAGAGTGGCATCGGCGACACTTTGCAGGCGCTGAAGGCGCATGAGGTTTGCGACGTTCTAAAATATCCGGGAACCAGTGATCTGACTGCACATGTAGATTTTGCGCAACTCGCGCAAGCGTTCAAGGCGGGTGGTGCCGAAGTCTTGCCTGCCATTACGCAGGGGCAGTTTCTCACGGCGATGGGGCATGAGGCGCGGGCGGCGAAATTGGCGGGGCAGCTTTCGGGCGAGACGTTGAGCGCGTTCAGTGCTGGTGCGCGGCGGCTGGTGGATGACAAAGCCATGGGAAAGCTGTTTAAGGTCTTGGCAGTGGCGCAACAGAACCGGGCAGCACTTTATCCGTTTGAAACATGATCACAGCTGAAGACCTCCATCTGCCGGGCATAGCCCATGGCTTTTTCACCCGAGAAGGTGGCTTTTCGCAAGGCATCTTTGCCTCGCTCAATTGCGGCTTGGGGTCTGGCGATGATCTGGCCAACGTGCACAAGAACCGTGCTCTGGTGGCGGGCAAGATTGGCGTTGCGGCGGATCATTTGGTTTCAGCCTATCAGGTGCATGGCATAGACGTTGCGGTCATCACTGGACCATTGGCGGAACGGCCGAAGGTGGACGCGATGGTGTCGAACACGCCCGGTGTGGCACTAGGCATTCTCACTGCGGACTGTGGGCCCATTCTTTTTGCTGATTCGCAGGCCCATGTCATTGGCGCTTGCCATGCCGGGTGGAAAGGGGCGCTGTCTGGCGTTTATCGCAGCACCGTAGAAGCAATGGAAAAGCTGGGTGCCAAGCGGGAGAATATTACTGCGGTGGTGGGCCCGATGATTTCGCAGGCCAATTATGAAGTAGGGCCGGCGTTTCCAGAAGCCTTTCTCAACACCAATCAAAGCGACACAGAATACTTCATCTCTTCTGTGAAGAAAGATCATTATATGTTTGATTTGTCTCAGTTTTTGGTAAATAAAGTAAAGGCGCTGGGCTTAGCGCGGGTGAGCCAACTTGGGCTTTGCACCTATGCTGATGAAGAGTGGTTTTTCTCCTACCGCCGCGCCACACACCGGGGTGAGACGGATTATGGCCGTTTGATTTCCGCCATTGCTCTGAGGGATTGACGATGAAGGCTTGGGCTTTGGTTTTTGCACTTTTGCTCCTGGGTTCTTGCAGCCCCAGCACCACACTTTTGGAAAAGCCTGCGCCGCAGCCTGTCGATGCGCAATCGCTCATTCATCCACCATGGGAAGCGATGGTGCAAGCAGGTCCGGATGCCGGGAAGGACATTGATCTTGAGACGTTGAATGGCCCCCAGGCGGTGCCGCCACCACCTGCTGAAGTGGCACCAGCGCCCGCGCCGGAACCTGTTTTAACGCCGCCAGAGACAATGCCGGCCAAGGTTAAAACGGGTGGGACCGCAATCAAAGCCGTGGCAGTACTTTCTGTCACCGGGGCTTCACCGCAAGGCAATCAGGAATTGACGGCGGCGATGCGTCTGGTTCTGAAGAAAGCGGGTTGGCCCGTGCTTTCTGCGCCGCGCAAGGATGCTTTGAACATTCGAGGCAAAGTTGTGCTTGATGCGGCCCAAGGGCCAAACCAGCCCATTCATATCACCTGGGGCGTGAGCTCACCCAGCGGCAAGGTTTTGGGGGATGTGGCGCAAAATAATGCAGTTCCGGCACATTCACTTGACGCTGAATGGGGGCAAACGGCTGGCTTTGCGGCCGAGGCGGCCGCTGAGGGCATTTTCAAATTGATCGGGCAATATCGCTAACATTGTTCTCAAAAGGCAAAATTGGCACTTGGCGCTGTCGTCACCCTGTTGTTATAGAGCGCTGAAGCAAGGGATTCCGCAGCATGATGAAAATCATTTCAGGCAATTCAAACAGGCCGCTGGCGGAGGCGATTTGTTCTTACCTCAACCTGCCACTGGTGAAAGCCGTGGTGAAGCGCTTCAATGATATGGAAGTGTTCGTCGAGATTCAGGAAAACGTGCGCGGGCAGGATATGTTTATTATCCAATCAACGTCTTTTCCCACCAATGATCATCTGATGGAACTGCTGATCATCACTGATGCTTTGCGCCGTGCTTCGGCCAAGCGCATTACTGCCGTCATCCCTTATTTTGGCTATGCACGCCAAGACCGCAAGCCCGGCCCGCGCACGCCGATTTCCGCCAAGCTGGTGGCCAATATCATCACGCGTGCGGGCGCAGACCGGGTGCTGACGATTGATCTTCATGCCGGGCAGATCCAAGGCTTCTTTGATATTCCGACCGACAACTTGTTTTCTGGACCAGTGTTTGTGCGCGACATCAAACAACATAGCGACGTGGCCAATTCCATCGTCGTCTCGCCAGATGTGGGCGGCGTGGTGCGGGCCCGGGCTTTGGCCAAGCGTTTGGATGTTCCGTTGGCCATTGTTGATAAACGCCGCGAACGGGCAGGCGAAAGCGAAGTGATGAACATCATCGGCGATGTGGCAGGCAAGTGCTGCATTCTGATCGACGACATTGTGGATTCCGGCGGCACGCTGGTCAACGCCGCCGATGCGCTGATGGCTAAGGGGGCCAAGGATGTGACCGCCTATATCACACACGGCGTGCTTTCAGGCGGGGCCGTTTCACGCATTACCTCTTCAAAGTTGAAACACCTGGTGATCACAGATTCGATTCAGCCCACAGAAGCTGTGCGTGTGGCCAAAAATATTCGGGTGATTTCGACAGCACCCCTGCTTGGCGAAGCTATCGGCCGCACCAGCCGCGAAGAGAGCGTATCGAGCTTGTTTGAGTAGACCGCAGCGCCTATATGGGCGGGATGCCTCCCATCATTCAGATTTCTGGCCTTTCCAAAACCTATGCGACTGGCTTTTCGGCGCTCAAGAATATCAACCTCAATATCGATCAGGGCGAGATTTTTGCTTTGCTTGGCCCCAATGGTGCGGGCAAGACGACGCTGATTTCTATTCTCTGCGGTATCGTTACGAAATCTGCTGGCACGGCAATGGTGGGCGGACATGATATTGAAAAAGAATTTCGCGCCACGCGCAAAATGATTGGGCTTGTGCCTCAAGAACTGCATTTAGCGTTTTTCGAAACAGTTTGGGACACTGTAAAATTTTCGCGGCGTTTGTTTGGCAGGCCTGCGAATGATGGATATCTTGAAATGGTTTTAAAGCAGCTTTCGCTTTGGGACAAAAAGGATTCCAAGATCGGCCAGCTTTCGGGCGGCATGAAGCGGCGTGTGTTGATTGCCAAAGCCCTTTCGCATGAACCCACAGTGCTGTTTCTGGATGAACCCACCGCTGGTGTTGATGTCGAGCTTCGCAAAGATATGTGGAATGTTGTGCGCGGTTTGCGCGACAGTGGTGTGACCATCATTCTTACCACGCATTACATTGAAGAGGCCGAAGAGATGGCTGACCGCGTGGGCGTGATCAGCAAGGGTGAGATGATTTTAGTGGAAGACAAAGTGGCCCTAATGGACAAAATGGGCCAGAAGCGTCTTTCCATCATATTGGAAAAGCCGCTCGAGGTTTTACCCAAGAAGTTTGCGGCGTTGGGCTTGACCTTAAGTGCCAATGGATCAGAGCTGGTTTATGCCTATGATTCAAAACATGTGAAGCCTGATATTGCGGGGCTTTTGCGCGGGCTTGATGCGGCCAAGATTGGCTATCGGGATTTGGCGACAGCGCAAAGTTCGCTTGAGGATATTTTTATGGGTCTGGTGAAACAATGAACTATCTCGGTGTTTCAGCAATCTTTATTTATGAAATGAAGCGGTTTTTCCGTACGGTTTTTCAAAGCATTATCTCGCCTGTTGTTTCGACGATTTTGTATTTCATTGTTTTCGGCTCGGCCATTGGCGGGCGCATTCAGCAGATTGATGGTGTGCCTTACGGGTCTTATATCGTGCCGGGTTTGATTATGCTTTCGCTTCTCACACAAAGCATTTCTAACGCATCTTTCGGCATATTTTTTCCGAAGTTTTCGGGCACGATGTATGAATATCTTTCAGCCCCGGTTTCGGCGATGGAAATGGTTTTGGGTTTTGTTGGAGCGGCTGCGGCCAAATCATTGTTTATTGGTTTAATCATTTTGGCCACCAGCGCTTTGTTTGTGCCGGTTTCGATTCTCCATCCGTTTTGGATGTTGCTGTTCTTGGTATTGACGGCGGTGACATTTTCGTTGTTCGGTTTCATCATCGGGCTTTGGGCGGATGGGTTCGAGAAATTGCAAATCATTCCACTGCTGATCATCACGCCGCTGACATTTCTGGGAGGCAGCTTTTATTCGATCAAAGTGCTTCCAGCGTTTTGGCAGCAAGTGAGTTATTTTAATCCGGTGGTCTATCTGATCAGCGGATTTCGCTGGGCTTTTTATGAGGTTTCAGATGTTTCACTGGGTATCAGCCTTGGCATGACTTGCGTGTTTCTGGTGGTTTGCCTTGCTGGTGTTTCATGGATTTTCCGCACTGGTTATCGCCTCAAAAGTTAACGCGAATTTATCTTTTACATTTCCGTAAATACTGATTTCCCTCAACGAATTGTAAAGCTTCTGCCTTATTTTTCCAACGCCTGTGATTTAGGCCTTTGGCGAGCAGAGGATGATACATGAAAATTTCTGAGAAGTTAGTTCTGGTTTTTGGTGGCGCAGCGGCAATGCTTGTCCCACATGCGGCAGCGCAAGCCGTAACATTGCACGACGGCACGTTTACGGGCGGCACGTATGACGCTTATTATGGCAATGTGCAGGTTAAAGCCACAATTCAAGGCGGGCAGATCGCGAATGTGCAGGCGGTTCAATTTCCAAACCACAGCCGCACCAGCCGTTCGATCAACGCGCAAGCCTTGCCCTATTTGCAGCAGGAAGTGGCTGACGCGCAAAGTGGCAAGATTGATATTATCTCGGGCGCAACACTCACCAGCCGCGCCTATATCAAATCGCTGCGCGATGCTTTGAATCAATCGGCCAAGTAATATGCGCCAAACCTGCATCATCATGGGAATGCCGATCACGATTGACGTCGCAGATCGCTGCGCGCCAGCGTTGATTGCGCAATGCTTTGCCTGGTTTGAGGCCGTTGATGCGCGTTTCAGCACTTACAAGCCCGAAAGCGAGATCAGCCTGTTCAATGCGGGGCAGGTGGCAGAGGCTGATTTGAGTGCCGATATGAAAGATGTGTTTGCCATTGCGCGCACAACATCAGTGGAGACGAACGGCTTCTTCGATATGGCCAGGCCGGGCGGTGGCGTTGATCCATCCGGTGTCGTCAAAGGCTGGGCGATCAAGAAGGCGGCGGACATGCTCGTGGCTGATGGTGCACAGAATTTCTTTGTTGATGCGGGCGGGGATATTCAATCGTGCGGGAAGAACGCTGAAGGCGAAGACTGGCGCGTGGGCATTCGCAGCCCGTTTAAACTTTCTGAAGTGATCAAGATCGTTGCACCGCGCGGGCAGGGTGTTGCCACGTCTGGCACTTATGTGCGTGGCGCTCATGTCTATAATCCACATGCACCCCAAGAACGTCTGGATGATGTGGTGAGCATCACGGTCATCGGGCCAGATGTTTTGGAGGCGGACCGGTTTGCCACGGCGGCCTTGGCCATGGGCAAAGCGGGCATTTATTTCATTGAAGGGCTGGAGGGATTTGAGGGCTATGCCGTCAATGCCCGTGGCATGGCCACGCAGACTTCGCATTTTGGAGGCTTTGTCGTTTGATGTTGAAGATTGTTGACGGGTTTCTCAATCACATCACAATGTATCGCCTGGTGTTGCTTTATACGGCGGCCTTGTTGGGCTGTGATTTTATCCTTGGGCTTGCGGGGCGCTCGGCGCATGACCCGGCGCAACTGGCATTTTCGGCTTTGGTGATATTGGCTGTGTGTTGGCTGGTGAACCGCGCCTTGGCGGCGGCGTTCCGGGTGCCGGCCAATGCTGAATCGGTTTATATCACTGCATCGATACTGGCCCTCATCATGCCACCTGTGGGTCCGAAGGACTTTCTCGCCATCGGTGGATTGGCACTGGCTGCGGCGGTGGGCATTGCCTCAAAATATCTGCTGGCGATCAACCGCAAACATATTTTCAACCCGGTCGCTCTGGGCGTGATTGTCTCGGCCATTGCCTTGGATCAACCAGCAACATGGTGGGTGGGTGGCTCGGTCTATCTCATGCCGATCGTTGTCATCGGCGGGCTTTTAATTTTACGCAAGTTGCAGCGCTTCGAGATGTTTGCGGTTTATATACTGGCCAATCTGGTGGTGAGCGCTGTCACCACCACGCCAGACATGTATGGCGAAGCGCTTAGCCAGATTTTCCTGTCATCGCCGTTGTTGTTCTGTGGCTTTGCGATGCTGACCGAGCCGATGACAGCGCCGGCCGCCAAGCTGCCTTCGCTGGCTTTTGGGGCTTTGGTGGGGGCGCTTTCGGTGCCTTCGGTCCATGTGATGGATTTTTATTCGACGCCGGAAATAGCTTTGATTGTCGGCAATGTTCTGGCGTGGGTGGTCAACCCAAAATATCGTTTCAAGTTGACATTGGAGCGCATCGAGAAGACTGCGTCGGGCTGTTATGACTATGTGTTCAAGGCCAATCGGCCGGTGGATTTCAAGCCAGGTCAATATTTGGATTGGACGATCAATGCGCGCCGCGCAGATGAACGCGGCAACAGGCGAACCTTCACCATCGCCTCTGCGCCATCAGAAGAACATGTGCGGCTGGGTGTGAAGTTTTATCCCAATCCTTCATCCTATAAACAGACGCTTCTCAACATGAAGCCGGGCGATGTGGTTTATGGTGCGCAGCTGGCGGGTGATTTCACCTTGCCAGAGAGTGACGACAAGCTGGCGTTTATCGCAGGCGGCATTGGGGTGACGCCGTTTCGCAGTATGATCCAGCACATGATGGATGTTGGCGCAAAGCGCGATGTGACGTTGTTTTACGGCAACAACAAAGCCCAAGAGATTGCCTATGTGGATGTCTTCAACCGTGCAGAGAATGAGCTGGGTTTGCGCACGGTCTATGCCGTGGCCGAACACGCCCACACCGAAACGAATTTCCACAAGGGCTTTATCGACGCTGATCTCATCATGCGCGAAATGCCCGATTATGCCGAGCGGTTGTTTTATGTCTCGGGCCCACGCAGCATGGTTTTGAAGTTCGAGGAAGTACTGGCGGAGTTAGGCATTGCCAAGAGCCGGATCAAGACGGATTTCTTTCCCGGGTTTGCATGAGGCCTTCTCCGTGGAAGTAAAAAGGGCAAGCGGATTTATGCTATCTCGTTCGCCGGAAGCAGCTGGCAGAAATTGGAAATAAGCGGCGGCTGTGAACCACAATCCCATTTCGCCAAATTAGCTTCGCACCGTCATCTTGCCATCCCGCGTCAATTCCCCTAATAGGCCATCGCCCAGCGTCGTCCACCCCTGGAGGGAGGCTGGGTTTTGTCTATTGGAGAAGTAAATGTCTAAGATTATCAATATCAAGGCCGCTCAACGCGGCCGGGCCGGTAAGGGGGCCGCTCGCTCTGTTCGTCGTGAGGGACTTGTTCCCGGCGTCGTTTATGGCGACAAGAAGGATCCCCAAATCATTTCGCTGGTTTATAAGAACATCGAGCCGCATGTGAATACGGGGCGCTTCCTGTCCACGCTGGTTGACCTTGAGGTTGACGGCGCCACGATCCGCGCTATCCCACGCGATATTCAATTTGATCCGGTGAAAGACCGTATCACCCATGTGGATTTTTTGCGCCTCGGCAAGGATTCGCGGATCGCTGTTGATATTCAGGTTCACTTCAAGAACCAGGACGCAGCGCCGGGCCTCAAAGCTGGCGGTGTTCTCAACATCGTTTCGCATACGATCTCGCTCTATTGCCCAGCAGATTTTATTCCTGATGAAGTTATCGTCGATCTGACGGGTATGCAGATCAACCAATCGATGCATCTTTCGGATGTGAAATTGCCGGACCGGGTGACATCGGCTTCGCGTGAAGACATGACGCTCTGCGCCATCACGGCTCAGGCCAAGGAAGAAGAAGTGGTGGCCGAAGCTGCGGTTGCTGCGGATGTTCCCGCCACGAACCAGAAAGCGCCTGATGCCGCTGCCGCTGGTGGCAAAGCCCCAGCCGCTGGTGCGAAACCAGCTGCCGGCGCCAAAGCTGCGGCGCCTGCTTCGGGTGCAAAAGCTGCACCGGCTGCGGCTGCACCCAAGAAGAAGTAAGATTCTTCCTCATCGATTTGAAACGGCGGGCAGAAATGTCCGCCGTTTTTGTGCGCGGTGTGCTACCCTGACATATGTTCGAGCGATTCTTGCGCTTGCACCACGTCTATATGCGGAAATTGCGAATTCAGTAACTTCAGCCAAAGGATTCCATTCTTGACGCAGCATGTGGGCATGTAACTGATCTTGCCATCTTCTTCTTGCATCGTAAAACTGTCGCCAAGGCCTGGCCCCCCCTCACATTTCACAAATCTTAGCTTGTTAATATCAACTGTGTTTAGCTTGGCAGGGCTGCGCCCTTTCCACCAGATGATTTGGCGAGTGGCCAGATGGACTTGGCTGCCAAATTCAAGGCGGCCAATGCCATATCGCCAAATCCAGGTGATCAAGAATCCAGAAAGAATTGCCAATGACCATTTTGCGTAAAACGGCCAACCCGGGAAAGGAATGGGCTCTCCGGTATTCTCATCGCGAACTCCCGTAACAAAACCAAAGAGCAACCACAGGTGCGCCACCATCGCCCAATTGAGATACCGGCGAAATGCACTTGATGCCGTTTGTTCAAAGTGCAGCCACACATTGCCGTCTCTCTGATCGCCGATCGGTTTCGATCTATCCTTCATGGCAAATGCTCCTGTCATGCAGAAATATCACTCGCCTCGTATCGAGATTTTACCCCAAAACCGCTAATGGGTGAACCATATTCAAGATGTTTCCGCCAACTTGCACCAGTGGGCATGATCACCTATAGCCAACCGATTGATTGCGGTTGAGGATGCCCAATAATGTTTCTGATTGTAGGCCTCGGCAATCCGGGCGCACAATATTCTTCCAATCGGCATAATGTGGGATTTATGGCGGCAGATGTGATTGCGGCGGCGCATGGGTTTGGCCCATGGAAGAAGAAATTTCACGGCGCGCTGGCTGAGGGGAGTCTGGCGGGCGAGAAGGTTTTGCTGCTGAAGCCGCAGACCTTCATGAACGAAAGCGGACGCAGCGTGGGCGAGGCGGTGCGGTTTCATAATATTCCGCTCGTGCAGGTTTTTGTGTTTTACGATGAGCTGGATCTGGAACCGGGCAAGGTTCGCGTGAAGCTTGGCGGCGGTGCTGCCGGGCATAATGGCATTCGTTCAATCTCGTCCCACATCACGCCTGAGTTCAAGCGTGTGCGTTTAGGTATCGGCCACCCCGGTGACAAGCGCATGGTGATGCCGCATGTGCTGGGTGATTTTGCCAAGAGCGACCGCGATTGGTTGGTTGCAATGTTGGACGCAGTATCCGATAACGCGGCGCTGCTGATTAAGGGCGAGGAGAGCCAGTTTCAAAGTGCGGTGCATTTGAAGGTCAACCCGCCTGCGCTACGAGAAAAGAAGAAGGACTGATCATGGGTTTTAAATGTGGCATTGTGGGTTTGCCGAATGTTGGGAAATCGACATTGTTCAACGCGCTCACGCAGACCTCTGCGGCGCAGGCGGCGAATTATCCGTTCTGCACCATTGAGCCCAATGTGGGCGATGTGGGCGTTCCTGATCCGCGGCTGGATATTTTGGCCGCCATCGCGGGCAGCCATCAAATTATTCCGACACGGCTGACGTTTGTGGACATTGCCGGCCTGGTGAAGGGCGCTTCCAAGGGTGAGGGCCTGGGCAATCAGTTCCTCGCTAACATTCGCGAGACGGATGCGATTGCGCATGTGGTGCGCTGTTTTGAAGATGGAGACATCACGCATGTGTCGGGCAAGATTGATCCATTGGCCGATATTGAAACCATCGAAACCGAATTGATGCTGGCGGATTTGGACGCGTTGGAAAAGCGCCAGCCGGCTGCCGAAAAAAAGGGCAAGCAGGGCGACAAGGACCAGAAGGAACTGGCAGACCTGATGATGCGCGCTCTTGTCTTGCTGCGCGAAGGCAAGCCCGCGCGTGTGGTTCAGCGACACGCAGACGAAGAAAAGCTTTTTCAGGGTCTGGGTCTCCTAAGTTCGAAGCCGGTTCTCTATGTGTGTAATGTGGAAGAAGCCGCTGCCGATAAGGGCAACGCGTTTTCCGACAAGGTGAAGGCCTTCGCTAAAACCGAAGGCAATGTGGCCGTGGTGGTCTCGGCCAAGATCGAAAGCGAAATCGCCATCATGGCGCAGGCGGACCAGAAGGATTTTCTGGATGCCACGGGCCTCAGCGAACCAGGTTTGAACCGCGTGATCCGCGCTGGTTATGAGTTGCTCGGCCTGTTCACTTATTTCACCGTGGGCCCGAAAGAAGCCCGCGCCTGGACCATCACCCAAGGCACCAAAGCGCCTGCCGCAGCAGGTGTCATCCACACCGATTTCGAAAAAGGCTTCATCCGTTCCGAAACCATTGCCTATGAAGACTACGTTTCAGGCAAAGGCGAAGCGGGATCAAAGCTTGCAGGGAAATTTAGGTTGGAAGGCAAGGACTATGTGGTGGCCGACGGCGATGTGATGCATTTCAGGTTTAA
>Ga0209583_10000213_pt1 | contig 18695 bp, 13 predicted proteins | sample Str014_FD_187201 | JGI IMG/M metagenome (GOLD analysis project Ga0209583, IMG submission 187201) | Freshwater sediment microbial communities in response to fracking from Pennsylvania, USA - Straight Creek_MetaG_SC_2014 (SPAdes) (version 2) | ecosystem: Environmental > Aquatic > Freshwater >... | reverse complement strand
ATGCAGCACGCTGAAATCGACCGAGGTGAAACCGCGGCCTTCCAGCAGCGAAATCGCCAGCGCGTCGCCGAGCGCCAGCATCATCAGCGAGGACGTCGTCGGAGCGAGATTATGCGGGCAGGCCTCACGCGCCTTCGGCAGCGTCAGTGCGACGTCGGCGGCGGTGCCCAGCGTGGATGCCCGGTCCGCCGTCATCGCGATCAGCGGAATCCGAAACCGCTTGGCGTAGGTGATGAGATTCTTCATCTCCGGTTGCTCGCCCGACCATGACAGCGCCAGGATGACGTCGTCGGCGGTGATCATGCCGAGATCGCCGTGGCTCGCTTCAGCGGCATGGACGAAAAACGCTGGCGTCCCGGTGGAGGCAAAGGTCGCGGCGATCTTGCGGCCGATATGGCCTGACTTGCCGAGGCCGGTGACAATCAGTCGCCCGCGCGCATGGCGGATACGATCGGCCGCCGCCGCGAAGGCCGTGCCGAGCTCGGCCCGCAGCGCCGCCTGGATCGCGGCGATGCCGCTGCCTTCGGCATCGAGCGTGCGCAGCGCCGAGGCGATGGCGGAGTTAGCGGGGTCGGTGCCGGATGATGGAGCCATCAGCGGTTTCGAATGAGCCATGTCGTGTTCCGAGGGGGAGGGGCCGTGGACCCGCAGTCAACCTTAGCACGGGGTGTCCGCCAATGCGACGCGGGCGGCGCCCCCGCAACCGCCCATTAACCATAATTGTTTTAACTCCCTTAACGACATGTTCCGTGTGCAATCGGACGCACGTCGCTCAAGTGGATGAATTCGTTGGAGTATTTTTGTGGTGGGGGACGGTCCGGCGAGGGGCCAAGGCAGGCGCGCGGTGTTCGCTCGCGCGCTATGGACGTGCCTTGCCTCGAGCGGACTGATCGCCGGCGACCACACGTTCGCTTGGACCCAGGATGCCACGCCAGGCACGTTCCGCCCGGCGCCTAGCGGGGTCGGGGTCGTCCTGCCGGATGCACCGCTGCGGCAGACCATCGCCGACGCCAGCGACAAGACCGGCGACGGGACCAGCGACTCGCGGCTGCGCGACAAGGAGCGGCCCGCACCGTCGCGGATCTGGAAGATTCCGAAATACGACATTCCTGCCGCCAGCGGCGCATCTGACTCCGGCTACGACTCGCGCAACCGCAGGCGAAAGAAGCCGAAATTCCATCCCGGCCAGGCCAGGCCAAAACCGTCACCGGGTCCCGGCAGCCGGCCGCCACCGGCCCCGTCCGCCGGCGGGCGCACGCGGTTGTCGATCCCGCCGTCGGAAGCCGCCAGCAAGCCGCCGATCCCGCCTGCGATGGCAGGAGCGGTCGGCGGCCAGCTGGCGCGCAAGCGGCTTAGGCTCGATGACGATCCGTTCGGCGCGGTCGGCGACTACGCTGGCAGTTTCCTGATCAAGTCGGCACTCGAACTCTCCGGCGGGTATGACGCCAATCCGCGCCGCACCGCCGTGCCGTCAGGCTCGCTGCTCTATATCGTCGCGCCCGAGTTTCTCGCGGTGTCGAACTGGGAGCGTCATGCTGTTGTCGCCGACCTGCGCGGCTCCTTCACCGGCTACGGCAACAATTTTCCGCTGCCGACCGACGGCACCATCTCGCCGGCGCCGGTCAATATCGAGCGCCCAGATTTCACCGGCCACGTCGATGGCCGGCTCGACGTCACCGGCGATACCCGCCTCACCGAACAAGCGCGGTTAAGGCTTGCCACCGACAATCCCGGCAGTCCGAACATCCAGGCGGGCCTCGCGAAATATCCCGTCTATACCACGCTCGGCGGCACGCTCGGCATCGACCAGCGTTTCAACCGGCTGCAGGTTTCCGCCGGCGCCACCGCCGATCGCACCGTCTACCAGGAATCCAAACTCACCGACGGCACCTCGACCACCAACGACGACCGCGACTTCAACCAGTTCGGCGGCGTCGGTCGCGTCAGCTACGACCTCATGCCGGGGGTCAAGCCGTTCGCTGAAATCGAGGGCGACAGCCGCGTGCACGACGTCAAGCTCGACCGCGGCGGTTATGCGCGCGATTCCTCGGGCGGCTATGCCAAGGGCGGCACGTCGTTCGAATTCTCACGACTGCTGACCGGTGAAATCTCGGTCGGCTATGCCGCCCGCGGCTATGCCGATGCGAGGTTGAACCGGCTGGAGGGCCTGTTGGTCTCGTCCTCGCTGACCTGGAGCGCGACGCCGCTGACCACGGCGAAATTCTATTCCGACACCACCATCGCCGAGACCACGCTGCCCGGCGCCTCGGGCGTGCTCACGCATATCTACACCGTCGAGGTCGATCACGATTTCCGCCGCTGGCTAACCGCGATCGGCAAGTTCACGACGGGTACGCTCGACTATCAGGGCTTCAACCGCCACGACCGAATCTACTCGGTGTCCGGCGACCTGATCTACAAGATGACTAGGAATCTCTGGGTCAAGGGCACCGTGCGCCGCGACTGGCTCGACTCCAGTCTCGCCGGCAACAGCACGGCATCGACGATGGTGTTGCTGGGCGTGAGGTTGCAGAACTGACGAAATCGTTTTGGCGCTGGTCAGCATCAATTGCGCGAGGCTCTTCTGACCGCCCTCCGCACATGGGAACCTTCAACTTCGTTATCACGGCGAAAGTTCCGTTGAACGTGGTTAATTCAAATTTACCGCGCTGAGCGCGATGGGCCGCCTCGCAGGACCCCTACGGCAAAATCGTCATGCTCCCCGCTACTTAGATCAGCTCGCGCGGCCCCTTCGTCGGGCCACGGCGCGCCGACCAAATCGCGCGCATCAATCGATCGAGCGATCTTGCGTTCGCGTCGCGCATGCAGCGGGTCGCAATTTGGTCGGATTCCTGACGCGAGGATTTGGCTCACACATGTCGGAGGAAACTATGAGCCGCTTTGCTACGACCCTCCGGCCGAGAACCGGCCGATGGATACTGATCGCTGCATCTCTCTTGGCGCTGCTCGGTTCATTCGCCGTCGCTTCGCCAGCGCAAGCCAGCGATTACTATGGTTCCTATCCCCAGCGCTACGGCTACGGCGCCTCTCGCTACGGCTACTATCCTTCCAGGTGCAGTTGCTGCAGGCCCTGCTATCCCCGAAGGTGCGACTCCTGCGGCTGTCAGCGATGTGGTTGCGGCGGCTGCAGGCCCCGGGTTGTAGAGCGCAGATGGATCGAGCGGCAATATGTCGAGCGACGCTACGGTTGCTGTTCTTCGCATTCCTATTATCCGGGCTATCGAAACGGGTCGACGCCGTTCCCGTACGGCTATGGCGGCATCAGGGGACCGCGTCCCTATGGCTATGGACCGGCCAACTATGAAGACGATGGAGCTGGCCGGCCGCCGGCGCCGATGGGCTATGATGGTGGACAGTACGGCGATGAAGGCGGTCGTTGGGAGTGATCCCAGCGGCCTGCGGGCGCGATTGCGCGAAACGGACGCAATCGCGCGCCCCCCGCCCGAAAAGTGGGCGCTACCTGCTGCTGGCCAGAATGATGTAGGCGGCGATCGCATACCAGAAGGCGAAACTGCTCACCCACGGGATATCGACGAAGACGCCGACGACCGCAAGGCCGATTACGACGAGCGAGAGTATAAATGAAAGGTTCACGATATCTCTTCCTTCCGCTGCCACCGGGTCTGCAACGGGCCGAACGAGGTCAGGACCGCGCGGCGAGCGTCAAGGGACCTTAACAACGATACCGGAGATGGCTTCGGCGGCCCCCGCAGAATCAGGCGAATCCTAGATTCGGCTCCCTAACAGCACGTCTGATTTGGGCAATTTTGAGGGCTCGGCCCGGCGCTGAGCCGGCGTGAAGCCGTCAGGTGGCGATGGGAGACCGTGATCCGCCGCCTCAAGCGGAGCAGCGCAAGGGATATTGCGGCCTGGCGGCGTGCATGCCCTGGACTTTCGGGTGCATTGATGGACCGCCGGCTTCCTGGCTCGATTCTGGGCCGTATAGCGGCGGCGGCGAGCACAATGCACGACCCTTTGCACGATCGCCAATCACCGCAGGCATGTGCGCTGTCGGCCTCTCGATCGCCGGCTAGTCTGCCGCGGGTCGGGGCCAACGCTTGGCCTCAAAGTGGCTGGCCTGGATTTCGTTCCGTATGGTTAATGCTTTCATGCACCGCAAACGCCTGTCCCGCAGGGAGTTTGCGAGATATCGCCAAGTGGCTTCATTTCGGCCACGATCAGTGTCTGTTTTTGGCCCAAAAACCACCCGGATTTGACCGCCTCATCGCCCCAAGCGAATCAGTGGTGGAGTTCGTCATGCACCGTCGTGCCGTTATCCTCGCGGGCGCGCTGTCATTGTTCATCGGCGCCGAGAGCGCGGAGGCGAGACTGGAGATACTGGTCGAAAAGGCATCGCAGCGCATGGTGGTCATACAGGACGGCTACATGCGCTACATCTGGCCGGTCTCGACCGGTCGCGACAATCTCCAGACTCCGACTGGCATCTACACCCCGCAGCGGATGGAGCGTAACTGGTTCTCCACGGCCTACTATGGCTCACCGATGCCATACGCGATCTTTTTCCATAATGGCTACGCGATCCACGGCAGCTACGCGATCAACCAGTTGGGCGGCCCGGCCTCGCACGGCTGCGTGCGGCTGCATCCTCATCATGCGGCGCTGTTGTTCGACCTGGCGCAGCAGGAAGGTCGTGAGAACACGACCATCGAAGTGACGGATGAACCGCAGCTCAACATGCCGCCGATTGCTCCGCGCCCGAGCGAGCAAATCCGGCAGATATCTCTGGCTGTCCCGCGGCCGGAGCAGGTGGTACCTAGGCCCGAGCTTGGCATACCGCGGCCGGAACTGGCCGCGCCACGGCAGGAGCAGGCCATGCCAGGGCCGGAGCAGGCCATGCCGCGGCCCGAGCAGGCTGGACCGCGTTCCGACCGTTTCGCTCGATTCGACGACATGGGCGAGTACGGCGGACCGCGTTCCGACCGTCCGGCGATGATGCGGACGCCGTTGCCATTGCGATCTCCACCGGCCAATCGACGTGTGCTGACCAATCCCGTCGAGCCAAATCCGCCGCGCGCACCATGCAGCGTCCGTCCTGATGCCCCCGACTGCCGCCCCAGGCCGAAATCGGTGGAGGCAGCGCCGCGGGAGCGGGCCGAAGTGGCGCCGCGGGAGCGCGCGGAAGTGGCGTCAGTGGCGCAAGCGCCAACGCCGGTCCCGTCGGCGCGCCCGGAGCCACAGGCGGCGCCGATCAAGGTGCTTCCTGCCTCCTGCTGGTCCGGCGGCGCTTCGCGATGGCGATGGTGGTCGGGCCAAAACATGCCCTGCAAGTAGGCGTCCCGCCGGGACAAGACGTTTTCGAAGCGTGCGACACTTTCACCGCGGCAGCGATGTCGATCCCATCAAGAACTGATCGATAGCCCGCGCGCAGAGGCGGCCCTCGCGGATAGCCCAAACGACGAGAGACTGCCCGCGGCGCATGTCGCCGGCGGAGAACACTTTCGGCAGTGAGGTCTGGTAATCCGAGGTATTGGCGCGGACGTTGCCGCGCGGATCGAGTTCGACCCCGAGCGTCTTGAGCAAGCCTTCGTGCACGGGATGCACGAATCCCATCGCGAGCAGCACGAGTTCCGCGTCGAGGTCGAACTCGGTGCCGAGAACCGGCTTGAACTTGTCGTCGACCTGCACGCAATGCAGCTTCTCGACCTTGCCGTCGGCGCCCGAGAATTTCTGCGTCAGCACCGCGAATTCGCGGCGCGCGCCTTCGGCCTGGCTGGAAGATGTGCGCATCTTCAGCGGCCAGTTCGGCCAGGTCATGGCCTTGTTCTCCTGTTCGGGCGGCGCCGGCATGATCTCGAGCTGCGTGACGGATTTGGCGCCCTGTCGGAACGAGGTGCCGATGCAGTCCGAACCGGTGTCGCCGCCGCCGATCACCACCACATGCTTGCCACCGGCGAGAATTTCGGTTGCGCCGCCGAGCGGCTCGTTGCCGACGCGACGATTTTGTTGCGGCAGGAAGTCCATCGCGAAATGGATGCCATCGAGGTCGCGGCCGGGGATCGGCAAATCGCGGCCGGCTTCGGCGCCGCCGGTCAGCGCCACCGCGTCGTATTGGTCGAGCAGCGCGCGCGGATCGACGCCACCCTGGCCCGTGCCGCCGACATGGGCGCCGTAATGGAACGTGACGCCTTCGGCCTCCATCTGCGCAAGCCGGCGGTCGATGACGTGTTTTTCCATCTTGAAGTCGGGGATGCCGTAGCGAAGCAGGCCGCCCGCCTTGGCGAATTTTTCGTAGACATGGACGTCATGGCCGGCGCGCGCGAGCTGCTGCGCGGCGGCGAGACCGGCCGGGCCGGAACCGATGATCGCGACCTTCTTGCCTGATTTGTGCGCGGCGATCTCCGGCGTCAGCCAGCCATTCTGCCAGGCGCGGTCGACGATCGCGCATTCGATGGTCTTGATGGTGACGGGGTTGTCATCGATGTTGAGCGTGCACGACGCCTCGCACGGCGCCGGGCAGATGCGGCCGGTGAATTCGGGGAAATTGTTGGTCGAGTGGAGGTTGCGCGAGGCCTCTTCCCAATTGTCCTGATAGACGAGGTCGTTGAAATCGGGGATCTGGTTGTTGACCGGGCAGCCTGGCGTGCCCGGCGCCACCGAACCGGTGCCGTGACAATAGGGGATACCGCAATTCATGCAGCGCGCGGCCTGGTCGCGGGCGTCCTTCTCGCTCAAGGGAATGACGAACTCGCGATAGTTCTGCACGCGCTCGGCGACCGGCGCATATTTGCGGTCGTGCCGCTCGATTTCCAGAAAACCCGTGATCTTGCCCATTAAACCTGACGCCCCGAAACTTGAATCAATGCCTTTGCCGCGAGGAAAGGTGTGCTCCCTCTCCCATGGGGCGAGGGTTGGGGTGAGGGGGTACGGTCTATCGTTAGGCCGTAACCCCTCACCCGGATCGCATCTATCGATGCGATCCGACCTCTCCCTGCGGGAGAGGTGACAACCGCGCGCCCTGCTGTATCCGTATCCATCTCGCTTACGCCCCGATCGCGATCTTCGGCTCGGCGCTGGCGTTGGTCTTCATCTCCTTCAGCGCGCGGCGGTATTCCACCGGCATCACCTTGCGGAATTTCGGCAGCCAGGTCTTCCAGTTCGCGAGAATATCGGTGGCGCGCTTCGAGTCCGTCAGCTGGGCATGCCGCGAAATCAGCACGTGCAGCCGCTCGACATCGGACCCCAGCAGGTTCTGGAACACGTCGACCCGGCCATGCGCCTCGAGATCGCCGGAGGCGTGATAGGTGTTGGCGTTGATCATCTCTTCCGAGAGCACCGGTTCGAGTTCGACCATCGCCATGTTGCAAAGTTTCACGAAGTCACCGGCCTCGTCCAGCACATAGGCGATGCCGCCGGACATGCCGGCGGCGAAATTGCGCCCGGTCTTGCCGAGCACCACGACGATACCGCCGGTCATGTATTCGCAGCAATGGTCGCCGGCGCCCTCGACCACCGCAACCGCGCCGGAGTTGCGCACCGCGAAGCGCTCGCCGGCGATGCCGCGGAAATAGCATTCGCCCTCAACCGCGCCGTACAACACGGTATTGCCGACGATGATCGACTCTTCCGGCACGATGCCGGAATGCCGCGGCGGCTTGACGATGATCCGCCCGCCGGACAGGCCCTTGCCGACATAGTCGTTGCCTTCGCCCTCAAGTTCGAAGGTGATGCCGCGCGTCAGCCACGCGCCGAATGCCTGGCCTGCGGTGCCCTTCAGGCTCACCTGAATCGTGTCATGCGGCAGCCCGGCATGGCCATAGATTTTCGCAACCGCGCCCGACAACATCGCGCCGGCGCTGCGGTCGGTGTTGTTAATCTCCTGTTCGATCTTGACCGGTGCGCCGCGGTCGAGCGCGGGTCGCGCCTTCTCGATCAGCCGGCGGTCGAGCACGGCTTCCAGACGGTGGTTCTGGGCCTCCGCATGGTAGATTTTCTGGCCCGGCAGTTCTCTCTGGCGCACGAACAGTTTCGAGAAATCGAGGCCCTTGGCCTTCCAGTGCGCCACCAGGGTCGACTGGTCGAGCATCTGGGTCTGGCCCACCATCTCGTTGAAGGTGCGGTAGCCCAGCGACGCCATGATCTCGCGAACTTCCTCGGCGACGAAGAAGAAGTAGTTGATGACGTGCTCGGGCTGGCCAGTGAAGCGCTTGCGCAGCACCGGATCCTGGGTGGCGACGCCGACCGGACAAGTGTTGAGATGGCACTTGCGCATCATGATGCAGCCGGCCGCGATCAACGGCGCGGTGGCGAAGCCGAATTCGTCGGCGCCTAACAAGGCGCCGATCACGACGTCGCGCCCGGTGCGGAAGCCGCCGTCGACCTGCACCACGATGCGGCTGCGCAGCCGCTCGCGCACCAGCGTCTGGTGGGTTTCGGCCAACCCGATCTCCCACGGGCTGCCCGCATGCTTGATCGAGGTCAGCGGCGAGGCTCCGGTGCCGCCCTCGAAGCCGGCGATGGTGACGTGGTCGGCGCGCGCTTTCGCGACGCCCGCCGCGACCGTGCCGACGCCGATTTCGGAGACCAGCTTGACCGAGACCAGTCCGTCCGGGTTGACGTTCTTCAGGTCATAGATGAGCTGCGCCAGATCCTCGATCGAATAGATGTCGTGATGCGGCGGCGGCGAGATCAGGCCGACGCCCGGCGTCGAATGCCGCACGCGCGCGATGGTCGCGTCGACCTTGTGGCCCGGCAACTGGCCGCCTTCGCCGGGCTTGGCGCCCTGCGCCATCTTGATCTGCATCATGTCGGAGTTGACGAGGTATTCCGTGGTGACGCCGAACCGCCCGGAGGCAACCTGCTTGATCGCCGAGCGCATGGAATCGCCGTTCGGCAGCGGCTTGAAGCGGTCCGCCTCTTCGCCACCCTCACCGGTGTTGGACTTGCCGCCGATCCGGTTCATCGCGATCGCGAGCGTGGTATGGGCTTCACGCGAGATCGAGCCGAACGACATGGCGCCGGTGGCGAAACGCCTGACGATGTCCTTGGCCGGCTCGACCTGGTCGAGGGATACCGGCTTGCGCTTCTCGTCCTCGGCGGCCTTGATCCGGAACAGGCCGCGCAGGGTCAGCAGCCGTTCGGACTGCTCGTTCAGGATCTTCGCGAATGCCTTGTAGCGCTCCAGCGAGTTGCCGCGCACGGCGTGCTGCAGCGTGGAAACGGATTCCGCCGTCCAGGCGTGATCCTCGCCGCGGGTGCGGTAGGCATATTCGCCGCCGACATCGAGCGCTGTCTTGTAGACCAGCGCATCGCCGAACGCATCCGAATGCCGCCGCGCGGTTTCCTCGGCGATCTCGGCGAGGCCGACGCCCTCGATGCGGGTATGGGTGCCGACGAAATACTTGGCGACGAATTCGGCCTTCAGCCCGACCGCATCGAAGATCTGCGCGCCGCAATAGGACTGGTAGGTCGAGATGCCCATCTTGGACATCACCTTCAGCAGGCCCTTGCCGATCGACTTGATGTAGCGCTTGACGACCTCGTAATCGTCGAGCGAGCCGGGCAGGCGATCCTTCATCGCGATGATGGTTTCGAACGCCAGATAGGGATTGATCGCTTCCGCGCCGTAGCCGGCGAGACAGGCGAAGTGATGCACCTCGCGCGGTTCGCCGGACTCGACCACCAGCCCGACCGAGGTGCGCAAGCCGGTGCGGATCAGATGATGATGCACGGCGGCGCAGGCGAGCAGCGAGGGAATTGGAATCCGGTCCGATCCCGCCATGCGGTCGGACAGGATGATGATGTTGACACCCTCGCGCACCGCGCTTTCGGCGCGCGCGCAGAGCTCGTCAAGCACCTGTTCGAGCCCGGCCGCGCCGAACCCGGCGTGGAAGGTGGTGTCCAGCGTGCGGGAGACGAAATGGGTTTCCGCGACCTCGGAGATCGAGCGGATCTTTTCCAGGTCGCCATCGGTCAGGATCGGCTGTCGCACTTCGAGGCGCTTGGTCGATGCCATGCCCTGCAGATCGAACAGGTTCGGTCGCGGCCCGATGATCGAGACCAGACTCATGACGAGTTCTTCGCGGATCGGATCGATCGGCGGGTTGGTGACCTGCGCAAAATTCTGCTTGAAGTAGGTGAAGAGCTGCTTCGGCCGGTCCGACAGCGCCGAGATCGGGGTGTCGTTACCCATCGATCCCGCGGCTTCCTCGCCGGTCGCTGCCATCGGCGTCATCAGGATGGTGAGGTCTTCCTGCGAATAGCCGAACGCCTGCTGGCGGTCGAGCAGCGGCAGGTTCGAGCGCATGCCCTTGGTCGGGGCATCCGGCAGTTCCTCCAGCACGATCTGGGTGCGGTTGAGCCACTCGGCGTAAGGATGGCTCTTGGCCAGCGAGGCCTTGATCTCGTCGTCGGGAATGAGCCGGCCCTGTTCGAGATCGACCAGCAGCATCTTGCCGGGCTGCAGCCGCCACTTGGTGACGATCTCCTCCTCGGGTATTTTCAGCACGCCCATTTCGGACGCCATCACGATGCGGTCGTCGCGGGTCACCAGATAGCGCGCCGGACGCAGGCCGTTGCGGTCCAGCGTGGCGCCGATCTGGCGGCCGTCGGTGAACGCGATCGCGGCCGGGCCGTCCCATGGCTCCATCAGCGCGGCATGATATTCGTAAAACGCGCGGCGCTCCTCATCCATCAGCGGATTGCCGGCCCAGGCTTCCGGGATCATCATCATGACCGCGTGCGGCAGCGAGTAGCCGCCCTGCACCAGGAATTCGAGCGCGTTGTCGAAACAGGCGGTGTCGCTCTGTCCCTCATAGGAGATCGGCCACAGCCGGCTGATGTCCTTGCCGAACAGTTCCGAGTGTACCGACGCCTGTCGCGCCGCCATCCAGTTGACGTTGCCGCGCAGCGTATTGATTTCCCCGTTATGAGCGATGAACCGGTACGGGTGCGCGAGCGACCAGGTCGGGAAGGTGTTGGTCGAGAAGCGCTGATGCACCAGCGCCAGCGCACTCTCGAAATCGGGCTGGTGCAGGTCGGGATAGTACTTGCCGAGCTGGTCGGCGAGGAACACGCCCTTGTAGATCACGGTCCGGCACGACATCGAGCACGGGTAGTAACCGGCCAGACCGCGGTCGCGGCGCTGGTAGATCGCCTGCGAGATCGACTTGCGCAGGATGTAGAGCCTGCGCTCGAACTCGTCTTCGGTCTTCGCCATGCCGTTGCGGCCGATGAACACCTGCATGTGCGTCGGTTCGGTCGGCCTGACGGTTTCGCCGAGCGAGTAATTGTCGGTTGGCACTTCGCGCCAGCCGAGCAGCATCAACCCTTCTTCCCGGATCTGGTCGGCGATGATGCCCTTGATGACGTTGCGCCATGCCGTTTCGCGCGGCATGAACAGCGCGCCGATCGCGTATTCGCCGGGGTTCGGCAGTTGAAACCCGATCTCGTCGGCCTTGCGCTGGAAGAAGGCATGCGGGATCTGCACCAGGATGCCGGCGCCGTCGCCGGCGCGCGGGTCGGCGCCGACCGCGCCGCGGTGCTCGAGATTGCACAGGATGTTGATGGCGTCGGAGACGATCCGGTGCGATTTCCTGCCCTTGATGTTGGCGATGAAGCCGACGCCGCAGGAATCTTTTTCCATGCCGAGATCGTAGAGACCCTCGGCCGGCGGGCGCCAGGAATGTTCGCGCGCAACGTCTCCCTGCGAATGGTCATCCGGTTTCGAAGCCGCGGTCGCCGACAACGTATCTGCCACGATGTGTTCGCGCTCGAATTCCGACCCGCTCATCTCAATCCCCTCAATCAGCCCAGGGCCTCACCGTCGTCGGCGGCGCACCCCGGGCGTTTGCGGTACCCACCGGGCCACCGCTCGTCCTTCGCGAGCCGCAATTTCGTAAATTCAGGCCGAGGCGTTCAACGTCCCCGAGGAACGGCCAAGCCCGCAGCTTCCCGGCGGTCGAAACGCCAAGTTTTCGTTGCAATCCCTGTGCCGGGACTGCCCCGCAACTAAGACAGCAATACTGTCCTAACTCGGACCATGCCAAACTTTTGTTTACCACACAAGCGCGCAAAAGTCGGCGCCGGTATGGCAATCCGTTGCTGCCGCCACCGGTCCAGTCATCCCATTGAGGCAAACCCGCCGCGATCCTGCCCAAGGACCGCCGAATTCAGACCTGAACTTGGGACCAGATGGAAGCGCAAAAAACAAACGCGCTCCAAGCGTGCGGTTTACAGGAGCAAACAGCGATGAAGTTATTCACTGGATGGGTCGCTTTGGCCGGACTGGTTATCGGCACGGCCGGCGCGCAGGCGCAATCGTGGGCGCCCTACGAGGCCGGGCCTCCCTCTTTCCGGGCGGTGTCCGATTTCGGCGAACCCTATGCCCCGATTCCGCCGCGCGCCGGACCGGTGCTGCTGCCGCCGGCGGAGGTTTACACGGTCCTGCGCGAAAACGGATTTTCTCCGCTCGGCATTCCGCGTCAGCGAGGGTTCGTCTACATGATTGCAGTCGTCGACCGCGGCGGTGAGAACGGGCGGCTGGTGATCGACGCGCGCAACGGGCGGATCGTTCGCTTCCTGCCGGCCCATCGGATGGGCGACGGTTACAACGACGATCTGACAATGAACGATGGTCCCATCGGCCCGTTAGCACCGACCCACGTCCGCGGCGCGCCGCGCCCCCCGGGACTTGTGCCGAATGTTGCAAGCCGCACGGTGCCGATGCCGAAGGCAAGCCCGCTCGCGACGAGACCTGCGCCGGAGCCGGTGCAGCGATCGGCGGCGGCGAAGCCTGCGGAGACGCAGCCGGCACCGCCGGCCATCGCCGCCACCATCGGGCAGGCGCTGTCAGTTCCACCCCCGCCGCAGCCGACGCAGGATATGCCGAAGGTGCAAGGGCTGGAGTAATTTCGTCAGGAACAAGAAACGCCCCGGTTTTCCGGGGCGTTTTGTCACAGGAGCGCGATGACTTTTCTTCGAATCGTCATCGCGCTCCAGATTATTGTTGGAGCATGATCTTTTTCGAAAACCGGTATCCACTTTTCGGGATCATGCTCTGGGCCAGATCAGGCGAAATCGAATCGCGATCAGGCGGCGACCTTCGCCGCGGTGCCGTCAACGACCACCGGGGCCTTCGCGCTCGCATTGATCGGAATGCTGCGCGGCTTCTTGGCTTCGGGAATCTCGCGAACGAGATCGACATGGAGCAGGCCGTTCTCGATCGAGGCATCCTTCACCTGCACGAAGTCGGCGAGCTGGAAGGCGCGCTCGAAGGCCCGTGCGGCGATGCCGCGGTACAGCACTTCGGAGTTGTCCTTGCCATTCTCGTTGACGGCCTTTTCGCCCTTGATCGTCAGCGTGTTCTCCTTGGCGACGATCGAAAGCTCGCCTTGCGAGAAGCCGGAAACCGCAACGCTGATGCGGTAGGCGTTCTCGCCGGTGCGCTCGATGTTGTAGGGGGGATAGCCGGGGCTGCCGTCGGATGTGGCCTGATCGAGCAGCGAGAACAAGCGGTCGAAGCCGACGGTGGAACGATAGAACGGAGCAAGATCATAGGTACGCATAGGAAAGTCCTCCATTGAGCGACTGTTGCAGATAACCCGCCCGCCATCGGGCCGGGCTTTCGTCCAAGATAGTCCTGGATGTGCAGCCTTGTGGTTCGCACCCCCTGTGGTTGGGAGGGCGAAACACTGGTAGCGGCCTGCACAGAGGTGATATGGGAGGGGTCGCAGGGCGTTCAAGAGGGCGGAGGGGATCCTCTTTCTTGACGCGAAGTGCCTGAGTCCCAGCCCTTTTTACCCATCCGGTTCCGGTCATGACGCTTGTTTCGATTCCCGCCAATCCGGTTCCGGAGGACGTCGTCAGCGGCACCATCAAGACCCCCGACGGGGCCGAATTGCGGTTTGCGCGATGGGCGCCCCCGGCGAGGCGCAAGGGCACGGTCTGCGTCTTCACCGGGCGCAGCGAGCAGATCGAAAAATATTTCGAGACAGTGCGGGACCTGCGCGACCGCGGCTTCGCGGTGGCGATGATCGACTGGCGCGGGCAGGGCCATTCGTCGCGGCGGCTGCGCGATCCGCGCAAGGGCTATGTCCGCGACTTCTCCGATTTCGAGGTCGACGTTGAGACCTTCGTGCAGCAGGTGGTGCTGCCGGATTGCCCGCCGCCCTATTTCGCGCTGGCGCATTCGATGGGCGGCGCGGTGCTGCTGCGCATTGCGCACGCCGGCAAGCGCTGGTTCGACCGCATGGTGCTGTCGGCGCCGATGATCGACCTGCCCGGGCGCGCCACCTCATTGATTCCGACCGCGCTGCTGCGGATCATGCGCCTTGCCGGGCAGGGCGGCCGCTACGTCCCCGGCGGCAGCGACCTGCTGACCGGCTCTGAATCTTTCGTCAACAATCCCCTCACCAGCGACCCCGTGCGCTATGCGCGCAATGCCGCGATCCTGGAGGAGGATCCGACGCTCGGGATCGCTTCGCCGACGGTCGCCTGGGCCGATACCGCGTTCAAGGCGATGCGCACGTTCCGCGGCGCGAGCTATCCGTCCGATATCCGTCAGCCGATCCTGATGCTGGCCGCCAGCAACGACACCATCGTCTCGACCGCGGCCATCGAAGAGTTCGCCTATCATCTGCGCGCCGGTTCGCATCTGGTGATCGCCGGGTCCAAGCACGAGATATTGCAGGAACAGGACCGCTACCGCGGGCAATTCTGGGCCGCGTTCGATGCCTTTGTGCCGGGCACGCCGATGTTCGAGTAGTTGCCTGGTGTGAATTGGACGGTTTCGCCCTGGCTTATGCGGGCGAGGCCGCACCGGCCGCATCGGAGAGGTGCAATCATGATTCGTGGAAGCTGCATGTGGCGCTATCCGGCTTGAAGTCGACAGGGTACGATCGCTCACACACTGTCATTGCGCCAACTGCCGCAAGCTCACCGGCGCAGCATTCGCTAGGACATCACCGTACGTTATGAGTCCGCATCCGGCAGTTTCCGCCATGCCTTGGCCATCCGTCCGCCCGACGGGTTGCCGGACTTCGAGGTCGCGATGCCGGAGACGCATCGACGATCAGCCGCGGATTTTCAGGATCGCATTACCGGCGAGATAGATCCCGAGCAGGATCATCGCGACCAGGAACCAGCGGCGGAAGGTTTCGGGCTGCATCCGGGAGCGCACTGCCTGGCCGATGAACATTCCCGTGAACGAGGCCGCCATCGCGACCGCACCCGGCAGCGCGGTGGCGGCCGTCAGCAGTCCGGCGGCGGTGAGGTTGAAGGCCAGTGCCACGGTGGCGACGGTAAAGAACACGCCGAGCGCCTGCACCAGTTCGTCCTTTTCCATGCCGATCGCCTGCATGAACGGCATCGAGGGAATGACCTGCACGCCGGTGGCGGCAGAAACCACGCCGGTGACGAGGCCGACGATCCCGCCGATCCATTTCTCGTGGTCGCGGGCGACCTTGAAGCTGAATTTGCTGAGGCCGATGACGGCATAGATTACCAGCAGCACGCCCAGAACCAGGGTGCCGTAGCGCGCATAGGGGCCGCTCAGCATGCCTGCGTTGAGCCAGATGCCGATCACGGTGCCGACCATCAGCGGCCACAGCCGCCGGATAATGTCGCGCAGATAGGGGCCGACGAAGGTCTGCCAGATGTTGGTGACGATCGCCGGCACGATGACGATGGCGAGCGCCTGCGCCGGCGGCATGGTCACCGCGAGCAGGCCCATCGACACCGTCGGCAGGCCGAGCCCGATCACGCCCTTGACGAAACCGGCGAGCAGGAACGCGGCGGCGATGAGGAACAGAAAGGAATCGAACATTCCGTCACATTGGCCGATGGCGGCGACCGGCACAATGCATGCGGTGGCGAAGCGGAATGATCGTCGTGGTCGGGCTTACTTCGTCGTCTCCAGTCCGGCGTCCTTGATGACCTTCGCCCACTTCCTGGTCTCCGCGCCGATGAATTCGCGAAAATGTTCCGGCGTGTCGCCAGCCACCGCGAGGCCCTGATCGGCGAGCTTCTGCTTCACCGGCGGATCGTTCATTGCCTCGTTGGCGATGCGGTTCAGGGCGGCGACGATTTTCTCTGGCGTCGCGGCAGGTGCGACCATGCCGTACCAGTTTTCGATCAACAGATCCGGCATGCCGACCTCCGCCGTGGTCGGTACGTCGGGTGCCGTCGGGGCACGCTGGCGCGCGCCAAGCGCGATCGGCCGCAGCAGGCCGGCCTTGATATGCGGCAGCAGCACCGGCAAATCGAGGAACGTCATCTGCACCTGGTGACCGAGCAGATCGTTGATGGCCGGCGCCGCGCCTCGGTAGGGCACATGCACGACGTCGATCCCGGCCGTCAATTTGAACAACTCGCCGGCAAGATGCGGCAGGCCGCCAACGCCGGCGGACGCAAAGTTGAGTTTCCCCGGCTGTGCCCTGGCGAGCGCGACAAGCTCAGCCATGTTTTTCGCAGGCACGTCGCCGGCGACGACCAGCATCTCCGGCACCGTCGTCACCAGCGTGACCGGCGCGAAATCCTTGACGACGTCGTAGGGGACCTTTTCCATCGTCGGACTGATCACCAGCGCGCTCGCGCTGACGATCCCGATCGTGTAGCCATCGGGACTTGATTTCGCCACCGCATCGGTGCCCAGCACGCCCGCCTGTCCGCCGCGATTGTCGATCAGCACGGGCTGACCTGATATCTCCGACATGCGCTGCCCGACCACGCGGGCGATGATGTCGTTCGGCCCGCCGGCCGGGAACGGCACGATCAGCCGGATCGGCCTGGCGGGGAATTGCTGGCCCAGGACCGCGGCGGGCAACAGCAGCATCAGTCCCGTCAGCAGCTTGCCCAGAAATTTCATGAATGCCTCATCCAGGCAACAGCTCTTCTGTTAGCGCGAGCTTGATCGATCGCCGGGTAATCAGATTGCTCCAAACCCAGTGGTGGTGACGAATGACGCTGATGGCGTCGAGGTGGGGGCGGTCATTCAACGTATGGCAGTCAGTCACCACGACGACGTTGTAATGGTTCGAGACGGCTGACCGTACTGTCGCGTCGACGCATAAATCGGTTGCCCATCCGGTAACGAGGACCCGATCCGGCGCAATTTCTTTCAGGACAGTCGACAGGTCGGTTCCGGCGAAGGGATCGTTGAGAGTCTTCGGTGCGACGACATCACGGGGCTCTCGAAGCAGCTCGGGAAGGAATGCCCAGCCCGGCGTTCCCGGTTCGAAATCATCTCCCTGGCGGCCACCATGCTGCAGGAAGACGACCGCAACGGAGCGTTCGCGCACCCAGGCGGCGAGACAATTGATGCGTTCGATGACGCCGCGCAGATCGTGTTTGGGTTCACCGTTCAAGAGCCCGACCTGCATATCGACGACAATCATTGCGTCCATTGGATTGCCTGCGTGTTTATCGCCCTAGCTATTCAACAACTTCATCGCCGCCTCATGCACCCGCGGATCGCCAGCGGCGATGATGCGGCCGCCGCTCTGGGCGGGCTTGCCTTCCCAGGTAGTGACGATGCCGCCGGCGCCGGTGACGATCGGAATCAGCGCCGCGATGTCGTACGGCTTCAGTTCGGTCTCGACCACGAGATCGAGATGGCCGGCCGCCAGCATGCAATAGGAATAGCAGTCGCCGCCATAGCGCGTCAGCCGCACCGCGTCCTCGACCCGGGCAAAGGCTGCGCGGTCGGCCGCGTTCATCAGCAGCGGACTGGTGGTGTAGGAGGTCGCCTCGTTCAGCGAGGCGCAACGCCGCACCGACAATTTGCGTTCGCCGGAGGGGCCCAGGTAGCGCGCCGCGCCGCTGTCGCCGTAAAAGCGCTCGCCGATAAAAGGCTGGTGCACCATCCCGAACACCGGCGTGCCCCGGTGCAGCAGTGCGATCAGCGTGCCCCAGATCGGAAAGCCGGCGATGAAGGATTTGGTGCCGTCGATCGGATCGAGCACCCAGACATATTCGGCATCCTCGCGTTCGCTGCCGAATTCCTCGCCGACGATGCCGTGTTGCGGGAAGTTGGCCTTGATCAGCCGGCGCATCACCGCTTCGGCGGCGCGATCGGCCTCGGTCACCGGATCGAAATCGCTGGCGCTCTTGTTGTCGATCGAGAGCGAGGTGCGGAAAAACGGCAGGATGGTTTCGCCGGAAGAGGTCGCGAGGCGGCCGATGAAGGCGGTGAAATCGATGACCGTCACGGCTGTTCCTTGGGCAGGGATGGCGGGAGGACCAGAGCATGATCCCGAAAAGTGGATACCGGTTTTCGGGAAAGACCATGCTCCAAAAATAACCCGGAGCATGATCCCGAAAGGTGGATACCGGTTTTCGGGAAAGATCATGCTCCAAAAATAACCGGGAGCGCGATGACGATTCGATCAAAATTCGTCACGCTCCCAGCCCCCTGCCTATCCCAATTCGGCGCGGTTGGGCACGGCTATCCCGCGCTTTGCGTCAGTATATTGAAGGCCGAATCAAGCCGGCGGGCACTGCATTTCCGAATGACGAAGTCGATCACGAAGTCGCGAGTCTTACGATGCGGATCGCTTCGGGACCGCCGACCTATCCGAATGCTTTATGCAAGATATTGATTCTAAATCGAAAATAAGGAAGGTTAAGATTCCGTTGCAGTTTTGCCATACGATGGAATTTTGCACAGGAAATGACTGAAAAGCTCTTGCATTTTGTGCAGCGCGGTCGCATATTGTTGC
>Ga0209583_10000212_pt1 | contig 18773 bp, 15 predicted proteins | sample Str014_FD_187201 | JGI IMG/M metagenome (GOLD analysis project Ga0209583, IMG submission 187201) | Freshwater sediment microbial communities in response to fracking from Pennsylvania, USA - Straight Creek_MetaG_SC_2014 (SPAdes) (version 2) | ecosystem: Environmental > Aquatic > Freshwater >... | reverse complement strand
GGTGGACCTGCACCGCGTACCAGATGTACAGGCCGAAGAAATAACCGAGCGCGATCCACCAGAATTTTGAGGTGCGAAGCGCGCGGGCGAGCGTCCATTCGGTGCCGGCCCAAACGGGGTCGACGATGTTCGAAATCGGCTTGGCCGATGAGGCCGACAGCGCGGCGTCGCCATCCGGCAGCAGGCCGATATCTTCCGGGCGCTTGCGCAGCAGCAGGTTGAGCGGGGCGAGTGCGAGCAGGATCATGATGCCCATCGCGGTACATGCCGTGCGCCAGCCGGTCTGCTCGATCATGTGCTGCACCCACGGCAGCAATGTCACCGAGCCGATGCCGACGCCGGCAAATGCCAGCCCGATCGCGAGGCCACGGCGGCGAATGAACCAGTTCGGCAGAAACAGCGACTGGCCGGAATAGCCGAGGCAGACGCTGCCCGCGCCGACCAGCACGCCGATGGTGAGATAAAGATGCCAGGGCTGCGTCGTCAGCGGCGCCAGCAACAGCCCGCTCGCCATCAGCCCGACGCCGAGCTCCATCACCGCACGCGGTCCGAGGCGGTCCATCATTCGCCCGATCAGCGGGCTGACGGCGGCCGAAACCAGAAAGCCGAAAGAGAAAGCACCGGCGGTGATGCCCCGCTCCCATCCGAACTCGCCGATGATGGGCGGAAAGAACAGTGAAAAGGCGGTACGCGCGTTGACGCCGATCGCCATGGTCACGAACGTCACGGCGACGACGACCCAGCCGTAAAAGAAAGGGAGACGCATCGGGCAGCCAATCCGGGGCATGCATGAAGGGGCAAATTCAACGCCGAAGCGTCAAGCATGGTCCCTTCGGACCATCCCGGAATGATGCGGTCAAGACCTTTCGTCGTACCCGCGTGTCCGTCTACTTTGTCAGTGCGACCGCGGTGCCGTCCCAATCCTCGGCCGCGGGGTGCGTGAGCTGCTGCTTGCACCGCTCGATCATGACGGAGGAAGCCGCGTCCTGCTTGCGGAGTGCGATCGTCGCTTCGAAGGCAGCGACAGCCCCGGCGAAGTCGCCCGCGCGCCAGAGCGCGAGGCCGGCTTCGTAGCTCGCGATCCAGTCGCGGGCGCCGGTGTATTCGCCTTCGATGCCGAGCAATTCGTAAATCTGCAAACCGCCGGCCCGCCCGTAGACCGCCAGCCGGTCGAGTTCGCGCACCACGATGCGCTCGCCGGCGAGACGGCGCGTCTCGGGACCGATGATGATGGTGGAGCCGTAGATCTTGTTGGTGCCTTCGAGACGGCTTGCGATATTCACGGCATCGCCGATCACGGTGTAATTCAGCCGGACCTCCGATCCGATATTGCCGACCAGCATGTCGCCGGAATTGATGCCGATGCGAATGGCGACAGGTTGTCCCCTGTCGTCGGTGAGAGCCGCCTCGTCCATCGCGCGCTGGCATGCCAGCGCGGCGCGGCAGCAATCGGCGGCATGGTCGGGATTGGTCGCGGGGGCACCCCAGAACGCCATCACGGCATCGCCGATGAACTTGTCGATGGTGCCGCCATGATCCTGGATCCGCGAGGAGACCGAATCGAAATAGCGCGACAGCAGCGGAATGATGCGGTCGCCCAGCCGCTCGGACATGCCGGTAAAGCCGGCGAGATCGATGAACATCACGCTCATCGGCCGCACCGCGCCGCCGAGGCGTGCGCCAGTACCGTCGCTGATCAGCCGCCGCACGAGATCGGCGGGAATGTATTTGCGGAACGCGGCGAGCCCCTGCGCCATATCGCCGATCGCGCCCGACAGGTTCTCGATTTCGGTCAAGCGCGATGGATGCCGCTCCACCTTGTCGAGGTCGAAGCGTTCGATGTGCCTGATCTCCTTGACCACCGTGATCAGCGGCGCGGCGATCAGGCGCTGGGCAAGCCATGCCGACAACAACCCGGCAATCACGATCAGCACCGCGAGGCCGACCAGCAATCTGCGGATCGTCATCTGCACAGGGCCGAGAAATGCCGACTCCGGCACCACGGTCACCAGCGACCAGCCCGGAAACGAAATCGGCGTCAGCACCGCCTTGTAGGCGTTTCCATCTCTGTTCACCTGGGTGTGGAAAGCCTGGCCTTCGCCGGGATTGTAGGCACTGCCGGCCTGCCGGATCGCATCCATCGCGACCGGCAACAGCGGATGATCGGCTTTCAGCGCAGTCAATTCACTGGCGTTGGCATCGGGGGCTGCCACCACGCCGCCATCTCGTTCCAGGATGAAGGCGCCGGCCGACTTTCCGACCGTGAGCTGCGACAGAAAATTCGAGACCCGCGTGAGTTCGATGATGATGGCCAGGACACCGGCCGGCTTTTGATCGATCTCGACCGGGGCCGCGAAGGCCGCGGCCGGCCGTTCGCCGTTGGGATGCGTCGTCAGGGTCGACCAGTGCTCGTCGTTGGTCTCGGTGGCGGTACGAAACCATTCCTGATCGGTAACCGCATATTTGGTGTCCGCGACCTGGCTGTTCTTGAGCTTGAGATCGTTGCCCACGAATTCGTACCGATCAACCCGCATCTTGAGGTCCGGCGCAATTTCCAGCATTTCGATGACGGTATCGCCGAGCTTGTGCCCGGCAAAGAAGGATCCATCCGGCCATGCATAGGCCACCCAGGAAATGGTCGGCTGCGACAGCAGCTGCGATTGAAATACGAGTTCGCGCTTCCGGGTGTCGCGCGCCTCGAAGACTTTTTCGGCCAACAGCGTGCGGACCGCCATCATCGACGATCGTGCTTCGGTGGTGATCGACTGCAGTTCGTCGCCGACCGCGGATACGATCTGGTCGTTGATGGTATCGGCGAGAGTCTGGCTGACCTGCTGCGCGGTGCGCCACCACAACAGATGCACGCCGACCGCGCTGACCACGATGGAGGTCAGAACAAGGGCTGAAATGGCGCTGCGGATGCCGATACGCATGCGGGGTCCTGGTCTGCGGGTTTGCTACCGTGATACGGAATCATAGTAGCGCCTGTTTCACCGGCGAGGCCAATGTTACGGACACGGCTCCGTGACCGTCGCGAAGCCAGCACCCCACGAAACTTCTCGATTACCTGTTCCGTACAACACAAGACGGCGCTATGTCTTGCCGCAATTCTCGAAGGTCGTACAATGCACGATGTCTCAATACCAGCGGCGCTGATCGCCGGCCTTATCAGCTTCTTGTCGCCATGCGTGCTGCCGCTGGTGCCGCCCTATTTGATCTACCTTACCGGCGCAACCATCGAGCATGTCAACAATGACGAGTCGACCCAGGCGTCGAAACGCGCGGTCATGACCTCCGCGCTGATGTTCGTCCTCGGTTTCTCGACGGTGTTCGTGGCCCTCGGCGCGAGCGCGTCGTTGGTCGGCGGGCTGATCCGGGCCTGGTCGGCCCAGCTTTCGATTGTCGCCGGCATCGTCATCATCGTCATGGGCCTGCATTTCCTCGGGCTGACTCGGATCGGACTACTGATGCGCGAGGGTCGCCTGACGGCCCCAAAACCCGTCGGATGGTGGGGCGCCTATGTAATGGGACTTGCCTTTGCGTTCGGCTGGACGCCGTGCATCGGGCCAATTCTGGCGGCGATCCTCTCGGTCGCGGCCGCCGAGGCCACCGTGACCAAGGGCGCGGGCCTGCTCGCCGTCTATTCCGCCGGGCTCGGGATTCCCTTCCTGCTGGCGGCTTTCATGATCGAGCAGTTCTCGTCGGTCTTCGCGCGCATGAAGCGGCATCTCGACAGCGTCGAACGTGCCATGGGTATACTGATGGTGATTACCGGCATCGGCTTTTTGACCGGCGCGGTCTCGGGCGTCAGCATCTGGCTGCTGGAGACGTTTCCGGCGCTGCAAAATTTCGGCTAGGCTGCGTAACACCCGGGCCGGCCGCCACGAAACTCCCGTCATAACCCGAGCCCGCCTACGGCGGCCTTGTTGCGAGCCTGTTTCAATACAGGTTGGTAAATGCACGACATAACGACAAAATTGGAGGGGGCTACATGAATTCCATCGTCAATCTGCTGATTCTGCTGCCGGCGCGGATCGCTTCCTATTTCTCGTGGGCTGGCCCGCTGATCATGCGCCTCACCGTTGGTTATGTCTTCATGCTGACCGGCTGGGGCAAGCTGACCAACCTGGCGCAGGTAACCGAGAATTTCATCGGATGGGGCATCCCCTTTCCGAAAATCCTCACCCCGTTCGTCTCCGGCGTCGAGTGCTTCGGCGGCGTCATGCTGATGCTCGGCCTGTTCACCCGGATCCCCGCGGCGATGCTGGCGGTGGTGATGGTCGTGGCTATCAGGTCGGCCAAATGGGGCGACGTCGATTCGCTGGAAACGCTGCTCGGCTTCGAGGAAGCGACCTACTTCGCCGCCTTCATGTGGCTCGCGATCTGTGGACCCGGCGCCGCCTCGCTCGACCGGCTATTGGTGAATGCGGCCGGACACGCCGAGAAGTCGACCTGACGGGCGATCTCACGTTCGCGTGACGCGGCCAAAAGGCTGAGCCCGAACCTTGCCACGTGCGTAGCTGTCGAACCCATCGCGCTACCCGGGAGCGATCATGAAACTCGTCCGCCTAGCCGCCCTCGCCATTGCCGCGCTCGCGGCAACTCCATCATTCGCAGCGGAAGGGCTCAAATGGAGCGAGTGGGGCGACGACCTGTTCGCCCGCGCGGCCGCCGAGAAGCGCTTCGTGATCCTCGATCTCGAGGCGGTGTGGTGCCACTGGTGCCACGTCATGGAAAAGACGACCTATGCGGACCCGGAGGTCAACGACCTCCTGGCATCGAAATACCTGCCGGTTCGGGTCGATCAGGACGCCAATCCCGATCTGTCGAGCCGCTACGGCGACTGGGGCTGGCCGGCAACCATTGTGTTCGGCCCCGATGGCACCGAGATCGCCAAGATCAGGGGCTATATCGAACCCGCACGGATGCAGGCGCTGCTCAAGGCCATTATCGACGATCCCTCACCCGGGCCGTCGGTTGGCGAGGCCTTTGAAATCAAGCCATCCGCTTCAGATTTCCTCAACAAGGAACAGCGCGCGGAACTGGCGAAGAATTTCGACGAATCCTGGGACGACAAACTGGGCGGCTGGGGCACCAACCAGAAATACATCGACGCCGACAGCATGGATCTCACGATCACCCGCGCCGAAGCGGGCGATGCCATTGCGATCAAGCGCTCGCGGCAGACGCTGGATGCGGCGATCGCACTGATCGATCCGGTATGGGGCGGCGCGTTTCAATATTCGGAATCCGGCTCCTGGACCCATCCGCATTTCGAAAAAATCATGTCGTTCCAGGCGCAGTATTTGCGGCAATACAGCCATGCCTATGCACTGTGGAAGGATCCGAAATATCTCACGGCGGCGCGCGACATCGAGCGCTACCTCACGGCATTTCTGCAAAGCCCTGATGGCGCATTCTATGTCAGCCAGGATGCCGATCTCGATCACGATACCGACGGCCACACCTATTACGCGCTGTCGGATGGCGGCCGCCGCAAGCTCGGCATGCCGCGCATCGACAAGAACCTGTATGCACGCGAAAACGGCTGGGCGATCTCTGCACTGGCCGCCTGGTACGACGTTAGCAACGACCCGAAGGTGCTCGCGACCGCCGAGCAGGCCGCGAAATGGGTCAACGACCACCGAGCCCTGCCTGACGGCGGGTTCCGCCATGGCGACAAGGACCGCGGCGGCCCGTTCCTCGGCGACACGCTGGCGATGGGCCTAGCCTTCCTCGACCTTTACGCCGCCACCGGCAACCGCGACTGGCTCGCCGCGGCTGCCAAGGCAGGCGATTTCGTGGCGACATTCAGGGATCAGGCCGGCGGATTTATTACTTCGAGGACTTCCGAAGGCAAGACCGGTGTGCTCGCCAGGCCCGCGAAATTGCTGGACGATCAGGTGCAGGTCGCCCGCTTCATGAACCTGCTCAACCGCTATTATGGCAACGAAACCTACCGCGAGCAGGCCTCGCACGCGATGCGCTACCTGAGCAGCGCATCGGCCGAGATGGCGCGGCCCCTGCCCGGCGTTTTGCTGGCCGACGAGGAACTCGCGGTCGAGCCGACCCACATCACGATCGTCGGACACAAGGACGATCCAAAGGCCAAAACCTTGCATGCAGTCGCACGTGCGCTGCCGGCCAGATACAAGCGCCTGGAATGGCTCGATTTGCGCGAAGGAAAATTGCCCAATCCGGACGTCGAATATCCCGATCTAGGCGAACCGGCGGCGTTCGCCTGCAGCAACCGCATCTGCTCCTATCCGTCCTTCAACGCCGAAGAACTCCAGGCCACGGTAAAGCAGATGGCGAAGCTGAAGCCGACCCGCGCGGCGCTGAACTGAACGCGAGGCGCCCGTCGGCAACGTCGATTGTGCATCGCAATTAACTTGCCAATATCAGCCTAATCGTTTGAAGAATCACATTTTCTCAACGCTGGCTGCGAGCCCTCAGGATTTGCGTGAGCGCAAGGAAATACTGTCAAAGCGACGGTGTTAGACATGGGCGGGATGTCCAAGCCCAAAAAAAGAAAATTTTCTTTTCAAACTCTGTAACCAAATCGACTGATGCCCCGTAGCTACTGCGGGATGAACATTCAAATCTCGAGGGCTCCGGATTTCCGCGAAGCCACCGCGATCTGATGATCTTCCCTTCGTGGGTTAGCTGTGCGGTTCGGTGATCGCCGATCATCGGATGCTCATGGCGCCACTATTGTCGCCAAACAATCATCGAGGAGATCGTCTCATGAAGTTGAATTCCAAGTCTGGTGCCACGCTCGCCGCCGCCGCCGCCACCCTGTTCCTCGCCGGCACGGTCGCTTCCAGCGTCTCGACCCCCGCGAACGCCGCGCAGGGCAAGTGTATGGCCGCGAACGCCTGCAAGGGCCAGAGCGCATGCAAGAGCGCTTCGAACTCCTGCAAGGGCATGAACGCCTGCAAGAGCAACGGCTTCACGATGTCCTCTGAGAAGCAGTGCGCAGCCGCGGGCGGCGCCTTCGTCAAGGGCTGATGGTCTTGAATTGATGTCACAGGGGGCTCGGCATCGATGCCGGGCCCTCGCTCTACCGGCCGAGGATTAAAAAAATTCAGGCGGCCGTGTAACCAAAACCAAACTCACACGTAATTGTCACCGGGTGCAGTCTGACAACCGTCACTGTCGCGGCTTGCGGGCGGTGCACCGTCAAACTCTCTTGGAGGAGAACAGCATGAAAATGACCTCGAAGTCCGGCGCCACCATCGCCGCCGCCGCCGCCACCTTGTTCCTGGCCGGTGCGACCATGTCGACGGTGGCCTACGCCGCGGGCGAAGGACACTGTGTCGGCGCCAACGCCTGCAAGGGCCAGAGCGCCTGCAAGGGCGGCAACCACGCCTGCAAGGGCCAGAACGCCTGCAAGGGCCAGGGCTTTTCGGCCATGACCAAGGAAAAGTGCGACGCCGCCAAGGGCAAGTACGAGCCCTCCTGATACAACGGCAATCCGGAACGGGGCCCGGTGTAGGCCGGGCCCCATTTCCGTGATATTTGTTGCGAAGCAAAATCCGCCGCCTCGTCCGGCGGTGTGGTCCGAGCGGAGTCGACATGAACGTCGCCAGCAGATCGCCCAATCCTTTCGAGGCGGCCGTTGCGGACCGCCCAATGAAATCCGCCAAGCCGCCATTTCTCGGGTTCGGTCTCGGGTTGCGCCACCAGCACTACGACGAAATCCTCAACGGAAATCCGCCGATCGACTGGTTCGAGGTCATCAGCGAAAACTACATGATTCCGGGCGGCCAGCCGCTCCGCACCCTCGACCGGATTTGCGAGCGCTATCCCGTCGTGATGCACGGCGTGTCGCTGTCGATCGCCTCGACCGCGCCGCCGAATTTCGAATATCTCCAGGGACTGAAGGACCTCGCCAGACGGGTCGAGCCGAAATGGGTCTCGGACCATCTGTGCTGGACCGGTGTGCACGGCAAGAACCTGCATGACCTGCTGCCGATCCCCTATACCAGCGAAGCGCTCGATCACGTCGTCAGCCGCGTTCAGCTGGTGCAGGAGTTCCTGGGCCGCGCCATCGTGCTCGAAAACGTCTCGACCTATGTGCAGTTCAACAACTCCGAAATGACGGAGTGGGAATTTCTGTCGGAGCTGTCGCGCCGTTCCGGATGCTGGTTGCTGTTCGACATCAACAATGTCTATGTCAGCGCCTTCAACCACGGCTACGATCCGATGACGTTCCTCAACGGCATTCCGCGCGACCGGGTGGTCCAGTTTCACATGGCAGGCCACAGCCATATGGGTACCCATATCATCGACACCCACGATCATCCGGTCTGCGAAGACGTGTGGGATCTGTACGTCGCGGCCCTGAAACGCTTCGGGCGCGTCTCGACCATGATCGAGCGCGACGACAACATCCCTCCGCTCGACGAACTGATCCTTGAGGTGAACCGCACGCGCGAGATCGCAAACGAGGTGTTGCCGGCGTCGGGCAAGCCTGCGGGATGAGCGATTTCGCGCGGCAGCAGGGTGAATTCCAGCGCGGCATCCTGACCGCGGACGACAGCGTCCTCGCCGAAATTCTCGACAGTCCCCGGGAAAAGCGCGAGACGCTGTTCGGGGTCTATCGTTATGCCTATGGCTCGCGGCTGGTCGAGGTGATGCGCAACGATCACGAACTGCTGCACCTCTATCTTGGCGACGAGATGTTCGACGAGATGGGGCATGCCTATGTCAAGGCGCGCCCGTCCCAACACCCGAACCTGCGCTGGTTCTCGCAAGGTCTGCCGGAATTTCTGCACGCGACCGCGCCCTACAGCGAACATCCAGTGCTGTCCGATCTCGCGGCGCTGGAAAAAACGCTTAACGACGCGTTCGATGCCGAGGAAGCCAATGTGCTGGCGCTGGCCGACATGGCCGGCTTTGCGCCGGAAGTCTGGAACGACCTGAAGTTTCAGCCCCATCCGACGGCATCGCGGCTCGATCTGTCGACCAACGCCGCCGCGATCTGGCTCGCCCTCAAGAACGAGGAAGCCCCGCCCGATGCGGCCACGCTGGAAGCGCCCTCCCGCCTCCTGATCTGGCGGCAGGATGTGACGCCGATGTTCAGGGAGTTGACCGCCGAGGAAGCGATGATGTGGGACGAGGCCGCAACTGGAATACCGTTCGGCGTACTCTGTTCGATGCTGGCGACCTATGACGACCCCGATAGCGCCGCCGCGCGCGGCGCGGGCTATCTGCATGGCTGGATCACATCAGGAACTTTGGCGGGCGTCTCCGCCGACGAATAATAAAGGCCCGATACATGGGCGCGAATAGCGATCGCGATTTTATCGAACGCATGAGCTGGGATGAAGTCGCCCGGCGTGTTAGTGCCGGCACGACCGCGATTTTGCCGATCGGCGCCGCCGCCAAGCAGCACGGATTTCATCTTCCCCTCGATACCGACCGCATTCAGGCCGAGCGGCTTGCCGGCCGGCTGAGTGAGCAAATCGGCGCGCTGGTCTGGCCTACCGTCACCTACGGACACTATCCGGCGTTCACCGATTATCCCGGCAGCAGCAGCCTGTCGGCTGAGACATTCGAGGCCATAATCCGGGAGATCGCGATGGGAATCCTGGCGCACGGCTGCCGGGCCCTGTTCGTACTCGATACCGGAATCAGCACGCATCTCCCGGTCGAACGCGCGCTGGGTCGCCTCGATCCGAAAAAAGTCGCGCATTTGCGGGTGCATGAAGGCAGCCGATATCGCAAGGCGGCCGAAGCGCTGACCCAACAGAGCCACGGCAGTCACGCCGATGAACTCGAGACATCGCTGATGCTGGCGCTGGCGCCAGAACGGGTCGACATGGCGCGCGCCGAGGCGAGCCCTGCCCGACGGCCCGCGGCACCGGGGCCTCTGACCCGGTCCGACACGCGGTCCCCGAATTACAGCCGCTCCGGCAGCTATGGCGACCCGACGCTGGCGACGCCTGCGAAGGGCGAAATCCTGCTTGCGGCTGTTCTCGACGATCTCAAGGAACAGACCACGGCATTCCTTGGCGGATGCGTTGCGACCGACGAGCGGTCGGGCTCGATCCGCAGCGTGTCGCGATGAAGCGGCATTCGGCATTTCGTTGGATGGTGCTGGCGGTCGTCGCGACGCTGGTGCTAGCAAGCGTGGCTTCGTTCCATGCCGACGCGCAGTCCGAATTCATGCGCGGCGACAGGATGCCCTATGAGGCGTTCGACCGATTGCCGAAGACCGATCTCGACGTGGCCGGCGGGACCATCCATGTCGGGTTCGCGCCCGGCGACATCGCCCTGCCCAGGGAAAAAGTGCTGGACTGGATCATGACATCGGCCAAGGCGGTCAGCGCCTATTATGGCCGCTTTCCCGTCAACTCGCTCCGGCTGCTGCTGGTGCCGGTCGACGGTCCGCGGGTTCGCGGCGGAACCACATGGGGCTATCGCGGCGCGGCGATCCGGGTGCTGATCGGCCGCGACGCCAGCGAAGAGGACCTGCGGCGCGACTGGGTGATGGTGCATGAGATGGTGCATCTCGCGCTGCCCGACATGAACGAGCGTTACGGCTGGCTGTCGGAAGGACTTGCCGTCTATGTCGAGCCGGTGGCGCGGGTACAGACCGGCGACATGACGGCGCGCGAAATCTGGCAGGCGATGATGCGCGACATGCCAAAGGGCCTGCCGCGCGCGGGTGACGAGGGTCTCGACAATACCGATACCTGGGGCCGGAAATATTGGGGCGGCGCGATGTTCTGCTTGCTCGCGGACGTCGAAATCCGCAAACGCACCGACAATCGCCTGGGCTTGCAGGATGCGATGCGTGGCGTGATCGCCGCCGGCGGCAACCATGAACAGGACTGGTCGATTGATCGCGTTCTCTCGACCGCGGACAAGGCCGTCGGCGCCGATGTGCTGACGCGGCTTCACGACGATATGGGGCCAAAGCCCGTGACTCCCGATCTCACGTCGCTTTGGCGCGACCTCGGCGTGAAGGCCGACAGCGCGGAATTCGACGACACCGCGCCACTTGCCGCGGTCCGCAGCGCCATTACCGCCGCGCGCAACCGTTAAATCCGGTCGCAACGGTCCGCCAAGACGGGCGACCATTGTTGCGTACCTCACGACATCGCTGGTATCTGGCCGCGCCATATCGGAATGTCGTCCGATAATCATGCGAGCCGGAGCGCGGATTTGATGTCTCATGAGAGCCGCGACAAACCGGAAGCGGCTTGGCCGCTGTTTCGCTCGCTTGCCGCTTTCCAATGGGATTGCCTGCCAGGCGATTTGATGGCCGGCCTGACGCTGGCGGCCATCGCCATCCCCGAACAAATGGCCACCGCCCGGCTTGGCGGATTCTCGCCGCAGATCGGCTTTTTCGCCTTCATCGCGGGATCCCTCGGCTTCGCCATGTTCGGCGGCAACCGTTTCCTGTCTTGCGGTGCGGACTCCACGATCACGCCGATTTTCGCTGGCGGCCTCGCGCTGATGGCCGTATCTGGCTCGCCGGAATATCAGGCGCTCGCGACCGCGCTGGCGCTGATGGTCGGCGCCATCCTCATCGTGGGCAGCCTGTTTCGGCTCGGCTGGATCGCCAATTTATTGTCGACGCCAGTCACGACAGGTTTTCTCGCCGGCATTTCCGTGCATATCCTGGTTTCGCAATTGCCAGGCGTGCTGGGCCTGCCTTCGCCGGGCGGACCGATGCTCCATCGTATCGCCGTGCTCGCCCAGCACCTGGGCGAGGCCAATATTTTCACCCTCTGTATAGGGTTCGGTGTGCTGGCCGTGGTCGCCGGATCCGAAGCCGTCAGCGCCAGAATACCGGGCGCGCTGATCGGCCTGATCGGCGCGACCGCCGCGGTGATCTGGGCCGGCCTCGAAGGCAAGGGCGTCAGCGTCGTCGGAGCGATTTCCGGCACGCTCCCGACGCCATCGCTGCCGGACATTTCGCTTGAGCGTTGGGCGCACCTGCTCCCCCTGAGTTTTCTGATCGCCATTGTCGTGATGGTGCAGACCGCGGCCACCACGCGGTCGTTTCCCTCCGATCCCGACCAGCCGGCCGATGTCGACCGCGACTTCCTCGGCGCCGGCGCCGGAAGCATCCTGGCCGGCCTGTTCGGCGCGTTTCCCGTCGACGCCAGCCCGCCGAGGACGGGCATCGTGTCCGAAACCGGGGGACGATCGCAGCTGTCAGGACTTTTCGCGGCGTCAATCGTGCTCGCATTGCTCGCTTTCGGCGCCACGCTTTTACAGCACGTCCCGAACGCGGCGCTGGGCGGCGTGTTACTGTTCGTGGCGCTGCGAATCATTCGCCTCGGTCAGATCGTCACGATCTATCGGCAATCGACCGGGGAATTTCTGCTGGTCGCGACGACGGCGGCGGCGATCATCGTGCTGCCGATCGAACAGGGTGTCGCAATTGGAATCGCGCTATCGCTGCTGCAGGGAATCTGGAGCACCACGCGCGCCCGACTCGTCGAGTTCGATCATGTGCCTGGCACCACCATCTGGTGGCCGGCCAATCCGAACATGCCGGGTGAACGCAGTGACAGTGTCGCAGTCGTGGGCCTGCAGGCGCCGCTATCGTTTCTCAACGCGTCGAATTTCCACGCCGACGTACTCGGCGTGGCGAAAATGCAAACACCAAAACCGAAACTGCTCGTGCTGGAAGCGAGCGGCATTTTGGAGATCGATTTCACCGCCGCGCAGGTGCTGATCGACCTGTTCAGGCGATGCCAGGCCGAGGGCGTCGTCGTCGCCATCGCCCGGCTGGAATCCACGCGGGCGCAGCAGGCCTTCGAACGCTTCAAGCTCCACGATGTCCTGCCGAAACACCACATCTTCCTCAGCGTCGACGAAGCGGTCCGCGCCCTGGCGGGAAAGCCTGACCTTCTCGCTTAGGCCGCCGGCACGATCTTGCCTGGATTGAAGATATTCTGCGGATCGAGCGCCTGTTTCAGCGCGCGCATCGCGTCGATCGCCTCGGGGCCAAGCTCGGCCTTCAGATATTTCTGCTTGCCCTGCCCGATGCCGTGTTCGCCGGTGCAGGTGCCTCCCATCGACTGCGCGCGTTCGACCAGGCGGTGCATGAACGTCTCGCCGCGCGTCATTTCTTCAATGTCGTCGACATCGCACAACAGCGAACAATGGAAGTTGCCATCGCCGACATGGCCGACGATCGGAGACATCAGATTGAGCCGCTTCAAATCCTGCTCGGTCTCGGTGACGCAATCGGCGAGCCGCGAAATCGGCACACAGACGTCGGTCGCCACCAGGCCCGAGCCCGGGCGTAGTGCCTTCACCGCCCAATAGGCGTCATGCCGCGCCTGCCAGAGTCTGGTGCGGTCCTCCGGCCGGGTGGTCCAGGTGAATTCGCCGCCACCGCAGTCGCCGGCGATCTCCTTGAAGTTCTTCGACTGCTCCGCGACCTCGTTTTCGCTGCCATGGAATTCCAGCAGCAGCAGCGGCGTCTCCGGCAATGACAGTTTCGAATAGGAATTACAGGCGCGTACCTGCTCGGCATTGAGCAGTTCGATCCGCGCGACGGGAATGCCGGTCTGGATGGCGAGAATCGTGGCCTGGCAGGCACCGCGCACGCTGTCGAACGAACAGGCCGCCGCCGCGATGGTCTCGGGAATGCCGCGCAGCTTGATGGTGAGTTCGGAAATGATGCCAAGCGTGCCCTCGGCGCCGACGAACAGATGGGTCAGGTCATAGCCGGCGGAAGATTTCTTCGCCCGCGTGCCGGTAGTGATGATTTCGCCGTCGCCGCGGACCACCTTCAGCGCCAGCACGTTGTCGCGCATGGTGCCGTAGCGCACCGCATTGGTGCCGGAGGCCCTGGTCGATGCCATGCCGCCGAGCGAAGCATCGGCGCCGGGATCGATCGGGAAGAATACGCCCTGGTCGCGCAAATACTCGTTCAGCGCCTTGCGGGTCACGCCGGGCTGGATCACGCAGTCGAGATCGTCGGGGTGAACCTCCAGCACCTTGTTCATGTCGTGCAGGTCGATGCAGACCCCGCCGGCAGGCGCGTTGACCTGGCCCTCCAGCGAGGTGCCGGTGCCGAATGCGATCACGGGCACGCGGTGTTTGGCGCAAATCCGGACCACATCCTGGATATCCGAGGTTTCCTGCGCCATCACCACCGCGTCCGGCGGCTGCGGCGCCAGCCAGGTCGTGGTATGCGCGTGCTGGTCACGTACCGCCTGCGAGGTGATCAGGCGGTTGCCGAACCGCGCCGCCAGCGCCGCGACCGCGCTGGCCAGAGCCTCCGGCTCCGGACGTGCCGAATTGTTGTTGGTCGTCGTGCTCACTTGATCCTCCTGGCTTCAGAAGACCGTGGCAAAGGATATATAAGGGGTCAAGGGAGCCGACAACCATTCGGGGATGGACGATGACGACCGTGAACGCCGCCAGGGATCGCCCGCTGCCAGCAGCGCCATTCCTGTCATCGGTGATGCAGATCGAGCCGCAATGGATCGACTATAACGGCCATCTCAACATGGCCTACTACAACGTGATGTTCGACCGCGCGATCGATGAATTATGGCTGCAGCTCGGAATCGGTCCCGGCTACATGAAGGAGCGCCACGGCTCGACGTTCACGGCCGAGTGCCATGTCCGCTATCTGCGCGAGATCCATCTCGGCGATCCCGTTCAGATTTCCATTCACCTGCTGGGCGCGGACGAAAAGCGCCTGCACACATTCGAGGAGCTGCGCCACGCCACCGAGGGCTGGCTTTCCGCTACCTCGGAAAACATGACCATCCATGTCGACATCAACGCGCGAAAAACCGCACCGTTTCCACCTGACATCCGCGACCGCATTCGGGCGGTGGCGAATGCGCATGCCGCGGTTCCGCGTCCGGAGGGCATCGGCCGCAAGGTCGCGATGCCCTCCGGCGAACCCTAGGACGCCGGTGCGCCCGTCCAACAGCGACGCGTGGACGGAAACGTGCCTCAGCGGCTGTTGATGATCACCAAATTGTCGAGCCCCGCCTTGAAGACATCTTGCACCAATTTCGTCGTTGCGGCGTCATCCTGATCAGGCTTGGGATTTTCCTCGGGCCGCTGGAATTCGGCCGACCAATGCACGACCGAACCACCCGCGGACGCCGGCTCCGCCCACATCTCGGCTACATAATTGGCAAGCGGCAGATTGGTCTTGATGATCCGATATCTGTACCATCTCTTGGCTTCGTCATAGGCGAGCAACTCGCTGATCACGAAACCGCCGCCCTTGAGCTGGAATTCGCGCACCGCCAGCGGCTTGCCGTTCTGGCCAACCAGCAGTTTCGTTCCTTCGGTGACCGGATGCCACTCGTGGATGCTGTCGAATTTTTTGAACGAATCCCAAGCCTTTTCCGGCGAGGCCTTCACAGCGATTTCGCTGCTGTATTTTAGCACGGGCCGATCTGCGCGTGCCGGCGCGCTGACCATACTGAACGCCGCAAGGCAGAGAATAGCGAAAGCCGAGCGCCTGCACGGTTTGTAGAACGAATGGATCATGGCTTGTCTCCGGTTGTAGACAAATCCGGATAGTGTCAAAGTTGGCGTTGTGCCGCTTGGCCGTGCCGGCCCAAAAACTTGACTGAACAGGCCCCGCGCAAATGCTGCAGCGCAAGGCGGACTCGTGGGGTCCAAAGGGTGGGGTCCAAAGAATGACGCCTCGCCTACGCCGGGAGGGCATCGATGGTGGATATTCAGTGCCGGCCAGAAATACCGACGCTTGTCTCGGCGCAAACCGACTCGTTACCAGCAGCGGACAAGTTCAGCTACTGGAATGAGGTCATCTGCCGCACGGTTGTCGACCTCGACTGCCGGCCCGTTCCGCAACCGCGTTTCGAGGCATCCATCAGCGGCTTTGATGTCACCGATCTTGGCATCTACGACATCCACACCCAGCCCCATCTGGTCTATCGAGGGCCATCGGAGATCGCGCGGCTGGATAGCGATGCGCTGATCATCAACTTTGTTGCCGCAGGACGCATGTACTCCGAGCAGGACGGTCGCTCGGTCATTCTCCAGCCCGGCGACGGCGCGATCAGCGATGCCGCGCGCCCCTACTATCTCAGCTTTGACGAGCCGCTCGCCTGCATCAGCATCAAGATCGGAAAATCGGCCTTGTCGCACCGCGTTGCCGGGCTGGAGCGTATCACCGCGCAAAGCCTTGCCCGGGGCAGTCCCCTCAATCCGATGGTGTTTGGCTTCGTGACCGACATGTTAAAGTATGTGCCGACCATGGCGCCATCGGCGGTGATGCGCGTTACCGATGTATTCAGGGAGTTGCTATCGGCTTCAATCGACGAAATGCTCGAGGGCACGCAGGTGCCGATGTCCGAGTATCGCGCCGTGTCGTTGCTGCGCGCAAAGGCCTTGGTGGAGCGGCATTTGTGCGATCCGGCGCTGGATGTCGCCTTTGTCGCCCAAGGCCTCAAACTGTCCGTACGGTATCTCAACAAGTTGTTCGCAGCGGAACAAACGTCCTTGGGACGCTATATCTGGCGACGCAGGCTGGAAAGATGTGCGGCAAGGTTGGGAGACCGCGCATTCGTGCATATGGGCATTTCCGAAATCGCGTTGCGACACGGATTCAACGATCTAAGCCACTTCAGCCGGGCGTTTCGGGCGAAATATGGGATGTCACCGCGGCAGTTTCGAGCAAACTTCAACATAGCGCCAATGTCCGGGCAGAGATGAGAAGCGCCTGCATACATTTGAAGAGTTGCGCCACGTTAGCCAGGGTTGGCTTTTCGTTACCTCGGAAAGCATAACCGTTCATGCGGTTCCGCGGCCGGAGGGCATCGGCCGCAAGGTCGCGATGCCCTCGAAATAGCGCAGCTGGTCAGACGCGGTTGCGTCCGCGCACCAGGCCAAGCACCGCCGAGACCAGAAACAGCACGATGGCAATGAAGAAGATCGCCTTGGCGATCTCGATGGAGGCGCCGGCGATGCCGCCGAAGCGCGACGCGGACGAAAGATGTTCGAGTGTGTGGAACGATTTCGGGGGCCGGCCGCCAAATCCGCGGCCAGGAAGGCCGGGATAAAACCTGTCAAAGCGGCCGATCAGGCCCTATATGGCCGTTAATCCCTGCTATGAAGGCTCCCCTTCACCATCCCCCGGTGCCATCGTGGGGACAAGACGATTCGCATGACCGAGCCGAGCAAGCTGCCCCATCACGTTCCCGATCACCAGCCGGCGGCTGGCGGCATCGCCGCACGCGCCCGCGCCTCCGCGGCACCGCCCTATCTCGCCGGCCTCAATCCCGAGCAGCGCGAGGCGGTGGAGACGCTTGATGGACCCGTGCTGGTGCTGGCGGGGGCCGGCACCGGCAAGACCCGCGTGCTGACCACACGCATCGCCCATATCCTGAGCCAGGGCCGGGCGCGGCCGCACGAAATCCTGTCGGTGACCTTCACCAACAAGGCCGCGCGCGAGATGAAATTACGGCTCGGCCAGATGCTGGGCCAAGCCGTCGAAGGCATGCCATGGCTCGGCACCTTCCACTCGATCGGCGGACGCATCCTGCGCATCCATGCCGAAATGGTGCAGCTCAAATCCAACTTCACCGTGCTCGATGTCGACGATCAGGTCCGGCTGCTGAAACAGTTGCTGCAAGCCGAGCATATCGACGACAAGCGCTGGCCGGCGCGGATGCTGGCCGGCCTGATCGACGGCTGGAAGAACCGCGGGCTGACGCCGTCGCAGGTGCCGGCGGGCGAAGCCGCCGTGTTCGGTAATGGCAAGGGCGGCAAGCTCTACGCCAACTATCAGGAGCGGCTGAAAATCCTCAACGCCGCCGATTTCGGCGATCTGTTGCTGGAGAACATCCGGCTGTTTCGCGAAAACCCCGACGTGCTCCGGCAATACCAGAGCCGCTTCCGGTTCATTCTGGTCGACGAATACCAGGACACCAATGTCGCGCAATATCTGTGGCTGCGGCTGCTGTCGCAGGCGCCGTCTTCCTCTACCTCTCCCCGCCTGCGGGGAGAGGTAGGCGCGCAAGGCGCGCCGGGTGAGGGGGACTCACCGCTTGTCGTGCTCGCCGAGACAGCCCCTCACCCCGCAAGCGGGGCGAGGGAGAAGATTGCACATCCCGGAATGACGGTGGCTCAATCCAACGCACCCCCCAAGAACATCTGCTGCGTCGGCGACGACGACCAGTCGATCTATGGCTGGCGCGGCGCGGAGGTCGACAATATCCTGCGCTTCGAGCATGACTTCCCCGGCGCCAAGGTCATCCGGCTCGAACGCAACTACCGCTCCACCGGCCACATCCTCGCCGCCGCCTCGCATTTGATCGCGCATAATGAAGGCCGGCTCGGCAAGACGCTGCGCACCGAGGATGTCGACGGCGAGAAGGTCACCGTCACCGGCTCCTGGGATTCCGAAGAGGAAGCCCGCGCCATTGGCGAGGAGATCGAGGCGTTGCAGCGCGCCGGCGACAATCTCAACGAGGTCGCGATCCTGGTGCGGGCCTCGTTCCAGATGCGCGAATTCGAGGACCGTTTCGTGACGCTGGGTCTGCCCTATCGCGTGATCGGCGGTCCCCGATTCTATGAGCGCGCGGAAATCCGCGACGCGCTGGCATACCTGCGCGTGATCAATTCGCCGGCCGACGATCTCGCCTTCGAGCGTATCGTCAATGTCCCCAAGCGCGGGCTTGGCGATGCCACCGTGCAGATGCTGCACGACCACGCCCGCAAGCGCCGCATTCCCCTGTTCGAGGCCGCCCGCGCCGTGGTCGATACCGACGAATTGAAGCCGAAGGCACGCGGGCGCTTGC
>Ga0209583_10000210_pt1 | contig 18931 bp, 12 predicted proteins | sample Str014_FD_187201 | JGI IMG/M metagenome (GOLD analysis project Ga0209583, IMG submission 187201) | Freshwater sediment microbial communities in response to fracking from Pennsylvania, USA - Straight Creek_MetaG_SC_2014 (SPAdes) (version 2) | ecosystem: Environmental > Aquatic > Freshwater >... | reverse complement strand
GTATCAAGCTGGCTGGTGCCCGCCTCGATAATCCCGTCTGCGGCCAAGCGCTCGCCCGCCACCGAGATGCGCGCGGGTATGATGCTTTTGGTGGCGGCGGGCGAGCGCTTGGCCGCAGACGGGATTATCGAGGCGGGCACCAGCCAGCTTGATACCTCAATCATCACGGGTGAGAGCGCTCCACGTTCGGCATCAATCGGTGATCGGGTGGTCGCGGGGATGCTTAACCTCGAAGCGCCGCTGACGATAGCGATTACGGCGGCAGGCGAAGACCGCACCATCGCACAACTCGCCAGAATTATGGCTGATGCCAGCCAGTCGCGCGCAAAATTTGTGCGGATCGCCGATCGCGTGTCGCGCATCTATGCGCCGGTAGTCCACATCCTTGCGGCGCTCAGTTTTGCTGGCTGGATGATCGCAGGGGCGGGGTGGCATGAAGCGCTGCTCATCGCGGTCGCGGTGCTCATTATCACCTGCCCATGCGCGCTCGGCCTTGCTGTGCCGGTCGCACAAGTCGTCGCGGTGGGTCGGCTGATGAAAAATGGTGTTCTCGTCAAGGATGGCAGTGCACTAGAGCGACTGGCAAAAATTGATCGCGCGCTATTTGACAAGACCGGTACGCTGACGATGGGGCAGCCGCAGCCCGTCAACGTTGGCGAGCTTGAGCCACAGACGGCTTCGATCGCGTTGGCGCTGGCGCAAGCAAGCCGTCATCCGCTTAGCCGTGGTTTGGCTGCAGCACTCGCGGCGCGCAATGTGCAACCGGCGCTCCTCACCGCAATTGAGGAGGTGGCGGGCGTTGGCATGACAGGTCATTATGCGGGGCATCCCGTTGCGCTCATGCGCGCGCAATATGCGGGGTCGGGCCTGTCTGCGGCCGTGATGATTGATGACCATGTTTGCGCCCATCTGAGCTTTGTTGATCCGTTGCGGCAGGATGCTGCCGCTGCGCTTGAGGCGCTCGCGCAACTCGGTGTGTTGTGCAGCATTATATCGGGGGATAATTCGCGCGCGGTGGCTGAGGTCGCACTTGCGCTCAACCTCACAGCGCATGCCGGGGCACACCCCGAAGATAAAATTGCCACAGTCCGCCGACTCCAAGCCGGTGGCGCGCATGTGTTGATGGTGGGTGATGGGCTAAACGATGGCCCGGCGCTTGCTGCAGCCAATGTGTCGATGGTGCCCTCAAGCGCCAGCGACGTGGGCCAGCAGGCCGCCGACCTTGTCTTCTTGGGTGACGGGCTGAGCGCCATTCCGCTGGCGATACGCTTGGCGCGGCGCACTCAGCGGATCGTAAAGCAAAATGTTGTGCTCGCCATTGGGTATAATGTGCTGGCGGTGCCGCTCGCGATGGCGGGGCAGGTGACACCGCTTGGCGCCGCCGTGGCGATGTCCTGTTCATCGCTCATCGTCGTCGGGAATTCGTTGCGTCTGTTGGCGGGGCGTGCGTGACAGGCCTAGCCTTTCTTATCCCGATTGCGTTGGCCTTGGGCCTTGGCGGATTGGCAACGTTCCTCTGGGCACTCGATCGGGGGCAATTCGATGACCCCGATGGCGCTGCGCTGCGCATCTTGATCGATGATGAGGATGACGCATGATCTTCCGCGTTAATATGGCGTTTGTTCATCTGGCGTTTATGGCGAACTTCGTTGCGATGCCATTGGTCGTCGACGCGGCCACTGGGACCACCGCGATCAGAATAAACATGTGCGGTCATGACCATGCGATCATTTCGATTGAGGTGCCGGTCGACCCGCCGCCACCCAACCAAAAGTCCTGCCACAAAGCGTGTCATGCTGGCTGTTTCCGCAAACGTAAACCCAATGGCAACCTAACATAGCCCGACGCTCGCGTGGCAATATGGCGGTTTGATCCCAGCTTTCGGCGATGCGAGCTCCGTCATCGGGGCGGAGGTGGCCCGCTCTTGTGAAACCTTCGATCCATGTCTCCCAGAGCGTTTCTTCGTGTCGTAGATCATCATCAAAAATGGCCGCATATTCTCCCGGTTGTGCCAGCACCCTTAACGCGTCGTGATCAGGCCGTATGAGAAGGCTGATGAGCGTCTCTGGATAAGCAATGTTATCAATAGCAGATGTACCAAATCCAGTCCGAGGTTCAGGGCTCGGTGTGTGCTAAAACGGCAACGCAAATTGGGCAGCATTGTCATTTCCGCCACACGCGCTATGCCATAATACCAAACACCCGATTTACCGAAATGTGTTTGCAGAAATGCCAAATCTCTTGCGCGGAGATCCGCACCGGTGAAAATGCCAAGCGCGTTCATCTTCTTCAATGCAACCGAGGCAATCAATTTCGGACAGGTCTCTCCAAATCTTGATGCGCCGACCGAGCTTAATACCTCAGCCAAGTGAGCGTTGAGCAATTGCTCGCATTGGGCCCGCCTAACTCGTCCAAGCGGAGAGCAGTGTCCGAGCCTGACTCGCGATTTGCGCCAGCATCGCCAGCGAGGGCAGGTCAGAATGGCGCGCGCGATCGATCACCTGACGAAATTGGGCTATCCGCATATGGTTTGCCCCTGCCCAGTCACGCACCGACTGCCCGGCATCGTGACCGACATGGCGCGCAAGCCAGTTTAACCGCATCGTATGGAAATCGCGCGCAAGGCCGGCGGCGAGGAGGCGTTCCCACGGGTCACTCGGGTTCATTTCCATCGCAAAACCCTGAACCCAGTCGATACCAAGGACATCCCCCAAGGTTATGAACCCCTCCGTAATCGCGCGCGCGTCTCCGCCACTGCGCAACGCAAGCGAAACCAAGCCAATCGCGCCATCGAGCTCAGCCAATCGCACGACACGTCCCGCCAAAGCCTTGGGAACGCCCATCGTACAAAGGCGTTCATTAAACCGATTGGCCTGGGCCCGCGCCGGGGCGGGCAGCAGGGCATTTAGGTCTGATTCGAGTTGCTTGATCCCGGGCGCAAGCGCCGCCGCCGCCGCACTGGGGCTACGGCCATGAACGGAATTGCGCAGCATATCCGCCATGTGCGCGCGCAACTCGACGGCAGTCTGATCAAACATATGGATGCGTGCGGCCTCGCTCATCGGCGCGGTGTCGATCGCATTCCAGAGACTCGGCATGTTAAATAAATGCTCGCAAACGATAAAGGCATCGGCAACATCCGCGAGCCCGACCCCCTCTTCCTCCGCCAGTTCAAAGGGATGTACCAGTCCCATACGATTGACCAGACGATTGGCGGTCTGGGTTGCGATAATTTCTTTGCGCAACTGATGCGTGGTGATCGCGTCATGTGCTATTTTTCGCATCTTTTTGGGGAATGCGGCGCACAACATTTCGTTCTGCCCTGGGTCATCCGACAGATTGCTCTGCTCAATCGCCTCTTGGATGGCTAGTTTTGCAGTCGCCATAAGCACTGCGAGCTCAGGGCGGTGAAGTTTGCGTTGCTCCCCCGAACGGCGGAACAGGTCTTCATTGCGGGCGATGCCCTCGACCCGTCGATCGAGTTGGCCATTCAACTCAAACACCTCAATCAGATGGATCAGCGACGGAAGCGCGTCCGCGCCCCCCGCCTCGGCGATCGAGAGCGCTAAAGTTTGCAGGCGGTTATCCTCTAGCACGAGCGATGCGACTTCGTCCGTCATCTGGGCAAGCAATTTGTTGCGCGCCGGTACCGACATTTCGCCATCGGCGACCATCGTATTGAGCGCAATCTTGATATTAACCTCATGGTCTGAGCAATCAACGCCAGCCGAATTATCGATAAAATCGGTATTAATACGGCCACCATGTTGCGCGAACTCGATGCGTGCCGCCTGCGTGACACCAAGATTGGCCCCCTCGCCAATCACCTTGGCCAGAACTTCGGCGGCATTAACGCGGTTGACATCGTTCGCACGATCACCGGCCGCTGAATGACTCTCATGCGACGCCTTGATGTAAGTGCCGATGCCTCCAAACCATAAAAGATCGACCTGCGCGCACAACAGCGCCTTGATGAGCGCCGAGGGGTCGAGGCTCTCGGCATCGGTGACCAACAATCTCTTGATCTGTGGCGTCAGCTTAATCGACTTCTCGCTGCGCGAAAACACGCCGCCCCCCTTGGAAATCAGACTGCTATCATAATCGGCCCATGAGGAGCGCGGGAGCGCAAACAGGCGCGTGCGCTCATCCCAGCTGCGCGCGGCGTCAGGCGTCGGATCAATAAAGATATGACGGTGATCAAACGCCGCCACGAGGTGGATGGACTTTGACAGCAACATCCCATTGCCGAACACATCACCCGACATATCGCCACACCCGATAACGCGGAAAGCGTCATGCTGGACATCAACGCCCATCTCGGCGAAGTGTCTCGTTACCGACACCCACGCACCCTTGGCAGTGATCCCCATTGCCTTATGGTCGTACCCAACCGAGCCGCCACTCGCGAAGGCATCGCCTAACCAAAAATTCCGTTCGAGCGCGATGGCATTGGCGACGTCTGAGAAACTTGCCGTTCCCTTGTCGGCGGCAACGACGAAATAGGGATCATCTCCGTCACGGCAATGCACTTGGGGGGGGTGAACAACCGCTCCCTCAACGATATTATCGGTAACCGACAGCAGCGCGCGGATGAAGATTTGGTAGCAGGCCGTCCCTTCGGCAAGCCATGCCTCACGTCGGGCGGCGGCGGGGAGGCGCTTCGGATAAAAGCCGCCCTTCGCCCCGGTCGGAACGATGACGGCATTCTTCACCCGCTGTGCCTTCATCAAGCCCAGGATTTCGGTACGAAAATCATCGCGCCGATCGGACCAGCGCAATCCACCCCGCGCGACCATGCCGCTGCGCAAATGAATGCCTTCAACGCGCGGACTGTACACAAAAATTTCCCGCCACGGCACTGGGGCAGGCAATCCAGGAATAGCAGCACTATCAAGTTTGAACGCGAGTGCCTCTCTCCCACCTGGGGCGAAAGCGTTGGTGCGCAGAATTGCTTGAACCAAATCGCGCATCAGCCGCAAGATACGGTCGTCGTCGATCGTTTCGACTGCATGAAGGCCTTTATCTATCGCATGAGCGGCAGCTTTGATTGCGGCGTCACGCGCGGAAAGCTCGGGATCATGATAAGCTTGGAACAGGTTCGCGATCGCCTGCGAGACCATGGGAGCGCCCGCCAGCGCATTGACCACCGTTTCAAGGCTGTAGGACAGGCCCGTCTGACGCAGATAGCGAAACAGCGCACGGAACAAGACGACCCCATGGATGGGCAGACCCGCATTGACAATAAGCTTGTTGAAGAGATCGTTCTCTGCATTGCCTTCCAGCACAGCCGAGACGGCCTCGATGAGTATCGGGTGTCGATCTTCGGGGAGCGCTTCGGCTCCCTCGCCCCGTGATAGAAGGAAGGCATGTATGCACCCGGCCTCATCCGTGAGTGCAGTTGGCTCCTCTTCGAGGACGCGAAAGCCAAAATTTTCTAGGACGGGCACAACATCGGACAGCGCCAAAAGGCCAAGGCTATAAATCTTAAGCCATAATTGCCCGGTATTATGCGCATCGCCGATAAGACGCACGCCACGTGCGCTGAGCCCTGTCAACGCATCCAAAGCGAGCGCATCATGCGCCGCATCCTCGGGCGAATGGGCCGCACGATAGGGCTGAGGAAATCGATCAGCCAACTGAGTCGCCACGCGCAGAGCCTCATCGGCATTGACGATACGGCGCAAATATTGCTCGACACCCTCAGCCCAGCCGCGCACCATTTGCTGCAACCGCAGGTTGAGCGCTTCCGTGTCAGGCTGCGTTTCGCTCTTACGGACATCGAGCGTATATCGGATCAGCGCAAGTTGGTTGTCGCCCAAATCAATCGACCAATTTAGGATTGTTGCCTCCGCTGCTTTGCTCAGCATCGCGCCAATCATCAACCTGCGTTGCGTGGTAAGGTCATCGCGCGGGAGCCAGACAAAGGCAAATATATGACGGTGCAAAGGTGCCGGTACCAATGCAAGCTGCGGTCGCGGGCGATCCGTAAGCGACATTGAAACAAGCGCTAAGTGTTCGAGCGCCTCGGTGCTCACGCTTATCAGGAGGTCATGGGGCAGTGCAGTCAGCGCGTGCGTCAACGCCTTCGCCGTATGGCTTGATGGCAGAAAACCAAATTTGTCGGATAAAGCAGCCAGTCGCTGGCGCAGAATTGGCACATCTTCAGGACGCGCTGATAGTGCCGCGCTCGTCCATAACCCGATATGGACGCTGAGTGCGACAAGACGACCGCGCTCTCGCACGGGAACCAAGACGATATCGAGGAGAACGCGGCGATGAACGACCGAGATCATATTTGATTTGAATGCGAGATGCCCTGCATCGTGCGTTTTAAACCATGCGAACGCCCGCGTACGTGCTGCGGCACTGAGCAATTGCGCACCACATACCCGCGCAATGCCAAGTGGTGCGGAGATTTCTCCGTCGCGTGTGAAATGGCATGCCCCCAACATCGTAAAATTGAAATTCAGTAACCAGTTGAGAAGTGCTGCAGATTCGCTTTCGCCACACCGCAAAGCATCAGCGGCCATAGCCTCTTGCATCGGCACCCAGTCATTCACAGCGGCGCGCACTTGGGTCAATGTTGATTCCAAGTCAGCAATTAGGGCATCGCGTTTGGACGGATCGAGATGACCAGTCTCAAGATATACCAACGATTCGCGACATCCGTCGGCGTTCGAGTCAACCATGGACAGGAGTTTGCCATGTCCATCGCGCCGCACATGAACGACAGGGTGCAACAACCGATCAATGCTCGGCCCATGGGCACCAACGGCGCCAGCGATAGAATCGACAAGGAAAGGCATATCATCATTCACCACGACCAGTCGCATCCGCCGCCGTGCATCCTCGGTCTGCAGCGCTTCCAATTGGACAATGGGTTGGCCTAGGGTTCGCTCGGCAAGCGCGGTGGCACAAAACATGGCCGCCGCATTGCAGGCTTTTGTGTCAAACCCGTCAAGTTCGCCAGGAAGTGCCTTGGTGGTCAACGCAAGTGCGATAGGGGGTACAATTTTACGCATATATCATCCTCGGCATCATGGTCGATCGGTTTTCTAGAGAGCTTAGGCGGTGTACGTTTTTTTTCATATAGATGATGCCTAATCGAACCTCTCCCCTTCAGGTTATGAGAGCCCCAGAGCCTTGGCAATGATTTTCCATAGCGGTACTTGTCGCCCATCGTAGGGCTGATCGCCTTGATGCCGGCGATGTATTTCCGATAATCCGCCGCTGCATATTGGCTGCTGACAAGTATACGCAGTCTGCATAAATATAACTGCGCCGCGATCTGAGTGATGGATCAACCCTTCCGCTGGTCGCTGTCGCTGGCTGGCCATTATAGGCGCTTATAAAACACTTGGCGCAGTACATATCGATTTTATCATCTCGTCGTCCGCCGAGATTTGCCCATCCAACATCAGCATGGTCATACCGTGTACAAGGCTCCATGCATGGATTGCCGCCAATCGATGTTGCGCTTCGCTTGCACCACATGGCAGGCGCTCAGCTATATTCTCACGCAACAATCGCATTGCGCTGTTAATCGCAGAGAGTTCGCCGTCAAGATTTCCCTCTGGTGGATGGACAGACATCATCAGACGATAAAGCGCGGGGTTCGCGAGCGCAAAGCGCACATAGGCTTGACCGGTCGCATCAAAGCCCGCAGCGCCTCCGCCTGCAGCAGTCATCGCCTCGGCTTGTACCTTACCAAGTAAATCAGCGCCCTCGCGGCACAGGGCATGGAGAAGCGCGCGCTTTTCGGGAAAATGCCGGTAAACCGCAGTCGCGCTTACACCGACAGCGCGTGCGACTTCACGCAACGAGAGATCATCCACCGTGCGGCTTTTGAGCAGTTCTAGTCCGGCTGCAACCAACGCTGCGCGCAGATCACCATGATGATACTGCCGTCGCCCATTTTTTATGTTGACACTGTTATCATTTTTGATCATGTTACTACTGTAAACATTATCGATTCGACACTCAAGGAAAATGGATCAGCAAATGGCAAGTGTTTTAGAGTCAGCGGTTCGGGGCGTATTGACGAGAAGTATTTTGGGTGTGGCAGCACTTAATCGCGCACGTGCCAAGATGCCCGATGCGCCGCACCCTTTTTTGCATGGTGTTCATGCGCCGGTAGACACAGAGGTCACCGATACCGATCTTGTGGTGACGGGAACCATCCCACCGGAATTGAATGGCAGCTATGTGCGCAATGGCCCAAACCCGGTCACGCCACCCAATCCGGCGACGCATCACTGGTTCGCCGGTACTGGGATGGTGCATGGTGTGCGCCTAAAAGCGGGCAAGGCGCTATGGTATCGCAATCGATGGATTCGTGGCACTGACGTAAGCAAAGCGCTTGGTGAGCCCGTGGTTCCCGGCCCACGCGGGGCCTTTGACACCCCCAACACCAATGTCATCGGCATTGCAGGTGCGACATGGGCGATTGTTGAAGCAGGCGGCAACCCCGTGCGGCTCGACGAAGAGCTTAACACCGTCGCGCACGACTATTTTGGCGGCACATTGAAAGGCAGCTTCACGGCACACCCGCACCGCGATCCCAGCACAGGCGAACTGCACGCAATCTGCTATGAGGGACAAGACCCGAACAAAATCCGCCACGTTGTTATTGATACCGCCGGCAAAGTGCGGCGGGAGGAGCCGATCCGCGTGCATGATGGCCCTTCGATCCATGATTGCATGATCACAGCGCATTATGTGGTCATCCTCGACCTTCCTGTGACGTTCTCAATGAAGACATTGCTGGCGGGGCACGCATTTCCTTACCGCTGGAACCCAGATCATAAAGCGCGTGTGGGACTCTTGCCGAAGGACGGTAAGGACGCTGACATCATCTGGTGCGACGTGGCACCCTGTTACGTCTTCCACCCCTGCAACGCCTATGAGGCTGACGACGGCACCGTCATCATGGACGTGTGCGCGCATGATACGATGTTTGCGGGAAGCACGCAGGGGCCATCTTCAGGATCGGTGCAGTTTGAGCGCTGGACGATTGACCCGCGCGCGCACCGCGTAGACCGCACGGTGCTGGATGCGCATCACCAAGAGTTTCCGCGCCCGAATGAAGAGTATATCGGCAAACCCTATCGTTATGCCTATACGGTGCCTTTGGTGACGAAAGGCGAAGACTTCGCCGCTGCATCACATTTGATCAAGCACGATCTCTACGCGGGTACACGGCAACTTCATGATTTTGGCCCAGGGTGTTTGCCCGGCGAGTTCGTCTTCGTTCCCAAAGCCAATTTCACCGCCGAAGATGACGGTTGGTTGATGGGCTATGTGGTCGATACGGTGAAGCAAACGAGCGCGCTCGTTATCCTTGATGCCGCCAAATTCAAGAGCATGCCCCAAGCCACTATCGCTATCCCGCATCGTATCCCCTCCGGATTTCATGGCAACTGGATCGCAGCCCAATGACTAGGCGGAGCCGTAACTGGCAAAGATGGACCACGTTGCAGTACAAATAACACGAATCTGCGGCATTTGCAGGCGTTGAAACCATAAATTCTGACGGATAGGCTCCGACAATATACCGCCTACCATCGCCCGGAACGTTCGGCGATCCCAACGCACTTTCAACCGCGCTTCTGTAGTCTGAACAAGCATTTGCCCAACACCAGCCCGTCCGGACTGGCGATTCAACCACACTGAACGTCCAAGCATAAGAACCGAGTCAGTTAGCGGCGCGCTCCGAAGAGTCGTCTCCTTGTTTTGCTTTCGCTCGTGCTGCTTTGGCGGCACGGTCTTCAGCCTTGCGCTCCGCTCGCCCCCGTTTTCGATCGGACCTCGCTTGGTCGGGCGCAACGGCCCCGACAATCTTTACCACGCCGCGCACAGGGAGCGATGCTATGTCCACCGCAGTTTTCGCAATACAGCCCTGAAGGATGAGCGCAGAAGCAAGGACAAGTAGTCGCATTTCGCCTCCATAGATCACCGCATCTGAATGGCGTATGACCAGTCAACGGCAAGTTCCAACGAATACTTACAGTTAAGTGTTCGCAACGATAGTCCGGTAGAAATCGTAAATCAGCTAAATCCACATTCCGTCACCCGCGCCCACTAGTGCGGCAGCTGTTATGGCTTCGCGGTCAATTCTCGAAAAAGGGCAATTCGGCGACGAACACTGCGGAGCCATATTCGGTCCGTGACGCAATTTTAAGTTGTCACTTGAAGCTCTCCAGCCTTCCACCCAATTTCGCGCGAAAATTTTTGGAAACGCCGTTCCGGAATCGTGACAGACTTTCCATCCAATGCGTGATGAACGAATCACGGCTTTTGACGCCGCCCTGAGGGTGAAGCAACGGCCGCAGTGTTGGCCGAAGCTGACGAGAATGATTTGCCGTTGTTGAGGGCGTGCTGGCACGTATGCTCGCTTAAATTCGTTCGTGTGTTAGACACGTTCTATCAAAATTAAATAGTTACATACGAATCATATAGAACCGGATGAATATTCTAAATATAGGCCCTCGCGCAATGGTCGTCATGCGCAGCCCGAAGCTGCATGGTTCAGCATCCCCTAAATAAAGAGCACCCGTGTCGCGCGGGAAGGACGCTTCCACGAGACGTTATGTCAAGCGGCAGTTTGACATCGGCGATTTCCCACGTAATCGGTTGAAACGAGATCGCAGGAGACGTTGTGGTAGAATCGGCGTTAAGCGCGCGGTATGGATGGCTAAATATCGTTGTTTTTCGCATAATGGCGAATTCTAGCGTAGGCGCCTAAAATTACTCTCGATCAGCGGGTCCTTCGTTCGAACCCAAGTGTGTCCACTATATTTTGACATGATTATCCTAAAACGCTGATATTTTTAGAGGATGCTTAACACGCCGTGACGGGGCAGCATCGTCGCAAACGGTCTGCACGGGATGTGCACAGTAAGCGCATTGAACTGCGACACGGTCCAACACTGCTTCTGCAAACGTCCCGAATAAAGCGAACGCTCCACAAAACGGAGGCGATAATGACTAACACACTTGTTCCTGCTGCGATGCGCCGCGAGCGAACGCCCGGCATGAAACTACTCTTTTCGTTACTCGTTAGCTTTGCGCTGACAATTCCACTGATGTCGGTCTATCTGCTGGTGTATGACCGCAATCAGCAATCGACCGCGGCACGCGCCTCGATTGTCGAAGGCTGGGGTGGTGAGCAGACGATTGCTGGCCCGATTCTCTCGATTCCCTATACCCATAGCCAAATCACCGAAGTCGAAGTGAACGGCAAGAAAGTACAAAAGACCGAAATAATTACCAGCGAATTGCTGCTCTCGCCGGAGACGGTGAAGCTAGACACGGGAATCAAGCCCGACCACCGGCATCGTTCGATTTACGATGCGATTGTCTATGAGGTGACGGCGACGGGCGAGGCAGGATTTGCGCTGCCTAATGATCTGGCGCGTCAAGGTATAACGCCCGAGAGTCTGGCATTTGATCACGCAGAACTCCGCTTTGGACTGAGCGATCCGCGAGGGCTGTTTGGTACCCCGCCACATATCAGCGCAGGCGGGCAACCGCTCCGTCTATTGCCGGGGCATGGCCCGAAGGATACGCAAGGTGCCGGCTTCTTCGCCTGGATCGATGCATCGGCATTGCGCTCAGGCGTGCTGAAGACGGCTTTTGACTTTAACTTCAGAGGCAATGGTGCGTTGGCGCTTCGCCCGCGCGCGGGCGACACCGATTGGACGGTGCACTCATCTTGGCCTAACCCAAGTTTCAAAGGCAGCTTCTTGCCCACATCGAGCCATGTGGGGAACAATGGATTCACCGCTGAATACCGCATCGGCAACCTCGCGCTCGGCCAATCGCTGATTGGCGACGATGGCGAGGCCAAAAACGAAAACGCCCCCCACGCAGGCGCTGAAATCAACCTGATCCAGCCGATTGATGTCTACGATCAAGTAAACCGTGCAACAAAATACGGGTTTCTTTTCATCGGCTTCACGTTCCTCGTGTTCCTGATGTTTGATCTCATAGGCGGCGTGAAGGTATCTCCGGTGGAATATCTTCTCGTGGGCGTTGCGCTGATCTTGTTTTTTGTGCTGCTATTGGCCTTTGCGGAGGTGATCGGGTTCTTGTTTGCGTATCTCGTGGCGAGCGCCGCGATCATCGGGCTGATTTCAGCTTATTCCTCGGCGGTGCTGAAATCGCGCCAGCGCGCCAAACTGGTTGGCGGGCTGTTGGTCGGACTCTATGGAGTGCTCTATGTTTTGCTGAGCCTAGAGGCCTATTCGCTGCTCATCGGCGCGGTATTACTCTTCATCGCTCTGGCGGGCGTAATGTACGTCACCCGCAAGATCGACTGGAGTGGCGGGGTGATCACCCCAATCGCTGAAGACTCAGCCGCTCTTCACGCTTGAGCCGATAATCGGGGTCGTACGTCGTGTACGGCCCCTCGTCCTTTTGATTGACCAAGGGGTCATAACAATGATTAAATGCCCTATGCCGCGTACTATCCTGATTGCCGATGACGATCGACACATCCGCCAGCTCCTCTCCTTCGCATTCATCAAGGCGGGTCTTGAGGTGCGAGAGGCCGAGGATGGCGAGGTGGCGTTGGCAATGGTTGCGGCGCACCCCATCGATTTAGTCGTGCTCGATATAAATATGCCACGTATGGATGGGCTAGAGACTTGCCGCCGGTTGCGCGCGGCGGGTACCCTCCCGATTTTGTTTCTCTCGTCGCGTGACGAGGAAATTGATCGGGTGTTGGGGATCGAGCTCGGCGCAGATGATTATGTCGTTAAGCCGTTCAGTCCGCGCGAGGTGGTGGCGCGAGTGATGGCCATTTTACGACGCACGGCAACGCCACCACCGCCGCTTGCGTCAGATGACGTGATTAACCACGGCCTTCTGGCGCTCGATCCGGAGGGCTGGCGCGCACTTTGGAACGGTGGGGAAGTCGCTGTCACTGTCACCGAGTTCCAATTACTCCGTACGTTGGCCGTAATGCCGTCGAAGGTGTTCAGCCGCGATGCGATTATCGATCGGCTGCACGGCCCAGGCTTCGCGATCACCGACCGAACGATTGATAGTCACATCCGCAATTTGCGCGCCAAATTTGCTGCGGCGGGCTGCGAGTCTTTGATCGATACCCGCGCGGGCATAGGCTATAAAATGGGAGCCTGTGTGGCGACGGCGGAATGACCGCGCTCCGGCGGCTGATTATTCGTTATTGGCCCACGCTGCGCCTGCGTACGATCATCTTCGGAACATTAATGTTTGTTGCGGCACTGCCGGGGCTGGGAGCGCTCTATTTGCGCGTTTATGAGAATGCGCTGGTGCGTCAGACTGAGGCAGAAGTGCGCGCGCTGGGCGTCGCGCTCGCGGGAGAAGCTGCGCTTGAGTGGTCACAACGCGCTTCGGTGCCGCGCCATCCAAACAGTAAAGCGAGGGCGCATCGTATCGCCGCGATTGATGTTCAGAGCATCCCGATATTGCCTAACGCCGCGCCGCTCTTATCAGCGATCATCTCTGGAGAACCGAACGCGCGGACATATGCTGATACCCATGCGAACCTTTTTGCCGAGGTTGAACGTCAAACGGGTGTGCACGTGATGATGCTTGATAAAACCGGGGTTGTTGTCTCGGGCGAGTGGCCCGGACAACGCTTCGATCAACCGTTAGAACTCAAAATTGCGCTTGCCGGTCAACCTGCCACCGTACTGCGTCGGAACAATCTCAACCCCGCCTATTGGGTCGGCACGGCATTCAGCAAAGCTGCAGGAACGAATCTGATCCATACCGAACCCGTCCTTCTTAATGGCGAGGTGATTGCGGTCTTTGCTGTCAGTAAAACGCCACAGGATGTCCTTACGAGCATGTGGCTTGATCGTTACAAAATCGAACTGGGCGTGGCGCTCATCCTCATTATTCTCGTGCTGCTCTCGCTTACTCTCGCCCGCGCCATCGTCCGTCCGATTGAGCGGTTGAGTGCGGCAGCGCAGGGCGTGGCGATGGGGCGCGGCAAGGTGCCTGATAACCCCTCACTCCCGGTGGTCGAGATTGATGCGCTTTATGAGCAATATCGTGTCATGAGCGCCACGATTGCAGCGCGCGCCGGCTATCTCCGCGATTTCGCGGCGGCGCTCAGCCACGAATTCAAAACACCGCTCACAGGGCTGCGCGGCGGGATTGAACTGCTGCAAGATCATGGGGCGGAGATGGATAAGGCCAAACGCGTGTTATTTCTCGGCAATATGGCGGGCGATGCGCAGCGGCTTACCTGTTTGCTGACCCGGTTGATGGAATTGGCACAGGCGGATTTGCAGTATCCTGATGGGCAGGCGCGCGCCGATGTGGGGGAGGTCTTAAGCGTGGTCACCGATGGCTTGCGCAGCACGGGCTTCAGTATTGAGCTGGTGCTGGGCAAGGGACTACCCGCTGCCGCAATTGATCCCGCAAGTTTGGAACGGGTGGCGACGATCCTAATGGAAAATGCGCGGCAGGCAGGAGCGAACTCGATCATCATAACGGCAACACAGCATTTTGAGCGTCTCCACATCGTCTTCGCTGATAACGGCCCCGGTATTCCTCCAGCTGATCAAACTCGTATTTTTGAGCCGTTTTTCACAAACAAGCGGAGTAGCGGCGGCACGGGCCTCGGGCTCGCCATCGCTCGCTCGTTGGTGGAGGCGCATGGGGGGCGCTTGATGCTCGGCGAGAGCCACGCAGGCGCGTCGCTCATGCTTGTTATTGGGCATTGGTCGGGTCACTAAATATCGGCATTGCCAGCTAATCTGCTTCATCAAGCAGCTGTCTTGTTCTGAAATATTGAGGCACTGACAATCGCTATTTCAAAAGTGAAGGTGCCACGATTGCACAACGCACCGGTACGACCCGCCTCCGAGTACGCTAAAAATCGACGCGCTAATTTCGAAATTTGCGCGCGTCTGCGCGTTAAGTCTCTCGATAAGTTGTGGCCACGGTGTGCGGGAGCCAGGCGGCCATCCTCAGACGCCCCCTATTGGAAACCAGCATTGGCATCAGAATATGGGGCACAGTGAGGATCGAGAGCGTTAGGAACGTCGCGCCGAATAGCCTGTCGGCTATGTTACCATGAGCCTGCAATGCAAACACCAACATCGTTATACCAAGTGCGGCTGCCGATATCGCAACGATGGTGATCGCTATATGCGTCATTTGGAGGCGCGCGGCAGAGCGATGTAGCACTTGTTGCACATTGGCGCGTAAATGCTTGGGCGAGTGGATGAGGCAAAAGAAAATCGCGAACCCAACCAAAGGAGGGAGCAAAAGCATCGCGAAAATGCTGATCATCCCCGAAACAGCGGTGCCGCTATGTCCATTTCTCAACAAATCAATACAACCAACACCGCCTGCAACCAGCGCAACCGGCGCAATGAGAACAAGCATTTCGGCGATGAACGCAGCTTCCGGTTGGCCGGTGAGTTTCACGAACAGACTCATAATATCACCGCGATGACCGATAACAGGCGCGGCCAGCGTCGCGAGCGCAATTGATGAGCACAAGAGGGGGGAGCTGCACTCATGCCAATCCTCAGCGAAATGACCAATAGCGATCACTAAGAAAGCAAAAAGCGACAGAACCGGAGAAACTGACCAGACCCAATATGTCCCCATTGCGAGGCTAAGGTACATCAATATGAGGACAGGGAGCGTTTCATTCCGCCGTTGTTTTCCGCCACGTAACAACTCAAGATCGAGCGTGCCATGCGGTAATCCGAACAGCAGTATGGCGCTGCATGCTGCGAACGTAGCGAACGGTTGATTTAAGTCGAGACCACAGATCCCTGCACCTACGGCCGCGATCAACGCCAAACTTGCTATAAAAATTGATGAGGGCGGCGCGGCAATATCTGCCACGCCACCCTTACCTTCGACCAACAAAAGTCCGTTGGTATCCACCGTTACGCTACTGCGGAGGTGTTATTTTCAAGCGCCGACTTTCGCACCGAGATAATGTAGATCAATATGCCAACGCCCGCTTTAGCGATGATGTCCGCGATTGTGTAGCCGACCTGCACTCCCGTTTCCACGGTTCCGCCGCCAAGATTGGTGTAGGGGATCATGTATACGATCGGGTAAAAGCCCCACGACGCGAATGTCAACAAGCGCGCTTTTTTGATCAAATCACGCACGCTCACAGGCTGCGACGCGATCGACGCCCCGAGTCCAGCAAAAAGTTGATACATGATGTACGCGAAAGGAATCGCAGACAATGTGCCCCAGATTGCTCGTGTGGTATTATCGGCGGCGATTTCACCGGGATATCCGAGGATAATCATGAGTGCGGCCGCAAAACCAAGCGATAGCGACTTTGACATCGTTTCGTCGCTCGACAGTCGCATCACCAAAACGAGTTCGATCAGCAGGAGCGGGACTGTCAAGAGCCAGTCGACGTAACGGTACGCGTGGTTGAACGCGTAACCCGTCGCGGTAACGACACCGTCTTTGATATCATAAGCACCGTTCCAGCTCTCAAAAATACGAAAATAATGGTAAGCCGCAATCGCCGTCACCAATCCTGAGATTGTTAACGCGGTGCGATATGACGGGCTCACCTGCGAGCGCCCGAGCCACAAGAATAGCGTTGCCGCCGCCATTGTCGCAAATGTGAAAGAAAATGCGTTGTAGACGAGATAAAATTGTCCTGCCGTTATACCGTTCATATCAACCTCCTGAGCGCCCCGCGCTTGTTGTTTTCCAAGGGCCTGAACACTTTCGCGCGTTTTTCCTGCTCGAAGACTGGCCCAGCCACGCCAGTGCTCGTTAAGATGCGTGACCGCCACATGGACTTAGGTTCAGTCTTGGTTAAAAAAGGAATAATCGGGTTGTCTGCAGTCCCGTCGTTTTGTCAGGGTACATCTCGCCACTCAGCGCTCTCTGAGAGGTTTTGAGCCCGTGACCACTGATTTATCTATACTAAAGTTTAGGTTGTTGAATCGTGGTCGCGAGCGCCAGCAGCGCCGCATGAGTCAATATCTGCAGAGCCGCAACCACATGAGACACACAGTCATATCGCCAGGATTAGCCAAGCTTGCGTTCGAGGATGCCTTAGATCTCTGCCAATCCTCTCGCCGCCCCTTCGTGTGGCGCTGGAGACGGGCGCGCGACCGGAATGACGTCACAAAATACTCGGAGCGCTGCAAGGGCAGCTCGTGTCATAAAGGAACTGTTTGAAGATGCCGATACCGCCGCGCAGTACGAAGGGCAGCGCTATTCCCGTCGGTCGTTTCGCGCGCGTCGCGCGTTTCGGGAGCATGGCCGCCGGTATCGCGACTGGGACGCTGGCAGACGGCATTTCGCAATTTGCCCAAGGGAAGCGCCCAACGCTGAGCGATGTGCTGCTTACGCCCGCAAATGCTCGTAAAGTGACCAATCAATTGGCCCAATTGCGCGGAGCCGCGATGAAGATTGGCCAAATGATGTCGATGGACACGGGTGATTTCTTGCCCAAAGAACTCACGGATATTCTCGCGCAATTGCGCGCCGAGGCAAAGCATATGCCCGACATTCAGTTGCGCGCCGTGCTCAACCAAAATTGGGGCAAGGGGTGGGAAGCCAAATTCGCGACTTTCGATTTCGTGCCGTTTGCGGCGGCTTCTATTGGCCAGGTACATCGCGCGACAACGGTGGCGGGCGACGATTTGGCGATCAAGGTGCAATATCCCGGTGTACGACGAAGCATCGACAGCGATGTCGATAATGTCGCAACTTTACTCAGGCTCTCTGGGCTGCTGCCGCGTTCACTTGAGGTCGCGCCACTGCTCCTAGAGGCCAAGCGACAATTGCATGAGGAGGCAGATTATGAGCGCGAGGCACGGTGCCTTGTTCAGTTTGGAGAGCTACTTACGGGCTCAAGCGACTATCGTGTTCCGAAGCTGCACCCCGAACTGACAACCCCCAATGTGTTGGCGATGGATTTTATCGACAGCGTGCCGATAGAGTGGCTTCAACATGCGGAGCAACCCGAACGTGACCGAGTGGTGACGCAGCTCATTGATCTGTTGTTCCGTGAACTCTTTGAATTTCAACTGATGCAGACCGATCCAAATTTTGCAAATTATCGTTATGATGTGGCCACCAAGCGACTGGTACTGCTCGATTTTGGGGCGACGCGGATTTTCTCGCAGACACTCGCAGACCAATACCGCAGTCTCCTCAAAAGCGTCTTCGCCGGCGATTGGAGCGCTGCACAGCGCGACCTGATCGGCATCGGCTATATCGATGACAAATCGCCGCTGCAGCATCAACAAGCGATGATGGCGATGGTGAGAACGGCCATGATCCCGCTCCAAAATGCGACATGCTTTGATTTTGGTAATACGGCGGTGATGAATGACCTCCGTGCTGACGGTATGGCTCTCGCCGCGCGGCGTGACCTCTGGCATATTCCACCGGCCGACACGTTGTTCATTCAGCGCAAATTGGGTGGTGTTTATTTGCTTGCAACGCGGCTAAAGGCGCGCGTGGACGTCGAGGCGCTCGTGAATGCTTACGGTGGCAAGGACGAATGAGCCAAAAGGCGCAATCGCAACCTGTGAGGGACCAGGGACGTTCGTTGTAACCAATAAGTTGGCACAGCAGGCTCAATGACCAACGGCCGCGATGCACCGCGCCTTCTTCGACGTACCGGCTTCCCGCACACCTACGAATAATCAAATCAGTCGCGATGCGGTCATCAATTGGTCGCGCTTGGATGTCGACGCGAGGCGCATCCGACGCTACCAAGTTCATTGCAGACCAGAGTCTAAATCAACTTTGCCCTGTCGGCTACAGTGAAAGAAAATCGTATGACCCGTCTCTTTTCCCTCGTTGATGTCTTTGCCGAACGCCCGTTCACCGGGAATCCGCTTGCCGTGGTGACGGGCGGGGAGGGACTGGATACCACGGGAATGCTGCGTATTGCCCGATGGCTGAATCTGTCGGAGACGAC
>Ga0209583_10000208_pt1 | contig 18946 bp, 32 predicted proteins | sample Str014_FD_187201 | JGI IMG/M metagenome (GOLD analysis project Ga0209583, IMG submission 187201) | Freshwater sediment microbial communities in response to fracking from Pennsylvania, USA - Straight Creek_MetaG_SC_2014 (SPAdes) (version 2) | ecosystem: Environmental > Aquatic > Freshwater >... | reverse complement strand
CCGAGCGACTGGAAGATCATCGCGGTGATCTTGCGGATCGCCGGGACCACCTTGCGCTTCGCCGTCGAGGCGATCTTGTCGTAGAACATGCGGAGCTGGTCGCCGCTGGCGCCGCTCGCGTTGATGCCGCCGGGCGACTCGCCCATGAGGAGAGAGAGCGGTAGGTCCGCGGCCGCGGCGAGCTGGGTCGCGAAACGGTCGAGGAGATCGGAGAGTCCCGCGACCGGTGTCTGCTTGCGCTCGAACTCGTCCTCGCTGTCGATCATGACGGCGCGCGCGACGGAGCGAGAGAGCTCCATGCCGAGCATGCGCTGCTTGAACAGGTCCTTCGGGTCCTCCTGGAGGAGCTCGTTCAGGCCCTTCATCTTGTAGACGGCCTGCGCGAAGTCCGCGACGAGGATCCCGGCCGCGCCCCACGACACGTTGAAGTCGCGGAGCACGCGGTACACGCGCGTCAGGATCGAGTCACCCCACCCGCCGAGCTGGGAGATGTTGCGGCGCGTGACCCGGACGCCCGGGAACACGATCAACCGCGTCTCGTGGATGACGATGTTCTGGGAGTGGATCTTCTTGTCGATCGTGAGGCCCGGGACGACGGGCGTCAGCTGGTAGAGCGCCGGCTTGCCGAACTTCTGCGCGCGCGGGTCGCCGTACCACGCGACCGGCGAGAGCTCGCGCGGCTCAAGCGCGGTGAGGAAGTTCACGCCGCGGACCGCCTTCGTGTTGAGCGGCTGTGACAGGTCGGTGGCGCCGTCGTCGGCGCCGATGAGGATCGCCGCGCCGCCGTACGCCAGCTCGTAGCACATCGCCTCGTGCAGCGTCGACAGGAGCTCGAGCTCCTCCCACTTGTTCTCGACGTCCTCGGCCAGCTCCTTGCCGACCTTGTCGAGGCCCTCGGTCATCTTGCCGCCGAACAGCGCGCGCTGGTCGAGGACCTCGCGCTGTACCTTGCCGGGCTTGAGGATGCCCACCTTCTTCGCGTCCTCCTCGGCGTAGTTCTCGTCCGGCTCCTCGTCCTCGTCGTCGGTGATGCAGAGTTCGTAGCCCTCGCGCACGAGCTCGTTCGGCTTCGTCTCGATGATGCGTGCGGCGAGCGGGTCGCCGCGGTAGATGTTGAGAGCCGTGTCCCAGTCGATGAGGTCCGGGCAGAAGTACGTCGACTCGCGCTTGTCGCGCGAGACCGCCCCGAGGCCGGTGAGGAGCGACGTCCAGCCGTCGCTGTTGAACACGCCGGCGGCTCCCCTCTTCTTCGCCCCGGCGCCGTCCGCCCGCTTGCCAGAGGGGTTCGGGCTCGGCCCGCCCTTGGTCCAGTTTGGGTTCCCCTTGCTCTTGGGTTTGCCGCCGTCTTGCTCTGCCATGCACGTAGCGTGCCACGCATCTGCTCTGCCGTCGAGTCGGCCCCGCGCTCGCCGCGCCGCGGCGGGACCGCGCGGTGAGACGTGGGCGCCCTTACCTTAGATCTCCCTCACTTAGGAAATACTTGTAATTGTTGCTTGCGGTCGCGGCACCCCGTGGGCATTTTGGGTGCAGGTAGTTCGCCCCACAACCCGAGGAGCGATAAGGATGATCAACATTGGAAAGACCACCACGACGAACAAGACAGACCTCCAGTCCGCGCTCGCCGCGATCCGGGACCAGGCCGAGCAGGCCGAGACCGACGCGCGCCGAGTGCGCCTCGACGTCGAGCGAGCGATCAAGCTGGCTCGAGGCACGCGAGACGTGACCGCGGAGGCGGCCGCGGTCGCGAGAGCGCCGCTCGCCGAGCGGGTCGAGGCCGCGCTCCGCGTCGGCCCGATGTCGCTGGTCGAGCTCGCGGACGCGGTCGGCGACTCCGGCGCCGCCGTCCAGAAGGAGCTCCGACGGATGCGCGCCGCGCGCTGCCCGACGCGCTCGACCGACGCGCCCGACGCGCGGATGGTATACAACCACGGCACCGAGTACGACCCGCGCTGGTCGTGGGTCGTGGGGGACCAGACCCCGACCGCGGAACTCTCGGCGGCCGTCGAGAAGATGATCACGACGCGGCCGTACACGTTCGCGGAGCTGACCGCGGCCACGGGCGCGAGGCGCGGTCGCCTGTCCGGCGTGCTCGTGAAGTTCCAGCGCGACGAGCGGGACATCGTCAACGAGAACGGCACCGACAGACAATATCGGTGGAAGATGAAGCCGCTCGCTGGTGGCCGCCGCAGGAGCGCTACTGGACCGCAAGCACGCGGCGCACTGTCGCGCCGCTAGGCCAGCGCACGTCGATCGCGATCGCCGCGAAGCGGTGGTCCGTCGCGCAGACCTCCACCGACGCGCCCTGACCGGCGAGCTCGCGCACCGCGCGCTGGAGCTCCGCCAGGTCGTCGAGGGTCACCGGCGCGGTGAGCTGGAACCGGTCGAGGTCCGCGTGGCGAATCGGGGCGACCGGTCGAGGGGCGTCGCCCTGTGGAACCCGGCCGCCAGAATCCGGCAGAGGTGGTAGCCCATCAGCGCCCTCGGGTGACACCTCGTCCCGATCGACGCGCCGCACTTGGTGCACGGCTCCGCGAGCACGCGAGCCCTTTGCTCTTGCCACGTCACGACCGCCCGCTGGTGTTGTTCATGCGGGGTGAACGCGGGCAGAGGCGGGGTCTATTCCGCGAGCTTCTCCGCGCGCGAGACCGCGCGGTCCGCCATCTCGCAGAGCCAGGAGGTGACGGAGCGGTCACCGGCGAGCGCCTCCCACCGGCGAAGCCTGTCAGCCTTGACGCGGATCGTGATGCGCGGGTCCTCGGCGTCGTGCTTCCTGAGGCGCGGCCGCGGCCGGATTTTCGAGACGTCGGCGCGGACGATGAAGATCGTCCCGTTCTTCTCCTGGCGGTAGCGGACGACGTCGTCCTGGACGTGGCGGTACGCGACGGCGTACGAGACCTCGGCGAGCTCGGCCGCCTCGCTGACGGTGACGTGCCCGGCGGGCGCGACCTCGGGCGGTCGACCAATGAATGCGATCGGCTTCTTCGGCATGCGGGCACCATAACCTTTCTTTTCCGAGTTGACAAGTGGCGACGTCGGGCGCACGCTCCGGTGGATGAGCAAAGACCTAGGAAACAGGATCGTCTCCAAGTCGTCGGGCGCGCTCGAGCGCGAGGCCCGGGTCGCGGTGGCGCTGCAGCGCAGGCGCGAGCGGATCGAGAACGCGAGCATGGCCGCGGCGTGGGTGACGGGCGCCGTGAGCGAGCTCGCGTCGGCGCGCATGTTCCTCATGCGCTGCGGCCTCCCCGAGCACCCGATCCACAAGGACATCGAGCACGCCGAGCGCGAGTGCCGGCGGGCGCTCACGAACCTCGAAACCTTCAAGAAAAACTTGCCTCTGTAAGTTAGTTTCTTTTCCCTGTTGACATCGGCGCTGCCGAGCGCTACCTTGCTCTCATGACGAACACGGCCATGATGATCGACCCCGCGGAGCTGGACTACTTCGGCCGCACGAGCCGCCCGATCGCGGTCCTCTGCGCCGCGACCATCACGGTGCTCGGCAAGACCGACGCCCCGATCACGAGGGCCGGCGAGCTCGTGTTCGGCGGCGTGCGGTTCACGTACGGCCGCGCCGCGAACGGCTCCAAGTGGCTCGTGCTCACCGCGAACGGGCTCGCGTGATGTACCAGCTCACGTTCGCCGCGGCGTGTCCCGAGGTCGTGCGCGAGAACATCCGCGAGGCGATGGACGCGGTCAAGTCGCCGCGCCGCGCGCCTCGCGTGAAACCAGCTCGAGCTCGGGCGCTGATCGAGGCGGCCGGGTCGCGCGCGATCGCGGAGCCCGACCGGGTCGCCGGGTCCGCCGCGCGCAAGTGGCTCGTGCGGATCTACTACGTATCCGCCGGTGGCGAACTCCTGTGCTTCGACGCGGGCCCGTTCGTGGACGTCGTCGCGAGCCGCGTCGCGTCCGAGCACGCGGCCCGTCAGGTCTACGTGCCGAGCAAGTCTCGCAAGCCGCGCAAGACGTCGGAGATGTACCGCGACGAGGACGGCGCCGTGCCGTCCGCCGAGAAGTTCGACCGCGACGAGGTCGGCGCGGACGCGATCGCGCAGGGGCGCTACCGCTCGCCGAACCACGGCGCGCGCCTCGTGGTCCTGCCGTCCCAGCAACACAAACAGGTCGAGCCCGTGGTAGACTCGAGCGCCGGAGGTGAGTCGTGAACAAGCTCGTGGTCATGGTCGCGGTTCTCGGGGCGTGCTCGCCGTCCACCAGGTACAAGGTCGCTACGACGTTCGTCGTCGCCGAGGTCGCGTGCGACGTCGGGCAAACGGCGCGCGCGCTGCAGCTCCCACACCGATACGAACGGAACCCGCTCCTCGGCGACCAGCCGGGCGGCGCGTTGCTGATCACCGCCGGCCTCGCGGCCGTCGCGGCGACGATCGCGGGCGCCGAGGGCGCCGGCTACCTGGCCGGGTCGCGGTGGCGCTGGGTCGTCCCGGCGGCCGTCGGGCTCGCGGAGTCGGCGGTCCTGGTCTCGAACGCGACGCACATCGACCGCCCGTTTTGCGGAGCATTCTAGCGTACTTACGAAATAGTTTCTTTTCCCAGTTGACGGCGCCGTGGTTCGGCCGTATCCTGTTTTCATGATGACGAACACGAAAGCCGCCGCGATGGTCTCCACGGACGCGATTCTCGAGGGGCGCGGCGACGCGGCCGAGGCGATCGCCCTCACGGTCCGCGCGACCCTCGACGAGTGCGTGGCCGACCTCTGCAGCCGCCTCCAGGCCGAGCACGCCCGCGTGTGGCCCACGCTCTCGCGCCCGACGATGCGCACCGCTCGCGGCCGCCGCTTCATCAAGATCATCTTCGGCGGCTCGGTCTGGGGTTGGGTCGAGATCTCGAACGGCCTCGTGTGGAAGACCGCCACCCGCAACGCCCCGGCACTCAACTACCCCCGCGGCTGCGTCTTCGACGTCGACTCGCGTCGCGACATGGGCGCCTCGATCTACGGCGTCACGAAGTTCGGCCCCTACCACGCGCTCTAAGGAGACCACGATGGACCTCGCCGTCACCTGCCCCATCTGCAAGCGATTCCCCGGCTCGATGTGCGCGCCCGCCGGCCGCGTCGGCGCCGACCGCTGGGTCCCGCACGCCGCGCGCGTCGTGCTCGCCCAGGTCACCCGCACTATGATCGCCGTCGCGGCCCGCTCGCGCGGCGCCCGCCCCACCACCATCACGAAGGAGTAGACAGTGCAGCAAGTCGAACAGTACAACGGACAGACAGAGCGAGGCCGGATGGTCCGCGAGAACTCCCTCCAGGAGTGCGTGGAGTCGCTCGCGTTCGCCGCGAACCGCGACCCCGCGAAGGTCGTAACCCTCCAGGTCGAGGTCGTCGGGCGGCCGCTCTGGTACGTCTACGAGGACCAGGCCGCGCTCGACCGCGACGCCGTGTTCGGCGGCGAGCGCGTCCACTGGTTCGCGCTCATCAACACCGGCGAGGCGGCGCCGTGAACCTCGCGGCGCGCACGGAGCAGGACCTCCTCGCCGAGCGACGCGAGAACGTCCAGGAACTGAGGCGCGAGGGGAACGCCACGGCGCGCGCGATGCTCGCGTTCCACATCAGCGAGATCGACGCCGAGCTCGAGCGGCGCGTGCGGGTGACCCGGTGAGCGACGCGCTCGTGGTCGACGACCCGGACGCCTCGTCTCTGCCGCACGGGTGCATCCTGGCCGATCACCTCCGACACCTAGCCGACGTCGAGAAGCTCGCGGAGTGGCACCGCTCGATGAGCGGCGCCGGACCCGACACGCCTTGCCTGAGGCGCATCGAGGCGGTCGGCGACTCGATCGTGGCCCACATCTCCGTCGGGCCACCCGTCGGCGGTTCGTGGGAGAAGTTCGTCCTGACGGGCAGCGGTTGGCGTCTCGTGACTGACGACTTACCGCTCTAGTTCCGCGTACTTGTGAAATAGTTTCTTTTGTCGGTTGACGTTTCCGTCTGCCGGCCGTACTCTGTGTACATGACGAACACGGAGACGCCCCGCCCGAAGATGGTCGACCTGTTCCGCGCCGCGGCCGAGCACGGCTACCCGCGCTGGAACCCGGTGACCCACCCGTACCGAGTCATGTACTCGCGCCCGAGCTCGTACGACGGTCGTCCGCTCGGCGAGACCGCCGTGTTCGCCACCGAGGCAGAGGCCCGCGCGGCGTTCGACGCGACCATGCCCGCCTGCGCGGTCGGCCGCGTGTACATCCACCTCGCGATCAACGGCGAGGACTGGTGCAACCGCGGCCGCTGGCAGATGGTCGCGAGCCGCGGCCGCCGCGGCAAGAAGTCCGCGAAGTAGCGCACTTGCGAAATAGTTTTCTTTTCCCATTGACGCCCGCGCCGGGCGGGATTAGGATGTTCTTCATGACGACTAACCTCGGCACCATCGGAAAGCGGATCGACCTCTCGCACGCCCGGCGGGCGTCGGCGGCCGCTGGTCCTTGGGGATGCGGTGGATGCCGCCGTGCCACGCGGACATCGGTAGCTCGTCGAGCCAGTCCTCGAGGCTCGGCAGGAACCCGAGGTCCTCGATGATGTGCTGCTCGGCGAGCTCGCGCGTCGACACCTCGCGGCCGTCACTGTTGACCAGCACGTGGCCGAACACGCGCTCGACGAGGAAGCACCCGAACGCGTTGTGGAGTACGGCGCGGTGCCGCATGTCGGGCATCGCGATCTTGGTCTGGTCGATGAAGTCGTGGATCGCGAGGTAGTCCTCGACGCGCCCGCCGTAGCGGGCCACCGAGCCCTTCGCGTGCTTGAACGGCTTCACTTGCGCACCGGCCGGATGAGCGGCCACGCGAGCCACGCCAGGCCGACGAGGAACAACGCGACCGCGAGGCCGCGCTCCTCCAGGTAGAGCGTCGTGAGTAGCGCGAGCTGCCACGTCGAGAACGCGAGATGGATCTTCCAGTCCCTCATTTGCTCCCATCCTCGGGCTTCTCTGCCCGCTTGTCAACGGCGAACAAGCCGTACGCCGCGGCGAGCGCGCGCTCCTCGGCCTCGTCGTGGAGGCGCGCCTTGTTGATGAGGTCGAGCGGCTCCTCGCGCCTCGCGGCCTCCAGCGCGTGCTCGTCGACCGTCCACGGCATCGACTGCAGTTGGTAGCGCACCGGCTCGGCGAGGAGCGTCCCGTTGCCGACGATCTGCGCGCGGAGCTGGCGCTCGCACTCGCGGGCGCAGCGCTCGATCGCGCCGTCGTCCTCGTCGCCCGCGTCGTGCTCGCGGCGCGCCGACTCGAACGCGCGCACGCGCCGGTGGGCGTCGTCCGCGAACGAGTAGCCGGAGTCGAGTGAGCGGATCATCTTGTCGAGGGGCTCGCGGTCGCTCGGGATGAGCCGCGGGTGGCGCGGGATCTGCCCGACGTGCGACGGCGCCTCGATGTAGCGACGCCACTCCGCGACCGTCGGGTACGCCTCCTCGAACGTGCGGATCAACTTGCTCGCACCCATGATCGCGGCGTGGCGCTCGACGAACGTCTCCGCCTTCCACTCCTCTGGCGTCGGCCCGGGCTCGAACCTGCGGGCGCGCCGCGCGGAGAACCCGGGCTCCTGGTGCGCCGTCTTGCGGAACCAGTCGCCCGGCTGGTAGGGCCGGCGCTCCTGGTCGCGGTTGTAGATCAGCTGGTCCGCCGAGGCGCGGCCGCGGTCCGTGAGCTGGTACGACTCGACGCGGATGCGCCCGCCCGTGAGGCTCTCGACCCAGCGAGAGCTGATCGACCGCACCATGTGCCGTTGCCGGAGGCTCCTCATCGCGTCGCCGAGCGAGCCGTAGTAGTCGGCGTGAGTCACGCCGCGGATCTCGGCGAGGCGCATCTCGACGAGCGTGTGGCGCTCCTGTCGACGGAGCCGGCTCACGAGTTGATCCTCACGTCGATCTCCATCTCCAGGTCGAGCACGTCGTGGACGAACGCGTGCCACCCGCGCTGCTGCTGGAGGTCGTTGTAGAACTTCACGGCGATCGGCGGCTTGACGCGTCCGGTGTCGAGCGCCTGTCGGCCCGCGGCCGCGATCATGGCGATGATGAGCGTCTCCATGGCAGAGGAACGTCCGGCGCGCGCGGTTATTTCCAGATCTCGCGCTCGTAGTGCGCGCGGAGCTGGGCCTCGGACGCGGGCAGTGCCTCGGCCCGACGCTGCGCGTCGGCGCGGAGCGCCGCGACCTCCGCGGCGACGGGCTCGCCCTGCCGGCGGTCGAGGTAGCGGAGGAGGCCCGCGCGGTGGCGGATCCGCCAGACGAGGTCGTGCAGGACCGCGCGCTCCTCGCGGAGCGGGCCCTCGGAGACCATGCGGCGCGACACGGCGAGCGTGTCGGAGGTGTACGGTTTGTTCTTCACGGGGCTCCTTAGAGGGTCATGCGCAGGCCGGTCGCGGACTCGACGACGGCGCGGAGCTGGTCGGCGTAGACGCAGCTGGTGCGGCCGACCTCCTCGCCGAACTCGCCGCGCATCGACTCGCGGAGCGTCGGCGCGCGCCAGGTGATCACGGTGTACGTGTCGTCGGGCATGAGGTTGACGATCACGCGCGTCGCGCGCCCGACCGTGCCGCGGCGCAGGCCGCGCGCGATCGAGAACGACGCGCCGGCCACGCCCGACGACTCGGGTCGGTCGGTCGTCATGTCGACGGTGTCGTACACCATCGAGTCGAACGCCATGGCGAACACGCGGGGGCCGCCGAGCTGGTCGACGATGGTCTGGATGACGGCAGGGATCTCGTTCTTCATGTACTCACGGTACGGCCGCGGGCGCCGCTCGTCAAGCGGGAAAAGAAACTATTTCGCAAGTGCCAGCAAGTCCACGGACAACGTGGCGGTACACTCGCAGTCGCGGAGCTCGAGCTTGACGGCCGGCCCGAACTGGTCGGCCTCGTACTCCTGGACGCCGACCAGGTGCAGGCCCGCCCAGCTGGTCGCGTCGTACTTCCGTCCGCAGCACTTGCACGTCTCGCTCATGATCCAGAGACTCGGCCGCTACGCGGCGACCTTCGGGTAGCTCCGGGGTACCGGCTCGGCGTCGAGCGCCTTCGGGTACTTGTCGCCGCACGCGAGCTCGGCGACCTGGCGCCGGAGCCTTGTTTAGGGCCCACAGGTACCGGTGGTTACCGCCGTGGCGGACGCGCCGGCAGACCTGGGCGATCGCGCCGTGCATCCACGCGGTGAGCTCCTCCTGCGGCATGACCAAGATCCGCCGGCGCGAGCGCGGCTACCGCTACGCGATCGCCCAGCTCGTCGAGGCCGGCGCGGCGCCGCCCGCGTCCGACCTCATGCTGCGCGCGGAGAACACGGTCCCGTCCGGCATGAGCGCGAGGAGCGTCGCCTTGCGGCCCGCGTACACTGCGCGGCGCAGGCGGGCGGTGATGCGCTCGTCGCGGCCGCGGGACGCGATCGCGTAGGTGCCGTCGGTCTCGGGGCGGAGGGTGACATCGGCCGTGCTCGTCTTCGTCATGAGAACACAATACGACCGCTCGGGCCTACGCGGCGGGCTCGTTCCAGATCACCGTGCGCTTCTCGATGTTCGACCTCGAGTTTGAGGCGCAGCGATTCGTGCGCACCGACGCGCACGGCCCGTGCGACAGCACGTGGCTCTACGCCGTCACGCCGGACTACGGCACGGAGTGCGTCGGCCTCGTGGCCGGCAAGGTCGACCCGAAGGCGTACGACCCGCGCGCCCGTCGCACGATGTCGCTCGACTACGGCCGCGTCAGCGACCTGAAGTGGTGCGGCATGACGGGCAAGGCGCTCGCCGCGATCCGCGCGGCGTGGAAGCTCGTCAATGACGCGGCCATCCTCGAGAAGGCGTTCGGCGACGACAAGCAGATCGTCATCCGCTCGGGCGGCAAGTTCACGGTGGAGGATTACAGCTGCGGCTACTAGCCGCTGGCGGGCACCGGCCCGCGTTCTGGGACGCAGCTCGGAGCAAGATGCACGCGTGCGAGGGTTCGACTCCCCACGTCCCACGATGAGCGACTACGAACGCTACGACGCCCTTGCGCGACGCGCGCGCGAGGTCTATGATTCTCTGCCAGAGGACAGGAGGATCCACATGCGCCACGCACAGCGAGTGAGCTTCGCGATCGGGAACCTGGCGATCGACCGGCCGGAGACGGAGGTCGGCAACATCGCGCGCTCGGTACGCGCGGCCGCGGGCGCCTGCCCGTGCTCGAAGTGCCAGGACGTCCGCGCGTTCCGCGGCAAGGCGTGGAACCGCGCGGGCGGCTCGACCCGCGAGGTCCTCAACGGCTCGGTCATGTCGGGCGAGATCGAGGCGAAGTGATCTCGCCCGCGGAGATGCGCCAGCTCGACCGAGCGGAGCGTGACTTCCTGTTCTCGCGCGGGCCGTTCGAGTCCGTCGCCGCGCTGCGCGCAGTGCGCATGCTCGGGTCGAACCCGATGTCTCTGGTCCCGATCGACTTGGAGACGCGGCCGCGCGTCTCGTTCGAGACCGGCCGCGCGTCGTACGGCGCACCGAACTGGCAGAGCCCGATGCTCCGCGCGGTCGCTGCGATGGAGGCCCGGATGTGGGCGGCGATCGAGGCGATGATGCCCGACACCGCGCGGGGCGCCGACCTCGACAAGCTCGCGGGCCTGACGCTCGACTCGCTCCGCCGAGCTGGCGTGCACGAGATTCAGCTCCACGACGAGGTCATCACCTCGGGCCCGAACTGGATCGGGCACGTGCTCGCGTTCCTCTGCGACGACGTCGTGGACGACTTCGCGCGCCCGCTCCGCAAGTTTCGCGACCGGTTCGCCGAATACGTCAGCGCGACGCGCGTGTACGAGGACGCGGTGGAGGAACAGAAGCACCCGCCGGACGTAGTGACCGAGCTCCTCCGCCAGGCGAACGACGCCCGCGACGAGCTCGAGGACGGCGACCTCATCCCGCGCGAGCCGCCCGTCTACTCCGGCCCCGTGCCGTTCGTGTACGATCGCCGCTTCCACGCCCCGACCAAGGACGTGCGCTCGGTGCCGTGGTGCTCGTTCACGCCGACGTCCGCGAGGCGCGCCGCGAAGGAGCTGGAGCGCGCGCTCCAGATCGCGCTCGCGCCGTTCATCGGGCGCAAGGTGACGCCCGCGATGCGCGTCGAGATGGAGGCGGAATGCCGGCGCACGCTGAGGCGTCTGCCGCTGCTCGCCGACAGTCGGGTCCAGGTCGACGAGTCCGGGGGCGTCCAAGTAACGGTGCGGCCCACGGTTCACGTACTGGGCGGTCGAGATCTCCAACCTCGGCTACCCGGTCGCGCTCGTGGCGCAGGACGGCCTAGAGTTCCTCCTGGACTCCGTTCCGTGGGACCTCGTGGACGTGCTGTTCCTCGGCGGCTCGACCGAGTGGAAGCTGTCGGAGGGCGCGCGCCGCTGCGTCGAGCGCGCGAGGCGCGAGGGTAAGCGCACGCACATGGGTCGCGTGAACTCGTACAAGCGCCTCGCCCTGGCGAACAGCTGGGGCGTGGACACCGCGGACGGGACGTTCCTCGGGTTCGGCCCGACGCAGAACCTGCCGCGGCTGTGCTCGTGGCTCGACAAACTCAACGGACCGGCGGCCGCACCGTCGGAGAAGGCAGCAGCATGACGAAGATCTACATCCAGACGAACACCCCCGAGGACCTGGTCAGAGCGTGCGAGGCGCTCGCCGGTCACGATCTCTACGCCGGGCCGGCCATCGACTACCCGGGCATGGACCGCGCGGCCGACCGGCTCGCCGTGGGCGAGCGCGAGCAGCGCCTCTCGGACTGCAACGTGCTCCTCGTCGACTGCACCGAGCCGACGTGGACCGCGGCCGCGGCGCTGCAGACCGCCAACTGGCGCGACATCGAGGTCCACGCGGTCGTCGACGTCCGCCAGCCGCTCGACCCGTGGCTGGAGTCGCGCGTGCGCAACCGCTACGGCACGCTCGACGACGCGATCGCGGGCGTGCTCAAGCGCAACCCGCGCGCCGACCTGTTCGACGGCGCGGGCTACCTCAACGACAAGTACCCGCACGCGACGCCGCTCGCCTACGGCGCCATGCGCAAGTACATCGCGGCGAACAAGTGAGGCTCCCAGAACCACAGCGGTTCCGCGCGAGGGTGACGGCCACGGTCGTCAACCCGGACGGGTCCGTCAGCCGGCGCGACTACGAGACCGACGTCCTCGTGGAGTTCAAGGTGCGCAGTCCAGAATACGAGCGCGACCTCCGGGTGATCTACAGCATCCCGCCGGTCGCGTAGGCGCACGAGCTCGGCGTGGACCAGTTGTTCCCGGAGGACGCGACCGAGCTCGAGCTCCCAGTGCCGCCGTCGCAGCGCAGGCCGTAGTTACTCGCGCGCGAGGTGTTGCCGGAGATCGTCACGCCCGAGAAGCCGAAGGCTCCGGCGCCCATCCGCACGGCCGCGAAGCCGAAGTTGCGGAACGTGTTGCCGGTGATGCTCACCCCGTCGACCTGCTGCGAGATCGCGGCGAGGTAGACACCCATCGAGTTCGGCCCGCCGTTGCCGGTGCAGACGTTGCCGGTGATCGCGACGTCCGCGGGCGAGTGCATGAAGATGCACGTGCTGTCGTTCTCGAGGAGGACGACGTTGTCCGCGACCACGATCGGACCAGGGAGCCCGCCGCTGTGCGGCTGCATCTTGATCCCGGAGCCGCCCGCGCCGCGGCGGCGCACGACGTTGCCGACGATCGAGACGCGCGTCGCGACGTTGCCGGTCTCGATCACGCCCGCGCCTTGGAGTGCGTCGGTCGCGTCGATCGTGTTGTTCGCGACCAGGCCGTCCGTCGTGCGGTAGAGCCAGAGGCCGCGCCCCACGAACGTGTTGCCGACGATCTGGTAATTGGTCTGCGAGGTGAGCGCGAGCGCCATCGAGTCGCCGCCGGGCAGCGTGCGGACGAACGTGCAGCCCTCGACGATCAGTCCCTTGTCCCAGCCACCGCCCGTCGCCTCGCCGTCGAACATCGTCGCGCCGATGTTGTCGCCCGCGAAGTACACGCGAGATACCGTCACGTAGTTCGCGTTGCGCTGCAGCGCGATCCCAGAGCGCGCGCACGCGAGCAGGTCGAGGTCGAGGAGCTTGATGTTGCGCGCCTCGGTGTTCGTGTAGTTGCCGAAGACGCGGACGCAGTCGCCCTTGCGCTCGCCGGGGATCACCGGGTGGTTGATGCGGACGCGCTGGATCGTCACGTCGGTGACGGGCGGGCACGTCGCGCAGCTGCCCACGCCGGTGCCGACCTCGATCGCGTGGCTCTGCTCGTCGGTGTTGAACGTGAGCGAGGTGTCGATCGCGAGGTCGCTCACGCGCGCCCACGAGGCGCCCGGGTCGAGCGACACCACGTTCGCCTTGCCGGCCCCACCGTCGCCGACCATGCGGATCGTGGTCGCGAGCTCGCCCGCGCCGCGGAGCGAGATGTTCGGCGAGTGCCAGCTGATCGCGGCGAACCGGTCGTACGTCCCGATCGGCGACTTCGTGACGTCCCAGGTGCCGGCGCCGAGGCAGACCTCGCCGCCCCCGATCGAGGCCGCGTAGTCGATGGCGGCCTGGATTCCGGGCCGGTCGTCGACGCCGTCGTCCGGCGCGGCGCCGTAGGCGGCCGGGTCCACGCACGCGTGCGCGGGCGCGACGGTGAGCGCCTGTTCCGTGGTCCCCTCGGGTGCGGCGCAGGCCGCGGTGATTACTGCGAGTACGAGCGCGATCTTCTTCATGTCTGGTATCTCCTTGTCGCGGCAGAACGCTCTGCCCGGCTCCGGTAGTCCTGGCACAGGTTGGCACGCCGCGTGCACGCCGCAACTTAGTTTCCTTTCGCGTTGACAACCGGCGCGCGCGGCCGCACCATAGGATCCATGAAGACGACGCACATCCTCACGAAGCCCGGGTTCAAGCCGAGCCGACTCGTCACCCACCACGTGTACGCGAACCTCCAGTACGAGGTGTCGCGCGAGACGCTCGGAAACGCCCGCCGACTGCGCGCCTCGCTCGAGCGCCGGGGCTTCAAGTCGCACATCATGGCGTGCTACCAGACCACGGACGGCGCGAGCTCGTGGTGCCAGGTGGTCGAGTGACCGGCCTGCCGGCCGGGTTCGCCCTGCACCGCTCGTGGGCCGACGGGCTCGAGCTCCGGGACGTCGCGGACGCGATCTCGTGGGAGCAGACGAAGGTGCGGGTGTTCGGGAAGTGGACGCTCCAGCCGCGCCTCACGGCATGGATGGGCACGGCCGCGTACTCGTACAGCGGCCGCCGGCACGAGCCCGCGGAGACGCCCTCGCTCGTCGAGCTCCTGCGCGAGCGGGAGCGGCGACCTCCTCGTGATGAGCGGGCGCTCGCAGGCAGACTACCTGCACTCGGTCCCCCGCCGGATGGGCGTCACCGAGGAGCGCCTCAACCTCACGTTCCGCCTCGTGAAGTAGCGGCACGGTCCTCGCATAATGCAAGCCGCGTGCCAACTTTAGTTTCTTTTATCGCTTGACGAACGGCGTGCCCGGCCGTTCATGTCCTTACGGTCGACTCCAGCTCGCGCGCGAGCACAACGTCGGCGGCGCGCTGGTCAAGCGAAAACGCGCAAGCTCGAGTGGCGCTCGTACGCCGGTGCAGCGCATGACGCGCGACGAGAAGGAGCTCCAAATCGCGCACAAGGTGCGCGTCTACAGCGCCGCCTCAAGCCGAGGACGCGCAAGCGCATCCGCGACTACGTAAGCATCGTGATCGCCCCGGTGCTCGACTGCAACGGCAACCCGATGCGCCTGAGCTGGACGTCCGCCACCGACCCAGATCCTCGCCGACATCGACGGCGTCGCGCAGCGCCTGCTCGACGACACCTAGAGGACGCAGCCCGCACGCGAGCGCGCGGCGCCCGTCGAGCTCCGCATGTGGAGGAGCGCCTGGACGAGCGCGTCGACCTGGTCGTCCTTGGGGGCGTTCGGGAACGTGCAGACCTCGTAGCGCATGTCGTCGAGCCAGTGCGCGTGCCGGGAAAACCACACGTTGTGCCCGAGGAACAGCGACTGGCACGCCATGAGGCGCCCCTCCTTGCTGTTCGAGCCCGGGTTGATCGCGATCACGCCCGAGAACTCGAGCTGGAGCTGGCGCACGATCTCGCTGCCGTTCGCCTTGTCCTCGACGAGGATCGTGTGGCGAGCTCGCGGCCACTTCTTCATCATGGCGCGGATCGCGTCCATGGTGTCGCCCATGTGCATCGGGCGCGTGTCGTTGTCGACCACGTAGCGGTCGGGCCCGCGGCGGCCGACGACCTGCACGCTGACGCGCGACCCGCTCGTGGTCTTCTTGAACGCGGCGTCCACGGTGATGAGCATCGACTCGAGCGCGGGGAGCTCGTCGTAGTACCGGAGGTCGGACTCCTTGACGATGCCGCCGTCGATCGGCGCCGGGTCCTGTTGGTACTGCGCGGCCCAGTCGATCGGCCCCTTGTCGATCTTCTCCTTCGCGCACCACGCCGCGGTGAAGCGGTCGGGGAGCACGCTCTCGCCCTCGACGCGGCGCCAGTCCGTCCAGCCGAACGGCGAGACGCGCTTCTGGTCGCGCTCCTCGTAGAGCATGCGAATGAGGAGGATCCCCCAGCCGTCCGCGATGCGCTGCTGGCCCCAGTCGTCGAAGTGGAGCGCCTGCATCACGCCAGTGCGGATCGCGTAGCGCGGGTCGTTGACGCGGTTCGAGACCGAGCGCCTCCACTTGCTGTTGACCGCGTCGCGCTTCGCCTTGGAGTAGACCTCGGCGCCGTCGTGCGGGTCGTCGACGATGAGCCAGTCAGCGCCCTCGCCGGTGATGCGCGAGGTCATGCCGCGCGCGGCGCGCCACCCGCCGGCCGTGTTGCCGAACTTCGAGAGCGCGTCCATGTCCTCGCGGATGCGCCAGAGCGGGCGGAACGTCTGCTGGTACCAGTCCGAGCGGATGAGCGAGCGCACCTTGTCGGCCGCGTCCGAGGTGACGCGCGGGTTCGAGCTCAGGCTCAGGATCTTCATCGTCGGCCAGCGCAGCCACGCCCACGCGCTCGCGGCGACGGTGACGATGATGGTCTTGAGGCAGCGCGGCGGGATGCGGATGAGGAGGTTCTGGGCCCGCATCCCGTCCCAGCCGGGCGGCCGCGGCATGAGGCCCAGCGCGATCGCGCGGTCCTCGAGCTGGGCCTGGACGTGGTCGCAGACGGCGCGCACGTGCTCGCCGTCCTCCAGCACCACGCCCGGCTCGATCTCGGCGAACGCGCCGAGGAGGAACTCGTGGAGCGACGCCGTCATCACGTCGGCCGAGTCCTGGAGGAGGTACTCGGCCCACTCCTCGGCCGTCATGCCCTGCATGAGCGCGTAGGCGCGCTCGAGCGGCGTCTGGTCCGCCGCGATTGGATCGTGCCGCGCGGGATCAATTGAATCGTGCTGCGGCCACGACGGCGCGCGCATCTCGGCGACCGCCTCGGACCAGGTGAGGCCCTGGACCGGGGACGGCATGCGCTCGGGGAGGCCGCGTGCGCCGCCCCGGCCGGAGCTCCTCGTGGATGAGGGGGGTTGGAGCTCTACGGCCGGGGGGCGCGGCGAAGTGGGTGAGTGGCCGCGAGCGGGCGCGGCCTTCCGCTGCGGGGGCACCGCATTTAGGTCCGCGGCATCTTGCTGGCCCCCGTCATGGTGGTCAGAGTCTGCCACGAGCTCGCACGCGGGGCAAGCGCCGATCGCGCAGAGCGCGCCGAGGCCGTCGCAGCTCACCGGCGACGCTCCGGCCGCAGGGCCCAGATCGTGCAGAGCACGAGGATGCAAGCCTCGACCCAGGTCGCCATCAGAGCACGAGGCCGGGCACGCGGACCGTTTGTTTATTCTCGCCCTTGACGGCGGCCGCGAGCGCCTCCACTATGGAGTCGTGAAGATCTCCGACTTCCCCGCCGAGTTCTTCGCCGTCGTCGACGGCGTCTGCCAGCGCCTCGTCGCCTGGGAGCTCGTCGTCGTCGAGCTCCTGCGCAGGCGCGCCTCCGACACGGTGATCGCCGAGGTCCTCGGCGTCCACCACGGGCGCGCCCTCGAGATGTGCCGGGACCTGCGAGAGAAGCTCGGGTGCGGGATGGACCTGACCATCCGCGAGCGGGCCGACGCGTTCGGCATCCCGCGCTACGGCCGGTGACAGCGCTGCGCGAGCGATCACGCGCAGCGCTTCGCGGGCCGCCGGGTCGCGCGACGCGAGCTCGCGGAGCTCGACGACGTGGGTGCGCTCCTCGATCACGCGCGTCTCCTGGCGGACCTGCGCGTCCACGATCACGCCCTGGAGCGGCTTGCCGTAGCCGTACTCGACGTAGAGCTTGAGCGCGGCGAGGCGGTGGGTCATGTCGATCGGCACGCGCGCCGGCTCGGGCATCCCGTCGGGGTTCGGCTTCCGCTCCTCGAACGGGTCCACGCCCGCGAAGATCGCGAGCAGCGACTTCCCGATGTCGACCGGGTCCGCGAGCGAGCGGAACGCCTCGGCGATCGTCCGCGCGGCCATGCGCTCGGGCAGCGTCTTGCCGCCGGGGTTGAGGGCCTTCATGCCGGGTAGCCAGGTGCCGCTCGTGCGGGGCATCGAGCAGAGTCTGGCACGCGCCCGCCGGGCTGGCCACCCTGACCCGGCCTAACTCCTGCAACGGGGTGTGACAACTCGTCACGTCTGCCCGCGTCAGACCCGCCGTGACAGGTTGGCGCACCTGGGTGTACCCGGCACACTAACGCGCCGCGCAGAAAGATTTCTGCCGGGCGTTAACGGGCAGAAATCAATGTCGGCTAAGTTGCCGTACCCTCGTGGCAGGTACGGCGAGCCTGAGGGGTACGTCACATACCCGCCCGTACCCGCCGTACCTAAACGTATTTCTGGAGGGTCAGGTACGCATACCCGTGGCGCAGCGAGCGTACGCGAGCGGTCTCGAGGTACGGAGGTACGGGTACGCTCCGCCGATTTAATTTTGGGGCCCGGCGAATTAATTCTCTTGCGGTCGGCCGGGGCAGAGACTACCGTCAGTCCCATGCCAGACGACCAGACCAGCACACCGGCCCGGGCGCTCGCCCTGGCCAACCTCCGGGCCGCCGGCGCCGCCCGCGGCGACTGCGCCCGCGCCCTCGACGGAGCGGACACCCTCTTCGGCCGCGACCGCAGCCCGGGCATCGTCGCCGACCTGCGCAGGCGCGACGCCGAGCTCCGCCGCGCGGCGCTCTCGTTCGCGCGGGTCGCCCTCGACGAGGCGGGCGAGTCCGGGACCGCGGACGCGTGCCTCATCCTCCTCCAGCTCGAAGCCGCGGAGGAGGACTAGCCGTGGCGATCGCGTGCAAGCGACACAACGCGTACGAGTGCCCGTATTGCCCGGGCTACCGCGGCAAACCGCGCGACCCCGAGAAGGAGAGGCGCCTCGTCGCCCACGACGCGGTCGCGATCCTCGGCGCCGTCGACTCCAAGCTGGGGAGCTAGTGGTGTCCGACCTCAGCGACGTCGAGTGCGAGCTCCGCCAGCTGGAGATCGTGTTCGTCGAGGAGTACGAGCGCAACGGCAACGACGTGCGCGACATGGTCGCCGTGGTGACCCTGCGCGACGAGGAGATCGGGCGCGTGTCGCTGGGGCGCGCCGCCACGCCCGCGCAGCTGCGGCGCGCGCTGGAGCGCCTGGTCTACTTCCTCGTGGACGTCTTGCCGGACTAGTTCGGCCGGGCCGCGCGTTGCGTGGTCATGTCAGACAAGAACACGCTGCCCGAGCGCATGCGGGCGATCGCGGCCGAGCTGGACGCCACGAAGACGAGTATCGGCCAGAGCACCGCGACCAGCATCCGCGGGCTAGCCGGGCCACTGGAGGCCGCGCTGGAGCTCGAGGCGCGCGCCGCCGTCGGCGGCCTCCTCAAGGTCGGCGACCAGCCGTCGTGGTCCGCGGTGCTCGCGGCTCTCAAGAAAGAGCCGGCGACGTCGGCGCAGTTGGCCGCCTCGATCGCGAGGGCCCTGGGCGGCGACGCCGTGGTGGTCGCGAAGCACTCGCAGGTCGTCGCGCTCGGCTACGCGC
>Ga0209583_10000206_pt1 | contig 18991 bp, 15 predicted proteins | sample Str014_FD_187201 | JGI IMG/M metagenome (GOLD analysis project Ga0209583, IMG submission 187201) | Freshwater sediment microbial communities in response to fracking from Pennsylvania, USA - Straight Creek_MetaG_SC_2014 (SPAdes) (version 2) | ecosystem: Environmental > Aquatic > Freshwater >... | reverse complement strand
CCATCTGCCCCGCCTGACAGACATGCTCGAAATCGACGTCGAACTTATCCCCAGCAACGCGCCCTCAGCTGATGCTTGGGAAGTTGCGGTGCCGCCCGTCGCGCCCGCCATCGCTGGTGCGCTCTTTGCGGGGTCGGGCAAGCGGTTCCGCGATCTGCCTTTTTCATTGGGAGCTTAACGTGCCACTGCCATCTGACCATCCCGCCGTCGCGGCCACCAAAATTGGCGTTTTGCTTGTAAATCTTGGGACACCCGACGCGCCAACCACAGCGGCCGTTCGGCGCTATCTCGGCGAATTCCTCTCGGATAAGCGCGTCATTGAAATTCCACAGATCGTATGGCAGCCGATTTTGCGTGGGATCATCCTCAACACGCGGCCGAAAAAATCAGCCCATGCTTATAGCCAAGTCTGGACCCCGCAAGGCTCGCCGCTCGCTGCCATCACCGCAGCTCAGGCCACCGCACTCAAAGACGTGTTGGGTGCCAACGTGATCGTCGATTGGGCAATGCGCTACGGCAACCCGTCGGTCGCCAGCAAACTCACCGCCATGAAGGCGATGGGCTGCGAGCGCATTCTGATCGCGCCGCTTTATCCACAATATTGCGCCGCGACGACTGCGAGCGTGATGGACGCTGTTTCCGCCGCCGTTGGCAAAATGCGTTGGCAACCCGCACTGCGCACGCTGCCGCCCTATTTCGACAATGCGCATTACATTGGCGCGCTGAAGGCGTCGGTCGACGCGCAACTTGCCACACTCGACTTCCTGCCTGACCTCGTGCTCGCAAGTTTTCATGGTATGCCTGCGGCGACATTGACCAAGGGCGATCCCTATCACTGCCAATGCCAAAAGACGGCGCGGTTGCTGCGAGAGGCGCTCGGCTTGCCGCTCCGCATCACCTTCCAGTCGCGCTTTGGCGCTGCAAAGTGGCTGGAACCGGCGACCGACAGCGTGCTCAAGGCGCTGCCAGCTGAGGGCTATAAAAAGATCGCGGTTGTGACCCCTGGCTTTGCCGCTGATTGCCTCGAAACGCTCGAAGAAATCGCTATTCGTGGACGGGAAGAGTTCATCGGTGCGGGCGGCACCCATTTTGCGACGCTCGCCTGCCTCAACGACTCCGTCATAGGTATCGAAATGATGCGTAAATTGTTACAAACCGAGCTTGCAGGCTGGGTTATGGGCTCATAAACACTGTAATGAGGATAACAAAGGAGAGAGCCATGACCAGAATAGCCATCGTCACCGGAGGAACGCGCGGAATTGGGGCCGCTATCAGCCACGCACTGAAGGACGCCGGAATGACCGTCGTCGCGAGCTACGCGGGTAATGATGAGGCCGCCGCAAAATTTACTGCGGAAACGGGCATTAAATCCTATAAATGGGACGTTGCGGATTTTGGTGCCTGCCAAGCGGGCTGTTCCAAGGTGGCCGCCGAAGTCGGCCCGATCGATGTACTCGTCAACAACGCAGGCATTACGCGCGACGGCACGCTCATGAAAATGACATATGAGATGTGGGATGCGGTCATGCGCACCAATTTGGGCGGTTGCTTCAATATGGCAAAAGCCGTTTTTCCGCACATGCGGAGCAACAATTGGGGCCGAATTGTTAATATCGGCTCAATTAACGGTCAAGGCGGCCAATATGGGCAGGTCAACTATGCCGCCGCCAAGTCGGGCATTCATGGCTTCACCAAAGCGTTGGCACAAGAGGGCGCGCGTAACGGGATTACTGTCAACGCGATCGCGCCGGGCTATACCGATACCGACATGGTTTCTGCCGTACCCGATGACGTGCTGGCAAAAATTGTTGCGAAAATCCCGGTCGGTCGCTTGGGATTAGCCAGCGAAATCGCGCGCGCCGTTGCGTTCTTGTGCGCCGAAGATGCGGGCTTCATTACCGGATCGACACTCTCGATCAACGGTGGGCAACATATGTATTGAGGGGGAAGCCGGTCAAATGTTGTTGGGCCCCGTGAAACGCTCTATCACTATCGCGGGGCACGAAACCTCGATCACGCTTGAGCCGATATTTTGGGCTGCGTTGCGCGCAGCCGCCGGGGAATTAAGTCTGCCGCTCAATGCGCTTGTTGCGCAAATTGATGTGGAGCGGATCAGCGCGGATGATCCTCCAAACCTCGCAAGCGCAATCCGCATCTGGCTGTTTACGAGAGCGATTACCCCGCAAAGTTGAATGGCGAGACGCCGCGTTCGCGTTCGTTGAACACCAGCACGCGCCCATGTGGCGGACAGGCGCGCTGGGGACAGTCTGGCAGTGTGCAGGCGCGACAACCAAGGCCGATGGGCTGCGCTGCCCCCTTCAACAGATCAACGCCCTGTGCGTGCACCAAGGGCGCAGCGAGCTTCGCTTCTACCCCCAAGCCAACCGCAAACAACGCGCCGCCCCCTGCCCCTTGCGGCTTGACTGTACGTGCCAGTGTGAACCAGCGCGAGTCTGAGAATTCCAATCCCGGATCAAGCGCCACCAATTGTGTCACCATTTCCCCCGGCCGATCAAACGCACGGTGAAGCGCCCAGAGCGGGCAGCGCCCCTCGCCCTCTACCAACGGCGATCCGCTCGCCCCCGCAAAGCGCTTCGACGATTGTCCGGCGCGGTCAATGCGGATCATGAAAAACGGGAGCCCGCGTGCGCCGACACGCTGGAGCGTCGTCAGACGATGCGCCACCTGTTCGAAGCCCGCACCAAAGCGGCGTTGCAGCAACTCCACGTCATAGCCCGTCGCCTCACAGGCGCGCAGGAAGCGGGCATAAGGCATCATCACAGCGGCGGCAAAATAAGAGGTGAGGTGGCGTCGGAACAGCCGTTCGGGTGCGCGTTCTGCAAAGCCCGCACCGCGCACCAGCGCCTCGATCTCCTCCTTCGCCTCCAAGGTCGCGAGTTGCGACGCCACCGCAAATGCGCGCGACGCGGGATCGAGCAATTCCGAAAGCTGGAGTTGGCGTGCATGCAAATCGAGCTTGCGGAGATGGTCGGGCATCACATCGACGGGCAGAATCCGCAGACTGAGCTGATGCTTCACCCGCAAGCGCTCGACCATCGCGGCATAAAGATCGCCGGAACCCAGCCGCAGCTCGTCGGCCAGCGCCTCGGCGGTACTGTCGAGATCGGCGAAATGGTTGCGCCAGCGCTCAATCTCACGGCGCACTGTGTCGATCGGATCGGCGGCGTCCGACGCCGTGCCCGCCCCACCACGATCAAACGCCCGCGCAAAAGCCTCCGCGCCATCGGGTGCCACCGCCAGCCATTCCTCCAACTGACTGCGATCAATGCTGAGATCAGTGAACAACGGGTCTGCGAGCCGCCGCCGCAGCGCATCAGCACCGCCCCCCGGTGCGGTGCCCGTAAGCGCGCGCGGATCGAAATCAAACCGCTCCGCCAGCCGCAGCAGCAAGGTCGCGGTCAACGGTCGCTGGTTGCGCTCGATAAGGTTGAGGTAGCTCGCAGAAATGTCGAGCGCCTCTGCCATTGCCTGCTGTGACAAGCCGGTGGTGCGGCGGAGCCGGCGGATCATATGACCAGCAAAAAGTTTCTGTTCAGCCATGACGAGGCTATATTCGTTTTGTAATTAATTTACAATATTACAAATTTCTATCCTCATTCTTCATACGCCGCGACACCAATTCCAAGGCGAATCGCTGGCATTCATCCTCACACACCACGTATTACAGGGTCACAAGGATGTCTGAAGGGCTGATCCCTCCCTGAAGAAGTGTAAAGGATGATACAATGACCTACCAGGACCATATCAGCCAGACCAATCAGCTCATCAAGAGCTACAATGGCACATGGGATGGCATCAACGCCGAATCGGTTGCGCGCATGCGGTTGCAGAACCGCTTCCAGACCGGGCTCGACATCGCGCGCTACACTGCCGCGATCATGCGTACGGATATGGCGGCTTATGATGCTGACCCCGCGAACTACACTCAGTCGCTTGGCTGCTGGCATGGGTTCATTGGTCAGCAGAAGATGATCTCGATCAAGAAGCATTTCGGCACCACCAAGGGGCGTTACCTCTACCTGTCGGGCTGGATGATCGCGGCGTTGCGCTCTGAATTCGGGCCGTTGCCTGACCAGTCGATGCACGAGAAGACGAGCGTTCCTGCGCTGATCGAAGAGCTGTATACCTTCCTGCGGCAGGCGGATGCGCGCGAACTCGGCATGATGTTCCGCGATCTCGACAAAGCGCGCGCTGCTGGCGACACCGCCAAAGAAACGGCAATCTCTGACGCGATCGAGAATTACCAGACACATGTCGTGCCGATCATTGCGGACATCGATGCAGGGTTCGGCAATGCGGAAGCCACCTATCTGCTCGCGAAGAAGATGATCGAGGCCGGAGCCTGCGCGCTGCAAATCGAGAACCAAGTCAGCGATGAAAAGCAGTGCGGCCATCAGGACGGCAAAGTCACGGTGCCGCATGAAGACTTCCTCGCGAAGGTCCGCGCCTGCCGCTATGCGTTCCTGGAACTGGGCGTCGAGGATGGCATCATCGTCACGCGTACCGATTCACTCGGCGCGGGCCTGACCAAGCAGATCGCTGTCAGCAACGAACCCGGCGACTTGGGCGACCAATACAACAGCTTCCTCGATTGCGAAGAGATTGATCCTGCCACCGCGCGCAACGGCGATGTCATCCTCAACCGCGACGGCAAGCTAATGCGGCCGAAGCGCCTGCCCTCGAACCTCTACCAATTCCGCGCTGGCACGGGGGAAGATCGATGCGTGCTCGATTGTATCACCTCGCTCCAACACGGCGCTGACCTTTTGTGGATTGAGACCGAGAAGCCGAACATCGAGCAGATTGCCGGCATGGTGGATCGCATCCGTGCCGTCGTGCCCAACGCCAAGCTGGTCTATAACAACTCGCCAAGCTTCAACTGGACGCTGAACTTCCGGCAGCAAGTCTATGATGCGATGGTGGCGGAGGGCCTGGATGTGTCAGATTATGACCGTGCCGACCTGATGAACGTCAAATATGATGAAACTGAGTTGGGCGAAGCCGCCGACAAGCGCATCCGCACCTTCCAGCGCGACTCAGCGAAGCGGGCGGGCATCTTCCACCACCTCATCACGCTGCCGACCTATCACACGGCGGCGCTCAGCACCGACAATCTCGCCCGCGAGTATTTCGGCGAGGCAGGGATGCTGGGGTATGTGAAGGGCGTGCAGCGCGAAGAAATCCGTCAGGGCATCGCCTGTGTCCGGCACCAGAACATGTCGGGCTCCGATCTGGGCGATGACCATAAAGACTATTTTGCGGGCGAAGCAGCCTTGAAGGCGGGCGGTGTTCATAATACCATGAACCAGTTCAATTAGGAGAGCAAAATGACCGAACCTACTCGCGCACGTGCCGTTTTTTCGCCCGAGGACTTCGCATTACTCAAAAAGGCGGTGGGTCATTACATGACGCTGCCCGACGTGATCGAAAGCCAGGAGTCGATAAAATTTTCCAACCTCTATCACCGCCTCGGCCGCATCGCACCAACCGAGCGCGCCGCCTGACACAAGTTCCTGGGGAGGAAAGGATGCCCGTCGGAGACCCCTCCGGCGGGCATTTCTTTATGCGAGCGCCTTCAGCTTCCGCCGGAACGCATGCAGTAGCGGCTCGGTGTAACCGCTCGGTTGCGTTACGCCCTCAAACACCAGCGCGCGCGCGGCTTGATACGCCAACCGATCAGGCGTGAGCGAGACATAGGCCGGATCACCGGCATTCTGCGCATCGACCTTCTTCGCCATCGCCGTAAATGCCGCATCGACCTGTGCCTCGGTGCACACGCCATGCAACAACCAATTGGCGATATGCTGCGAGGAGATGCGCAGCGTGGCGCGATCTTCCATCAGGCCGATGTCATGGATGTCCGGCACCTTTGAGCAACCAATGCCCTGATCGATCCAGCGCACCACATAACCAAGGATGCCCTGCGCGTTATTCTCCAGCTCCTCACGAATTTCGGCCTCTGACCAGTTCACGTCATGCGCGGTGGGGATGGCGAGGAGCTTATCAAGGCTCGTTTGTCGTTCATCCCGAGCCCGTTCATCCCGAGCGAAGTCGAGGGACGCTCCGCCGCCTGTCTCGACTTCGCTCGACACAAACGGATTCGTTTTGTTGATCTCCGCCCGCCGCGCGAAAACATCAACCGTGTGATAATGCATCGCGTGCAACGTGGCGGCGGTGGGTGAGGGCACCCATGCGGTGTTCGCGCCCGTCATCGGATGGCCGATTTTTTGTGCCATCATATCCGCCATCATATCGGGTGCGGCCCACATGCCCTTGCCGATCTGCGCTTTGCCATCCAGCCCACACGCCAGCCCGATTTGCACGTTGCGCGTTTCATAGGCCGTAATCCAGTCGGATTTCTTCATCTCGCCCTTGCGGATCATCGGCCCGGCACGCATCGAGGTGTGCATTTCGTCGCCCGTGCGATCGAGAAAGCCGGTGTTGATAAACACGATCCGGTCGCGGACGGCATAGATGCACGCCGCGAGATTGGCAGAGGTGCGGCGCTCTTCATCCATCACACCCACCTTTACGGTGTGGCGCGGGAGGCCGAGCACGTCCTCCACCGCATCAAACAGATCATTGGTGAAGGCGCATTCCTCATGTCCGTGCATCTTGGGTTTGACGATATAGATCGAGCCCGCGCGGCTGTTACGGAGGGGGCCGAGTTGCTTGATGTCATGCAGCGCGCACAGCGAGGTGAACAGCGCATCGAGAATGCCCTCGGGCGCTTCCGATCCATCTGGCAGCAGGACGGCAGGGTTGGTCATCAGATGCCCAACATTGCGGACGAAAAGGAGGCTGCGGCCAGGGAGCGTGAGTTCGCCATCGGCCATCTGATATGTCCGATCCCCCTCCAGCGCGCGCGTCATCGTCTTGCCGCCCTTTTTGAAGCTCGCAGTCAGGTCACCGCGCATCAGACCGAGCCAATTGGTGTAGGCGGCGACCTTGTCATCCGCATCAACCGCCGCGACCGAGTCTTCCAAATCGACGATTGTGGTGAGGGCGGATTCTAACAACACATCGGCGATACCCGCAGGATCGGTCGCGCCAATCGGGTGCGCGCTGTTAAAAACCAGTTCAATACGAAGGCCGTTGTGTTGTAACAGCCGCGAATGGCCAAGCGCGCTATCACGTTTGCCGATATATTGGCTTGGGTCACGCGGCGCGGGGATGCCATTAAGGTGAGGATCCTTAATCTGCGTCCAACTTCCGGTTGAGAGCGGCACCGCCTCATCCAAAAACGCCTTAGCCGCAGCAACCACAGCAGCGCCGCGCGCCTCATCATAGCCGCCAGTACGCGCAGGCGCGACACCCACCAGCGCATCGGTGCCATATAGTGCATCATAGAGGCTACCCCAGCGCGCGTTCGCGGCGTTGAGCACGAAGCGATCATTGAGCGAGGGGACAACAAGCTGCGGCCCCGCCATCGTCGCGACCTCGGGGTCAACATTCTGAGTGCCAATGCTGAATGGCCCAGGCTCGGCCACCAGATAGCCAATCTCGGTCAAGAAGGCCTGATACGCCGCAGAATCATGCGCCTGCCCGGCTCGCGCCATGTGCCATGCATCAAGCTGCGTCTGAAGGGTCTCGCGCTTGGCGAGCAGGACCTTGTTACGCGGCGCAAAATCTGCGAGCAACTTGGCGAGCCCTGCCCAGAGGGCATCCGCGTCAATCCCGACACCGGCCAGCGCCTTGGTCTCCACAAAATCCGCAAGCGCCGACGCAACCTGAAGCCCAGCGCGATCAACATAGTCTGTCATGATTATCCCTTATGGTTACGATTAAACGTCCTGGGGAGGGAGCCCCTGCGCTATGCACTGCGGAACATCGAAAGGTAAAGCCCGATCACTCAAATTTGTTATGCGCCAGCCTGTGCGGCATGCAACAATATCGACGCACCCGACTTATCGGGCTAAAGCGAAGGCAGGTGCAGAGGAGGTTGACGATGGACGGACTGGTGACCACAGCTTGGTTAGCGAGCGCGCTCGGCGAGGGCGATTTGTGCGTGATTGATGCGACGTGGTTCATCGGCACCGAGGGGCGCAACGCAGCCACGGAATATGACGCCGAGCATATTCCCGGTGCGGCGTTCATGGACTTGGCGGGCTTAGCCGATACGAGCAGCCCCTACCCAATGATGCTACCGACGGCTGAAACATTCGCGCGCCAGATGCAGTCCCTCGGTGTCGGAAATGGCTGCCGTATCGTGGTCTACGACAATAGCCCTTACCACTCAGCCGCGCGGGCGTGGTGGATGCTTCGCATTTTTGGGATGCATGACGTTGCCTTGCTCGACGGTGGACTCGCAAAGTGGAAAGCAGAGGGACGCACCCTCAACACGGGCACAGAAACCCACCCACATCGGGGCTTTTTTGCCCAAAAAGATGAGCGGTTGGTGCGCTCACTCGATCAGGTTAAAGCCAATCTGACCACTCAGGCGGAGCAGATACTCGATGCCCGCAGTGCCGGGCGCTTTTCAGGCGACGAGCCCGATTTGCGTGGAATTGTTGCGTCTGGTCATATTCCGGGGAGTTTTAATCTCCCTTACGGTGCGTTGTTCAACGCCGATGGAACATGGAAAACGGGCGATGCGTTGGAAATGGCGTTCGCCGCGTCGGGTATCGATCTTGAGCGGCCGATTGTGGGGACGTGTGGATCGGGCATGACGGCTTCAGTGTTGGTATTCGGGGCGCATCTCCTCGGCAAAGCCGATATCTCGCTTTACGATGGCTCGTGGAGCGAGTGGGGCGCGAGTCCAGACACGCCAAAAGCGATGGCTGCGGCGTAACCTCGTCTTAATCTCAGCCGGGCTTGCGCTCTTGGGCCGCGCGTTTTTCGACGAGCTGGACGTCGTCAATAAAGAATTCGGCCCCGTCACTGCGATCACCACCAGCGGCCATCAGTGTCAGAATAACGCCGCCACATTCGGCCGGAACATCAAACTCAGCGCTCACGGACTTTACATCGGTGCCAGCGTTCACCAGCGGCAAGCCCCCACCTGACCGCGCGCAAGCGACCTGCCACGCCACTGTCGCGCCTTTTCCCCCGCGCTCTGTTGTTAGTCTCGCGGTCAGCTGATAATGGCCCGGCGAGAGCAACGTCAGCTTGGTCGCCGCCATACCGCGTTCGCCTGTGTTGGCCATGACATGAAGCCGCTTCTGGCCATTCTCGCCACCGTCTTCAAAGGCAGAACTAATTGAGGCTTCCTCGCTCTCGCGCCACGCAATCGGCTGAAATGTCTGCGCAGTCGCCGCGTTGAGAAATGATGCAGATGTCAAAATTTCCGGATTCGCACCCGGCAATGTGACAAAATAGCGACGCAACAAATCGAATTGCTTGGTCCTAGCCAGGCCCTGAATGAGCTGCGCCTCATACTCGCGGTATTGGCGATCAGTACGCGGCAAACCCCCAGCCTGCAAAATCACGGTAACAGCGGCGGCAGGATCGCCGCTCGCGCCCAAGGAATATCCTAAAAAGCTTGGCAGCCACGGCGCCGCATTTTTGACATACGGAACAAAAGCCTCTCGCACCTCGTCGTTCCCCAAACCCTTCGTCAATGTGGCGAAAAGGAGCGGCTGGACTTCATTTGAAACACGCAATGCCGCATCATAGTGGCGCAGGCCCTCTGCGATATTACCTGAGGCGACGGCGTGATTGACCAACCACGCTTGGGTGCCAATGTCTCGTCGCGAGAGCTGATCAGACAGGCTTATCAGTTCGAATGCTTTTGCTGAATGCCCTTCTCGGTCTTGTTCGAAGCCCATCACCCGCAGTGCTTGAGGGTTGATTGCTTGGGCCAACACCGATGACCGAGCAAGTTGGTTGGCCGCTGGCAGCGTTTTAGCGTCGATGTTGGTTTTGAGCAACGCATCGGCCATCTGACCACGTGGAAAATCACCAAAACCAATTTCGCCCTCGGCGCCGGCAGGATCAGTGTAAAGCGCATTGTTACCGTGTGCATTTGAATACGCTGCCCATGCTACGCCTAGGCTTAGGACACCAATGATTACCGGCTTGATCGCTTGGGGACCGAGGCGGCGTTGAGAACTCCGCTTAGCCATTATTTTTCCTGTTCTTGTCCATAGCCATAGCCATAGCCATAGCCGTAACCATAGCCAGACTGACGCCGCTTCAACTTGGTCAGAACGGCACCGAACACATGCGCATGCACCGACTCGAGACGACCGAGTGATGCCTTCACGCCGCGGATAGCAACGCCTTCTGCCTCAACGACAAAGATGCACCCCTCAACCGCGCGCGCGAGCAACGGCGCGTCGGCAAGACCGAGAATTGGAGGCGAGTCAATGACCACATGATCAAAATGCTCAGCCAACTGCTTCACCAGCTGAAGGATGCGATCACTGCTCAGGAGCTCGGCAGCGCTCGGCGGCATGACCCCAGACGGCATAAAGCTCAACCCCTTGTTCGGACTCGCCACCACAAGCCGCTGCCATTCGTCGTTGCCCGACAGGAAGCTGCTCAATCCGATGGTATTCGAAACCCCGAGCATAGCATGAAGTGAAGGCGACCGCATGTCAGCGTCGATCAAAATCACTCGCTTACCCGTTCGGGCCAACACGGTCGCAAGCGCCAAACTCGTTGTCGTTTTCCCTTCCGCGGGGCGGGTACTCGTAACCATGAAGGCACGCGGGACGCCGTGATCCGTCGAGAATGCCAAGTTGGAGCGCACACTCAAATACGCTTCCGAGATCACCGATTTTGGATCAGCGAGCAAGATGGCGGCCTCATCTTCATCGATGTCCGGAATACTCCCCAATAAGGGAACGTGCAACAAACGGTTAACTTGACTAGGCTCACGAAGGCCTTCGTCCACTTGCTCAAGCGCAAACACCGTTATCGCGGCCAGCCCAAGACCTGCGAGGAGCGCCACGAGAACATTAAGAATTAAGTTGGGTGATGACGGCAGAATGGGAATTTTCGCCGGGTCAACGATAGCGATATTGTTCGACCCAACGCCTGCAACGCCAATTTCCTTATACCGTTGCAGCAACGCATCATAGAGTTGGCGATTTGTATCTGCCTCGCGTTGATAGATATTATATTGGATGCTATCACGCTGTTGGGCATCCATCTGCGATTTTAGATCCGCGACGCGCGTTTTGAGCTCGTTTTCGCGCTGAACTGCTTCTTTGTATTCAGACGATCGACTGTTAACGACGCGGCCTTCTTCGCGCAAAATTGCGCTATCCAGCGTACGTAATTGCTCTGACAGCGCTCGGGCCGCGGGATAACCGGGTTCAAACTGCACCATCATCTTGGCGTAATCTGCCGCCACTTCGGCACGTTTCTGACGAAGCGAGTTGATCGCCGGATTGCTCAAGGCTTCAGTACTCGCACCGCCCCCCGCGCCATGCGCCGCGCGGCTTTCCGCACCGATTCTATCTGTCGTCGCTTTGGCGAGCGCATCGTTAAGCGCCTCTAAGTCGCTAGAGACCAACGTTCGTTCTGTCGCAGTCTTTCCGTCCGCACCCTTTGTTTTACTGAGCGCGACAATGTTCTTCTGCGAGGCATAATTTACCACGTCACGGTCCGATTGCTCCAACCGCGCGCGCAAATCGGCGAGACGCTCCTCCAAAAATTTTCGCGCGTCGGCCGTCGACGCAAATCGGCGGTCCATACTGTCTTCGATAAATTGCTGCGTCCATGCGTTTGCAACTTGGGCAGCGATTTCGCGCGAGGCGCTCGTATAACTCACGTCAACCAAGCTGGAGCCGCGTACCGGTTCGATCTTGATATGCCCGAGCAGCATCGTGATCACCATCTCTTCGCGACGCGTCCGCGCGTCGGAGCTTAAAAGCTTCCCTGAGCGGTCTTGTGGCAAGAATTTGTTACTCGAAACGCCATTTGCTTGAAAAAATTTATCGTTCGTACTGAGATGAAGCGCGCGCGCGACTCGCTCGGCTACAGACCGTGCCTCAAGTAATGAATATTGTGTTTGGTAAAACTCAATATCGCGGCCAGCGGTATTTGACTCAATACTGTCAACTTTAGTAACATTTTTTTGTTCGCGACTAATCTCTATCCGCGCCTTGGCAGTATATTTAGGCGTTGTTAGCAAAGTTATCACCAGCCCGGCGATGAGCATGGATACGACAATCGCGACAACCACCCATTTCCAGCGTTGGACGACATGCCAGTATTGCAGCAATATCGGCGGCATAATCTGCTGATTGCGCTCATCATCATAGCTATACATCGAGACCGAGGGCTTGTCTTGAATGGATGATCTCTCTATTTGGGTCTGCAACATATCAATTTAACATCCAAGTAAACTGTTTTTAGTATCGGGCACGGAAGCGACTAAAGTCGCTGTAAGATAAGAACAATAGGTGTCGTTACTGCCGGTAATACGGTCAAAACGTCCTTAAAGATACGCCGCGCTTTTGAGTCGCCGACCGTGACCACATCATTCGCGAAGACCTCCGGATCAGGATAAGCACCATCACGAATCGCCTTTAAGTTGTAGAGCGCCGCATAATTTTGACCGTTAACCGTTCGGAAAATTACCACGTCCTGCAACCTTGCATATTCAGTCGTGCCCTTCGCGGTGGCAACGGCGCGAATAAGCGTCATCCGACCGACAACGGGGTATAACCCGGGTTGAGTAACCTGTCCGTCCACGGTCACGACTTGGCTCACTGTTTCTTTTAGGTTTACCGTTACTTGAGGGTTTCGCACAAAACGCTCGCGCAACCGTGCGGCAAGAATTGTCTCGACCTCAGCGGGAGTCCGCCCTGCGGCTTCGATCACACCTGCGAGTGGGAACGAAATCCGTCCGCTCGCATCCGTCTGCACTTCGACCTTGCTCAACTCGTCTATTCCGAACACATTGATATAGAGCCTATCGAACGGGCCGATCAGATATGGCCGGCTGGAGGCCTCTGCGTCACTACGGCCGGGCTCAGGCAAACTCCCGCTTTCAATGACCTTAATCTTAGGGTCGCCGCCGAGTGGTGCTTGATGAACGCATGCCGAACAGGACAGTGCGAGCGCCATGACCCAAAAGCTTTTCCGCATCAATTTGTCCTTAGTCAATTTTGCCACTCCCTAACGAAAGCCCTAGCGGACTACCATCATTATTTTGAACGCGCGGGCTAACTTCAGCCGTTAGCCGTTGGCTTGGAGTCAACCAAGCGGCCGCCACGATCGCGACGCATTCGATTATCGGTGTACGAAGGGGATAGTCAGTGGCGCTTGCGATCAACATCATGATAAACAAAATGACGCTGAGTCGCTGAAGCAGGAGATCGTCATCCCGAACGCGTTTCGTCATGAATGCGGCCCAAGCCGCTCTCGCCCCAACAACGAACACCGCGAACAGAAGAAGCACTGCCGGAATGCCTCCCGTCATCCAGATCTCAAGAAAGTCATTATGGGCGTGATTGAAATAAGAGGTATCGAGTAGCGTATTGGGTTCTCCAATCCGGAAGACATCGACGAATGTTCCGATCCCGGAGCCAAACGGAAAATATTTCCAGCCCATATCGAGAATGGGACCGGCAATTTGAAACCGCTGATCATCGACCGGATCCTCCACCGCGAGACGATCAAAAACATTTGCTCGGGCCATCACAACCGTCAGGAGCACCATCAAAGCGACGCCGATCATGCCAAACACATATTTGCCGTACGATTCGCCGCCCTTGCGCCGGGGCGCCCGCTCGATCTCTGGTCGCTTGTAAACGAGAAACACACTCGCTAGCCCTAATATGCCCAGCACCAGCCCGGTTCGCGACCCTGTCACAAGCAGCAGCGGCACCAGAAAAAGTATGCCTGCGGCGGCGAGCCACCCACGCAAGCCCCGTTGCTCCACCGTTTTGACGCCGTATGACGCGAAAACCGCTAACATCGGCACCAAACTCGCGAGGAGCAGCGCTTGGTGATTTCGGTTTGCGAACAAACCGACCGCGGCACCGTTGTTGGTCACTTGATACAGATAAAGCGGCCCGTCGCTCGCCCCAGCAAGCTGTATCAAACCCCATAGACCGCTCAAGAATCCAAGGCCGAGCAGCACCAGCAACAATTTTGCGCGTTGGTCGCGGTCGAGCTGGACAACTAACACAAGCGCTGTGATCGGAACCAGCAACGCGAACAACGCATTCCACGTTGTAAAGGGCACGAGACTAAGTGGGCGCCATTGGTCATTCGCTCCGACCGCCCGGTCTACCTGAGCCGCCAATTCACGTCCGGGGAGTGCATGCCACAGCCCCGGCGGCAATGGCACCAGATGCAAAGCTGTGAGCACAGACGCCGCCCCGAGCACCCAAAACAATTCGCGATAGGCGCGCACCTGGTCACGACGCAGACGCCATAATCCATAGCCAAGGAAGAGCGCGCTGACCGGGCGAAGCACTTCTAAAAAGGCGATGTCGGGACGCGAACCGCCCCCCAAGAAAAAAACAACAACGAGGTAAAGGAAAAACACTGCAAACGGAGCCCACCGTCGAGGATTATTGTCACTAAAAATTTTCATTTATTTACAATCCAACGCCCAAAGTTACCAAATCAGCTTGCCAGTTCCATGTGAATCCAGTCCACCACTTCGCCGTCAGGCTTAAACTCTGGCACAAGTTCATTCAACTTTCTACGCAATTTGGTAATATCATTTTTACCCATGGCGGCAGTTAATATGCTAAGCTCGGCGATGAGTTTTGACCAGCGGAGGAAGGTTTCGTTTGCTTTCATCACTCGTGGATGATTGGTTGCCACGGGATTGTCACCGATCAAAAGCTCCTCATATAGCTTTTCGCCGGGACGCAAGCCGACCACATCGATCGCAATGTCGCCATTGGGATGAGAGTCGCTGCGGAGCTTGAGCCCGGAAAGTTCGATCATCTTGTGCGCGAGATCGATAATTTTGACCGGATCACCCATGTCCAATACAAATACTTCCCCACCGGCTGCCATCGCTCCAGCCTGAATCACAAGCTGCGCCGCCTCCGGTATCGTCATAAAATAGCGCGTAATTTCTTTGTGGGTGATCGTTATTGGGCCACCCTCGCGAATTTGTTTCCGGAACAATGGCACAACCGATCCGCTGGACCCTAGGACATTACCAAAACGCACCATCGAAAAGCGGGTCTCGCTTCCGTTCGCCGCCAGCGCTTGCAGCACCATTTCCGCAACCCGCTTGGTCGTTCCCATAACGTTTGTCGGGCGAACCGCTTTATCTGTGCTGATCAGCACAAAATCGCGCACGCCGCATTCTTCCGCTACTTTGGCGGTTGTTAGCGTTCCGAACACATTGTTCATGACGCCCTCCGCTGGATTATGCTCAACGAGGGGCACATGCTTATATGCGGCGGCGTGATAAAGCGTATGCGGCGTCCACGCCTGCATAATCGCCCGCATTCGGGCCTCATCATTAACCGATGCCAGCAACGGGATGACACGCCCGGTCATATCCGGCCGATCCGCCAACTTCTTTTCCAATTCTTGGTGAATGGTATAGAGGCCAAACTCGCTGCGCTCAACCAAGAGGAGTAACTGCGGATTTAGCAGAAGAATTTGACGACAAAGCTCACTGCCAATCGAGCCCCCGGCGCCCGTCACAAGAACAGTCTTTCCCGTTATATTCTTAGTCATCAGAATATGATGTGGCGCAACAGCGTCACGCCCGAGAAGATCTTCGATGTCAAGCTCGCGTAAATCGCTGACCGTAACCCGGCCTTGTGCCAACTCCATCACACCGGGCAGCGTCCGGATATTGACCTTGGCGTTCCGTGCCAAATCAATGATTTCGTTGCGCCGAATGCGAGTCGCGGAGGGAATGGCGAGCAAAATATCCGACACTTTATTTCGCGTCACAACCCTCAAAAGGTCTTCGGACGGATAAATCATTTGCCCGTTGAGCGTGCTACCATGCAGGGTTGTGTCATCATCAAAAAAACCGAGCACCTTCATCTCGTGGCTGTTGGCGAGTGCCGCTGCTAACTGACGCCCCGACGATCCGGCACCATAAATCATCACCTTTGGCATTTTGCCATCGCGGCGCATCGACTCATAACGCCCACCGAGCAAGTTACGGGCTAATGCGCGCGAACCACCGACAAACACAAACAGCAGCAACGGCTGCATCAGCCCAATCGTTCTAGGCACTCCCGGAATGCCAACCAATGAAGGATCGACGTCAAACCCCAATGCGCGGCCAATAGTCGGCAACAAATTGGTGGAAAAAATGGTGGCATAAACCAGCGTATAGACGCACATGGCGCGGATGATTGCCCCTTGAGCCGCCCAGCCGGCATACCGAAAAATTGCTCGGTACAGGCCGAATCGAATGAACAGGGGAATGGATATTGCGACCGCAATCAGCGTCGCCTCAACCATCGCGAAGCTGTGATCATTGAAGGCGATCCACTCGCCCAACCTTAGGTAATAGGCCACCCAAACAGCCAGAATGCACAGACTACAGTCAATAGTGAGAGCAAACAGCCGTTTATGGGCGCGTGGCAGTTCAAGAAAAAATTGGGTCGTTGAGCGGACGATCACGTGAAATCCCTTATTCGTTCTTACAAACCCCAACTCACGCAATGAGCAGGTCTCCGCCGATTGTGCAGTGCGGCGCATAACCTAGTTTTATGACAAATTCAAATAATCCAGCGGCGCTGAACGTGCGCTAGCCACGCTTGAACGGCGACATTTGGCCTAAAAACTCGATCTGCTCATCAACCGCACTACGTTCGCGGGCGAGAAAATCCTTCACGGCGCGGCGAAAACCAATGTCCGCAATGTAATGCGCTGACCAAGTTGGCACAGCCGAATAACCGCGTGCGAGCTTGTGCTCGCCCTGAGCGCCCGCTTCAACTGAAGCTAACCCGCGCGCAATCGCCACTTCAATCGCTTGATAATAACAAAGCTCGAAATGCAGACACGGGACGTCCTCGGTACACCCCCAGTAACGACCATATAAGGTCTCGGCCCCCACAAAGTTTAACGCACCGGCAATGGGATGCCCCTCGCGTACTGCCAAAATGAGCAGCACTTTATCGGCCATTGTGCGGCCGACCTCTGAGAAAAACGCTCGGGTTAAATAAGGATGGCCCCATTTGCGCGCGCCGGTGTCTTGATAGAAAATCCAGAATGCATCCCAGTGCGCCTCGCTGATCTGACCGCCCGACAGGTGCACAAACTCAAGCCCCGCCTGAGCGGTTGCACGTTCTTTCTTGATCGCCTTGCGCTTTCTCGACGCTAAAGCTGCCAGAAAATCATCAAAATTGGCATATCCATCGTTGGTCCAATGGAATTGCACACCTTCTCGAATGAGCCAGTTGGCGTCGCGGAACCAACTGAGCTGTTCGGGAGCCACGAACGTCGCATGCGCAGAGGAGAGCTGCTGTTGATCAACGACAGCCTCGACGGCTTGGAGCAAGTATTGCGCTGTTTGGGCGTTACCCGCGAGGATACGAGGACCGGGAGCGGGAGTGAAAGGAGCCGCAATTTGTAACTTTGGGTAGTAGCGCCCCCCTGCCCGCTCCCACGCGTCTGACCAACTATGATCGAACACATATTCGCCTTGACTATGACCTTTGAAATAGGCCGGGAGCGCACCCACGATCACTCCGTCGCTCTCCTCGATAACAATCGGAGTCGCCTGCCAGCCCGTGCCACGCCCTACACTTCCCGAATGCTCTAAAGCGCTCAAAAATGCGTGACTCATAAAGGGGTTGGCATTCGCTGCACAACGATCCCAAGCAGCCGCATCGATCTCGGAAACGCTGTCGAGCAGCCGCGCCTTAATCGCTGGGCTTTTCATATATTATCTCGTCAGCGCAAACTAACGCCACATGCTCTTGAGCTGCACTGCGCACAGTCCAAGTAAGGAGAGGCAACCCACGTGCGCGCAATGCTGAGGGAAGAGCACCCGGCAGATGATCAATGTTATACGCAACGAAGTCCGGCTTTGCGCGTGCAAGCGCTAGCCGCGCTTTGAGCGCCTGCTGCATACGCCCGATCCGCTTGGGCTGGGGCGGCATCGTCATCACCAATCCGCGTGGCAGGCGTTTGGCGTGTTCGCCGAACCAACGCGCTACGCCGGGATCAAATGACATGACCGCTGCATCACCGCGATACCCTTCGAGTGCGCGACGTACCGCAAGGCAAATCAGGTTGAGCGACGCGCCGTCCGTCTTGATTTCGATAAGCAGCGGTACGCGCCCGGCAACCAACGCCAGAATCTGACTGAGAAGCGGGATGGTCTCGTCGGTGCCTGCTAATTTAATTGCGGCCAATTCATCCGCGTTACGATCCGCTAAACGACCTGTTTTTGTCGTCAACCGGTCAAGCAAGGCATCATGAAATACCACCGGCTCCCCGCTGCTCGCGAGTTGGACATCTAACTCAATACCATGTCCCACATCGATAGCGGCGAGACAGGCGGCGCGGCTATTTTCGACGATAGGACCACCATGTAACCCGCGATGCGCGAAGGGCTGGGCCTTCAAAAACACCACACGTTCGGCGCTCCCGGCCTTAGGAAGCGTAAGATTAAGCAGCTTTGAGAGCGACAAGCGCATCCACCTCGACAACCGCGCCGAGCGGCAAAGTGGGAACCCCGACTGCCGCGCGCGCGTGTTTGCCAGCTTCGCCAAAAACTTCAACCATCAACTCGGATGCGCCGTTTCCGACTTTGGGCTGATCGGTAAAACGCGCGTCGGAGTTGACGAATATGTTAAGCTTCACGATGCGCTCAACACGCTCGAAGCCGCCGAGTGCTGCCCTTACTTGCGCGAGCACCATCAGCGCGCACGCACGTGCCGCCGCCGTGCCATAGGCAACATCGCGATCGTCACCAAGCCGCCCCACCATGACCTGTCCGCCTTGAAACGGCAATTGACCCGACACATGAAGCATATTGCTGACCTCGACGGTCGGCACATAGGCCGCTACCGGCGCCGCCGCGAGCGGGAGCGCGATGCCGAGTCGTTCCAGCCGCTCGTCAATCGTC